>Ga0310811_10007102_pt1 | contig 14322 bp, 19 predicted proteins | sample YCmetagenome_FD_207642 | JGI IMG/M metagenome (GOLD analysis project Ga0310811, IMG submission 207642) | Soil microbial communities from experimental microcosm in Duke University, North Carolina, United States - YC | ecosystem: Engineered > Artificial ecosystem > Soil microcosm > Unclassified ...
CGAGCAAGCAACAATTGGATTAATGAAAAGGGGTTTTTAAAGAATAAATTCGAATGGCAGAGTGGTTATGGAGCTTTCTCATATAGTCAATCACATATCGAACGTGTTTGTAATTATATCGCGAACCAAAAAATACATCACGCTAAGCGTACCTTCAAAGAAGAGTATATGAGCACATTAAAATTATTTAACATTTCCTTTAAAGATGAGTATCTATTTGAATTTTATGAATAGCAGGCAGTAACTATAGAGGAATGTACTATTGATTGACTCAGAAAAGTCACAACTAACTCATCATTCGAAGATGATTATCGGTTGTGGACCGCGGTCTGTCGATAGTGGACTTTAAAAAAGAAGGCGCACCATTTAAGATGCACCTTACTTTCAACACTACTTAACAATAGTTCCTGTTACAACAATAGAGTCTGCTTTAAGGTCTGACGTAATACCCATCAATTTTACGTTCGTTACTGTTACAGTTACCGAACCACCGCTGCGTGAAACAGAGACAGTTCCCGGGTTACTGTCAACAGAAGAATATTCTATTGCCGGAAGAGATGAATCAACCACGTTGATAGATACCTGATTTGAACCAGTCACATCACCAATGGGTACTATAGAATAGTTGCCTGAGTTTGGAGATGTTGAACTAAACATTGCTTCTAATGCTGATGCGTGCGGTTTATCTGCAGTGGAAACAAGTATGACAGAACTCCATGAGGAGTAGTCTCCCTTAAATGTATTTGCTCCGTATGTCCATGAGCCATAATTGCCCGACGATTTTACAGGAGTGACATCATGTTTAATGCAGCTTGTCAACAATATCAAGGCTGCAAAGATTGTTGCTAGTGTTTTCATGAATTGTTTTTTTAAGCAAATATGTCCTCATTACCAGCGTAGCTGCCTCCCCTGAAGAGGGGATTTTTAAATCGAGGAAACTTGCAAAAAGTATAGCCCTGGTATTTTAAATATCATGCAAGAGAATGGATATATTGCATATCACTTATTTTAACCTTATACCCAATCTGTATGAAAAAATTGGTAGCCTCAACCATACTGTTGATGTTGGTCATTACAATGCTAATCTCGTGCAGTAAAGACGATCCAACCGTTGTAAAAGAAAACCCGCTGGCAACATATCTAACAGCATCAGGCTTTTCCGAAACCACAAGTGATATAGACGACGACTATTATGAATTCGGAATAAGTTTCATTCCTCAGGTTGCTGGAAAAATTACTGCTATCGTTGTGAAGCTTCCTGACAACCAAAGCAATTTGCGCGTTACTATCTGGGATGTAGCAACACAAAAAATACTCCGTACTGAAACCATTGCTTCTGCAATAGTTGATATAGAAGTAACGCAAAACATCACACCCCTTTCGCTTGTAAAAAATAAAGAGTACATGATCACCTTCAATACGAACGACTGGTATAATCACGAGAAGCCAGATCAAGGTGAGACTACCTATCCGATTTTAGCTGGTGAAATTTCCGTTACCGGATATGCTTACAATGATGGAACGACACAAACTTTTCCGATGAGCTTTCAAACCGATTATTATGCAGGCGATCTGAGTTTTGTATTTCAACATAACAAGTAGAAAATTATTAACAGCTAAAATATGAAGCACAACGCTATTTCAATCCGACCATTCATTGGAGCAAAAGACTTTGAAGTGTCGAGAAGTTTTTATCGTGACCTGGGATTTGAGGAAAGTGTTTTGTCCCACAACATGTCTTATTTCAAAACAGAGGCGTTTGGATTTTATTTACAGGATGCCTACGTGAAGGACTGGATTGACAATTCAATGATCTTTTTAGAAGTTGATGATGTAAGTCGTCATTGGAAAGAACTTTTAGCTTTAGATCTCACCACTAAATATAAGGGCGTGAAGTTAACTCCCATTCGAGACTATGATTGGGGCAGAGAATGTTTTATGCACGACCCTTCTGGAATACTTTGGCATTTTGGAGAATTCTCTAAACCGAAGTAATGCGATCATTGTTTTCCAAATGAAATTAACTTTAAAAATGAAAGCTCGTTTATAGAACAAAACAAACAAGAGTGAAGAACGTACCAACATTATATGAGTGGGCTGGTGATCTGAAAACCTTTGAAACTTTATTTAAAACTTTTTACGATAAAGTTTTAAAGGACGATTTATTAGGCGAAGTTTTTAAAAACATGTCGCCTGAACATGTGAAGCATGTCTCGCATTTTGTCGCAGAAGTTTTTGGCGGACCTAAACTGTACACTAGAGAAGACAACGGTAGCCATGCCGTTATGATTGGACACCACATCGGCAAAATGCTAACGGAAGAAAAACGTCAGCGCTGGGTTCACCTGCTATTACTGACAGCCGATGAGGTAGGTTTAAAAAGCGATCCTGAATTTCGTTCTGCCTTTGTAGGATACATTGAATGGGGAACGCGCATTGCTGTCATCAACTCTCAGTTAACCGAAAACCCAATGGTGCAAAACGAGCCGATGCCCAAATGGGGTTGGGGAGAAACAGGCGGACCTTATCAAAATTAAAATAGTTAATTCGGTACAACTGGAAAATCCTACAGAATTAAGCTGCATCAAGAAATGAATCGCGGTTATGCGATGTTCTTACCACGGACTCACTTCAGTCTCATCCTCTATGTCGTTGCTGAAAAATTTTCCAGTCGGTGCGTTCTCATCTGTTAGGGTATGTTTAATGATAAAAGCTGCTGCACTCTCCACTGTTCCGGGTCCGCTGTGATGATTGAAATCTGTTGCCGTATAGCCAGGATCGATTGCATTTACTTTGAAAGGCAAACCCATCAGCTCATGAGCCAATAAAATAGTGAAGGCATTCAACGCAGCTTTTGAAGGTACATAGCTTGCCAGTTTAACATTATAGTATTTCCAGGTTGGATCACTGTGCAACGTCAACGATCCAAGTCCTGAAGTGATATTACTGATTCTCGGACTTTCAGACTTCTTGAGCAATTCCAAAAATGCCTGGGTAACACTGATTACGCCGAAGAAATTAGTATCAAATACTTCTTGAATATCTTCCATAGGTGTACTCGATGCATGTTCAGGCAATCCATTGCTTATGCCCGCGTTATTTATCAAAATGTCCAATTTGCCCTGTTCCTTTTCTATAATGCTTTTGGCAGCTGCAATTGTATCGGGATCAGTAACATCAATTTCAATAGCTTTGATGTTCTGAAATCCTTTTTCGTTTAATTCTTTTACGACTGTCTTTCCCTTTTTAATGTCACGACTTCCCAGATAAATGAATAATCCTTTCTTTGAAAGTTGCTTTGCTGTTTCTAAACCAATACTTCTGTTGGCTCCTGTAATTAATACTGATTTCATCTTTTATGTCTTTAAGTATAATGATGTAAAAGTGGTTCGTTAAAAGATGAAATCATTTGCCATTTGGCAAAAAGCGTTTTAGCGTATGTTTTTTCTTATCCGGCTCAACGAAGATTGTGTGATACCTAAATAAGAAGCTAAATATGACAATGGGATTCTGTTGGCAAGTGTTGGAAATTTGGTGAAGAAGTTACGGTAACGCTCCGTTGCATCTTCAGACAACATCGGACTTATCTTATTAACTTTTTCAACTAAAGCTTTGTTCACTATTTTATTGATGATGTCGTCCCAGATAAGAATAGTCATGGATAGATCATTCAATGCTTCTTTTGAAAGAACAACGAATTTGCAATCCGTAATTGCCTGGATATAGGCAGAAGAAGGAATACTTTGATTGTAGCTATTGATGTCTACTATAAGATTATTTTCATCAATGAAATACTTGGTAATCTCATCACCTTTGTTGTTGTAATAGCAGATCCTGACAATGCCCTCTGTTAAAAAACCAATTTCGCGAGGAATTCTTCCTGCCTCTTGAAAATACTCATCTTTCTTAATTTCCTTGAAAACCCCTTTGCTTTCTACTAAATCAATCTGCTGCTGATTTAAATGCCCGAATTGAAGAAGATAGTTTATGAGTTCTTTCATAACTGCAAATTGGTAAATAATTGCAAGACAAAATTTGTCATTTGGCAAAAAGCACGCCAGCAAAGTCAGTTAAAGCAGTATATGATGGTTAGGCCTGGCGCATTTGCATTTTATCATATCTGCATTCGCTATTTCCTTTTGTATCGTAAAAACAATGCCTTCTTAAAGATTGTGTCAATGACAATTAAATCTAAACCTTGAAGTCTGATTGTATTAATATAAGTCTGCTTGTCGGTGCTAAATCTAATCTGATTCAGGCTAATTCTTTCATATCTTCCTTCTTCTCTTTGCTTTTTAACGTGACCAACTTTTATCTCATTACCATCCTTATCAAAGTACTTTTCTGAAGTTTTTCCATTCATTAAATTAGATGTTAGCTGCAGGCGTGCTCCATCCGGTAGTTCTCGCACGTAGTAGGATTTTGTATATGAACCTTCACCATCAAATGTTATTTTGGCCCTTTGTCGTTTACCTTCAATTTTAGCTTCCTTACTATCACCAACATTGTACGTGCGAAGAGTCCAACTTCCTCTAAGAGAATCCTGCCCAAGAGCCTTTATTGTCCAAAAAAGAAGTATTGAGAGTGTAAGAGTTTTAATCATATTATTTTATGCTTTTTAAGCCGTTGCAATCATCGAGTAGCGGATTAAAATTGAACATTTACCTCAATTATGCATTATGTTTACGTTGGTTCCTATCTCAAAATAATGAAGGGCTTTTCGAACAATATTAAAATATTCTTCTTTGATTTTGTCTTGGTCGTATAGCTAAGGTTGTAAAATATCTATGCCTAACTATGAATGACATATACATCGATTAAACTTCAAGAATCTCAGCTTCTCCCACGAGTTTTTGTCCCTCGTGAATCCACCAAAGGTTTCCAACTCTCAAATATTTTTCAATTGACTGTTCTGGTAAAAATCTTACTGTTACAGTTTCTTCGTCACCAAGTTGAATCCATTCTTTGTCAAAAGTAATTTCTCCAACGTATGTCGTTATAAAATTTCCATTCTTATTATACTCAAAAACATGATTGGGTCGATATCCTGTTTTGATCCCTGACCATCGTCCACCTTCGTCAGTCGTCTTCAATCTTAATTTTGCTTTAATCGTAATTAAGTCCATATTACTCATCGAGTTTAATTGCTGTCAACGATTTACTACCCAATGTTAAATTACTATAAACATTCGGATATTTCGCCTTACCAAATATTTTTGAAACTCTTGTATAGGTGCTATGACGATGTTAGGAACAGTCTTATAAGCTTCATCATTGCCCCCTATCAAAATATTCATATCTTAGTATAACCTAATCGCGACCTGCCATACCAAACATCTGCGGTTCTCACCGTAGACAGTTCGAAATAAAAAAATAAACCCGTATGAACATTAAAGCATACTACTCAATTATTGCCACGACAATATTCTTTCCCTTCTTGTCATATTGTCAAACTATTGAAAAAGTAACTTTTGATGTAAAGGATAGCACAGACGGTTATTACCTGGCTATTCAACCACAGTCAAAAAACAGTAAAGGTGTTATAGTTCTTCTTGCCAGCTTTCTCCCACCCGAAGGTGTATTACCTGAAACCAAGCTGCATAATGTAGCTTATGTCAACGATATCCTTACCATTGTGGCTTCAACCAAGCTCAAGTTATATGCCGATAGCTTCGCTGTCAATAGAATAAATAGCATTCTACAAGATGTGGCTAAAAGATTTTCTGTAGACACTTCCAAATTTACGCTGGCTGGATATGATGAAGCGGGCAGTATTGCACTTCGCTATACCGAACTTACTTACCAGAATCCAACGCAATTTTCTATTCAACCAAAGGCTGTTTTCGGAATAGATACTCCCGTTGACTTATTTGGTTTCTGGCATTGGGCAGAGAGACAAATTAAAAAGAACTACTGGCCAGGCACCGTTGGCGATGCTAAATATTATCTCGATGCCATGACAAAGGAGAATGGAACTATTTATAACAATGCTGACCGATATAAATTTCTTACACCATTTTACAACGAAGGCCAGGACGCAGGTAATGAAAAATATTTAACCAGCGTTGCTGTACGCTTATATTATGACACCGATATAGAGTGGCAATTGAAAAACAGAAGAAACAGTTTTTATGATACAAAAATGCCTGATGGTTCTGAGTTGATCAACCGGCTGTTGCTTATGGGAAATAACAACGCGGAATTTATTGCCTCGAAACAACCGGGGTTAAGAAGCAATGGAATCAGGCATCCCAATTCGTTTTCAATTGTAGATGAAGTTGAATGCATTCAATGGGTAAAAAGAAGTTTAAATATATTTGATGTTAATACATGGATACCAACTTATAATTTAATCAAACCAGCGGGTTGGGAAATGGAGCGCTTCCCGTTACCTCCCGACTTCGCATCACAAATCAATTACAAGGGTGTTGAAGAAGTTCGCTTCTCTCCCGGTTGGGGGGAAATAAAAAGTGAAGAACATTGGTCATACAGTTTTTTGTGGTGGCTTGACGGAACACCAAAAATTGATGCTGTCATTTTACAATCCAACTTAAAGGCATACTACAGTGGCCTTGTAGCTAGAAACATCACGAGGAGAAATATTCCGGCAAACAAAATTGTTCCGACAATTGCGACCATCAAAAAAATCAAACCAGCACCAGGTGATTTGGAAACTTACAACGGCACCATTAGTATGCTTGATTATCATGCGCAAGAGCCTATGATTTTAAATTGCATCATCCATGTGAAAGACATTAAGGCAACAAACCATACCGCTATTTATTTTGAGATATCGCCTAAACCGTTTTCACACACCATCTGGAAAAAGATGAATGAAATTGGTGAGAGTTTTACCATTAAAAACTAAGTATCTTCAGGTTGAGGAGATTTTCGAAACAAGAAATAATAAAATATGAACACTAAACGATTTTCACTCATTATATTATTTACAATTTCGACGTTGTTTATAAGTAGTTGCGCTACCTATCATTTAACCACACAAAGTTTATTGGAACAATTTGCTGATTCACAAAAGGAGAAAAAGGTAAATTTTATAATAGCGCCTCCGTTTATGTTTCCCGGGATAGTGAACGGTAACTCATTACGAGAAATAAAAGTCTTGGACAGTAAAGAACAGGAACAAGTAATTCCTGTTACGAACCATACGGGTATTCGAATTACCAAAAAGGATGGAAAGCGAAACACATTTTATTTTGATACTTTGCTAATACAAGACAGTACTATTACAGGCAAGAAAGATCATTTCTTTGGTATGAACATAAAGCCAATAAATCTAAACTCTATTCAAAAGATTGAATTGCAGAAATGATGCCTTCAAGATAAATGTTCTTTCGTTATGTTAAACATCAAATCTTAAAATCATGAAACGTAGCTCATTTCTTCAACTACCACTATTGGCTTCAGCATTTGCAGCTGCAGCACGAACCACCAGTAATGAACGACCAAAGAAAGGATTTAAAGTAGCGGCGGGCAAGGACAGGTTTCAAGAGGAACTTCACATTATGGGTGGACAGTTTTACTGCATGGTTTCTTCGCAAGATACCAACGGTGATTTATGTATGTATGATACTGTGCGACAAGAGAAAGGTGGTCCGGCACTTCATCTTCATCATGACCAGGATGAATGGTTTTACATTATAAGAGGAGAATTTATAGTGAGAATTGGTGAAGATACATTTAATTTAAAAGCGGGCGACTCCGCCTTTGCACCCAGAACAATTCCACATGCCTTTGCAAAAGTAAATGAAGGAGAAGCGCAGATGCTTGTAATGTTTCAACCTGCAGGCACTATGGAAGATTTTTTCAAACAGATGAACAAATTAGGAAGCGACATTCCAAAAAATCACGAACAAATAATGAAAAATTTATGGGAGACCCATGGCATGCAAGTGGTTGGTCCACCGCTTAAATTCTAAATGATGATTAAATATGAAAATAAAAACACCAACAAGCTCACGCTCATTGGTGCTGGAAGTAATCGCAAATGAACCTACTTACCTGCTACTTAATCTTCTTAAGCCCTTTCGATTTTTCTTTTGTCTCTTTGTCTTTTTCTACCTTCGATTTGTCCTTCACCTTGTCTTTATATACATCCTTAGCCTTCTCTGCCTTATACGATTTATCCTTCTCTGCTTTATTCTTCACTTTGTCTTTCTCTTTATCCTTGTTTTTATCTTTCTCCTGATCCTGATCTGTGTTGAGAGACTCGTCGTTGTCATCGTTGCGCCAATCGAAGTGATTGTCATCAACGCGGATGTCGTCGATGTCCATCTCAATGGGTTCTATTGGTTCGATCTCTATTGGTTCAATTTCTATCGGCTCGATCTCGATGGGTTCAATGTCAATGTCTTCAATCTCGATGGGGTCGATGTTGATGTCTATCGCAGGGATGTTGACGACCACGGGATCAGCATTTATGTTCAGGTCATCAAGGTTGATTTCGATTGGCTCGATATTGATCTCCAGTTTCTCCACCGCAACCTCTACTGATTCCATGGCCCTCGCTACCGCCAATTCAATAGATGCCTCCAGCGCTTCTTTGTCTATGTTGACGTCGACGTTCAGGTTGCGGAGTTGAGATCCACCACCTATTTTCTTTAACCCTGTTGCTTTAGGGTCTGTGTTGACTTCATCTTTTGGAGTTGGGGAGTCAGTCACTTGTGAAAAACCCGGTATAGATGCCAGGCCAACGAAAAGGCAGGAAAAGAGGATGCGTTTAGAAGATTTCATAGTGTAGAATTTTGGATACTATTGGAGTACTTCGGTTACGGCAAAAGGTTACAGAAGATTCTAACTTCTTATTAGATCATTGTCTTTTGCCAATTTCTTTCATTGCACTCTATTAAAATATTAATATCTTAGTCTAACCTAATCGTAGACCTCTTTCATGAAATATCTGCAGCTCTCCCGCTGGCAAAGACTCTTGCCAATTTTTTATAAACCGATAATACTTATTTTCTTAGCATTAATCGATCTCCTTTCTTCATGCAATAATCCAGTCAATAACACTAGACAGCATTCATCAGAAAAAATGATTCACAGAAAGGACTACGGAGTAGATTGGCCGTTTACAGTTGATCAAGGAACTCTAAAATGTATTTCAAATAGCGTGGTTTTCATAGCTAATGGAAAAACCTATGCAGTTAATGGTACTGCCTTAAGCCTTGCGTCAAGAAATGGATATGAAAACATGGAAGAAATATGGGCACCAGATACCGTAATGATAAAAAAATTAATGGGTTTAGATTTCTCAGAAAATGAAGCTCTAGAAAGTGGGATAAAAGTTAGTAACTACCAAATAAAATCGATAACAAATTTCAAGAATAAAAAATATTATGAAATATACACTATGTGAAAAGCCAATCGAGGTCACATCAAATTTTCCATGGGACAAATTATTCCCAGATATATTATGGATAGCATTTTGGCTACTACTTCTGCTAATTTTTTGGAAATTAATTAAAGGGACAACAGAAAACCTATCGAACAGATTGAAACATGGCTCCGGTGTAAAAATCGGTTCATTTGAACTCCCTGGGTTAAAAGTAAGCGCCGGAAGTGAAATTCAAAATCAACATTTTCAGACCAGTAAAGACGACGGTGTCATGGATAAAATTCGTTCGGACTTATACAAAAATTTAAAATGTGCAATGACTGTCCATAAAATATTTAAATCACAGAAGGATGGGCAACTTTACGATATTTTAATTTATCAAATTCCACATAAGGGAAGTAATCTTATACAGGTGGTTAGTGTAGACTATTATTTTGGACATATGTGGGACAAAAAGGTGTTTACCACAACAGACAGAAGCAATGGATTTGCAATTGCAACTTCTGCCTATGGTCCATTTCTTTGTTTGACAAAAATTAATTTTAACGACGGTCAAAGCACAACCGAGTATCGGTATATTGACTTTGAAATGGGTGACGTAGCAGCAATGACAAAACAGAAAGGTGAGGAAAAATAATTTTGATCTATAACCCGTTTTCAAAATGGCAGGAAGCTTTTCATTTTTAGTGGCAAAATCAATGTCACTTCTATAAACCATGATATTACATATCTCAGTTAAAAATTTAATACCATGAAAAAAATAGTAATTGAAAATCTTCTGCCTAGCATTGTTACACTTGTCATAGGTACGTTGCTAGGAGTGTATGTTACTTCTAGACAAGGCGAGCAAGAAAATAAAAAAAGGTTTCTTGACTACAGATATTCCGTTAATTCTGGAATCATCAATGTGTCAGAAGCTAACGTTGGAAATGATATTAAAGTGTTTTACAAAGACAGATTGATTGACAATCTAACAACAGTTAACATTTCCATCGCAAACTTTAGTGATCGTGACTACGAGAATGTTCCCATTTATATAGACCTTTCAACTGAGACTGGAGACAGTTTAGAAATAATTAGAGTCAATTATGCAGGACAAAATGGTCTTCAAGATGAAATTGAATATAAAGGAGAGACTAAATTAACTAGTATCTCAAAAAGATTCGAATTCAATACTAAAATTGCAAATAGATCAGAATCTGATAAGAATTATTCTCAAGTTTATAATAACCCCTTTTTATCAATTTCATTTCTAATTATTGGAAATCATGAGCCCAAACTAAGTGTGAAAATTAAAAAGGTTGGCTTAGGAATCAGAGAATATGATTATGATAATTATAAGCCTTGGGGATTCCTTGATAGCCCAATTGCAATATTAGGTATGATTCTGCTAGGAGTCGTTGGGTATTTTTTGATGATAATATTTATATCTAAAGTTTTTTTGAAGAAGTCTTTTGAAAAAAGAGAACAAAAAAGAAAGGCATATCTTGTAGACAAACTCAGTATCGAATTAAGTAATATAAGTAACTCAAAAGGCCTTGTTGATCGCATTACCGAAATTGAAAAGCAATTTTTCCAAGAAAATGCGTCTGCATTCACAAAATGGTTAGTAAGCATGACAGAAAAATCTTCAAATGACTCATCTAAAGAACAGTAACGTTCCAAATTAGCGCGCATCTTCTCACGCTCAAGTTACTTTAGTGCGTCAATTAAAAATGAGGCAAGACCTAAAATCGTCAGCTGGAACTTTGTTCCTGAATCTTATCTTTACCAGAAAGCACTAATACTATTTGGTAACTATGTATTGGCAAAGAATTTTAAGATTTTTAGCAAACTTGGGGTTAGCAGCGTTTTTGATTTATACAGGTGTCTTAGTAATTCTATATTTCGTCCTTCTTTGGGATAAGCTAGTAACACCTCAATTTAAAAACATAAACAATAAAGAGGCGCTTGCGTTCGGGCTATTGGCAATTGCCTTAATGATCGTTGATTTCTTTATCATCAGACGTTTTATCAGGCTCATCAGAAAATAACTCAATCCATAATGAAAAAACTATTTCTTGATGATCTGAGAACGATTGACATGGTTTACGATAAATCTATGGAGACTGAGTTTGACGTTGTAAGAACGTACCGCGCCTTTGTAGAATACATAAACAAAAACGGTCTTCCTGATTTTATTAGTTTTGATAATGACCTTGGCTTAGAAAGAGATGGAAGCCTGGCGCCAGACGGATACGCCGCTGCCAAGTGGCTCGTGTACGAATCGGGGTTGGACTTAATTAATTTAGAATTCAAAGTTCACTCCGCTAATCCTGTTGCTGCCGAACAAATTAAAGGACTACTGAATAATTATATTAATCATCTAAAAGAAAATAAAAACATTTGAATAACCATTACCTTGCGCCCTGAATCTCAGAAAGAGGTTCATTGTGTTGTATAATTAAGTTAGTTCCATGAAAGAAAACATCGTACTGTTTCTAATCTACTTCATCTTTTTTATAGCGTCTTATATTGCCTACCGATTCTCACATCTGGTAAAGAGCAAAAAGCTCATCTTGTATATCTGCGTTTATTTTGTGTTGATCCAATTATACTTTGAGTTTATTAATTACACCATTATTTCATTGCGTGATAAAGGTGTTTATCTTGAATTTGAACATGCCTATATATCTGTATTGAATTTATTGATCGCCGCTAACCTCACTGGTGTTCTCTTCGTGGTGTTAATTTATACTAGGAAAAAATAAGCGTCATTTTCAAATACCGTTCAATCGATCAATGAATTTCCTAAAGAAAATATTTAGAAGTAAATCTAAAAAGGTCCCAACCATGACTAAGGAATTTGATTCCTATGTTAAGAAGGGCATTACATTGATTGGGACAAAGGGAAAGGGATTGGATGATGACAACTTAATAAAACTTTTGGTTAGTAATGAAATACCAGAATTGGAAGCAATTGAAATAATACTGTTTCTCCCTGTGGCGTTTTGTAGAAAACTAGTACCTGAAATAAATTGGCACCATGACTATATAGACTTTTATTCTAAGGACAAACAGATAACAAGACTATATAACGACAATCCAAGATATTTAATCATTCAATCAGAAACTGAGAATTATTGGAGCCAAAACCCTGGCAGCGATACTATCTTAAATATTGCAGGACGAAGTGCAGAATTTAAAGCGATCAATAACCTATTAAATGACGGTGGAAAGCTTGAAAACATTGTTGTAAGTCAAACCTTTGTTGTGAGATATGATTAGTGTCTAGCGTAAATCTTCTCTCACTAATATTACTTTAGTTTATTTATCGCTGCCTTTGTAAGATCCGTCATTTCTATAATTTCATACGGAAAGGTTTGCAGGCGTAAGTAATGCTGACTCAACCATTTTCAGATCTCCGGATGTAAGATTAGTTAAATTAAAATTAAAAGCATTAACAACTCTTCTTCGCCCTTAACCATCTCAGCCATCCTCCGTTAACGATACCTCAACTGTAAATTCACCTGAAGATATTCGTTGAATAGTTGCAGAGAAAAACATAATTTGTAAGAACTTAAAAAATAAGCTGCACAACTATGAGGAGAATTCACAGTGTAGATTTTATGCGAGGCTTTGTAATGATCATCATGGCGTTAGACCATGTGCGAGATCTCATCCACGTAAACTCCATAACCCAGAGCCCCACAAACCTGGAAACAACTACTCCTCAATTATTCTTCACCCGTTGGATCACCTACCTCTGTGCTCCTATATTTGTTTTCCTCGCAGGCACATCGGCCTACCTGTCGTTCAAGAATAATGATAACCTCATACAAACCAGAAGCTTTTTACAAAAACGCGGACTCTACCTCATTGCACTTGAATTTGTTGTTGTAAACTTTTTACTGTTCTTCGATCTGGGCTTTCACAATTTCATCTTCGAGGTAATTGCAGCCATCGGCGTCGGGTTTATTATTCTTTCGTTTATGCTGAAGTGGTCAGTCAAAACAATTGGCATCATTGGCCTGGTCATTATATTCTGTCATAATCTGTTACCGCTTATTCCGCTTCAGCAAGATTCAATTGTAAGAACAATTCTTTCACCGCTTTTTACCATTAGTGTGCTTCCGTTGTTTTCAGGTAAAGTTCTTGTGGTTGCTTATCCGCCTATTCCATGGTTAGGTATTATGCTGACCGGTTTCGCCTGCGGAAAATTCTTTGAATGGTCTGACGTGTTGCGTAAAAAATTATTTCTCGAGATCGGATTGGGTGCCTTGCTCTTGTTTGTAATTGTGCGCTTCATCAATATCTATGGCGACTCCGTGCCCTGGTCTGTGCAGAAAAATTCTGTATACACATTTCTTTCGTTTATGAATGTTACCAAGTATCCGCCTTCACTTTTGTTTTGTTTGATAACGTTGGGCATCATGTTTTTAATTCTTGCCATTGCAGAGCAGCCTAAAGGATGGTTTATAAAGTTAGCATCGGTGTATGGAAAGGTTCCGCTGTTCTATTTTCTTGCTCACTTTGTCATCATTCATATTACCATGCTCATCATATTGTATTGGCAAGGCTTTAGTTCAGCACAAATAGACTTTGCTTCCGGTACCTTTGGCAGACCCAAAGATGTAACAAGCGGCTTATCGCTCAGCGCTGTTTATATAATCTGGATTGCTGTTGTAGTGTTGTTGTATAAACCATGTATCTGGTTTGGTAAATACAAAGCAGAAAATAGTTACTGGTGGCTGAAGTATATTTAAACCTTATCATCGGTCTGTGTCCCCATAGACCGAAATATATAACAACAAATTTGAGTAATAGAAAAGATTCAGTTCCCTACCTCGGTCTGTGTCTGCACCATAGTCGTTAACTTAAGCGAAAGGACTTATAATGAGAGGTAGTTACCCCAGTGGGGTAAGTTTCAAAGTTTTCTTCCCATATATTTTATTTTTAAAAGCGGATCTACCTTTTGTCCGCTTATT
>Ga0310811_10007103_pt1 | contig 14322 bp, 17 predicted proteins | sample YCmetagenome_FD_207642 | JGI IMG/M metagenome (GOLD analysis project Ga0310811, IMG submission 207642) | Soil microbial communities from experimental microcosm in Duke University, North Carolina, United States - YC | ecosystem: Engineered > Artificial ecosystem > Soil microcosm > Unclassified ...
CTGAAACCAACTCGGGCCATGGCTCAGTCGAACGTCGGCGTCGCCGCCAGCCGCCTGACATAGTCGGCGGGCAGCAGGTCCTTTCCGGCCAGCAGATGGGCGAGATAAGCCCGGGTCGGCTTCAAGTCCTCTGCCGTCAGCAGGGCGACATAGGTGATCGCCTCGACGGACTCCCCGGTGTCGAGGCGCACGGTTGCCAGCGTGCGCCGTTCGTAATGGCCGCCCGCCACGCCCTCGTAACCGTCGAGCACGGTGAAGCCCGCCTCGGAAAGCCGGTTCAGGGTGCCGAAGACCGATGCGCCGCCGGTCGGCACGATGTTGCCGGCGCCCGACCCCACGGGCGTGCGGGCGCGCTTGTTGAAGGCAAGCCGCCAGCCGTCGAGCCGGCCGGCGATCCGCTCGCCCACCGCCACGCCGGCAGGCGCCAATCTGTCCGCGAACAGCCGTGCAGCATCCATGTTCGAGCCGTAGGCGAAGTACCAGGTCATGCCACCCGCCACACCCGGACCGGCTCACCATAGCCGCGGATTGCGAGCGACCCCAGGTCGGTTGCTCCGTTGGCGCCCGCGGTATCGGCATGCACGGAATTCGAGACCAGGAGCCGCGCGCCGGTTTCCTTTGTGAGCTGCTCGAGCCGGGCGGCGAGGTTCACTGTATCGCCAATCACCGTGTACTCCTTGCGCTGCGGCGAGCCCACGGTGCCGGTTACCGCATCGCCGATATGGATACCGATGCCGATGCGCAGCGGCTGCGAGGGGCGGGCCACATTCCAGGCGTCGACCGCATCCAGCATGTCGCGCGCCGCGGCCAGGGCATTGGCGGCCGCCTGCGGATCCTCGATCGGGGCGCCGAACAGCGCGAGGAAGCCGTCCCCCAGGAACTTGTTGATGATGCCGTGATGGCGGTCGACGATCTCGATCATGTCGGCGAAGAAGTCGTTCAAGAGCGCGACGGTCTCGTCGGCCGACCGCACCCGGGTCATGGCGGTGAAGCCTCTTATGTCGAGGAACAGCACGCAGACCCGGCGCATCTCGCTCGGCGGGTCGGTGTGCTGGGCCAGCAGGCGATCGACCACGACGGGCGAGACGTGCTGGCCGAACAGGTTGGTGACGCGATCGTGCGCCGCCGATGCCCTGACCGACGCCTCGAATTGCCGGCGCAGGCTGCCGGCCACGATGCCGGCGATCACGCCCGCCCCCAGCAGCACGATACTGCGGCTGAGATGATAGACCAGCGAATGCTCGGGCACGTCGCCGTACAGCTCGAGCGGCATAAGCAGGCCGGCGAGCACGAACTGCTGGACCGCGGCGACCGCCCCGGTCCACACCGACAGCCAGTAGTCGAGCCGCAGCGTCGACAGCACGATGAACAGGAAGAAGAGCATCGGCGGCCAGAACCCCAGCACGGTGGCCGGCTCCATGTGGAGGCTGAGCTCATAGATGACGACGCTCGGCAGGGTGGTCTCGATCAAGGCATTGGCGAAGCGGGCGATGCGCGGGAAATCGAGGTCGCGGGCGATCCGCCAGCGCAGCACCGTCAAGGCGCCCCATTCGTAGACGACGAATGGCCCGATGCCGGCGAGCGGGGTCCACGGCTCGATGGTCTTGCGGAACAGGCGTTCGGAGAAGCCGGGCAGATTGACCGCGACCAGGGTGGCAACCAGCAGCCCCGTCAAGACGATTGCCAGCATCTGCATGCGCTGGACCTCGCTGCGCAGGATCTCGCGCCGCAGCGCATTTGCGAAATTGTCGGAAGTCGCCTCCGCCATCGACGATCAACCTAGAGCATATTCGGCCCGCCTGGAAATCTGCCGGACCAAGTATGCCCTGTGAAACCGGCCGCCGCCGCGCGCCGAAGCTGCCGGTTGCAAACGCCACAACGGCGAGTGGTCGGCGCCCGGACGGGATGCTAGGAACACGAGATGGCGATGAAGGAGATTGCGCGCGACGTGGTGGGCAGGGCCGCCAACCTGGCGCTGCGCATGCCGATCTCCTGGGTCAACATCCTGGCCGGCCCGCCGGTCGTGGTCGATGGCCGCACGCTCGACGGCCGCACGCAATGGTTCCTGCGCCTCCTGGCCCGCAGCGGCCAGCCGGCGATGCACCAGATGACCGTGCGCGAGGCGCGCGCCGAATTCGACGGCGTGCTGCCCCTGCTGAGCGGCCGGCCTGCGCCGGTCGGCGAGATCGTCGACCGCACGATCGCCGGCCCGGCCGGCCGCATGCGGATCAGGCTTTATCGGCCGGCCGGCACGGTCGCCCGCCTGCTGCCGACCATCCTGTACTTCCACGGCGGCGGCTGGGTGATCGGCAGCCTCGAGGGCTACGACCTGGTCTGCCGCTATCTATGCGCCCGCAGCGGCTGCTCGGTGATCGCCGTCGATTATCGCCTGGCGCCCGAGCACAAGTTCCCCGCCGCGGTCGACGATGCCGTGGCTGCCTTTCGCTGGCTCGCGGGCGAGGCGACTGCGCTCGGCATCGACCCGGCGCGCATCGTCGTGGCGGGCGATTCGGCCGGCGCGACGCTGGCGACGGTGATTTGCCGGCTGCTGCGCGGGGAGGCCAGGACACCCTGCCTGCAATGGCTGATCTACCCGGCGACCGACCTCGGCGGCGGCACGCCGTCCTACGCGAGCTGCGGCGAGAGATTCCTGCTGACGCGGGCCGACATGGAATGGGTTCGCGGCCTCTATCTCAACAATCTCGGCGAGATCGACGATCCGCGCGCCTCGCCGCTCAAGGCCCCCGACCTCGACGGCCTGCCGCCGGCATTGGTCTACACGGCAGGCTTCGATCCGCTGCGCGACGAGGGCCAGGCCTATGCCGAACGACTGACCGCGGCCGGGGTGAAAACCATCCATCACGAGTTCGACTCGCTGATCCACGGATTCGCCGGCATGCGCGGAGTGCTGCAGGCGGCGGCCCGGGCGATGGACGACATGGTGGCGGGCCTGCGCCACGAACTGGCACAATTGGGCCGCTGAAAGATTGGGCCGCAGAGCATGGGCGACGATCCGAGCATTTCGGCAGAGCCGCGCAGCGGCCGGCGCGAGCAGAACAAGGCGGAGAACCGAACCGCGCTTCTCAAGGCGGCGCGCGCGGTGTTCGCCGAGATGGGCTTCGGGGCGGCCAGCGTGCGCGACATCGTCCGGCGCACCGACTTGGCGTCGGGCACCTTCTACAACTACTTCAAGGACAAGGACGAGATCTTCGAGGCGGTGGTCGGCGAGCTGACCGGCGAGCTGCTGAGGCGGCACAACGCGGGGCGCGCCCGCGCCACCACCACCGAAGAGTTCTTCCGACGCCACTATGCCGTGTACTTCGACTTCATCGTCGAGGATGCCGAGCTGCTGGCAATGGCCCGCAAGAACTTCACCGCCATCCGCACCCTGCTCGACAAGCCCGACGTGCGTGCCCTGGCCCGGGCGCTGAACGACGACATCCGGGCCGCCATGGCCACCGGCCTGCTGCCCAAGGTCGACATCTCCTACCTGGCCGCGGCGATGGGCGGCATCGCCTTCGAGGTCTCCGTGATCATGGTCTCGCGCGACCCCGTCGACCCCGCCGCTGCCGTCGAATTCGCTACCCGGCTGATGATGGGCGGCCTCGAGGGCCTGCCACGCAAGGGCTGAAGGTCAAGCCTGCGCTCATGGCTGGGACCGCGCCACTGGAGTGGCGCGGTCCCAGCCATGACGCGTCCGCGTCACGCCCCCTGGACGATGGTGTTGCGCAGGATGCCGATCCCCTCGATCTCGACCTCGCAGACATCGCCCGGCTTCAGCCAGGGTTGCGGCTTGCGCGCCATGGCGACGCCCGACGGCGTGCCGGTGATGATGATGTCGCCCGGCTCGAGGGTCATGACCTTGCTGAGCTCGTGCACCAGCGTCGGCACGTCGAAGATAAGGTCATCGGTATTGCTGTCCTGCATGACCTCGCCGTTGACCCGGGTCATGATGCGCAGCGGCGCGGCGCCCCGAGGCAGCTCGTCGGACGTGACGATGTCGGGGCCAAAGCCGCCGGTGCCGTCGAAATTCTTGCCCAAGGTGAACTGGCCGCCCGATTTGGCCTGCCAGTCGCGCACCGAGCCGTCGTTGAAGCAGGCGTAGCCCGCAATCGCGCCCAGCGCCTTCTCCTTCGGGACGTTGCGGCACTTCTTGCCGATCACGATGGTGAGCTCGGCTTCCCAGTCGAGTTGGTCGGAATGGCTCGGCCGCGGCATCTTGCCGTTGTGCGCCACCAGCGTGTTGTCGAAGCGGCAGAACACCACCGGGTAGGACGGGATCGGGCTGCCGGTCTCCTCGGCGTGCTTGCGGTAGTTGAGCCCGATGCACAGGATCTTGCCCGGGTTGGGGATCGGCGGCAGGTACTTGGCCGACTTCTCCGACACCAAAGCTGCCGGCTTGGGCTTGGCGCAGGCCTTGGCGACCTCGGCCTGGACCTTCTTGCCGCCGGCCAGGATCTCGACCACGGTCTTGGGTCCGCGCGGCATCTGCTTCGAGAGATCGATGATCTTGCCGTTGCCCGGCTCGCCCTCGCCCGGCTTGACCCCGACCACCGGCTTGCCGCCGCTCATGATGGTGCACAGACGCATCTTGGCTCCCCCAAGGTTTGAAAATCGGCCCGGCTGTAAATTCCCTCTTGTCGGACATGCGGTCAAGCACAGCGCGCTCAGAGCGCGCTTTGTCACGATCACGGCGTTAGACTGGCGCCATGCGTGCCCTGGTTTTTCTGCTCACCCTCGCCCTCGCCACACCGGCATCCGCCCAGTTGGTCGTGCCACTTGCCACCGCTGACGGCCGGGTCGCCTGCGTCCAGGGCAAGACCGGCATCGGCCGGCCCTCCGAATGGGTCGCCGTGGCCGACCCCGACGGCCCCAACGGCTGGGCCTTGGCCGAAACGGCAGGTGACCCGACCGATTCGCGCTTTCCCCTGTGCGTCGCCGAGCCCGTCGTCTTCCGCGACCTCGACGCCACTCTGCGCTTCAAGCCGGTGTCCGGCACGCGTGCCCAGGTCGCGGGCCTGATCTTCCGGGCCCAGAGCGCCAACGATTACTACTTCGTCCAGGCGAACGCGCTCGACCAGACGGTCCGCCTCTATCGAATGGACAAGGGCAAGCGCAACCAGCTCGCCCGCAAGGATGCCCCGATCGAAGCTGGCAAGTGGCATTCACTGCGCGTCATCGCGGTGAACGATCGCTTCGAGGTGACGCTCGACGGCAAGCCGCTGCTCGACGTCACCGACCGCAGCCTGCCGCAATCCGGCGCCATGGGCGTCATCAGCCAGGCCGACAGCGTCACCCATTACGGCTCCCTGCTGCTCAGCCCGCCGCAGGCTCGATAGGCAGGCTGATCACGCCGGGCAGTGGCGCGCCACAGTCTCTGCGGCGACCACGTGCAGAAGGCGTGCCGTCGGCGCATCGAGACCGGTCGTACCGTCGAGCTCGTGCGGAATGCACCCGAACAGGGCGGCATAAACCGTGCACGCTGCCAGGTAGGTGCCGGCGAGACTGGGATGGGACTTGTCCTCGAGGTGCAGCGCGAGGTCTGGCCGCTCGCCTCGGACGGCCGCGAACGCCAAGCCGACCGGGATGACCAACGCATCGTTGGCCTTGCCCGCCGCCGTGTAGGCATCGGCAAGTCCCGCTGTCATTTCCGGCCGGTCGGCATAAGCCCAGGTCATCAGCAGCGCCGGCCGAGCGCCGTGCCGGCGCACGATCACGCTCGCCCGCGCGACGGTCGCCTGGAAGGCGTCGGCGAGCCGCGGATGAATCGGGCACTGGCTGCAATCCATCATGAGCACGACCTCGAAGCGCGGGCCGTCGTCATGAAAGACGATCTCGTTCTCTCCATCGAAAGAGTAGGAGCCTATGGCGTTCGGCCGGAAGTAGGCCTCGACGTCATGCCACGCCAGCCCGCCTCCGGTGATCACGGCCGACGTGCTGCGCAAACGTCGTTGCGGCCTGGTCGCTGCATGAAGGCGCGAGACGTGCCACCCGATGCCGTTGTTGAACGACAGGTAACTGTTGCCGACGTACAGAATGGAGGCCGGGCCTGTCACGGCTGCCCTCGCAGGACACGACACACGTCGTTGAGGTCGCCAACGACTCGCACGCACAGAGCCTGGATCGTGTCGATCGGCGGGATGAGGTCGGGGACCATTATCGTCATCATGCCGGCCGCCGCGGCCGATCGCACACCGTTGTGCGAATCCTCCAGCGCAAGACACGATGCCGGCGCCACACCCAGCCGCTCGGCCGCCGTCAGGAAAGGATCGGGTGACGGCTTGCCATTTACATAATCGCCGTGCGCCACCACGCGCTGGAAGCGGTCGGTGAGCGCATGTCGCCGCAGATTGTGCTGGACCGTCGCATGCGTGGATGACGTCGCGATCGCGCGCGGCAGGCCGAGTTCGTCGAGCAGGTCGAGCAACGCCAGCGCGCCCGGCTTCAACGGCAGGTCGCTGGCAGCGAGCACCTGGAAATGCCGGCCCCACGCGGCGATCAACGCTTCGAGCGGGTAATCGGCGCCATAGTGCTCGATCAGGAAGCGATGGTTGGCGTCGCGCGATCGACCGACGAGCTGGAGGAACACGTCATGGCTCATCGGACAGCCGACTTCGCGGGCGGCCGTCAGGATGGTCTCGGCGTAGAGCCGCTCGCTGTCGAACAGCAGCCCGTCCATGTCGAAGATGACGGCCATCACTGGCCGGGGGAGCATCATGGCTGTCCGCGCGCCGCCAGCAACGCCTCGGCCAGCTCGACGAAACCGGCGCCCGAGCGGGCGGTCGTGATCCAACGCGGCAGGCAATCCATGTCGGCCGCGAAATCGCGCACGTTGGCGACGCCGACGGCGTTGGGGAAGTAGCCGAACATCGGGGCGTCGTTGGGCGAATCGCCGCAAAAGACCCAGCGGGTGATCTCGGCGTCGAGGTCAATGCCAAACAGCTCGCCCATCATCAGCCGGCTGGTGGCGAGCTTGTCGTAGCCGCCGAACCAGCCGTTGACGTGGATCGAGCTCGCCTTGGCATGCGCCCCATGACGCTCGAAGATTTCCAGGATGCGCCTCACCTCGGTGGGACGGAGCGGCGGAACGTCCTCGCAGAAATCGATGGCGAGATCGGCCACGCGGTAGGGCTGGTCAGAGGCGATGCCGGCGCCCGATATCTCGCGCAGCACCTGCTGGCGCACCGCCTCGAGCCGGCGCCGGCCGTCGGCCCTCTCGGCCTCGCTCTGCACGAAGCGGGTCCTGAGCTTGCCGGCGGCCCGGTCCTGCCACATCCAGAAGGCGCCGTTTTCGCCGACCACGGCATCGACCGGCCAAAAGCGGGCGATGTGGTCGCACCAGCCGGCCGGCCGGCCGGTGACTGGAATCAGCCGCAGTCCGGCGGCGTGAAGGGCGGCCATTGCCTCGTAGGCCTCGGCGGTAAGCCGGCCGTGGGTCGAAACGGTCTCGTCGATATCGGTCAGCACGCCGGCGACGTTGGCGAGGGTTTCGCGTGGGCACTCGGCCAGGGGATCCATGGGCGGATTTGAAGCAATAGCGGACGGCATGGCGCGCCGTTTCTAGCATGGCGTTGCCGCATCACTGGGACTAAAAGCCCAGCCATGATTCCCCGCTACTCCCGGCCGCAGATGGCGGCGATCTGGGCGCCCGAGAACCGCTTCCGCATCTGGTTCGAGATAGAGGCGCACGCCTGCGAGGCCATGGCGAGGCTGGGGATCATTCCCAAGGACGCGGCCGAGGCGATCTGGACAGGCGGCACGGCGGCCATGGCGGCGCTCAAGGCCGATCCGACCGGCAATGTCGCCAAGATCGACGCCATCGAGCGTGTGACCCGGCACGACGTCATCGCCTTCCTGACCTGGCTCGGCGAATTCATCGGGCCGGCGTCCCGTTTCGTGCACCAGGGCATGACCTCGTCGGACGTGCTCGACACCAGCTTCGCCGTCCAGCTCACCCAGGCGGCCGATCTGCTGATCGCCGACGTCGACCGGCTGCTGGCCGCCCTCGCCAAGCGCGCCCATGAGCACCGCAACACGCCGACCATCGGCCGCAGCCATGGCATCCACGCCGAACCGACGACGTTCGGCGTCAAGCTTGCCGGCCACCATGCCGCTTTTGCGCGCAACCGGGCCCGCCTGATGGCGGCGCGCGCCGAAATCGCGACCTGTGCCATCTCCGGGGCGGTCGGCACCTTTGCCAATGTCGACCCCCGCATCGAGGCCCATGTCGCCGAGAAGCTCGGGCTCACCGTCGAGCCGGTATCGACCCAGGTGATCCCGCGCGACCGCCACGCCATGTTCTTCTCGGTGTTGGCGGTAGTCGCCAGCTCGCTCGAGAACCTCGCCACCGAGATCCGTCATCTGCAGCGCACCGAGCTGCGCGAAGCCGAGGAGTTCTTCTCCGAGGGCCAGAAGGGCAGCTCGGCGATGCCGCACAAGCGCAATCCGGTGCTGACCGAGAACCTGACCGGCCTCGCTCGGATCGTGCGCAGCGCCGTGGTACCGGCCCTCGAGAACGTCACGCTGTGGCACGAGCGCGACATCTCGCATTCCTCGGTCGAGCGCTATATCGCGCCCGACGCCACCGTGACGCTCGACTTTGCGCTTGGCCGCGCGACCTCGGTGATCGAACAGCTGGTGGTCTATCCCGAGCGCATGGAGGGCAATCTCGGAGCGCTCGGCGGGCTGGTCTTCTCGCAGCGCGTGATGCTGGCACTCACGCAGAAGGGCATGAGCCGCGAGGACGCCTACGCCGCCGTTCAGCGCAACGCCATGGAAGCCTGGCGCGGCAATGCCTCGTTCCTGGCGCTCTGCCGCGCCGACAAGGAGATCGGCCAGTTCCTGTCCGACGACGAGCTAAAGGCCTTGTTCGACATGCAGTATCACACCAGGCACGTCGACACGATCTTCAAGCGGGTGTTCGGCTGAGCGCCAGCCTCGAAAGAAAGGATCCCTCGCTACGCTCGGGATGACAATATTGCTGTCATCCCGAGATTGCTGCCTGCGGTGGCGCGCACTCCCTAGTGGGAGACCTCGGCCATGACCTGCTTCTTGGCCTCGGCCATCAGCCGTTCGCCCTGCTTGCGGATGGTATGGTCTTCCATCGGCTTGCCGGCAGCGGCGAGGTCCTTCATCAGCTTGTGGAGGACGTCGGAATCGCCGGGCTTCTCGAAATCGGCCATCACGACGTCCTTGGCATAGGCCTCGGCGTCGGCGCCCGTCTTGCCGAGCAGGCCGGCGGCCCACAGGCCGAGCAGCTTGTTCTTGCGGGCATTGACCTTGAACTGGATCTCCTGATCGTGCTGGAACTTCTTTTCAAAGGATCTTTCGCGATCGTCGAACGTCGTCATTGCCGCTCCGCTGGGCTGGATGATTGGCTATATAGCGGCGGCGCCCCGGTCTTTCCACCCCACTGCGGCAATGGCAGAATCGACGGCACACCGGGCGAGGAGAGGATATGTCGCTGGAAAACCTGCGCGAATGGGTCGGCCGCACGCGGCACCTCGAGGATCTCGTCACCCCCTTCCCGGTGCGCGCCCTGTCCGCCACCCTGGACGAGCCCGATCCCGATCCGGTTGCCGGCGATGCACTGCCGCCGCTCTGGCACTGGCTGTTCTTCCTCGAGGCCGCGCGGCTGTCCAAGGTCGGTCCCGACGGCCACGCCGAGCGCGGCGACTTCCTGCCGCCGGTGCCACTGCCACGCCGCATGTGGGCGGGCAGCCGGTTCGCCTTTACCGGCGAGCCGCTGCGCATCGGCGAGACGGTCAACCGCGTCTCACGCATCAAATCGGTCGAATCGAAGACCGGTTCGACCGGCGCGATGGTCTTCGTCACGGTCGAGCACACGGTCTCCGGGCCGCGTGGCGCCGCCTTCGTCGAGGATCACGACATTGTCTATCGCGAGGCTCCCAAGCCCGGTGAGCGCCAGCGCGAGCCCAAGCCGGCGCCGGCCGACGCCACCTGGTCGAAGACGATCGTGCCCGACCCGGTGCTGCTGTTCCGCTTCTCTGCGCTGACCTTCAACGGCCATCGCATCCATTATGACCGGCCTTATGTCACGACGGCCGAAGGCTACCCAGGGTTGATCGTTCACGGCCCTTTGATGGGTCTCTTGCAAATCGAATTGGCGCGTCGCTCCAACACAGGTAAGGTACCGACGGGGTTTGAATTCCGCGCGCTCGCACCGGTCTATGCGGGACCGACTTTCTCGGTCCACGCCCGACACGAGTCCGACGGCTCGGTGACCACCTGGATTGCCGACAGCAATGGCGGCTTGGCTCAACTGGGGAAAGCGACATACCAATGACTCGACACATCCATTATTCCGGATGCGGCTGCATGCCCATGCTCTCGCGCCGCGGCGCGCTGGGTCTCGGATTCGGTGCCGCCATGGCGGCGGCGTTTCCCGCCCTGGCGCAGTACAAGCCCACCGAGGCGATGCTGATGAACTGCATCGATCCCAGGGTCACCACGACCTCCCTCGCCTACATGGTGAGCCGTGGCTTCATGGACAAATACAGCCAGTTCGTCATCGCCGGCGGCCCGATCGGCGCGGTCGCCCCGGCCTTCGAGCATTGGCACAAGGCGTTCTGGGAAAACCTTGGAATCACCATCCAGCTGCACAAGATCAAGCGCGTCGTCGGCCTCACCCACCGCGACTGCGGCGCCGCCTTCGTCGCCTACGGCGAGGCCCTTCGCACCGACAAGGCCCTGGAAACCGCCAAGCAGTCGGAAGCGCTGAAGGCCTTCAAGGCCGGAATCAATCAGCGGCATCCCGACCTCGCGGTCGACATCGGCATCATGTCGCTCGACGGCGTCGTGGAGGTCGTGAGCTGACATCCCAGCACACTCGATCATCAAGGGACGAAGGAGTATAGGAGCCGTCTGGCGGAGCCCTCCTTCGTGCCTGAATCGGTCATTCCTCCACCGCGCGTTCAGAACGGCGCCCAAGGCAGCACGCTGGAGCGGCAACTCGCCCTCCAGCGGGGCCGGCGGCCAGCCGAACCGCTCGTGTCGCTGGTCGTTCCCGTCTTCAACGAGGAAGAATCGATCGACATCTTCCTCGAGGCGGTGACGCGCCTCATGGAGCGGGACGGCTTTCGCTTCGAGATCGTCTTCGTCAACGACGGCTCGCGTGACAACACGCTCGTCCATCTGCTCGACCGCAGCGCCGCGGATCGCCGGCTGCGAATCATCAATCTGTCACGCAACTTCGGCAAGGAAGCCGCCCTCACCGCCGGCATCGACCATGCCAGGGGCGACGTCATCGTGCCGATGGACATAGACCTGCAGGATCCGCCCGAGCTCATCGAGCCGTTCATGAGCCGCTGGCGCGAGGGCTACGACATCGTCTACGGCGTACGCACGCAGCGGACCTCCGACACCGCGGCCAAGCGGCTGTCGGCCAGCTGGTTCTATCGGGTGTTCAACTCGATGTCGCCGGTGCGCATCCCGGAGAATGTCGGCGATTTCCGTCTGGTCGACCGGCGCGCCGTCGAGGTGCTGCGCCAATTGCCCGAGCGCAACCGCTTCATGAAGGGGCTGTTCGCCTGGGTCGGCTTCAACGCCGTCGGCGTGCCCTACGAGCGGCCGCAGCGCGCCGCCGGCTCGACCAAATTCAACTTCTGGCGGTTGTGGAACTTCGCGCTCGACGGCGTGGTGAGCTTCTCGACCGCGCCGCTGCGCGCCTGGTTCTATGTCGGCGTGGCGATCGCCACCATCGCCGTGCTCTACGCGCTGTTCATCATCACCCGTGTGCTGATCTTCGGCATCGACACGCCGGGCTACGCCTCGCTGCTGATCGCGGTGCTGCTGATGGGCGCCATCCAGCTGCTCTCGCTCGGCATCATCGGCGAATATCTCGGCCGCCTGTTCCTCGAGGTGAAGAGCCGGCCGATCTATGTCGTCGAGGGCGTCTACGCGGACGGCACATCGCAACCGACCAAGCCCTGAGCATGGACCTCAAGGAAGAGGACATTCTCGGCGCCGACATCGACCGGCACTGGTACTACCGCGCCAAGTCGGCTGCTCTCCGCCGCGCCGTGGCGCCGCTGCGCCCCCAGCACATCCTCGATGTTGGCGCCGGCTCGGGCTTCTTTTCGCGCCATCTGCTGGCCGAGACGAGCGCGCAATCGGCGTTGTGCGTCGACCCCGGCTACCCCGCCGACCGCGACGACAGCGCCAACGGCAAGCCGATGCGCTTTCGCCGGACCATCGGCACCGTCGACTGCGATCTGGTGCTGATGATGGACGTACTCGAGCATGTCGACGACGACCGCGGCCTGCTCGTCGACTACGTGGCGAAGCTGCCCGTCGGGGCGCATTTCCTTGTGACGGTCCCGGCCTTCCGCTTCCTGTGGAGCGGCCACGACATCTTCCTCGAACACAAGCGGCGCTATCGCCTCGCCGAAATCGAGGTCGTGCTGAGCGCCGCCGGCCTCGAGATCGTGCGCGGCTCGTATTATTTCGGCCTGGTTTTCCCATTGGCCGCCGCCGTCCGGCTGGCGTCGCGCAACACGCGCGAACCACGCAGCAGCCTCAAGCGACACGGCGCCGTCACCAATGGCCTGCTCGGTGCTCTGTGCGCGGCCGAACTGCCGCTGTTTCCTCATAACCGGCTCGCCGGCCTCTCGGCGTTCGTGCTGGCGCGCCGGGTGTAGTCGGCGGCGACGTCTCGCCCCCTATCGACCGGGGGCACCCCGCTCCGCCAGGCCTTCCCGATAGGCGTCGAACAGCGACACGACCGAGACGCTCGCCCCGTTTCGCACGACATGCCTGTAGGCACCTGCCAAGTCGCCCGACCTCGCAATCGCTTCCCCGATCGCTGCCCAGGCATAGTCCGGCGCTTCGAAGGATTTGCCGAGGTCCTGACGCGGTTCCAATGTCGGAAGTTGTCGCGCAACGCTCAGGGCCTTTTCGATATGTCCGCCCATGGCAAGCGCCTCGGCGGCGACGGCAAGGAAGTAGGTGCGTGCGTAGGGATCAGAAGAGCAAGCCGGGCGCTGGCTTCGCGATCTCCGACAGCCACGTAGTCGCTCGCAAGCACGTCCAGCGAGGTGCGCCATTCGGGATCGACGCGAGGTGCCGTGATCGCGGCCGCCTCGTAGGCCGGCATGAGTCGACGCGCATTGTCGAGGTCGCCGATCGAGCGATACGCCCATACCAGGTCGCGCAGTTCGTATCGAGTTTTGCCCGGCGTCTCGAGGACAGCCTGCCTCAGTTCGTCCAAGGCCGCGCCGAGCGCGGCTCGATCCTGCCCTGCGCCGTCAAGTGGCACCAAACCGACCCAAAGCAACAGCAAAGCTGTTGCGCAACGCAGGCGCACAACCATGGAGGGAATATGGTTTGCCACGATCGCGCCGTCAATCGCCGCGATTTCCTATGGCACGAGAGCGCTCTCCACACGATAGTTCTTGCGTCCACCAGGGAGACTGCCATGCCACTTCTCTACAAAAAACAGGGCCACACGGGCATTCTGACGCTGAGTCGCCCCGAGGCGCGCAACTGCTGGGGCCAGGACTATGCCGACGGCCTGTTGCGCCATCTCGACGAGGCCGCCGACGACGATGACGTGCGCTCGGTCATCCTGACTGGCGACGAGGCCGGCGGCGCCTTCTCCGCCGGCGCCAATCTGCGCGATCCCAACACCCACAACACGAGATCGGCCGAAGCCTTCATCAAGCGCATGGGCCGGGCGCGCAATTTCCCCTCGAACCTGGTCAGCGATTTCCCCAAGCCGGTGATTGGTGCGGTCAACGGCTATGCCATCGGCATCGGCTGCATCATCACCTTCTGCTGCGACCTGATCGTGGCCTCGGAGCGGGCCGAATGGCGACTGCCGCAGGTCGCCCTGGGCATCCTGCCGAACTATGGCGGCGCGACGCGCCTCGCCCGGCTCGTCGGCAAGGGCCTGGCCATGCGGGTGGCGTTGGGATTCCCGATCAAGGCCGACGAAGCCTACCGGATCGGCCTCGCCCAGTGGCTGGTGCCGCATGCCGACCTGATGACCCAGGCGATGGCCATCGCCGATCACATCGCCGGGCTGCCGCCGCTCGCCACGCGCATGGTCAAGGAGTCGATGAACCGCGGGCTCGACATTCCCAATATCGCCGACTCCTCGCTGGTCGATTCCTACCGCTTCATGGTGCTGGAGATGAGCGAAGACAAGGCCGAGGCCCACGAGGCCTGGCGGCAGCGCCGCAAGCCCAGCTTCCGCGGCCGATAAATCGAACGCGGCGAACCCCGCGAGCGCCGCCGGCCGCGATACCGCCGTTCTCGCCCCGAGCCTCGCCACAGTCGGGCCGATCGCAGCAGTTGCCTCGG
>Ga0310811_10007104_pt1 | contig 14321 bp, 14 predicted proteins | sample YCmetagenome_FD_207642 | JGI IMG/M metagenome (GOLD analysis project Ga0310811, IMG submission 207642) | Soil microbial communities from experimental microcosm in Duke University, North Carolina, United States - YC | ecosystem: Engineered > Artificial ecosystem > Soil microcosm > Unclassified ...
CCTTGTAGAAGTCGCTGAGGGCGTCGGCCGCGGCTGGGGCCGCGAGCAGCGCGAGAGCGGCGGTCATCACCGCCGGTCGCAAAATGGTCGCATCGATCTTCACGATTGTTCTCCTTGGCGTTAGGGCGCCCGCAAATGCCTGCGCAGGCTTATAGCGAAGCCGACGCCACCCTTGCAAATGGTGGCGCGGGCGAAGGTCGTTGCCGGGCTTGGGCCCACCCCTATACTGGCGTCGCGCTTGGGTGTGACCGGCAGGTTTGGAATGGCGATTAGAGACAATGAAACTACTGTCGCTGCTTATTACACGGTCAACGACCTCGGAACACGGATTCTCAGCGCACTGCAGGCCTCGGGCATTAACCTCGATACCTTGTCTCCGGTCGATCTCGCCCCGGTCGACGAGTTCCACATGGGTGGACGCGCTGCGACGCAACACGTCATAGGACTGATGCACTTGCCACATGGTGCCCGTGTCCTCGACGTGGGCAGTGGCCTCGGCGGTGTTGCCCGCTATCTCGCAGCCGAATGCGGGTGCCGCGTAACGGGCATCGACCTGACCGCTGAGTACGTGGCGGTTGGAAAGATGCTTACTGAACGGACCGGCCTGACCGACAAGGTTGATCTTCACATCGGTAGCGCTCTCGACCTCCCTTGGCCAGAAGCGACCTTCGATGCTGCGGTAACGTTTCACGTTGCGATGAACATCGCTGACCGACCGCGGCTCTATGCCGAAGTCGCGCGTGTCATCCGACCGGGGGGCATGTTTGCGATCTACGATGTGATGAAGGGCCCGAAGGACGGCATGTTGTTTCCGGTACCGTGGGCGGAGACGCCGGGGACCAGTTTTCTGGTGACACCGGACGAGATGCGCAAACTCCTCGACCAAGCGGGATTTGAAATTGTCCACGAGGAAGACCGGCGCGAGGTCGCGCTCAGACATCATCGGGATAGGCTCGCTCAGCTATCAGCGGCCGATGGCCCACCACCGATTGGTTTACACCTGTTGCAGGGACAAACGGCAAGCCTCAAGTCCCGAAATATGGTGAATATGCTCGACGCAAACCAGATCACGCTTGGGGCCATTGTTGCGCTTCGTCGAGCATGAGCGAAGGTGCGCCCGATGGCGGCGATGGCGGCCCCCGGACGGCTGCCGAGCGCAGGGTCTTCGCATCGATGTTCACGGTTCGCTCCTTGGCGTTAGGGGCGCCCGCAAATGCCTGCGCAGGCTTATAGCGAAGACCGCCGGGGAGACTTCCGGCCGGCCGAGACTCTGGGCGCCCGCAGGCGACCCGCTAAGCTTCGGCGGCGCATCACGACTTCGGCCGTAACGATGCTGGCCCGGCGGACATCAAACTCATAGGATTTGTCATCGCCATCGCATGGGAGGAGAACGCAATGTTTTATCGTCCCGCGTTAGGTGTGCTGCTCGCCGCCACGGTCCCCGTCTTTACGGGTGTGGCATTCGCTCAAACCGACCCTGTCGCAGTGTTTCGTCAGGCCATCGACGCCCGAAACCGGGGCGATATCAACGCCATGATGGCACTCTTCACCGATGACGCGGTGCGGGAGGATGGCTCTTGCCAGCCGCCGTGTGTCGGGCGTGAGGCGGTCCGAAATTCGTTTCAGAAGAATATCGATGAACGCTTCCAGGCCAACGTGACCTCTGCTGAAGGGACAGGTGACACCGTGACCGCCCGCGCCGAAATCAGCAGCGACGCGTTCGCTGCCACCGGCGGGAAGCGCATGACCTCCTACACCGTCACATTACGGGATGGAAAGATCGCGCGATGGGTCTCGCCCTTGCCGCCCCAGACTCCCGCAAAGACCAATTAGATCCATCACGGGGTTGCAAACGCGCGATTCGGCGCGAAGCCGGACGAAAGCCTGTTGTCGCGCCAGCGATGCGGGCCGACACTGTCGCAAAACAAGCGACGGGTGGCGGGCATGCGGTCCATGGGATTGGCGGCAATCGCCGCGGTGGCGTGCGTATGGGGCCTCGGCGCCGCCGCGGCGGACCTTCCCAAATCGACCCAGGCGATGCTCGCCCAGCTCAAGCTCGAGCCGTCGTTCATGGACGGCCTCGGCAAGGAGCTCGCGGTGCCGAAGGCATGGCTCGAGGCGGCGAAGAAAGAGGGCACGGTGCGCATCGCCGGCTCGTGGGACAATGACCAGTTCCGGGTCATGACGCAGCCGTTCACCGAGCGCTACCCGTTCATCAAGTTCAACTACATGCGTGGCGAGACGCAGGCCCGCGTGGTACGGCCGCTGGTCGCGCTCAAGTCGGGGCGCATCATCGTCGACGTCATCACCGGCATCGGCGACGAGGTCGTCGACTATCAGGCGATCGACGCCGTCATCAAGCTCACCGACCTGCCGGCCTACGACTCGGTGCCGGAGGGGATGAAGCAGAAGGCCGGGTATTCGCTTGGCACCAAGCGGCGCTACTGGTGCATGTCCTACAACACCGACGCCTTTACCAAGGACGACATGCCGAAGACGTGGGACGACCTGCTCGCCGATCCCAAGATGAAGGGCGGCCGACTCGGGCTCAACAGCGAGGCGCAGTTGTGGATGTTGCCGCTCGCCGCCGCCAAGGGCGATGCCTGGATGCTCGCGGCGATCGCGAAGCTGTTCGACAATCTCCAGCCGCAGCGGCGGCGCGAGAGCGTCAACGCTCTCCAGGGCCTGGTCACCGCGGGCGAGGTCAAGGCGGCAATCCCGGCCGCCGACTACCGCGTCGCGCTGCTCGTCCGCAAGGGCGCGCCGATCGCCTGGCACTGCCCCTCTCCGGTGCCGTCGACGGTGTCGGGCATGGTGGTGATCAAGGGCGGCCCCGCGGTCGACGCCGGCCGCCTGTTCGCCAACTGGCTGGTCAGCAAGGAGGGCCAGGTGGCGCAGTTCGTCGGCGACGGCGCGACGCCGATCCACAGGGACATGCAGTCGAAGCAATTCCTCGCCTTCCCAGAGGAAATCGAGGGCAAGCCCCTCGCCTTCATCCCGCCCGAGCAGTTCCGCCGCGAGTACGAGGCCGTGCTCGCGGCGTGGACGCCTTACTGGAACCAGGTGAAGTGAGGCAGGGCTCGGCGGTTCCACGGCGGCTCGATCGCGGTGCGCTCGGCGGATGAGCCCGTCAGGGTCGTTACGCAGTCACGCAACCGTCTTTGCTCTTCACGTGTATTGCGGCGTCAGGCGCAAAGGAGCGCGTGTCGCTGGTGATCACTGCGGATTGCTCGGCATCAGAAGACATTCCCCGACCGCAAATTGGTGCACGGCCATTGCCTGCCCGGCGGATATAAAGCCCTGCCCGACTAAGGACGACAGACATGGATTTGACCATCACGCGGTGGCTCAACGCTCCCGCCGGGAGCAACGCCGCCCTCGATCTCATCATGGCCGCCGCGAGCAACTTCGGAGTCCCTCTCCTCGTCCTGGTCGTCGTCGTCCAATGGTGGAGTCGAGAGAAGCGGCCATACGTGAGACACACGTGCGTAACCGCGGGGCTCGCCTTCCTGATCGGGCTCGGGCTCAATCAGTTGATCCTGCTGTTCGTCCACCGCATCCGGCCCTACGACGCGGGCGCCACCCATCTCATCATCGGTCCGAGCTCCGACTGGTCCTTCCCGTCGGATCACGCGACGGCCACTCTGGCAATCGCGGCGACGTTCCTGCTGCACGGATTCCGGCGGCGCGGGCTGGCACTCCTGATCGGCGCCCTGTTGATCTGCGTGTCGCGGGTCTATGTCGGCATCCACTACGCCAGCGACGTGGCCGGCGGAATGGTGACCGGGATTGCAGCCGCGATCGGCGTCAGCGCGCTCTACCTCGAGGGCACCAAGATGGACCGGCTGATCACCAGAATTCTCTAGCGTCCGCGATCGAACGCCCCGAGCGACCCGCAGGCGCCCGACGCGTGGCCAGCCCTTCAGCGCGACTTGTCGCCACGCGCCTTGCCCGAGCCCTCGTTGCCGGCGGGCTCCTTCGCGGCATCGCCGATGGCGTCGCGAATCCTGGCCCTGAGCTGTTCCGAGACGTGGCCGACGTTGTGCACCTGGTGCAGGTGCGAGGCGGCCTTGACCACCACATCGTCTTCAGTCTCGCCGCGGATGACGAATCGGCACCCGGGGACGATCACGCCGCATTCGAGACTCTTGCTCATCCACACCTCCGCTTTCCGGCGATCGGCCGGCTCGTGCCGGGACGACGGCGCCCGGTCGGTGGGTACATTGCCGCATCCGCCGGTGACCGAACCGGGCGAATGCCATGACATCTGCACCCAATTGGACACTTTGCGGCGCGGGGCCGATGAACCGAGGCGCCCATTCCTTTGCGCGTTCCGATGGGGCTGGCCTTGCCGCCGGAACACTTCACGACATTGCATATATGAATTGCACATATGGCAAGAGACATGGGATTTCCGAAAATCATCTGATGTAGGTGCTACACCGGGTCTGCGTTGCCGGAGTCATCGAGACCGAGCGCGGAAGAACGGCGGGCTGAAGCTTGGCCGGCCATCCGCGAGATTCGAGATAGTGTGGGTCAGGATGGTGCGGCGTCTGGAGCCTGACATGGAACTGCTCACTGATCTCATCGGGGATCTCATCTGGGATCTCGTCGGGCCGCGCCGCCGGCGATCGGCGTTGTTCCGCCCGCAGGAGCCGAGGCTGCCATGACCCAGGAAAGCGATCCCGGCCTTATCGAGAAGGCGGCGCAAGCTGGACGCGCCCGGCGCGACGCGGTGCCGGCGGTACTGCTCTACGCCTTTCGGCCGATGTTTCTGGCGGCCGGAAGCTGGGCGATCGTCGCCATTGCGCTGTGGCTCTCGATGTTCTTCGGATATGTCCAACTGCCCACGCGCTTCGATCCGCCGTCGTGGCACGCCCACGAAATGCTGTTCGGCTTTGTCATGGCGGCGGTCGCAGGCTTTTTGCTGACGGCCATTCCCAACTGGACGGGACGGCTGCCGGTGCGCGGGTTTCGGCTGGCGGTGCTCGTCATCCTTTGGGTGCTGGGCCGCATTGCTTGCCTGATCTCGGCCGATATGCCCGCATGGCTCGCCATTGCGCTCGATCTGGCTTTCCCCGCAATGCTGCTCTTTGTCGCCGCCCGCGAAGTCATCGAGGGCCGCAACTGGAGAAACCTGCCGACGACCGCGCCCCTCGCCGTGTTTCTGGTCGCTGACCTGCTGATGCATCTCGAAGCGCTCAACGAGCCCGTGCCCGCCGGACTGGGATGGCGGCTGGGCATCGCCGCGCCCATCATCCTCATCGGCGTGATCGCCGGACGGATCATCCCGAGCTTCACCCACAACTGGCTGCTCAAGCACAAGAGCCCGCGTCTTCCCGTTGCGGCCAACCGTTTCGACACGGTCTGCATCGTCATTCTGGCGCTCGGCTTCATTCTCTGGGCCTTTCTTCCCGAGCATCAAATCGCGGGTGCCTTGCTGATTACGGCGGCGCTCCTTAACGCCGTGCGTCTGAGCCGTTGGGCGGGCCTTGCGAGCTGGCCCGAGAAGCTGCTGTTCATTCTGCACGTCGGCTATGGCTGGGTCGCGCTCGGCACGGCGCTGCTGGGCCTGTCGATCTTCAACATCGGTGTGCCGGCGACGGCCGCCATCCACGCGCTCGCAGCCGGCGCGATCGCCGTGATGATTCTCGCGGTGATGCCGCGCGTCACACTCGGCCATACCGGACGCATCCTCACCGCCAACCGCGCGACTGTTGTCGCCTTCGTCCTCATCAACGCGGCAGCGATCATCCGCGTGTGCGCGGCGTGGCACACGGTTCTGACGGCCAATCTCCTGCTCGTGGCAGGAGCGCTGTGGATTGCGGCATTTCTTGTATTCGAGCTTGTCTACGGGCCGATGCTTCTCACCCGGCGGGCGGGATCATGAGCAAGCAGAAGCCCCCACAGGATGTGAAATGGCCCAAGACTGCGATCTTCACGGTCGGGCACTCGACCATGCCGCTCGACGAATTCATCGCGCTGCTCGAAGTCTATGGCGTCGAATGCCTTGCCGATATCCGGACGATGCCGCGCTCGCGCCACAACCCGCAATTCAACGCCGACACGCTGGGCAAGGCGCTGCATCGGCACAAGATCGACTATGTGCCGTTGCAGGCACTCGGCGGCCTGCGTCATTCGCACAAGGATTCGCCGAACGGCGGCTGGCGCAACGCGAGCTTTCGCGGTTACGCGGATTACATGCAGACGGAGGAATTCACGCGGGGACTCGATGATCTGATCGCGCTCAGCCGCGAGCGTCGCACGGCCATCATGTGCGCCGAAGCCGTGCCGTGGCGCTGCCACCGATCCCTCGTCGCCGACGCGCTCAGCGTGCGCGGCATACCCGCCGTCGAAATCCTTTCAGCCACCAGCTACCGCGATCACAAGATGACGCCGTTCGCGCATGTGGAAGGGACGCGGATTACCTATCCCCCTGAGCAAACGGCATTGCTGTAGAGGCACATGCAAAACACTCTTCCGCAACTGCTCAAGAATATCCTCGCGTGCACCCATTGCTCCCGGTCTCTGCCGTGCGGTCCCCGCCCCGTCTTGCAGGCGCACGCGTCGGCGCGTCTGCGCATCGTTGGTCAGGCGCCCGGTCGGAAGGTGCATGAAACCGGCATACCGTGGAACGATGCGTCCGGCGACCGGCTGCGGAACTGGCTCGGCCTGACACGAGACCAATTCTACGATCCGCGCAAGGTCGCCATCATCCCGATGGGATTTTGCTATCCGGGCAAAGCCGATTCGGGCGATAACCCGCCGCGTCCGGAATGCGCGCCTCGATGGCACGAAAGACTGAATGCCCGTTTACCCAACGTCGCGCTGACATTGCTGATCGGACGATACGCGCAAGACTATTATCTCGGCGCTCGCCGCAAAGCGACGCTGGGCGAAACCGTTCAGGGATGGAGGGAGTATCTGCCGCTGGGCTATCTGCCCCTGGCGCACCCTTCGCCGCGCAACCAGCCGTGGCTCGCCAAGAACCCTTGGTTCGAAGAGGAACTGGTGGGGGAACTACGGGCCGTCATTCAGGCCCTGAAGCTGTAAGCGATTCACTTCCCGCCAAGCTTCCTCAAAGCCGACCCTTTATGCATGGCGATGTGATCGGTCTTATCGCTCTGGATTTCATATTGCGGCTCATCCTGAGTGGCGTGATGCGTGTGGCCCTTGTAGTCCGTGTCGCGCGTATGGACTTTGATGATCCGACCGCTGACATGCCCGGCCTCGGAATTCCAGGTGACGTGATCGCCGACTTTGAAACGTTCGCCCATTTCAGCCTCGCTAACGCACGGCGGCTCGACTCTGCTCAATAGGCCGACATCAGCCTTCACCACGTGAAAGCCTTACCTGCGCTTAGCGGGGCTTGGCGAAGCCGATTTAGGCCAAGCGCGGCGGACGAGAGCACTCTCCAGCCATGCTGCAATGCGCGGATGTCGGCTCCGTTCCACCACTACGGAGATCCCAGCGGAGTTTATACCCGTTCATGCGGGCAGCGCTCTGTCCAGCTATGTGCTGAACAGAGCGCTAAGTCATCCTGGTGACTTGGGAATTTGGTGGGCGCACAAGGACTCGAACCTTGGACCCGCTGATTAAGAGTCAGCTGCTCTACCAACTGAGCTATGCGCCCCCGCGCGACGCAAGAAGGCGGCGCGGGAAGGCGGTGGGTATAGCAAACCGATCCCCCCTTGTCGAGTGCCCGGGACGGCGAAAAATCAAAGACTTGGAGGCCCTGCGGCCCCTCAGTCGAAGCCGCCGCGACGGCCGATGACGACGTCGCGGTGGACGTAGCAGCCGAGAATGATGCCGAATGCGATCTGGATCGACAGCATCGCGGTGCCGCCGTAGGAGATCAGCGGCAAGGGCACGCCGACGACGGGCACGAGCCCCATCACCATCGCCACGTTGATGAAGATGTAGAGGAAGAACATCGTCGTCAGCCCCATCGCCAGGATGCGACCGAACTGGCTCCGCGACCGGATGCCGATGGCGTAGCCGTAGGCGACCAGCACGAGGTAGAGGGTCAGCAGCACGAGCCCGCCGACCAGCCCCCACTCCTCGGCCAGCATGGTGAAGATGAAGTCGGTCTGCTTCTCGGGCAGGAAGTTGAGGTGGCTCTGGGTGCCCTCGAGGAAGCCGCGTCCGAACAGACCGCCCGAGCCGAGCGCGATCTTCGACTGCAGGATGTGGTAGCCGGCGCCCAGCGGGTCGTTGTCGGGGTTGATGAAGGTCAGCAGGCGGTTGCGCTGATAGTCCTTGAGGTGCCCCCACGCCAGCGGCAGGAGCCCGCCGACGCCCAGGATCGCCACCGCGAACATCCACACCCGTACCCCGGCGAGGAAGAACACGGCACCGGCGGCCAACAGCAGCATGATGGCGGTGCCGAGATCGGGCTGCTTCAGCACCAGAAGCACCGGCAGAATCACCAGCACCAGCGGCCACAGTAGCGGCACGAGCTTGCCCGCGTCCTCGGCCTGAAGTCCGTGGAAGTAGCGCGCCAGCACCAGGATGATCGCCACCTTCATGACTTCGGATGGCTGCAGGCTGACCGGGCCGACGGCAACCCAGCGCTGCGCACCCATGCCGGTGAGGCCGTTGATGTCGACCCACACCAGCAGCACCAGCGAGATGCCGTAGACGACGTACGCGTAGCGAAGCCACACGCGGATGTCGACGCAGGCGACCGCGATCATCAGGACGAGGCCGCCCGAGAAGCGGATGAGCTGACGGCTGGCCCACGGATCGAAACTGCCGTTACCGGCCGAATACAGCGTGGCGATGCCGATCGCGACGATCGATATCAGGATGGCGACCATGCCCCAGCGGATCTGCCGGATCTTCCCGAGCAGGGACATGCTGGCCTGCGTGCCTGCGAGCGACACCATCAGATCTGATCCTCATGCGGGTCGTCGCGCGGCGTCGGCTGGTTGACGCGCGCGGGTGGATTCGCGTTGCGATTGAGGGCGAACTCGATGATATCGCGGGCCATCGGCCCGGCGACCGCGGCGCCGCCGCCGCCATGCTCGACCACCACCGCGACCGCGTACTTGGGCTTGTCGACCGGCGCATAGCCGATGAACAGCGCATTGTCGCGGTCGCGCCACGGGCGGTCCTCGGTCTTGATCACGCCGCGCGCGCGCTCGGCCATGGTGATGCGCTTGACCTGGCTGGTGCCGGTCTTGCCCGCCATGCGGTAGGCAGGATTCTTCTGGCGCGAGCGGTAGGCGGTCGCGCCGGGGACGTTGACCACCATGTCCATCCCCTTCTGGACGACGGCGATGTACGCGGGATCGACACCAAGCGAGGCTGCGATCTCGGCCTCGCCGGTGGAAAGGGCAGCGGGGCGGACCAGCGGCCCTTCCTCGCCGTTGCCCGACGGCATGGCGCGATAGCCGCGGATCACGTTCGGCTTGATCGCCCGGCCGCCGCTGGCGATCCGCGCGGTCATCACGGCGAGCTGCAATGGCGTCGTCAGGATGTAGCCCTGGCCGATGCCGAGCACATAGGTGTCGCCGCCGGTCCAGGCCTGGCGTCGCGCGGCGCGTTTCCAGGCGCGGGTCGGCACCAGTCCGCCCTTCTCGCCGGGAATTTCAATGCCGGTCGGCGAGCCCAGGCCGAAGCGCGTGCACATGTCGGCGATCTTGTCGACGCCGACGCGCCGCGCAGTGTCGTAAAAGTACACGTCGCACGAGTTCATCAGCGCCTGCGGCAGATCGAGCGAGCCGTGCCCTCCCTTTTTCCAGCAGTGGAACCGGACGTTGCCGAGCTCGGTATGGCCGATGCAGGTGACGCGGTGGTCGGCGGTGATGGCGCCGGCCTCGAGCGCCGCCAGGGCGACCATCGTCTTGAACGTCGAGCCCGGGCTGTACTGGCCGGCGATCGCCTTGTTGGTGAGCGGGTTGTACTCGTTGTTGAGGAGCGCGCGCCACTCCGGCCCCGACAGGCCCTTGTTGAAGGCGTTGGGGTCGTAGCCCGGCGTCGAGACCAGCATCAGCACCTCGCCGTTCTCGCAGTCGACGACCGCCGCTCCGCCGACCTGCTCGCCGAAGCGCTTGTAGGCGAACTGCTGCAACTCGGAATCGATCGACAGCTCGGCTTCCTCGCCGGCCACGCCCTCGGTGCGCGACAGCACGCGCACGACGCGGCCGAGCGCGTTGACCTCGACCTCGGTCGTGCCGGCGCGGCCGCGCATGCGCAGATCCGCGGCACGCTCGACGCCGGACTTGCCAATGCGGAAATCGGGCAGCTCGAGCAGCGGGTCGTCGGATCCCTGGAGCTCTTGCTCCGACACCGCCGCGACGTAGCCGACCAGATGCGATCCCAGATCCTCGAGCGGATAGAACCGCGTCTGGCCGGTATCGATGACGACGCCGGGCAGGTCGGGGATGTGCAGCTCGATCTTGGCGACGTCCTCCCACTCGAGATTCTCGCGCACCGTGATCGGCACGAAGCGGCGCTTGCGCTTGACGTCGCGCTCGACGCGGCGCCGCTCGTAGTCGGTGATTGGCAGCAGCACCGAGAGACGATCCAGCGTCGCGTCGACGCTCGGCGTCTGCTCGGCGATGATGCTGACGCGGTACTGCTGGCGGTTGTAGGCGAGCAGCGCGCCGTAGCGGTCGACGATGCGGCCGCGCGGTGGCGCGAGCAGGCGGAGGTTGATGCGGTTGTCGTCGGCGAGTGTGCGGTAGCGGGCCGACTCGAGCACCTGCAGGTAATACATGCGGCCGATCAGGGCCGACACCAGCGCGAGCTTTCCGCCGGCCAGTAGGATGGCCCGCCGGGTGAAGATGCGCAGGCGGTCCTGATCGCGATACATCGGGCGCTCTCCGCGTCAGGCCGCCGCGGGCAGCAGCCGGGTGAGAGCGGCGAGCGCGACGTTGATCAGCGGATAGACGGCGATCGTCAGCAGCGTCTGGAACGCCGCGGGGATCGGCGGCACGACGGTGCCGGAGAGTGCCGAGACAATGGCCCAGGTGACCGCGACCGTGACCGGCGTGACGACGGCGAAGCCGGCCCAGGCGATCAGGAATGGACGGCCGCGGAAGGCGTTGCGCTGGCTCACGATGAGGCCGTAGGCGCCGAGCAGCACCAGGGCCGAGAGGCCGAATGGCAACCCGAGCAGCGCATCCTGGAACAGGCCGACGCCGAACACCGCCGGCGGCGGCAACAGGCTCGGCTGATAGATGGCGAAGAAGTACACGGCGGCGAGCGCGAACACCGGCGTGACCATCTGGAAGCTCGGCAGGTGCGTCGGCACGGCGCTCAGCAGCGCGAGAAACACGGTGGCGACGAGGGGCAGGACCGCGAGCACGCTGCGCCCTGCGTCCTGGGTGAAACCGGGAGTCACTGGCCCTTCCCGGACTTGCGGGCGGGGATCGGCGGCAGTTCTTCGACCTCGAGGCCGAAATCGACGATCCGGACGAACTCGATCTTGCTCCAGTTGACGAACGGCTGGACGCGCGGCACGCCGTCGCGGCCGACCGACACGGTGCCGATCTGCAGGCCCGGCGGCAGCACGCCGCCGTTGCCGGAGGTCACGACGCGCTGGCCGCTGGTGATGCGGGCGTCGGGCGGGAGGTACGCGAGCGTCGGGCGGTCGCTGTTGTCGCCGGCGAGGATCGCCCGCTCGCGGGTCTCCTCGATGACGACCGGCACGCGGGAGTTGAGGTCGGTCAGCAGCAGCACGCGCGCGGCACTGTCGCCGACGTCGGTGAGGCGTCCGACGAGGCCGTCGCCGTTGACCACGGCCTGGCCGCGGGAGAGCCCGTCGCTCGAGCCGGCGTTGATCAGGACGCTGCGGGCGAACGGCCCGCCGCTTTCGCCGATGACGCGCGCCGAGACGAAGCTCGCCGAACCGTCGGGAACGTAACGCGTGAGCTCCCGCAGCATCTGATTCTCGGCGGCCGTCTTGGCCGCCGTCTGCTCGAGCGCGCGCAGGCGCGCGAGCTCGGCCTTGAGCTGCTGGTTCTCGTTGTAGGCGTCGGCGAGCCCGGTGACGTAGTGATATCCGGCGACCGCGGTCGCGATCGGCCGGGACAGCGCGTCGAGCAGAGGGGCGGTTGCGTTGACGACGGCGGTGCGCGTGCGCTCCACCACCACCACGTCGGCCTTGCCCATGAACATCAGCGCGAACGCCACCGCCATCAGCGAGACGACGGCGAAGCGTCCGAGCAAGGCGCGGATGGGCTGCAGGATGGCGACGATGCCTGTCTTCTGCAGCCTCACGGTCCGGTCCCCCTAGCCCAGGCGTTCCATCAGTACGCGGTCATGAGCACGTTCTTCAGCGTGCGCATTTCCTCGAGCGCGCGGCCGGTGCCGAGCACGACGCACGACAGCGGATCGTCGGCGATCGAGACCGGAAGGCCCGTCGCATGACGTAGGACGTAATCGAGATTCGACAAGAGCGCGCCACCACCGGTGAGCACGATTCCCTTGTCGACGATGTCGGCTGCGAGCTCGGGCGCGGTGTGCTCGAGGGCGACCTTGACCGCCTCGATGATGGCCGACACCGGTTCGGCGAGCGACTCGGCGATCTGGCGCTCGGAGACGATCAGCTCCTTCGGCACTCCGTTCATCAGGTCGCGGCCCTTGATCTCCATGACGCGACCCTCGCCCTCGGCGGGCGGGCACGCGGAGCCGATCTCCTTCTTGATGCGCTCGGAGGAACCTTCGCCGATGAGCAGGTTATGGTTGCGGCGGATGTAGGCGATGATCGCCTCGTCCATCTTGTCGCCGCCGACACGCACGCTGCGCGCGTACACGATGCCGCCGAGCGAGAGCACGGCCACCTCGGTCGTGCCGCCGCCGATGTCGACGACCATCGAGCCGGTCGGCTCGGTGACCGGAAGCCCGGCGCCGATCGCGGCGGCCATCGGCTCCTCGATCAGGAACACGCGGCGCGCGCCGGCCGACTCGGCCGATTCCTGAATCGCGCGGCGCTCGACCGCGGTCGAACCCGACGGCACGCAGACGATGATCTGCGGGCTCGCGAACGAGCGGCGGTTGTGCACCTTGCGGATGAAGTGCTTGATCATCTCTTCGGCGATCTCGAAGTCGGCGATGACGCCGTCGCGGAGTGGACGGATCGCTTCGATGTTCCCCGGCGTGCGGCCCAGCATCATCTTGGCTTCGTCACCGACGGCCAGAACCTGCTTCTTGCCCTTGACCGTCGCGATCGCGACGACCGACGGCTCGTTGAGAACGATTCCCCGCCCCTTCACGTAGACGAGCGTGTTGGCAGTACCAAGATCGATGGCCATATCGCTGGACAGCCAACCCAACAGTCGAGAAAACATTGCACCTCGCTTCCGCGGCGAGGGCGACCATCGCCCCCGCCGGCACTTCGAGCGGTCGAGCCGCCCCTATAGATCCCTGTGCGATCCGCTCACGCGGACTGCGCAGATACTTTCTTCTCACGTTTGGTTAACAGCCGATTAAGCGCGTTCACATAAGCGCGCGCCGCCGCCACCAAAGTGTCGGTGTCGGCCCCCTGGCCGTTGACCGTCCGCCCGTTCTCCTCGAGCCGCACCGTGACCCCGGCCTGGGCGTCGGTGCCGGCCGTGACCGCATGGACCTGGAACAGCTTGAGCTTCGCATCGTGCGGGAAAAGCTCGCGAATTGCCTGGAACGTCGCGTCCACCGGGCCGTCGCCGTGGGCCGTCGTCGAGCGCGGCTCGCCGTCGACCTCGAGCTTCAGCGTGGCGCTCTGCGGCCCCTCGGTGCCGGCCACGACCTTCAGGCTGACCAGCTGGATGCGGTCGTTCGCCCGCACCACCTCATCGTCGACGAGGGCGATGATGTCCTCGTCGAAGATGTCCTTCTTCTTGTCGGCGAGTTCCTTGAAGCGCCGGAACGCCTCCTCGAGCGCATTGTCGCCGACCTCGAGGCCGAGATCCTTCAGCTTGGCGCGGAACGCGTGGCGGCCGGAGTGCTTGCCCATCACCAGGTTCGACTTGGTGAGGCCAATGTCCTCGGGCTTCATGATCTCGTAGGTGCCGGCGTGCTTCAGCATGCCGTGCTGATGGATGCCCGACTCGTGGGCGAACGCGTTGGCGCCGACGATCGCCTTGTTGGGCTGCACCGCGAAGCCGGTGACGCCCGACACCAAACGCGACACCTTGGTGATGTTCTGCGTCTTGATGCCAGTCTTGAACGGCATGATGTCGTTGCGCGTGCGCAGCGCCATCACGACTTCCTCGAGTGCCGCGTTGCCCGCGCGCTCGCCGAGTCCGTTGATCGTGCACTCGATCTGACGGGCGCCGGCGCGCACCGCGGCCAGAGAATTGGCCACCGCTAATCCCAGGTCGTTGTGGCAGTGC
>Ga0310811_10007106_pt1 | contig 14319 bp, 12 predicted proteins | sample YCmetagenome_FD_207642 | JGI IMG/M metagenome (GOLD analysis project Ga0310811, IMG submission 207642) | Soil microbial communities from experimental microcosm in Duke University, North Carolina, United States - YC | ecosystem: Engineered > Artificial ecosystem > Soil microcosm > Unclassified ...
TCCGCCGTCGACAGAAGACACTGATCGACCCGCGCGACGATCTCCCGACGAATGAGCACGCCGCCCTCCATGAGCCCGTCGACGGCCGCCGTGACGGACCCCTCGGTAGAATTCTCGATCGGTACGACGCCGTGCACGACGTCGCCGCGACGCACGGCGTCGAACACGCCGTCGATCGTCGCCGTCTCGACGTAGCGAACGGAGAGACCGAAGAACTCACGCGCGGCGGCGTGTGTGAACGTTCCGGCCGGTCCAAGGAACGCCACCTTCATTGGCTCCTGCAGCGCGAGGCATGCGCTCATCACTTCGCGGTAGACCGCGCGAATGGCTTCGCGTGGAAAGCGTCCAGCTCCTTTGGCCTCGAGTCGTGCGAGCACCTCGCGTTCACGTTCAGGATCGTAGGTGGCGACGTGCGCGTCGCGCTTTGCCTGCGCAATCTCGCGGGCGATGGTTGCGCGGCGATCGAGGAGGGCGAGGATCTCGTCGTCGATCTCGTCGACGGAACGCCTGAGGTCATTGAGAGACATGGGCGGGCAATGCATGGTCCGAAACCAAACGACAAGATAATGCGAAGGCTTGCGCCCGGCCGCTTTCGTCTCCGGCAACGATCAGCTCAGCGCGCAAGAATGGCCAGTCGCGTTCGCGCGGTCAGGAGGCGCGGCGCCAATGCGGGGTCGGCGGCGGCCCACGCCTTCGTCACCCACGCATAGTGCGCCGCGGCGCTGTCGCGCACTCCGGCAGCGTCCCACGCCTGCGCGAGCAACTCGTGAACCTCCGTACGATTCAAATAGAGGTTCGATGCCTCGAGCGTCCCGCGGAGCACCGGTTGCAGCACCGCGACCGCATCACGTGGTCGACGATCGTGCATATAGATGCGAGCAAGCTCGAAGTTCGTCCGTGTGTATCCTTCGGTGAGCGAATAGATCGCCGATTTGAGTTCGCTAATAGCCGCAACATCGTCGCCTCGCGCCGCGAACAGTAGCCCGCGAACGTGGTGGTAGAGCCGCTGATCGCGCCCGTAGCCGCTCTCGGCGCCTAGCACGCGAATCGAATCGGCGAGGCGATCCAAGGTTGCCGTGTCTCCTGACCAACGGCGAGCGCCGCCCGCTTGCGTCAACATCCACGCCGTGCCGCGCGCGAACTGCGACGGCGCGTCACCAAAGTTGTGCACCCGCGAGAGCGAGTCGAACATCGTGGCTGCAATGCCGTAGTGGCCCATCTCGAGGTGCACCTGCGGCTCGAGCACGGTGAGCGCGACGCTCCGTGACGGACCATCGGCGCTTGCGAGCGCTGGAATGCGCATCCGATGAACGTCGGCCAGCGCCTCGCCCAAGCGGCCCTGTTCGCGCAAGCTGATGACGAGAGACCAGTACAGATCAACCTGTTGACTCGCGTTGGCTGTCGCCAATTGCGCGAGCAGCAGCCGATCGGCGGCGGCGTATTGTCCCATCAGAATGAGATGCGCGGCTTGAAACTCCACCGTCTGCGCGTACGGCAGATCTGCCGGCGCGGTTGCGCGAAAGATCGAGTCGGCTTCGGCGGCGCGACCCTGCCGCTCGATGATTTCGATGAGCGCATTCACCGCCGGTGCCGAATGCGGTTGTAAGCGCAACCAACGTCGTGTCTCTCGCTCCGCCGCCGGCAACGAATCCGCAAGTTCGAATGCGCTGACCCGCCACCGCAGCGCGTCGCACGCACCACACTGTGAGCCGACGGCGTGCACGCCGATCGAATCCATTGCGATTACGCGTTGGAGCGGCGCGAGTCCGGCGAGGAAGTCGCCCCCGTAGACGCGAGCGATCCCTGAGTAGAGGTGACCCTCGATCTCGTTCGGATAGCGCGCCGCGAGCGTCTCGGCGATCTGACGTAGCGTCGGCGACGAAACCGTTTGGGCCCACCCGGCCAAGATCGTAAGCCGCTCGCGGTCGGCGGCCCGAGCCGCGAGTCGTTTCGCGCGCTGCATGCGGTCGACGTAGGACTTTGGTACCGGATCCGACAGCGCACCGTAGTACGCCGCAAGCGCGAACAATGAATCCTCGGCGAGGGCGGCGTCAAAGAAGCCAATGGCGCTGTGAGCCTCGCCCCGGTAGTACGCCCGAATTCCTCGTTCATACATTCGGTATGCGGCAACCGAGCGCGTCGTTACGTCGGATACTGATCCCAACGGCGCCGCGGCACCGAGTGCGGCAACCAGGCGCGCAGTTCCACTATCGACCAGGGCGAATAAATCGTTCCCTTCGATCGTGTGCACATCGCCGATCGCCCCGTTGGCCAGATCGACGCGGCGGAGATCGAGACGGAGTCGGCCCTCGGGGCGTGTGTACACGGTACCTTCGATCACTTCCGTGGCGCCCGCTTGTCGTGCGGCATTCACGAAGCCGCCGGCGCTCGTATCGCTCGAAGCGTTCGCAGAGCGCATCAGCTCGAGGATGCGGCCGTGACTGACCACGCGCAGTCCCCCAACGCGCGCCAAGCTCGTAGTCAGGAGATCCGCCACCGGCGCTGCCATGTTTGCCTGCGCCGAGTCGGTACCGAACGACACAATGTGGCCGATCGCGACCACCGTGTGTCCGTCACTCGCGGCGGACGCGCGCGTCGCCGAGCTCCAACGGCTGCGGGTGGCGAATAATCCAGCGCCGGCAATCAAGAGAGAGATTGCCGCGATGCTCCACCCGCGCATGCGTGGAGACTTGCCGGAAGGAGCGGCGGTGGACGAAACTGCCGCGAGAGTCTCGACGATTTGCGGAGTATCGACGTCCGTGCTGCGTCGAAGTCGTTCGGCGAGCGCGAGCACGTCGGCGTCGGGCGGAAGGTCGAGCTCCTGTTCGACGAGCAGCTCGTACACGCGTGCGTGTTGCAAGGCGCCGGCCCGGTCGCCGGCGCCGGCGAGCGCTTCCATGAGCCCAACGGTGACGCGCGCATTGAGCGGCTCCAACGCGGCGAGTTTGCGCCACCAGGCGACTGACGCGCGCGCATCGCCGGCCGTGCGCGCTCCGCGAGCGAGCGACTCCAGTGCCCGCGAGTACTCCAGCCCGAGCGACGCCCGCTCCGCATCGACCCAGCGCGAGAATTCCTCGGCGCCGGACAAATGAAATCCGTCTAAGAAGGGCCCATGATAGATGCTCACCGCCCGCTCGTCGTCGCCGCGCGACATCGCCGACGCGAACTCGGCGACGTCCGTCGCTACGATGCCGGGGTCGAATCGCAGCTCCTTGGACCCGGTAATCGCGTCTTCGGCGCCGAGGTCTTTGCGGAGCGCGTAGAGGGCCTGGGCGAGTGTGCGCGGGCCGCGCTCATCGTCGGCATCGGGCCAGAGAAGCGAGAGCACTTTCTCGCGCGTGATACCGCGTTGCCCGGCGCGGGCGAGGAGCGCGAGGATCGCCATGCGCCGCGGCTGGGCCGCGGCGCCGGGAAGCTGATTGCCATCGCCGTCACGAACGGAGAGACCTCCGAGCGCGTTGATGCGAATCACGTCCGTTCGACTCGGCTCGAATGAAGGAGGGGTGCGAATCGCAAGGTAGGGAGCGCGTCGTGGCGCGGCAACGGGCGGCGTCTTCGCATCACGCGGAAATCACGCGACTCGATCCACACGCGATCCGGCGCGCACAAGGCATTTCGTGAGATGCGCGCAGGATTATACCCGACAACGAGTTGCTTGGTGTGAGCTCGGCGTGATTTGCGCGAAATCGCGAATCGTATTGTCCGTCTCGCACGCCACAACGGCGAGCCGGATATCGCGTCCGAATTATCACTCTTGCTTGGAGCAACCATGCGAAACCGTCTCTTTCTTCTCTCAGCCGCGGTTCTCTTCGCGGCCTGCGCCGATGATCAGCGCACCACCGCCCCAGCGTATCCGCCGGGACCGAGCAATCGCTCTATCATTGGCGCCGACGGGCGTGCCTCGACTGAACTCGGAACGGCTCCGCAAGCGAAGCCGATGGATCAGGTCGGATTCTCGAAAATCACCATAGTCGGTTCTGTTTACGTCAACGTCTTTGCGGGGCAGGACGCCCAGGCCACCGCGACTTGCCCTGCCGGTACCACGGCAATCGGCGGAGGCTACGGCATGACGGGATACGTGACCGGTGAATCCTCTCCGTTGATCACGTTTGCCAGCCTCAACGCGCAGAACGGATGGACGATGAAGCTGTCGAATCACCAGGCGGGAGCAGGGACTTTCACCTACTACGCCCAGGCGTTCTGCGCGAGTTGACCGCCGTTCGACGCAGCCGGCACCCAGGCCAACGGTGCCGGCTGTGTCGTGAGGCCGCGACCCACATCGCTGTTGTCGGCCCTTCGCACAAACCAATGACCTCCGACCAAATACTTCTCGTTCGTTCGTCGTGGCCCGTCGTTGCGACTGATGGCGACACGCTTGCCGTTCGGTTTTACGAACGCTTATTCGAGATCGACGATGGCGCTGCTCGCTTGTTCGCCGGTGTCGACATGACCTCACAGAGAAAAAAGCTCGCTCAAGCGCTTGCGGTGGTCGTCAGCGCACTCGACAACCCCGATGCGCTGTTGCCCGCGGTGGCAGCTCTCGGCAAACGGCACGCGAGTTACGGTGTCGAGCAGCGCCACTTCGACAGCGTCGGCGAAGCGCTCATCACCGCACTCAATGCGACGCTCGGTGAGACCTTTACGCCGGATACGAAAGCCGCATGGGCCGAGGCGTATGCGTTGGTGGCGTCGGTCATGCGCCGCGCGCTCACTCGCGCCGCCGTCAGCTAGCGCGTGAGCGTCCGGCCATCCGACGACCTTGACGGTTGCACTTAACGGTGTTAGGTATATTACCAGCATGAAACAGCAGCCCTCTTCCAATCCAATCGCTGGGAAGAAGCCGGCCCGAGCAGCCTTGGGACCGTCGCCCTCCCAAATTCGCCGGGACCTCGAGAAGGCCTCCACGCGGCGACTGATCCTCGAGGCCGCGCGGACGATGTTCGCGCGCGAAGGCTTCGACAGCACCACCATGCGTGCTATCGCCGACCGTATCGGCTACACGGCCACCGCGATCTACCATCATTTCACCGACAAGCACGCGTTGATGCTCGAGCTGTGCGCCAACGACTTCCGCGAGTTCGGCGCCGCCCTCAGGTCGATCGGCGGCATCACCGACCCGGTCGAGCGCATCCGCCAGATGGGTCGCAACTACGTCCGATTCGCCGTCGAACACCCCGAGCAGTTTCGCTTTATGTTCCTCATCGACCGGCCCATGCCCGGACCCGACGACGTGATTCACCTCGACCCGGGCGAGGATGGATACCAATTCCTGAAGCGAGCCGTGGTCGAGGCAATGGCTGCCGATCGCTTCCGCCCGGAGTACAACGACCCCGACCTTTTAGCCCAAATGCTTTGGGCCGGAGTGCATGGCATCGCGACCATTCACGTCACCACGCCAGATGAAAAGCACAAATGGCTCGACCTTCGTGATTCCCAGCAGATGGCAACCGGTCTCTGCGATGCGTTGATGCGCGGTTTGCTCCGCGCGCCCTGACTCTCCACTTTTTTTTGCCCGGTGTTCTAACAATGTTACGTCGTCTATCGTTGTTTGTTATCGGCTCCGCGATCCTTGTTGGCTCGGCCACCGCCCGCGCGCAAACGCTCGACTCGATCGCCCACATCGCTATCACCAACAACCTCGCCGTTCGACGAACCCACGAACGAGAACGCCAGGCCGACGCCGAGATCGATCGAGCGCGCGGCATGTTCCTCCCCTCGATCGGCGTCGACGCCCGCTACTCCGAGGTGAGCGGCGTGGTCAACATCGGCGACTTCATTAATCCCGCCTACGCCACGCTCAACAAGCTTACCGGTACCAACAGCTTTCCAACGAACGTCAACGCGACTCTACCCACCCAACAAGAAACGCGGCTTCGTTCCACGCTTCCCGTCTTCAATGCCGCGCTCTTTGCGAACTTGGATGCTGCGCGCTCGACGCGAACGCTGCGCGGCGCCGAGCGGGCCGCCGCCATTCGCCGCCTCGATGCGACGTCGCGCATCTCCTACCTCGACTGGGCTCGCGCATCGCGCGCCGTCGACATCTGGGACGCGACGCTTCCCGTGCTCGTCGAGAACGCGCGCGTCTCGCAATGTCTCGTCGATGCGGGAAGCGCCACCCCCGACGTCGTTCTGCACGCACGCGCCGACCTGGCCGACGCCGAACAGCAGCGCGCTGAGGCGGCGCGCACCCGCGACGCGGCGTTGGGCGCTCTAAACCTCCTGCTCGACCGCGCCCCGAGCGAGCCCGTTGCCTCGCTTGCTGACAGCGCTGTACCGGTCGCGCCGACCATCACGTTCGCCGACGCGCTTGCCTCTTCAGCCCAACGCGAAGAACGAGCGATGGCCGGTGCGGCGATCGATGGCGCTCGCGCGGCGGGGCGCGCTGCGTCGAGCGCGTTCGTTCCCTCCGTCGCCCTCGCGTTCGACTACGGTGTGCAGGGCAACGGATATCACTTCGATCGCGACCATGACGTTGCGGTCGCGTCGATCGTGCTTCAATGGAATCTGTTCAACGGCGGACAGGACGTTGCGCGGCGGGAGTCGGCCGCCGCCGCCCGAGAAGACGCCACCATTCAGCGCGCGGACGTCGACCGGCAAATCGCTCTCGACGTCCGCACCACGTGGGACGCCGTGCAAGTGGCGCGTGCGGCCGTGGCCTCAGCACAGGCGCGACTCGACGCGGCACGCGCCGCGTTCAAGCTCATCGACCGCCGCTACAACGAAGGCTTGACGTCGCACCTCGAGTGGTCCGATGCGCACGCGCGTCTCACCGCCGCCGAGCTGAATGAAGTCGTCACCCGCTACACACTCGCCGCTCGCGGAGTCGACCTCGAGCGCGCGGCCGCGCTTCGCACAATTCCCAAAAACTAAAACGAGAAACCGCTATGATGCCGACCAACTCGCTACAGCGAATGCTCGCCCTCGCCACGCTCGCGGTGAGCGGATTCGTGATCGCCGGCTGCGGGCACGCTGCGCAAGGCGCAGTAACGAGCGAGGCGGCAGTTCCGGTTCGCGTCGCTCCTGTCGCCTCAGCAGGTAGTGCATCCATCTCGGCCACTGGAACGCTCGGCGCCAAGGATGAAATTCCGCTTGCGTTCAAAATCGGCGGCGTCGTGTCGAGCGTCTCCGTCGACGAAGGCGCGCGAGTTCGCAAAGGCCAATCGCTGGCCACCCTCGATCTCCGCGAAATCGATGCGGCGGTCGCAAAGGCCGCCGCGGGCGCGGACAAGGCGCGCCGCGATGCCGCGCGCGTCGAGCGGCTCTTTAAAGATTCCGTGGCGACGCTCGCGCAGTCACAAGATGCGCAGACGGCGCGCGACGCCGCCGAGGCGGATCTCCGCGCGGCGCGCGTCAATCGAGAATTCGCGGTGATCGCTGCGCCTAGCGACGGTGTGATCCTGCGCCGAACCGTGAACTCGGGCGCGCAGGTGTCGCCCGGGACGCAAATCCTGTTGTTCGCCTCAGCGTCGCGCGGCGCGGTGCTTCGTGTGGGACTCGCGGACCGCGATGCCGTGCGGGTGCGCGACGGCGACCTGGCGGTGGTTACGTTCGACGCGTTTCCCAACCGCGAGTTCAGGGGCCGCGTGCGCCAAGTGGGCGCATCGGCCGACGCGCGCACCGGCACGTACGCGGTGGAAGTGGCCGTCGTCGGTGGCGAATCGCTTCCAAGTGGGCTTGTTGGTCGAGTCGTCATCGGCACGCGTCCGGCTGCCGGTGACATCAATGGTCCAGGCGTGGTCGCGATCCCGGCCGAGGCACTGGTTCAGGGAGCGGGCGACGCGGGCGTTGTCTTCGTGTTCGACGCAGCCAGCCGTCGCGCGCTTCGCCGTCAGGTGACGCTCGCCGGCGTGGAAGGCGAGCACGTGCTCGTGCGCGGTCTCTCCGAAGGGACGCGAGTGGTCACCGCGGGTTCCGCATGGCTCAAAGACTCGGCGCGCGTCGAGGTGAAGCCATGAACATCTCCGAATTCTTCGTCAAGCGCTACCAATTCACGGTAGTCCTCTTCTTGATGCTCGCGGCGCTCGGCATCGCGAGCTGGAACCGAATTCCTCGCTCGGAAGATCCTGTCTTTCCCATTCCGATCTTCAACATTGTCGCCGTCTATCCCGGCGCGACGCCCGAGGACATGGAGCAGCTCGTCGTCGACAAGATCGAGCCCAAGCTGCGGGCGCTCGAGCATGTGAAGAAACTGACCTCGCGCGCCGAAGACGGGCTCGCCGTGTTGCAACTGGAGTTCGATCCGTCGGTGGACGCCGACCGCAAGGAAGACCAGGTGTTGCGCGAGATCAACGTGCTGCGACCCGATCTTCCGAGCGGCCTCGCGCGGTTGGATGTGCTTCGCGCGTCGAGCGCCAACGTATCGATTCTCCAAGCGGCAATCGTGAGCGAGACGGCGCCGTACGCGCAGCTCGACTCGCTCGCCAAAGTCCTCGAGGATCGGCTCGCGCGCCTGACGGGCATCAAGAAATCAGAACGGTGGGCGGCGCCGGAGCGACAGATGCAGGTGAACGTCGACCTCGAGCGGCTCGCCAAATTCGGAATCGCGCCGGGGCAGTTGTTCCAGGCCGTGTCGAGCGACAACGCCAGCATCCCGGGCGGAAGCGTCGATGCCGGCGCCCGCCGGTTCAATCTCACGCCGAAGGGACGCTATCGCGCCGTCGACGAAGTCCAGCAGACGACCGTGAGCAGTGGACCGGCCGGCATCGTACGGCTGCGCGACGTCGCCGACGTCCGCTGGGGCTCGGGCGATCCCACGCATATGGGGCGGTGGAACGGCAGCCGCGCTGTCTTCGTAACCGCCGCCATGCAGGAGGGATTCAATATCTCTAAAGTCCATGATCGAATGTGGACCGAGCTGGATCAGTTCGAGAAGGGCCTCCCGCCAGGAGTCACGTTGACGCGCGGGTTCGACCAGGCCGCGAACGTCAACCATCGTCTCTCCCGGCTCGGCGAGGATTTCCTCATCGCGCTTGGGCTCGTGCTGCTCACGCTCCTTCCGCTTGGCACGCGAGCGTCGCTCATCGTGATGGTCTCCATTCCGCTTTCGCTGGCCATTGGCGTGACGCTGCTCGACCTCACCGGATTCTCGATCAACCAATTGTCGATCGTGGGATTCGTGATCGCGCTCGGGCTGTTGGTCGACGACTCGATCGTGGTCGTCGAGAACATTACCCGGTTTCTGCGCGAGGGACGTACGCGCGCCGAGGCGGCGGTGTTGGCGACGAAACAGATCGGCGTGGCGATCCTGGGCTCGACCGCGACGCTCATCTTCGCGTTTTTACCGCTCGCGAATCTGCCCGGTTTGGCGGGGCGCTACATTCGATCGCTGCCGGTGGCGGTGATCTTCGCTGTGGCCGCGTCGCTGTTCGTTTCACTTACGATCGTCCCATGGCTGGCGTCGCGACTGTTGCCCGAGCGCGAGGCAAAAGAAGGGAACCGATTCCTCCGATTGATGCACGCGGGAATCAACCGCAGCTACGCGCCCGTGCTGCACCGAGCGCTGGCGCACCCGGTGCGAACGCTCGCGATCAGCGGCGCGCTCGTCGCGGCCTCGCTCGCTCTCGTGCCCGTCGTCGGCTTCTCGCTCTTCCCCAAGGCGGGGACGCCACAGTTCCTCGTCGACATCGAGACGGCCGAAGGCGCGTCGCTCGCGCGCACCGACAGCGCGGCGATGTTTGCCGAGCGCATCGTGAGGGCGCGGCCCGAGGTGCGCGGCGTGTTCACGAACGTGGGCAAGGACAACCCGTTCGTGTACTACAATGTGAGCCAGCGGAACGAACGTTCGAATCGCGCGCAGCTCTTCGTCTTATTGAAAGACTATGATCCGTCGCGAACTCCGTCGATGATCGATTCACTGCGGGTCGCGCTCACGACGTACCCGGGTGCGCGGATCGAAGTGCGCGAATTCGAGAATGGTCCGCCGATCGACGCGCCAATCGCCATGCGGGTGGAAGGCCCGGATCTCGATTCACTCGGCGCCGTCGCCGCGCGGGTGGAGCGTGCGATGAAGGCAACGCCGGGAACACAGTACGTGCGCAATCCGATCGAGCTCACGCGGACTGATCTGTCTATTCAAGTCGATCGACAGAAGGCGGGCCTCTTGGGCGTCGCCACGGCGGAGCTCGACCGCACGGTGCGGCTCGCGACCGAAGGACTCGAGGCTGGGAAGTTCCGCGCGAACGACGGGCGTGAGTATCCGATCATGCTGCGGCTGCCGCGTGAAGGACGCCCCACGCCGAACATCCTCACGCACGTGGAGGTCGCGACCACCACCGGGGCGATGATTCCGCTCGGCGAGCTCGCCACGCTCGGTTTTCGTTCGTCGCCGACGTTGATCGACCACCGCGACGAGCAACGCGCGGTGACGGTGACTGGTTGGGTGCGCACGGGATTCAACACTGACCGCGTCACCAAGGCGGTATTGACCAAGCTCGCCGCGGTGCCCCTGCCGCCGGGATATCGACTCGTGCCGGCCGGCGAAATCGAGAGCCGTCAGGAAAGCTTCGGCGGGATCGGGTCGGCCGTGATTGTCGCGGTGTTCGCCATCCTGGCCATCCTGGTCTTGGAGTTTCACAGTTTTCGCACGACGTTGGTCGTGGCGTCGGTCATTCCGCTGGGCGTGGTGGGCGGGATTGTGGCGCTCTTTCTGAGCGGCAACACGCTCAGTTTCACCGCAATGATCGGGTTCGTCGCGCTGGTGGGAATCGAGATCAAGACGTCGATTCTGCTTGTGGACTTCACCGACGAGCTACGGCGGCAGGGCCTCGCGCTCGATGATGCCATCGAACGCGCCGGCGAAGTGCGATTCCTACCGATCGTCCTGACGACGATGACGGCGATTGGCGGCTTGCTGCCGCTCGCGCTGCAGGGGTCGAGCCTCTACTCGCCGCTGGCCTGGGTGATCATTGGTGGACTTGTTTCCAGTACGCTCATCGCGCGACTGGTGACGCCGGTGATGTACCGACTCCTCGCGCAGCCTCTTCGGGACGAGAGCCCGGTCATCGTCCTCGGCGCCGTCGGTCCCGTCTCAGCCGTCGCCAGTCCCGAACATCGTTGACAAATCCAGACAGCTCTTCGGCCAGCGTAGCGTATCCTTCGATCAAGGCGAACGTGACGACACCTTCAACGGGTGCAACATCCCAAGCGTCACGTGCGGCGGCTTGTCGGGCGCATCCTGAAGGCTGCAGACCAACAGGTAGGTCCGACCAGGGCTCAAATCGACGAGAATTCGACCCAGCGGCTTCTCGCCTGGCTCGGCGACGAGGATCCCCACGAGCTCAGTGAGAGCGCGTCGCGCTGCCCGGTCGGCGTGGACCACTGAATCTACGGAGACCCCAGCTCTCAGCCGGTAGATGATGACCTCGTGACGCATCTTGCCGTGGTTCTCGAACGCAAACGCGGTCGGGCCTCCGCGGAGAGTATCCGGAGCTTGGAAGGCATAATCGAGCCCGGTGACCGAGACGTTGGCAACCCGCTGCGCGCGGGCCTGACCCGCCCATGAGAGGAGGAGGCAGGCCGCCGCGGGCCAGAACGCCCGCGCGCGGGGTCGCACCAGTATCCTCGTCAATTTTAGGCCGCGGGCGCCAGCGAACGTGAGGCACGTCCGCTGCGAGTTGGGCGACACCACCAAAGCGCCAAGCAGTACGACGGCAGTCCGGCGGCAATGCAAACGAAAAACGCCGTCCACCGCCCCGGTTCGCTCGGATAGCCAATCCGATGCAGATCGAGCGCCACCTCGGCCATCGGTTCAATCACCTGAGCCAGCACGAGGGCGATCGTTGCGATCACGATCCCGCGCCGCCAGACGTCCGCCGGCCAGGTACGGGCCACCACCCAACCGACAAGCCCGAACGCGAGCCCGGCAAATAGCCAGTGCTGGTTCCAGCCAAGGCTGAGGCGGTGATGAGTCGGCCGCGCAAAGTGCCAGTCAGTGTGCACTACAGCCGCGAGGGCGAGGATGAGGGAAGTAAATAGGAACCGGCGCATCCTCGCACTCCTGTCCACGCACGATGTCGAGGCCTAGCGCTCACGCTGAGCTGCCAACGAATTAAATAAGAGCGAATGCGCAGCATTCGCAATCACTAAATTGTTCGCCAGCTTCAGCTCTCGTTAGCCGATCAATCATTAAACGGCGGCGTCTTCGATTCCTCGAGTCGTCGAAGTAGCCGGCGCACGATCCGCCTCTCTGGAGCACCGGTGCCTTATTCAGGTTTAGTTCGCCTGAGCTCCTCGGCGAGTCCGATGAGAAGCCCTTCGGGCCCGCGAATGTAGCACAGCCGATACGACTGCTGGTATTGCACCACGTCGCCGACGAGCTGCGCGCCATACTGCTGGAGTCTGGCGAGCGTCTCGTCGATATTTTCAATGGCGAACATGACGCGTAGGTAGCCGAGCGCGTTCACCGGAGCATTTCGGTGATCGGCGACGACAGGCGGGGCGAGGAATCGCGACAGCTCGAGCCGACTGTGACCATCTGGGGTCACCATCATGGCGACCTCAACGCGCTGGTTCCCCAGGCCGGTAATGCGCCCGGCCCACTCGCCTTCGATCATGGCTCGTCCTTCGAGCCTCATCCCAAGCTCGGTGAAGAATGCGACAGCGGCGTCAAGGGATTCGACTACGATTCCCATGTTGTCCATCCGCTTAAGCGTCATTTTCCGCCAGTTCTCCCTACCGAAAAGTGTCCGATGCTCTGATGCAAGTGATGCGCGATACCGGTCATCGACCGGTGAGACGATTCGCCAAGACGAGGAGACCGACCCCTGCGACCGCGAGGAGGCCGCCGTAGATGGCCCACTTCGATTGGCCGCTCATGAAGCTACCCGGAAGGATGTTGATTCCTTGAAGAATCCAGACGCATCCAACGAGCAGGCACAACCCAGCCAAGATGGTCAATCCGATGCGTGCGATGTTGAGCGATAGAGATATCGAGATCACGGCCGGCCACCCACGCTCGCGCTAACCAAGGCCATTATAAAAGCTCGGCCGACCGCGTAGATGCAATGCCGCATGAGTGACGAGCTCGATCGCGATGAACAGCGCTCCGCCGACGACCAACGTCAACCACGCCATTCGCGCGTGTTGGAGAAGCTGTGCGGTCAACCGCACTCCAAGCGCGAGCACCGCACCGCCGACAAACCAGATGCCGATGCGCGCGACGCGTTGAATGCTCTTCGTAGACGGAAGGCGCGGCCGGAGCCAGTTGAGAAAAAGCAGATCGATCCAGTGCCCGCCGAATGAAGGCCACAGGATCAACACGCAAAGCAGCGGCCATCGGCGAAGGCCGCCCGCCCACGGCGCAACGCATGCGGCGGCGACGAATGTCATGGTGAGCGTCCGCGTCAGCGTCACGCGCAACGGCTCGCGATACGGTTGCCAATCGCCCATGCCAATTTGTAACTGAAGGTCGACTGTGTCGCCAGATCTATTCGAGTGCCACGCGATCGCGTCGCGCGTCAGGGCGTTCGCGTCGCAGTCGCCTGCACTTGATCCTGTTCGTTCCTCACGACGAGGCTGGTCGCCCGACCGCGTGCGCGTGTGAACTCGAAAACCATCTCGGGCTTGAGCACTTCGTAAATCTGCCCCCCATGGGCCGTCATCGGCCGAGGATGAAAAGGAGAAATACGGACTGGAACGAAACACTGACACCAAGTCACCAGAATGGATAGACGCACCGGCCTCACTTAGTGCCTTAAATCGCTCGTCATGTGCAGCGCCCGTTGGGCAGCGTCACGACAGCACGCGCTCTGCCTGAGCGAGCAGCGCCGGCGGAAGCGTCAAACCGAGCCTTCGAGCAGCGCCGGCATGAATCGTCAAGTAATACTTGGGCGGAAATGCGATCGGCAGGTCCCCTGCATTCGCGCCCTTCAGGATCTTGTCCACGTAGCGAGCGGCCATCCGATACTGATTCTCGAGATTCGGGGCCCAGGACATCAGGCCACCGGCTTCGGCGAATAGCGTCGCTTGATAGATCGCTGGCAAGCGATGCTCGGCCGCGAAGTCAACAATGAGTTGCCGATTCAACACCGACAGCCCGCCTTGAAAGCTCATCAGGGCATCTATCTCGTCCACCGCAATCGCCGCCAGCGCGGCGTTCAACGACTCGAGCGATGTGGCGCGATACGGCTTCACGCGAATGCCGAGTGGGGCAGCCGCGCGGACCGCATCCGCGAGCTGCATCTCATGCCCGCCGCTTCCGGGAGTCGTCGAGAGTAAGGCAACATGCAACACCTGAGGCGCGGCGGTCTTCAACAGAGTCAAGCGTTTGGCTGTCACGCCTGGTGGCAGCTCGTCGATACCAGTGACGCCCCTGCCGGGATG
>Ga0310811_10007108_pt1 | contig 14317 bp, 11 predicted proteins | sample YCmetagenome_FD_207642 | JGI IMG/M metagenome (GOLD analysis project Ga0310811, IMG submission 207642) | Soil microbial communities from experimental microcosm in Duke University, North Carolina, United States - YC | ecosystem: Engineered > Artificial ecosystem > Soil microcosm > Unclassified ...
ACGGTAATTGAATACCTGTCGTTATCAAAAAGAGGGAAGGTATAATCACTTCCATTGAGGAAACCTATTTTGCTCCCATATGGCTCACTTTGATAAGTGATCTTTGCTACCACCGCCTCCTTAGTAGAAGCGCTGATGATTTTGCCTTGAGCATAAATCAGTGTGTCCACCTGCGCAAAGGCCGAGCCGCCAAAAAGGCATAGGATGAAAAACATGAAGACGATCGACTTTCTCATATTCTACATCTTTACAATCTTGAATTCAACTCTTCTGTTTTTCGCGTTGCCTTCTTTGGTATGCGAAAAATCAATCGGTTTTGACTCACCGTAGAACAATACCGTGATACGTTCTTTGGCAACGCCCTTTTCTTCCAAATATCTTGCCACAGAATTTGCTCTTCGCTGAGAGAGTCCAAGGTTGTACTCTGCTGGGCCTGTTTGGTCCGTGTGCCCGGCGATCTCTACCTGCATGGTGCCTCTTTCTTTCATCAGGTCAGAAATCCGATTTAGTTCAGGAAATGATTCTTCCTTCAGTTGGGCCTTGTCGAAGTCAAAGAAAATATTGTTCAGCGTGATCTTCGTGTTTTCTTCCAAGGGCGCGACTTGAATCGGTGGAACGACCACCTCTTCCTTGCGAGCAGCTACCTCCTGTACCGGCTCCAGTTTCAGATCTTCGCGCATTGTGCCCGACTCTTTGAAGCTTCGAAGGTCGAGGTTTTGGTTCTCGCTGATGTGGTCCTTTGCTTCCGCTCTAAAGCCGTAAAGATTTCCTCCCGGAAGATGAATTTCGTATTCGCCTGTTTCCGGATTGGAGTAGGTTTTGCCTACTTCTTTTCCGTCCGGCAATCTTTCATAAATGATTTTTGCGGACACCGGTTTGCCCGTCTTTGCGTCCACCAATTTTCCCTTCACGATAACCACGGGTTCAGGGTTCTTAAAGAAGGGCATCTTCACTCGGTAGATGTCAAAGTTCTCCGGCGTAACCGCTCTCGAGAAATAAGCATAGTCACTCGTTGAAGGGATATTGAAGAACATGTCGTCGGTCTTCGAATTTATCTCAGGTCCCATGTTCAGCGGCTCCGACCAATTCGTCCAGGTATCGTCCAGTCTTTTCGACATGTAAATATCGTTCCCTCCATATCCACTGAAGCCGTTGGATGAGAAGTACAATGTCTTGTCATCAGAAGCTAAGAACGGAGTAATTTCATCACCCGCCGTATTCACCACCGATCCTAAATTCAGCGGTTCGGACCAGACGCTATCTGATTGCGCAAAGCTCACATAAAGATCACGGCCTCCTTTGGTATCCTCACGGTCTACTGCCATCAAAATAACCTTCTGGGTATTAGACAAAAAATAATGTGATTTGTCGCTATAGTTGTAATTGTTTTTAATGTTCAATGATTTCGGCTTGCTCCATTTTCCGCCCAGGTTGTTGCTGATTGAAACGCCCGCATTCATCTTGCCATTGTCCTTATATTCATTTCCAAGCACGAGCAGAACCGCCTTGCCATCCGGGGTAGCCGATGTGACCGAGTTCACGTAATTCGGGTAGGCGTTATTTAATGTCGGACCCGCATTCTTTGCCAATGACCATTTGCCGTCCGGCCCTAATTCTGAATACCAGATATCTTCTCTGTCTTTAACACCACCGATATTTCCCGGATGGTTTTGTCTACTGAAATAAAGGGTCTTGCCATCGGGCGATAGGAGAGCATTGTAATCGTTGGTTTCGCTGTTCACGTTTTTGTCAAGTCGCTCAATCGTCAGTCCATTTGCCAGCAGTTCGGGTTTAACGATGTCAGCGATGATGGGATAATTGGAATCAGTGATGGCAACCGCATCAATAGAGAAATAGTCAGTCAATACTTTTGCGTCGAATTCGAGTTTCACTGCGACGACTTTGAACTTCGTCTTCTCCATGAACACATTTAACATCCGTCCTTGAAGCGGTATGGCTTGTGGGATAAAGGTGTTGATGAGGTGTTCCGTTCCCGCCTCGTCATAAATGTAAATTCTATATAGGCAGCCAGGATTAAAAGATTCGGCAATGGCAATTTGGCGGATTTGCGTTGGGGCGGCATACCCCAGCTTAATGAACTCTGTTCGCTTGGGTTTGTCGGGAGTCCACGCACCTGGATTTTGGCCTGCCGCAGGGAGCACATTTGGTTTACCTAGGGCTTGCGAGGCCGAGTATTGAACGGGTGTGAGTTCAGAAGAAACTTCCAAGACCTTGGTGGCCCATTGAACCGATTGGCCATGAGAAAAAGTACACGTAGCGACGATTATCAGGCCAACTAAAAATTTGGGCATAGGTTCCGAAATATTCGATAAACATAATTAAAAAAAAGACAGCCGAAAAACCCCTCAACACCCTCTATAAATCTTTGTGTCATTCGATAGAGGTTTTGTTGAAAAGCAAAAATCCAACATGCATCAAGACGGCCAACTGACGATTCCTGTCATCGTAATAATTAAGGCTCAAACTGATCGGGCCCACGGTGCTGTGAAAGACCAGATCGGCCATCCCCGCAAAATAGAATTGTCTGATTTCTTGTTCAATTTTTGCACGCTGAAAGTCATCTTGACTGATTACCTGCAATGGTTTGAAGGCGTACGCTTCGAGGCGAAAGTCCAAATTTTTCCTCACCGAAAAAACATTCCGCAGGCCCCCGGCCACGTAGTTGAAAGCCCTAAAATTTTGGAGCAACAAGGTGCGGCTGTCTTGCAGGGGATTGAAGGCCGGTGCATTGATGATGGTTCCAAAATAGTTGCTAAACGTCGGTTGATTCGAAAATACACCTTCCAGTAAATAGCCTGTGCTATAGATTCCTTTTTTCAAATATTGCTCGAGCGTGACTTTGGTCTGCCACCAGGAACGGTTCACTCGCGTGGGGGTAGTATTAACAGAGGTAGATCCAGGCGCATATTCTTCTAACATTGAAAAAAAATTGGCTGAAATTGAAAACGCCTTACCCTGCGTGGGGTACTGTTTTCTGTTCAGTGTGTTGTAGGTGACGCCCGCTCCGAAACGCCCGCCTGAAAGTGTGAGCTGATCCAGCGTATCCGTTGAAACCAAGACATTGGTGTCGATGAACTGATCATTATTCGCCAGATAACCCCCGTTGATAAACGCTTTTATTTGTCTGGCCACCGGCACCCCCAGAGATGCCGCGTATTTACGATCCACGCGAGTCAGCACGGTAGGCGAATATCTTCTGGCCAAAATATCGTTGGCAGAAAAGTAGTTCCAGTTGTTGATCGTGACTTCTGGCTCCAAGTAAAATCGGCCGAAGAAGGGGAAGTCAAATCGGGTCTTGAACTGCAGTGATTTGTAAAAGTCGCCCGTGGCAACGTTGAGCTGGGCGTGGGTAAGTACCTGATGCAGGGAGTAATAATTTAGTCCAAGATAAATGTTGCTGATGTTTCGTGTGGCGATGACACCCCCAAAGTCGACTTGAAAGTTATTCGGTTTCCTGCGTGCCAGGCGGAAGCTATACCTTTTGGTAGCGGGATCAAACCTGAAGCTTGGATAGATGTTGTTGAAATATTCTTCAGACACCAACTGAAAATATCCTTTTTCGATGTCGCTGTAGTACAACGGCCTCCTTCCATTTTTGAAAAAACGATTGAGATAGATTTGTTGCCCGTGATCAAAGCCGTCGAAGGTGATTTGGTCTACCACGATGGGCGTAGATCTGTCATTGTATCTATTTCTTGCCTCCGCCACTGACTCGCACGTTCTTCTGGCCTCGACCTTTGCCTTGATTTCCTTCATTTGCCTCATCGTTTGCCGATACCCGCTATCGATCATTTCCTTGGCATTGGCAAAATCAAATGCGGTGAATCCTTTGAGGTCAGGCTGGATATAAACGCCCGTCTTCGGAATCCGCGTGGGATCGGATTTGTCAAGCAACATGTACAGCAACGAGCGTGAAATCAGCTTGTCGTCTTCGCCATAAGGATATTTGTCATACACCTTCGAGGAAACATTGCAGCCGATGACGACGTCCGGTTTGAAGTCTCGCTGAAGCACGTCGGCTGGAAAGTTGTTATAAACGCCTCCGTCAAACAAATACTTTCCATCGATACGGATGGGGTTAAAAAAAAAGGGGGCCGTCTGTGTGGCTCTAAGTGCATCGCTAAGAATGCCACCTTTCAACTCTACTTGCGATTGCGTGAAGATGTCGGCCGCCATAATCCGCAACGGAACAAACAGGCTATCAAAATTTTCGTTAGCTACGGAAGAAGGTTGCGCGAGGGTCTGCGTTAAAGCAAAATTGAGGGCAAGGTCATTGGCGATGCTGGTGTTGAAAAAAACGTTGAAGGTAGAATCCAGCGAAAGGTTGATTTTCAAAAAGGATGGCTCGTCGTCTTTTTTGTAGTAGAAATATTTGTGCCTGTCTTCAATGCGTCCATTCACCCAATCCAAAAAAGCTTTGGAGGTCATGATCTCCTCAATCTGCAAGGGGCTCAAACCTGCGGCATAACATCCTCCCACAATTCCGCCCATCGAAGTGCCAACGATGTAATCAATAGGAATTCCATTTTCTTCGAGCGCTTTGAGAACGCCAATGTGTGCAATGCCCTTGGCGGCACCGCCACTAAGAACAATCCCCACTTTTTGTTGCGCAAAACTCGAGAAGGAAAAAATCAAGAAGAGAAAACCAACTACAGTCCTCACTTTGCCAAATGACATAAAATCGTTGAAAACTGATCGTAAATAACGCGCTTAATACGCAGATAGAAAAGTTTGTTAGCGCGCCACGATCAAGGCCGGTCCATTCTCAAATGGCGTTGCCTCCATCTTTAATGCCGTCACCGCCATCACCTCATCGTATTTCTTCCAGTGTTTCTTGTCGAGCGGCTTTGATGGCGGTAGCTCTATGCGGAGCGCGTCCACTTGCACACCGTTTTTCCAAAAGCGATAGCAAAGGTGTGGCCCCGTGGAGAGACCAGTGGTACCCACGTAGCCAATCGTTTGTCCTTGCTTTACTTGCGCACCCGCACGAACGGCAATCCTGGACATGTGCAAGTAACCAGTGGAATACGTACCATTATGGCGAATCACCACATAGTTGCCATTGTTTTTAGTGTAGCTCGCATGGGTCACCACGCCATCTCCCGCACTGCGAATGGGGGTTCCCGTCGCTGCTGCAAAGTCGGTGCCTAAATGCGGCGTGTAAACTTTTGTGATCGGATGAAAACGACTGTATGAATAGCGTGAGCTGATGCGCGTGAATTCGATGGGATATTTCAAGAGCGCTTTCCTCAAGCTATTTCCTTCTTCGTCGAAGAAGTCAGTCCCATCACCCTGATCAAATGGAAAGGCATAATAACTGCGCCCCATGTGTTCAAAATAACCGCCCAAAATTCTGCCAATGCTATAAGGCTTACCCTCCACTGAGTTCTCTTCATAAATCACTTTGAATCGATCACCTCGTTGCAAATGTTGAAAGTCAACTTTCCATCCAAAAACGTCTGCAAATTTGTTAGTGAGTTCTCGCGAGATGTTCATCGCGTCTATGGTTTCGTAGAGCGAAGTTGAAATTACGCCGGTCACGGTCTTCTCTTCAGTAATGATTTCGCGCTGATGACTCTCTACGATCAACGTGTCTTTAAAACGAAACACCACATATTCAACCGGATCAGGCTCATAAATCAAAGCCACGGCGGTTTTGGCAGAATCCGTTTCACTGATGACGGTATACTTTTTTGAAGACGTAATTTTTTTGAAATTAAAAATGCTATTGGGGAGAAGGGTGAGTTGATTCAGGATTTTCTTATCGATGTAAGTTCCTTCTAAAAGATCATTGAACCGCTGATTTCGCTTAACGGTATTTTCGGAGACCGCCAAGCCGTTGACTTGAATACCGAATTTGAAAACCGGTTTTTCAATCGCCTTAAGCTTAGTAGAATCAATAGCGACACTATCCGCCACTATTTCTGCTATGGGCGCAGGCTGAAAAAGGGGAAAGAATTTTATGAAGGCAAGTGCAGCGACACCAATCACCAACACCGCCCCACCAATCAGATAAATTTTGCGATAAGAAGCCAACTTAGTCGTTTAAAAAATTTTGCAAGTTTAGCTCAAAAAAATCAGTCATCACTAGTTCGTTTTACTTAGGACTCCCAATTTGGCTCAAAACATTTATTAAGTTCGGTAAAAAATCGGCGATTGCAAAACCGAGGAATGGAAATCAGTTGTAAAGTGTCTTGAAAATTTTTTTTCCTTCATCCAAGAATTTAACAAAGTGATCTACGCTTAAGTCATACGGTTTGGGTGACACCAGAACTTTTTCGTCCTCACCAAGCAAAATATAAAACGGCTGTGCATTGTTGTTGAGATTGGTGATCTGCAGGTCTGCATTTTGTTTGCCGATCGTCTTCTTTACTTTGTTGTCATACTTCGAGGTGTACCATTGCGTTTCTGGCAACTCTGTTTTGTCATCTACATAAAGCGCCACCACCACATAATCTTCTTTCAACCTTTTCAATACTTGCGGATCACTCCACACCCGCGCTTCCATCTCACGACAGTTTGTGCATCCGTGGCCCGTAAAATCGATGAACAAAGGTTTGTGCTGCTGTCTTGCACAGGCAAGCGCTTGTTTGTAATCAAAATAACCATTGATGCCATGTGGCAGATGCAAAAACTCTGCATACTTGGGCACGTCGCAAATTTGATTCGGCATATCTTTCTTACTCGCTGCATACAGATCGAAATCATGAGTAGACATCGGCGGCAGGTAACCCGCCAACGCTTTCAGTGGCGCCCCCCACATGCCTGGAATCAAGTAAATCACAAAGGCAAAGACAACAATGGCCATTGAAACTCGGCCAACACTAACGGTTTTATCCTCCGCATCTTTTCCCGTGTCGCCCGGCATGCGAAACCATTTCATTAAATAAATCCCAATCAGCAACGCGATCACTATCCAAATGGCAAGATTGACCTCTCGATCGAGAATCCTCCAATGAAATGCCTGATCAGCGATGCTCAGAAACTTAAACGCCAATGCAATCTCCAGGAAGCCCAAAACGACTTTCACGGTATTGAGCCAGCCCCCCGATTTAGGAAGTGATTTTAGCCAGTTGGGGAAAAATGCGAACGTGGTAAACGGGATCGCGAATGCCAATGAAAAAGCAAACATCCCAACGATCGGTTTTAAAAATTCTCCACCCGCAGAGGAAACCAAAATGCTCCCGACCAACGGTCCTGTGCACGAAAAGGAAACCAGCACGATCGTGAATGCCATAAAAAAAACTCCGAGCAATCCACCTTTGTCTGCCTGCTGATCTACTTTGTTGATGAATGCGCTTGGTAAGGTGATTTCAAACAAGCCTAAGAATGAAATACCAAAAATGATAAAGACCGTGAAAAAAATTAGGTTGGGCAGCCACTCCGTGGAAAGGTGATTCGCTGTTTCGGGACCCATCAGGGGCGCCAGTATCGCGCCAATGATTGTGTAGATGACGATAATGGAGACGCCGTACATGAGCGCCTGGAACTTCGTGCCGCGGCCGGTGAAAAAACTCACCGTCATCGGGATCATTGGAAACACGCAAGGCGTGAGAAGAGCGGCGAGTCCGGCGAGAAAAGCCACCAGAAAAAATCCAAAGAAAGAATTTTGACGAGCGTCCGTCTTTACTAGGGTCGGGTCGAGTTGCGGGCCTTTGATGGCCGCGGGTTCCACGCTATTGGTTGCAACCGAAGAAGAATCTTTACCCTGAGGTTCCGTTTTCTGCGCGGCTAAGGCTTGCGGTTTGGAACTCGGCGCCAGCAACTTGGAATTAGCAACTGCACCAACCACTTTGATGTTATCAAAGGCAAACTCACCATCACCGGGCACGCATTGGCCAGTCATTTCGGTGCACACTTGGTATTCATAACTGCCGGAAATTCTCAAGGGCGCATTTAGCACTTTTATTTTTTGACGGAACTCCGCTTTTCCTTTGAAGATTTTCACATCACATTCAAAGATCTTGTCGTGTTTGTCCGTCGGATCAATTGCTTCGATCTCGCCTACTTTCTCATAACTCTTATCCGACTGAAATGAGAAGCTCATCTTGATCGGTCCGTCTTCGCACTTGAATTCAGTCGAATACAAATACCAGTTTGGCTCGATTGTCGCTTTGAAGACAAGGGTAATTTCATCGCCCGCCTTGACTTCCTGAGCCGATGCCACATGAGTCCATTTGGCGGGCTTTAAAATTTGCGCGTGAGTAAAAGTCGATCCAACAAAAACCAAAAAGCTGAGTAGAAATAGGCGCTGGCGCATGTATTGTTTTTTTAGAAGTGCTAAAATAACGAAGTCGCAGAAAAATAAGTTGACGCTAACTTGATGAACGTCGGCTGTTTGACAAAAATTAACAATCACATCAGCTCTCGCAAGTAAAGTTGAATGGTGTTCTCCAGTCCCATATACAACGCGTCGCAAATCAATGCATGTCCAATGGAAACCTCATCCAAATGAGGTATTGAATCTTTTAGAAATCGAAGATTATGTAAATCAAGATCGTGACCTGCATTTATTCCCAGCCCGATTTGATGAGCTCTAATTCCTGCTTCGATATAAGGCTTGACCGCCTTGTTTTCATCTGCGTGAAATTGCGCAGCGTACGGTTCGGTATATAATTCAATTCGGTCGGCTCCGGTTTTTTTTGCGCCCTCTACCATTTTCAATTCCGGGCCTACAAATAGCGAAACACGCGTTCCGTAGCTTTTCAATTCGCTAATGATTGCACTTAGAAATTTTTCATTCGCAAGGGTGTCCCAGCCTGCATTTGAAGTGATGGCATCTGGCTTATCGGGCACGAGCTTCACTTCTTTCACTAGTTTTAGGTAACGTTCATCCGGATAACCTTCGATGTTGAATTCGGTGGTCACTACATTCTTCAACTCTACCACATCGACGTAACGGATGTGCCTTTCGTCAGGTCGCGGGTGCACGGTGATTCCTTGTGCGCCAAATTTTTCACAGTCAATTGCTACCTGAACGACGTTGGGGTTATTGGCCCCGCGCGCATTCCGCAGGGTGGCGATCTTGTTAATGTTTACCGAAAGACGCGTCATTAAATTATATCCTTGTTGTTTTATTCAGACCACAAAATTACAAAACAAAAAAGCCACCCCGATCAGGGTGGCTTTCCTAACAAAACGGCAAATCACTTCACTGGGTTGCTGGCCGTGCCAAACGGGTTAGCAATTTTTTTCGTCAAGCGAAACGCGTACGTCACTGATATCAAGTAATCGGCAAATGCCGCATCGCCGTGCTTGTCGGTTCCTGTTTGGATCGTCTGCTCTGTGTCAATGGTGTTTTTTGTGCGGTTGCGCACGATGGCGATGGGCACATTAAGTCCAACAACATGATTGCCTTTGGTATAGAAAATGGAAGGCTCGCCTGAAATAATATAGCCTGGTCTTCGGAAGCCATCCGATTTCCCAATCGCATCTCTTGCAGGTATTCCTTCAATACGCCCACCAAGGGCAAACACAAAAGAACCTCGTTGATATTGGGCTCCCAATCGAGCGAAGAACTGATCCGCCACCGAAAACTCATTTGACAAAGGAACAGTGCCGGGGCTGGCGCTTCGCAAAACTCCATTGGTGTTCCGTGGATTAAACATATACGATCCGTTAGAATAAAGGCTCCATGCGTGTGACAGCATCCGGCTGAAATTAAAATCGACAATAGCCGCAGTGCCTCCATCACCGGGCTGAAGCGATTGATCCACGACGCCTAACACCAACATATCTTCTCCTTGGCTTCCCTGCTTGTGGAAATAATCACGATAACTGTAATTGCCTGTAGGCAATTTTATTCCAAGGCCCAGTTGCAGCCTCATCTTTGACGTGTTCAGTGCGGAGTAATAACCCATCACGCGAATGTCGCCGAGACCTTGCGAGTGCGTTGTGAACCTCGGGTTGCTTCCTGGCGGAGTTCCATTTCCGTAATGTTCATACAACGACGAACGCTCGATATAAAGCAGCGGGATTGACACGCCAAAGCTCCACCTGGAATTGAGCGTATAGTTTGCCCCAAAGATCAAGGAATTGTCGTGGTTGATAACGTTGGTGCCTTGTTGTACACGTTGTGTTTGTTCGTCAGTGCCGATGAAATGCTTGTATGATTTAAAGTAGCGGTAGTTCGTTGAGAACTGCCAAGTCCCTGGGTCATTATTTGTCGCAGTCACACCTGGGGTTAGGTTTCTGACGGCAATACAGCCTTGGCCATACAAACTTGATGACGACGCCAAAAGTGAAATCAATAAAAAAATGTTAGTATACTTTTTCATTTCGAGTGAAAATTAGTTGGTAGTTCTAATAAAGATTTTAACCCGCGAAGTTTTCGGGGGATGGATGCCGCCGGGGCCAATTACTTCCAACTTCGGGGAGGAGGAGATGGGGAGGCGAGCGTTATTGAATGTAGATCCGAAGTGGATGGATAGTCTCCCTGATTTTGCGTCCAACCACTAGCCGTCATCATTTGAAAAAACTCAAACGGCTCGTACTCTTGCAACACTTTGCCCGACAACATCACTCCGTCAGTTTGATCGCTCGATGTTTTGCTGAACTCATCCATCAAATTGATGAGCTGCTGTGCCTTTTGGTTTTTAACGCAAACGATCGTGAGCGTGTCATTCGCCAATTTCTGTTTTACTAATCGGAAATGCTCGCTCTTATAAACGAACTCACCATCCTTTCGCTGAAAATCTGTTTGTTGAAGCGGGTACGGCAGGTTCAAAGGAATTTTTATTTCAAATGAGTTGCCGACATTATTGATATTCTCATCCAGTTGCCTGGAAAGCTGCTGATCGGCACGCGACTGCAAAGCCCAGAACAGAAAATAATACCCTCCCAGGTTGAAGGTGAAGAGTATCAATAGCCCGACAGAGACGATCTTTTTCATTTTTGCAACCGTTAAAGATTGGTTGAAAAAATCAAGGGGCAAAGAAAGTTTCAAAAAATCTTCATCCGAACAATCGTTTGTCATTTTTGCACATGAACATTTTTCTTATTCTTCGATTACCTTTGTCGCAAAAGTTTTTCAACCATGAGCTTGAAACAAAAAATTGACAGCGACATTAAAGCGGCCATGCTGGCCAAGAACAAAGAAGAGTTGGAAGCGTTGCGCAGCATTAAGTCGATGATTCTACTCGCGGAAACCGAGAAAGGCGTCAGCGCTGAGATCACTTCCGAGTCAGAGAACAAATTATTGATGAAGGCAGCCAAACAACGAAAAGAATCCGCCGAAATTTTTCAAAAAGAAAATCGGGATGACTTAGCCAAACGCGAATTGCTGCAGTTCGATATCATCAGTCGCTATCTGCCGAAACAGCTCTCTAATGAAGAGATTGAAGCCATTCTCAAAAATATTATTGTGCAAGTGGGGGCAAAGGGCCCGCAAGATATGGGTAAAGTTATGGGCACGGCGACCAAACAACTGGCGGGCCAAGCCGATGGAAAAGTGATTTCCGAATTGACTAAAAAACTGTTGTCGCTTTGAGCAAAATTGACATCGTGCTCGCGCTCCTTCTTATCCTCGGGGCCTACCTGGGATACAAACGCGGGTTTCTCGCCGAACTTTTTTTCGTGGCCGCGCTGATTTTGGGCGTGTTGCTGGGATTTAAGTTGACCGGTTGGGGAGTGGATTATTTGCACAAACAGTTCAACGCTGACACCGTCTTCCTCCCTTACATTTCTTTCTTCATCATTTTTATTTTGGTAGTACTTGCTGTGATCTTTTTGGGAGACCGAATCAAGCATCTGCTGGACGACTCTTTCCTAGGGAGAGTAGATGCTGTTGCGGGCGCCGTTCTCGGATTGATCAAGTACGCCTTTTGTGCCAGTGTCATCTTATGGCTTACCGACCGAATTGAGTTACGATTTCCTGCGAGCTGGACGCAAGGCTCTTGGCTTTATCCTAAAACATTGACCTTTGCAAAATCAGTGTCCGAATTTTTTGCCGGTTTCTTACCTTTTTTCAAAGAAACTTTTAAGCGGTACTAAGGTTCGATTTTTTTTGCTTACTTATCTCAAAATATACAAACGAATGGGGCTGCACGTTAAGGAAAAGGAGGGGTTCAAGTACGTTGATGAGGGCAACGGGCAGGTGCTCATGCTGTTGCATGGGCTCTTTGGCGCTCTCAGCAACTGGGAGGACGTCGTCAATCACTATTCTAAACATTTGCGTGTCGTCATTCCGATGTTGCCTATTTATGAAATGCCGATCAAAGAGGCCGGGCTCGTGGGGCTTCGTGAGTTCACGGAGAAGTTTGTGAACACCATGCAGTTGGACAACATGATCATCATGGGGAACTCGTTGGGTGGTCATGTCGGGATATTGTACACGTTGAACAACCCGAGCAAGGTGGCAAAATTAGTGCTCACGGGAAGCTCTGGTTTGTTTGAAAACACGATGGGTGGCTCGTATCCAAGGCGAGGTAGTTATGACTACATCCGCGAACGAGTGGCATATACATTTTATGATCCAACTGTGGCTTCAAAAGAATTAGTGGACGAAGTTTTCGAAACCACCAAGAGCATTCCTAAGTGCATGCGCATTGTGGCTATCGCAAAATCAGCCCAGCGAAATAATTTGGCGCTAGAATTGCCCAACATCAAGGTTCCCACGTTGCTGATTTGGGGATTAAATGACACCATCACACCGCCCATGGTCGGTCATGAGTTCAACCGGTTGATTCCAAATTCGGAGTTGAGATTCATCGACAAATGCTGCCATGCGCCGATGATGGAACACCCGAAAAAATTCAATAAACTCGTAGAAGATTTCTTAGTAAGAAAAAACTGAAATGATTGCAGAGGAACTCATCAACCACATGATCCCGCCACTCAAGGTGACGGACGACGCCCACAAGGCCATTGTGTGGATGGAGGAATTCCGTTGCAACTATCTGCCCGTCGTTGACAAAAGCGAACTCAAAGGATTTATCTCCGAAGAAATTATTCTTGAGACCAACGACGTCGAACAAGACCTCTCCAAATTCGAACTGGTCGGCAAAGATTGCTTTGTCTCCATCGACTCTCATTTTTACGATATCCTAAAAACAGCGGCACACCACAAGCTGCAAATGGTTTGTGTCGTTGACGACAAAGGAAAATATGTGGGGGTTATTACCGTGCAAGACATCATGTCGTCGTTTGCGCAAACGGCAGCTGTGCAGATGCCCGGCGGTGTTTTGGTCCTTTCCATGGATTTGATCGATTATTCGCTGGCGGAGATTTGCCGATACGTGGAAGAGAACAACGCGAAGGTGATCAGCAGCATAATGATCGAGGATCCTCTCGACAAGGGCAAGATCAAAATCACACTGAAAATAAATCAACTTGACCTTTCTCGAATTGTCGCCACCTTAGAGCGTTTTGGATATCGGGTGATCGGTCGATACCAGGAAACGGCGATTTCGTCGTCGGGCGAACAAGAGCGACTTGATATGCTGTTGAAATACCTGGACATGTAACCTAAGCTGCACATGCGAATAGGTATACATGGTAAAGACTTTCAAAATAAATCTCCGCGGTTTATACTAAAAATCTTGAGTGCCCTCCAAGAACACAATATTGAAACGTGGGTTTCAGATAAGTTCTTGAAGCAAGTGAAGACTCCGCACATCAACGACTTCAAACTCAAAATTTTTGACCACAGCGTAAGCCTCCGCAACCTCGATTTTTTTCTCTCCCTGGGCGGAGATGGCACGCTGCTGGAATCAGTTACCTACATCGGAAAAGCCGAGGTCCCCATTCTTGGTATCAATACAGGCCGGCTTGGTTTTTTAGCTACCAATAGCCGTGAGGATTCAGAAGCCGCCATTGAATCTTTGGTGAAGGGGAACTACACCATTGACTCTCGATCTGTGCTGAAGCTCATCTCGTCTCCCTCGGTTTTCGGAAAATTGAATTACGCGTTGAACGATTTCACCATTATCAAGAAAGACACTTCTGCGATGATAACCGTCCATGTCTTTGTTGACGGACAACTGTTGAACTCTTATTGGGCGGACGGCGTGATTATTTCAACTCCCACCGGGTCTACGGGCTATTCACTGAGTTGTGGCGGGCCATTGGTCTATCCCGAATCAGAAAGTTTCATTATTACACCCGTCAGTCCGCACAACCTCGGTACACGCCCCATCGTTCTGTCTGATAAATCTGAAATCACCTTTCAAATAGAAGGCAGAAGCAAAAAGTACATTGTTTCACTCGACGCTCGTTTCGAGACAATCGATGAGTCCGTGAAGCTAAAAGTGAAGAAGGAAAGATTTCACGTGAAGCTCGTACAGCTCCATGGGCAGCA
>Ga0310811_10007110_pt1 | contig 14316 bp, 10 predicted proteins | sample YCmetagenome_FD_207642 | JGI IMG/M metagenome (GOLD analysis project Ga0310811, IMG submission 207642) | Soil microbial communities from experimental microcosm in Duke University, North Carolina, United States - YC | ecosystem: Engineered > Artificial ecosystem > Soil microcosm > Unclassified ...
GACCGCATTCCTGCCGCCGCGATCGGGCTCGCGCTGGCGCATCACGGGCTCGTGGTCTGGGGCGACGATGTGCGGCAGTGCCACTCCCGCCTTTCGCATGTGGTGGGGCGGATCGACGAGTACGTAGCGAATCGGAAACGCGGTCGCCAGATTCTCGGGCCGGCACGGGCGCCGACCCCATCACTCGAGCAGCGCCGGAAGCTGGCCGACCTCGTGCTGCCGGTGGTGCGAGGGGCTCTCAGCGGCTCCGAGCGGGTCATCCTCCACTTCGACGACGCCGCCGACCTGCTTGCAACCCTTGCGGCGGACCGAATCCCCGAGCTTGCGGCTCGCGGGATGGCCACGCCGGAGCACTTGCTCCGTGCCGGTCGCCTTCCGATTTGGCTCGATCTGGATCCGGCTGCCCCACCGGAGCGCATCGTGGAGTCGGTCAGACGCCACCTTGCCGACGCTCGGGCGGAGTACGAGGAGTACCACGCCCGCAACGCAGCGTCGGGTGAACCGCCCCTCGCCGACTGGGCCAAGGTCGTTCTCGCTCCGGGACTCGGAATGATCACGGCTTTCGCGGACAAGCGTGGTGCCGTGACCGCGAATCTGTGCTATCGGGCAGTGCTCGAGGCCATGGCCAACGCGGAGGCGGTGGATCGGTTCCAATTCATCGGCGAAGCTGACGTGTTCGAGTTCGAGCACTGGCCCCTCGAGCGGAGGAAGATCGAAGAGCAGAGCGCCCGGGACCGGGCCACGCGGTTACTCCCCCGGCATGTTGTTGTGGTGATCGGCGGCGCCAGCGGGATCGGCAAGGCTGCGGCGCGACGGTTTGCGGAGGAGGGCGCACATGTGCTGGTGGCCGACCTCGACGCTGAGCTGGCAGGGAGTGTGGCGTCAGACTTGGCAGCGCGTTACCCCGCACGTGTGATCGCCTCATCGGTGGACGTGAGAGAGGACGCGAGCCTCGATGCGCTCTTCGAGCGATGCGTGCGCGAGTTCGGTGGCCTCGACTGCCTGTTTTACACGGCCGGACTTGCACCTCGCTTTGCTCCGATCACGGAGGTGAAGAGAGAGGACCTCCAGCGGCAGCTCGACGTGCACTACCTCGGCGCCGTGGCCGCCGTAAGTCGCGCGGCGACCATCATGCGACGACAAGCGCTCGGTGGGTCGGTCGTGGCATCGGTCTCAAAGGCAGCCCTGGTTCCGGGGAAGGACGCCGTGGCATACGGCGGCAGCAAGGCAGCGCTGCTCCAGGCTCTTCGCGTGGCTGCGGTGGAGCTGGGGCCGGACGGCATCCGGGTGAACGCCATCAACGCCGATCAAGTCGAGACGCCGCTCTTTCTCGAGTTCGTGCGAGAGCGCGCCGCGAGTCGCGGTGTAACTGTCGAGCAGCAACTCGAGACCTACCGCAGTCGAAATCTGATGGGGGCGAGCTTGATCCCGCCGGAGGCAGTGGCGGATCTCGCGGTCCTGCTTGCCAGCAACCGGTTCCGCTTCACCACAGGCGACATCCTCACGGTTGACGGCGGGCTCCCGGAAGCTTTTCCGCGATAGAGTTCGAGGCTTCGGATGGATACTCGGGAGCTTCGCGATGCATACCGGCGCCTCGCCCGCTGGTACGATCTGGCGGAGGCGCTCCCGGAAATCCTGGGGATCGGGCGCTTGCGCCGACGGATGCTCGCTCGGGCGCGCGGGAACGTGTTGGAGGTCGCCGCCGGCACCGGAAAGAACTTTCGGTTCTACCCGGCGAGACTGAATCTTGTGGCAGTCGATCTCAGCGCCGAGATGCTGCAGCTCGCCTGTCGGCGCGCGGCTCAGCTGCATCGGGGCTATCGCTTTGCCCTGATGGATGCTGCCGGACTGGCGTTTCCCGATCGCAGCTTCGACACCGTCGTCTCTACCTTGTCCACCTGCACGTTCCCGGAGCCGGTTCGGGCTTTGCGGGAGATCTCGCGGGTGTGCTGTCCCGATGGCTGCATCCTCCTGATCGAGCACGGCCGGAGCGATCGGGCGTGGGCGGCGCGTCGACAAGACCTGCACGCCGAGGCCCACGAACGGCGGTTCGGGTGCCAGTGGAATCGCGAACCCATCGAGCTGGTGCGCGAGGCCGGGTTGTCGATCGTGCAAGCCGCCCGCCATTTCGCCGGCATCTTTCACACGATCGAAGCTCGTCCCGGGTAGGATCGCTTCCCTGGAGAAAATGCAAGGGGGATGCTCGTTGATCCGAGCATCCCCCTTTTGCATCGCTGGTGTGGCGCGCTGGCGCGATCGATTCCTACTCTGTTGCGCTCGAGCCCGTAGTGCTCGCCACCAGGCTCCCGAGTCCTGCAGTTTCCAGCGAGAGCGGGGCGTGAGGGTCGGGGTACTCTTTCAGAAGCTCACGTGCGGTCTGGACCTGCCGATCGTAGGCGATCTGGCGACGCTCCGCCGCGGTCATGCCGAACGCGGCCCGGACCATCGCCACGCCAAGGTCGCGGTCCACTGCCGACCGGGCCTGCGCGTACAAGGTGTCTGAGATGTGGAGCCCGGTTCCTTGAAGGCGCTGGAAGAGCATGGCCCGCATCCGGGAAGTCACCGGCGTCGAGTCGGTCGAGACCGCTCCCGCCCTGACGAGGTGCGCGGCGATGACGGTCAGGGCCTCCTCGTACTCGCCTCGGTCCCGGCTTACTGCGATCCCGTAGGCTCTCTCCGCGTCGGTCGGGACGGCCGGAGTGACGACGGTGTCCGGCACCACCCCGGCGCCGGCCGGAAGGATCCGCCCACCGTCCGACGGGTAACCCAGTCGGGCCGGTTTGATGCCGCGCTGGATCCACCGGCCGCTCGGGGCATACCAGCGGGCCGTGGTGAAGCGCAGGGCGACGTCGTCGGCCAGTGCGTAGGTTCGCTGGACGACGCCCTTACCGAAGGTCGGTGTGCCCAGCACGATTGCGCGATCGTGATCCTGCAAGGCAGCACTCGCAACTTCCGCCGCACTCGCCGTTCCACCGTCAACCAGGATGACGACTCCCAGACCCGGCCAACGCTGTGGATCGGTCGCTTGGAACACCTCCAGGTCACGCCCCTTCATCGTCGCGACGGTCTGGCCCGGATCGAGGAACAACTCGGCGATCTTTGCGCCTTCTTGCACGAGGCCGCCGGGATTTCCCCTAAAGTCGAGTACCACGCCACGAGCGCCCCGGGCGACGAGCGCGTCAATCTGTCGGGTCAACTCGTCCGACGCCCGGGTGGTCATGGCCGTGACCGCCAGGTAGCCGATGCTGTCGCCGACCAGGAGCCCACGCTTTACCGCAGGCTGGTGAACCGGGGCTCGAATGAGGGTGACGCCGTACGGTTCGGTACCGCCCGATCGCATCAGCGTGAGCTGGACGGGGCTGCCCTCCGGTCCACGCAAGGCGGCCATTGCTCTTTCTCCGGACCAGCCTTCCGTGGTGCTGTCGTTCACGGTCAGCACCCAGTCCCCCGCCATCAGGCCGGCCTGCGCCGCCGGCGAACCCGCAGCGGTGCTGGCGACGGCCACTCGCCCACCGCGGGTCTCGACTTCCAGCCCAACGCCAGTGGTCATCCCGTCGAGCTGCGCCTTGAATTTCCCGTAGCGGTCGCCGACCAGCAGCGCCGCCCAGGGATCGTGCAGCGATTTTACCACACCTTCTGTCGCCCGGAGGTACAGGTCGCCCTCGTTCAAGGTGTCCACCGCGTGGGCGCGCAGTAGCGTCAGCGCCTCTTCGAAGACTCTCGCCTTGGCGTACGCGGATGCTCCGGGCGACGCGTCAGGTGCCGGTCGGGACACCCAAGCGCCACTAGCGAGGGCAGCACCGGCCGCAAAGGCCACAGCGCCGATCACGCGGGGGCTGAAACGAGGTAACGAAAAGGGGAGGATAGGACGAGGATACCGCGAATCGAACCAGGACATAGGCGTGGTTCCCTCCGAACCTGCGCTCGCGGCACCGTCATCGACAGGTGCCCGCTCGTCGCATCGCAAATGGCGTTCGGCAAACTGCGGGCCAATTCTACCGTCTAGAGACGAGACACCACTGGCCCCTGGTTCTCGCCTTGGATCTTACGGCTCACCCCCGCAGCTCACCGCGTGAGCAGTCCGGCGTCCAGCACCAGCTGCGCGCCGGTTACGTACCGTGCCCGCTCGGATACGAGGTAGAGCACTGCGCCCGCGACGTCTTCCGGCTCAATCCATGGGACTGGCAGGAGGTTCCCGGCCGACCGCTCGGCGATCTCTCTCGGGGTGGCGCCCTCAAGCGCTGCGAGACCGTCGTTCATGGGCGTGTTGACGCCGGTCGGGTGAATTGAATTTACACGAATATTGTACGGTGCAAGCTCTATTGCCCACGACTTCGTCAGGCCGGTCAGTCCCCACTTGGAGGCGGCATAGTGGCTCAAACGGCGCATGCCCCGGAGCCCCGCGATCGATGAGTTATTGATGATGACGCCCTCGCGCCGCTTCATCATCACGGGAATTACCCGCCGAGCGACCAACCAGCTTCCCTTCAGATTGATGTCCAGCATCGCGTCCCATGCCTCTTCGGTGAGTTCATGGGCCAGGCCATAACCGCAGATGCCGGCATTATTCACCAGAATCGAGATCGGTCCGAGTTGAGCCACCGTGCGTTCTACCGCGGCAGTGATAGCGCTGTCGTCGCGCACGTCTCCCGCGAACGTCAGACAGCGAGCACCGGCTGCCGTGCACTCGGCCGCGAGCGAGGCCAGCTCGTCGGCGGACCCCATCGCGTACCCGGGATACGCGAGCGGCTTGGCCACATCGAAAGCCGCAACCGCTGCTCCGGCGCGAGCCAGGGCCAGAACAATCGCGCGCCCCTGGCCATGCGCCGCGCCGGTGACGAACGCGATCTTGCCTGCCAGCTCGCGGCTCACTGCTTGGCTCCCGCCCGCTCGACCGACGGCGGGTGGCGGCGAAACGGTTCGAGGTAGTCGTCGAGGTCGACCTGGAGTGCGTTGTTCAGGACGTTGGTCGCAAGCATGATGCTGCCAAACGCCGTCAGCGTGACGATCTGCGCCGGCGCGAGCCAGCTCCGAAGTCGATCGAACAGAGCGTCGGACACGTCGTGCCCTCCGGTGGCAAGTCGCCGCGCATATTCGAGCACCACCACATCCCGCTCATCCAGGCGCAGGTTTTCCGGATCCTCTCCTCGCTCGATCAGGATTCGCCGAAAGAAGGTGGAGCAGATGAGGCAATCGTTCTCGGCGGAGACAGCGTGGGCGAACAGATCGGTGAGACGCTCTCCCAGAAACGTCCTGACCTCGTCGCGCAGGGGATACCATTCCATCAGAGCGTGGAGCGCGGCGCCGTTGTGAGCCAAAGTCCGTTTCATGTTCGTCATGCGGTCATGCTCGCGAATCTGGCGGTCCCACTCCGTTCGCACCGACTCGGCAGCATCCGCATAGCTCTGAAGCTCGATACGAGGCATGATTCCTCGGTCCTCCCCTCTACCGGCCTGGCCGCTTGCGTCCGCGGCACTCACGTTCAAGATGCCTGGGGTTTGGGGTGTAAGTTAGGACGGCTGGGGTCCCGTTGCTTGGAGCGGTTTCATGTTACTAGCTGGTGACATTGGCGGCACCAAGACCGATCTCGCGATCTACTCCCCGGAAGCGGGCCCCCGGCGCCCTCTGGCTGAGGCCGAGTACCGCAGCGGGCACTACCCGAGCCTGGAGGCGCTGGTTCGCGAATTTCTGGCCTCGACCGCGTTGCCGGTCACCTGGGCGTGCTTCGATGTAGCCGGTCCAGTAATCGATGGCCGTGCCAAGATCACCAACCTTCCGTGGGACCTCAGCGAATCGGGATTGGCAGGCGCCCTCGATCTGCGGATCGTGCATCTGCTCAATGACCTCGAGGCAGTCGCGCGGGGCGTGCCCGCCTTGATTGCGGAGGATCTCGTCACGCTCAACGTCGGTGAGCCGGTTGCGCACGGTGCCATCGCGGTGGTCGCGCCGGGCACGGGGCTCGGCGAGGCATTCCTCATCTGGGACGGTACCCGCTACCAGGCGTTTCCCTCCGAAGGCGGCCATGCCGAGTTCGCGCCGGCCACCGAGCACGAGGTGGGACTCCTCGTCGAGCTGCTCAAGCAACGAGACCACGTGAGCGTGGAACGGGTGTGCTCCGGTCCGGGCCTCGTCGCGATCTACGAGTACCTGCGGTCTGCCGGGGTTGCTCCCGAAGGAGCCGACGTGGCGCCCCAGTTGGCTGCCGCACCCGACCATGCACCGATCATCGCCAAGGCTGGTCTGCGCGAGACGCCCGACCCCTTGAGCGCGGCGACGCTCGCGATGTTCGCCGAGATCCTCGGCGCTGAGGCGGGCAATCTCGCGCTCAAGGTTCTTTCGACCGGCGGCGTGTACATCGCAGGCGGGATCCCGTCGCACATGTTGCCCATTCTGCAGCGCGGGGACTTCCTGCGCGCGTTCGTTCGAAAGGGGCGGATGGCCGGGCTGATGGGCCGCATGCCGGTGCACGTGGTGATGCGCCAGGCGGCAATTTTCGGCGCGGCCATTCGGGGACTCCAGCTGGGCGCCGATCGGGAGCGGGCAGCGCCTGCGGCGAAGATCCGGGGCAATCCCTCAGTCACCCGTTAAGGAGTCGACGATGGAACTGGGAATGATCGGGCTGGGGCGAATGGGCGCCAATATCGTGCGGCGGCTGCTTCGTGCGGGGCACCGCTGTGTCGCGTTCGACGTTCATCCGGATCCGGTTCGCGCGCTCGCGAGCGAGGGCGCCGTGGGCGCCACGTCGCTCGCAGATCTGGCGTCCAAGCTCACCCCTCCACGCACGATCTGGCTCATGGTGCCCGCCGGCGTCGTGGACGACGAGCTCACCGATCTCACGCCGCATCTTGCCGCGGGCGACGTCGTGATCGACGGCGGGAATTCGCACTATCACGACGACATCCGTCGAGCGGCCGCGCTGGCGAAGAAAAAGCTGCATTACGTGGATGTCGGTACCAGCGGCGGCATCTGGGGGCTCGATCGGGGATACTGCCTCATGATCGGCGGGGAGGAGCCGGTGGTCCGCCGGCTCGACCCGATCTTTGCCGCCCTGGCCCCCGGTCTGGAGGCGGCGCCACGAACTGCCGGCCGCGAGCGGCCGAATGGAACCGCAGAGCGCGGCTATCTCCACTGCGGCCCGACCGGAGCCGGCCACTTCGTGAAGATGGTGCATAACGGAATCGAGTACGGTCTCATGGCCGCGTACGCCGAGGGGATCAACATTCTGCGACACGCAGATGCCGGATTGCATCGCGAGGTCGCGGACGCGGAGACCACACCGCTCGCTCGTCCCGAGCTATACCGCTATCAGTTCGATCTGGGGGACGTGGCCGAGGTCTGGCGGCGAGGCAGCGTCATCGCGTCCTGGCTGCTCGATCTCACTGCTCAGGCACTGGCCGAGAGCCCCGACCTCGCCGACTTCAGCGGACGCGTGTCGGACTCGGGGGAGGGGCGCTGGACGCTGGAGGCAGCGATCGACGAATCGGTGCCGGCACCGGTGTTGAGCGCGGCGCTGTTCGACCGTTTTCGCTCGCGAGGCGAGGGCGACTTCGCGGACAAGCTGCTCTCGGCTCTGCGGTTCCAGTTCGGCGGCCATCGCGAGAAGGCCGTGCGTTAGAGGAGACTGTTGTCCATGGTAGACACGCGTTCGGATGCATTGGTGTTCTTCGGCGCGACGGGCGACCTCGCGGCCAAACAGATCTTCCCGGCGTTCCAGGCGCTCACTCGACGTGGCCTGCTCGATGTGCCGGTGGTGGGCGTGGCCCGGTCCGAATGGACCGACGATCAGTTGCGGGCCCGAGCTCGCGAGAGCCTGGCGGAGCACGGCGGAGTGGACGAAGCCGCCTTCAGCCGACTGTCGGGGCGGCTCCGGTACGTGAGCGGAGACTACGAGGATGCCACCACCTTCTCCCGTCTGCGCGAAGCGCTCGGTCCCGCCCGGCGCCCGCTTTATTATCTCGCGATCCCGCCGAGTCTTTTCGAGGCGGTCGTCACCAGCCTGGCCAAGAGCGGGTGCACTAAGGGGGCCAGGGTCGTGCTCGAGAAGCCCTTTGGGCGCGATCTGGAGTCGGCCCGGGCGCTCAATGTCGCGCTGCACCGCTTTTTCCCCGAAGAGGCGATTTTTCGGATCGACCATTACCTCGGCAAGGAAGCGGTCCAGAACCTCCTCTACTTCCGCTTTGCCAACTCCTTCCTCGAGCCGGTGTGGAACCGGCATTACGTGGACCGGGTGGAGATCACCATGGCGGAGAGCTTCGGGGTGCAGGGCAGGGGGCGCTTCTACGAGGAAGCCGGGGCCATTCGCGATGTAGTACAGAACCACCTTCTCCAGATTGTCGCTCTGCTTGCAATGGAAGCGCCGGTGGGCAACGACGCGGAAGGTGTCCGCGACGCCAAGGCCCAAGCCTTCAAGGCCATGCAGCCGCTCGAGCCGGCGGAAGTCGTGAGGGGACAGTTCCGGGGCTACTGCAAGGAAGACGGTGTGGCCCCCGGCTCGAAGGTCGAGACCTTCGCGGCGCTCCGGCTCCATATCGAGTCGTGGCGCTGGGCCGGCGTACCCTTCTATATCCGCGCGGGGAAATCGTTACCGATTACCGCGACCGAGGTCTCGGTCGAGCTCAAGCGACCTCCGCAGCTCTTGTTCGCCGACGTGCCTACTGCCACGCCCAATCGGTTCCGCTTCCGCCTGAGTCCGCACGTGGAGCTGGGACTGGCGGCGCGGGCCAAGCTGCCCGGCGAAGTGATGGCGGGTGAGGACGTACAGCTAGTGGCCTGTCACGAGCACGGAAGCGAGATGGCGCCGTACGAGCGGCTGCTTCGCGACGCGATGCGGGGGGATCAGACGCTGTTCGCACGGGAGGACTCGGTCGAGCACGCCTGGCGGGTGGTCGCGCCCGTCCTGAATGAGGCGACGCCACCGGACCAGTACGACCCCGGGACCTGGGGGCCGCCCCAGGCGAACGCCCTGCTCAACGGCGCTTCGTGGCACGACCCGGTGCCGGAAGGGATCTGCAAGTGACCGGCCGCAGCCGGATGGTTCTCTTGTTCGACGTGGACAACACCCTGCTCGACAACGACGCCGTCGAGCGGGATTTTCGAGCCTACATGATCCGCGAGGCGGGTGACACGACGGCGGGCCGCTACTGGGAGATCTTCGAGCAATTGCGCGGCGAGTTGGGCTACGCCGACTACCTCGGCGGGCTGCAACGCTACCGACTCGACCACCTGCACGACCCTCGTCTCCTGTGCCTCGCCGGCTTCCTCCTGGACTATCCGTTTCCCGAGCGGCTCTATCCCAACGCCCTGGAAGTGCTCTCGACTTTTGGGCGAGTCGGCCCCACAGCGATCCTCTCCGATGGCGATGTAGTGATTCAGCCGCGCAAGATCGAGCGATCCGGCTTGCGCCGGGCGGTTGGCGGCCGCGTGCTGATCTACATCCACAAAGAGCACGAGCTTACCGACGTCGAGCGCTTCTACCCGGCGGATCATTACGTCCTGGTCGACGACAAGCTCCGGATTCTGACCGCGGTCAAAAAGGTATGGGGCTCACGCGTCACCACGGTTTTCGTCCGGCAGGGCCATTATGCCCTCGACCCTGCCGTGCTCGCCGAATATCCCCCGGCCGATGTCGCCCTGCCGGCCATCGGCGACCTGCTCCATCTGGACCCACACGTGCTGCTCGAGGCCGCCGCGGCCGGTGGCACGATCGGAAGGACTGTATGAACCCGACAAGCCAACTCCATGCTATCGGCCAGAGCCTCTGGCTGGACAACATCACCCGCGGACTGCTGAGCAGCGGTACGCTCCGGCGCTACCTTGCCGATTTCTCCGTCACCGGCTTGACCTCGAATCCGACCATCTTCGATCAGGCGATCGCTCACACGGCGTTCTACGACGACGCCATCCGCCGCAAGGCGGCCGAGGGCAAGTCAGGCGAGGATCTGTTCTTTGAGCTTGCATTGGAAGACCTGGGACAGGCGGCGGATCTGTTCCGGCCGATTCACGACCAAACCCAGGGCATGGACGGGTGGGTTTCGCTCGAAGTGTCTCCCCTCCTGGCGTACGACACCCGGAGTACGGTCGAGGAGGCCAAGGCGCTCCACGCCCGGGGCCGCCGTCCCAACCTGTTTATCAAGATCCCGGGTACCGAGCAGGGCCTCCCGGCGATCGAGGAATCGATCTTCGCCGGTGTGCCGATCAACGTGACGCTGTTGTTCTCGGACGAGCAGTATCTCGCGGCGGCCAACGCCTACATGCGAGGCATCGAGCGTCGGCTGGGCGCCGGCCTGAATCCGGTCGTGCGTTCGGTGGCCTCCGTCTTTGTGAGCCGCTGGGACAAGGCGCTTCAGGGCAAGACGTCCGACGAGTTGCGGGGTCGGGTCGGAATCGCGGTCGCGGGCCGGACCTATCGGGCGTATCGCGAGCTGTTGAGCTCGCCGCGATGGAAGCGACTCGCGGCGGCGGGCGCTGCGCCGCAACGGCTGCTCTGGGCCAGCACCGGGACCAAGGATCCGGGCCTGTCGGACGTGCTCTATGTCATCGCGCTGGCCGCACCCGATACCATCAATACCATGCCTGAAAACACGCTGCTCGCGTTCGCCAATCACGGGATGGTTGGTGAACTGATGCGGCCTGACGGTGGCGACGCCGACCTCGTGCTCAACCGCCTTGGCCAGGCAGGCACGGACGTCGGCGCGCTGGCCGCGACGCTCCAGCGCGAGGGCGCAGAGGCCTTCGTGACGTCCTGGAAAGACCTGCTGAGTTGCCTCGAGGCCAAGTCGGCTACGTTGCGCGATGCCGCCCTGGCCGGGGACCGTCGATGACGACCCTGGCTTCTGAGCCCAGCCTCCCCCTCACGCAGCGCCGGGCTTGGCGCGCCCTCGAAGCTCACTACCAGAGCATTCGCGACGTTCATCTGAGGGAGCTCTTCGCCCGGGAACCCAACCGTGGTGAACGGCTGAGCGCGGAAGCGGCTGGAATCTTCCTCGATTATTCCAAGCATCGCATCACCGACGAAACGCTGCGCCTGTTGCTCGAGCTGGCCCGCGAGTGCGGCCTGCGCGAGCGGATCGATGCCATGTTTGCCGGAGAGGCGATCAACCTCACCGAGCACCGGCCGGTGCTTCATGTCGCGCTGCGCACTCCCCGGACCGAGTCCATTCTCGTGGACGGGCGCGATGTGGTGGCCGACGTGCATCAGGTACTGGACCGCATGGCAGCATTTGCGGACCGGGTGCGGAGCGGGGAGTGGAAGGGCCACGCCGGCAAGCCGATTCGCAACGTCATCAACATCGGGATCGGCGGATCCGACCTTGGGCCGGTGATGGCGTACGAGGCGCTGCGACACTACAGCCGGCGCGACCTCACCCTCCGGTTCATCTCGAACGTGGACGGAACCGACTTCGCCGAAAAAACCCATGGGCTCGACCCGGCGGAAACGTTGTTCGTGATCTCGTCCAAGACATTCACTACACTCGAGACCATGACCAACGCACGGACCGCCCGTGACTGGCTGGTGGCACACGGCGGGGCGGCGGCGGTGCCGGCGCATTTTGTGGCGGTGTCCACCAACGCGGAGGAAGTTGCCAAGTTCGGCATCGACCCGGGCAACATGTTCGGATTCTGGGACTGGGTGGGTGGACGCTATTCGCTCGAATCTGCCATTGGGCTCTCGACTATGATCGCGATCGGGCCGGAGCATTTCCGGGCGATGCTGGCGGGATCGCACGCCATGGACCTGCACTTCCGGACCGCCCCGTTCGAGCGAAACCTCCCGGTGCTGATGGGACTGTTGGCGGTCTGGTACAGCGACTTCTTCAGCGCGGAGACGGTGGCCGTCCTGCCGTACGATCAGTATCTGGTGCGCTTTCCCGCGTATCTGCAGCAGCTCACCATGGAGAGCAACGGCAAGCACGTCACGCTGGACGGCGGGCGGGTGGATTACCCCACCGGCGCGATCTACTGGGGCGAGCCCGGTACCAACGGCCAGCACTCCTTCTACCAGCTGCTCCATCAAGGCACCCGCCTCGTCCCGGCAGACTTCATCGGCTTCTGCCGATCGCTCAACCCGCTCGGGTCGCACCACGATCTCCTCATGGCCAACGTCTTTGCCCAGAGCGAGGCGCTCGCCTTCGGCAAGACGGCGGAAGACGTGCGGGCGGAGGGAACGCCGGCGTGGCTCGTGCCGCACCGCGTGTTCGAGGGCAACCGGCCCAGCAGCACTCTTCTCGCCGAGCGGCTCACGCCGGAAATCCTGGGAGCGCTGATCGCGCTGTACGAGCACAGCACGTTTACGCAGGGCGCCGTCTGGCAGATCGATTCGTTCGACCAGTGGGGCGTCGAGTTGGGTAAGGTGCTGGCACTGCGGATCGTGCCCGAGTTCAGCACGGCTGCCGCGCCCGCCCACGATAGCTCGACGAGCCGGCTGATCCAGCGGTATCGGCAATTGCGGAGGACCCCATGACCGACGCGGATCGCCTCGATCAGCTCTGCACCAACACCATCCGGACGCTCTCCATCGACGCCGTGCAGAAGGCCAACTCCGGTCATCCCGGCACGCCGATGGACGCCGCCCCGACCGCCTACTGTCTCTGGCAACGGTTCCTGCGATACGACCCGGAGGACCCGCGTTGGCTCAACCGCGACCGATTCGTTCTGTCGAATGGTCACGCGTCGATGTTGCTCTACAGTCTGATCCATCTCGCCGGTGTCCGTGCAGCAAACCCCTCCTATGAGGAGGTCGGGCGGCCGGCGGTGACGTTGGACGACATCAAGACCTTCCGTCAGGCCGGGAGCCGCTGCCCCGGCCACCCCGAGTACGGCTGGACCTCTGGGGTCGAGGCGACCACCGGGCCGTTGGGACAGGGTGTTTCCATGAGCGTGGGGATGGCCATGGCGAGCCGCTGGCTCGCGGCGACGTACAACCGGCCGGGCCACGAGTTGTTCGACTACAACGTGTACGCGCTCGCCGGAGATGGATGCATGATGGAGGGCCTGAGCGGCGAGGCGGCCTCGCTTGCAGGGCACCTGGGGCTCTCGAATTTGTGCTGGATCTACGACGACAACCGCATCTCGATTGAAGGGCCGACCTCGCTCGCGTTCACCGAGGACGTTGCGACCCGGTTTCTGGGATACGGATGGAACGTCACCCGCGTGAGCGACGCCAACGATCTGGAGATGCTCACCCGGGCATATCGGTGCTTCCTTGGGACGACGGACCGACCCACGCTCATCATCGTCCAAAGCCACATCGGCTACGGCGCGCCCCATCGGCAGGATACCAAGGAGGCTCACGGCGAGCCGCTTGGTCCCGATGAGGTTCGACTCGCTAAGCAGGCGTATGGCTGGGATCCGAACGCGCAGTTCCTAGTTCCCGACGAGGTGCCGAAGTACTTCCGCGCAAACCTCGGCCGTCGCGGGGGAGAGATCCGGCGTGCATGGCTCGAGCGCCTGGCGGCCTACACGCGCGATTACCCCGATCTCGGGCGCCAGCTGGACTGCATCCAGCAGCGCAGGCTGCCGGAAGGCTGGGACCGTGAACTGCCCGTGTTCCCGGCGGATCCAAAGGGCGTCGCCGGGCGCGATGCCTCATCAAAATTGCTGAACATCCTCGCGCAGCGAATCCCGTGGCTCCTGGGCGGGTCGGCGGATCTCTGGCCGTCCACTCGCACGCGGCTGACCTTCGAGGGTGTGGGTGACTTTCAGGAGCCGGGCAACGACGGCGACTACCGAGGTCGGAACATCCACTTCGGAGTCCGCGAGCATGCGATGGCAGCGGCTTCCAACGGATTGGCGTTGTCAGGTCTTAGGCCGTATGCGTCGAGCTTCCTGGTGTTCACCGACTACTGCCGCCCGGGCCTCCGCCTCAGCGCCTTGATGGAAGTGCCGGTGCTCTACATCTGGACGCACGATTCCATCAGCGTTGGGGAGGACGGCCCGACGCACCAGCCGGTGGAACATCTCGCCGCCCTGCGGGCGATGCCTGGCATGCTGGTGGTCCGCCCAGCGGACGCCAATGAAGTGGTTGAAGCCTATCGGCTGATTCTCCGGCTCGAAGACCGGCCGGCGTGCCTGGTCCTGTCGCGCCAGCCGCTCCCCGTACTCGATCGGTCGACCTGCGCGTCGGCGAGCGGCCTCGCGCGCGGCGGCTACGTGCTCGCCGACGCTCCGGACGGGAAGCCGGACGTGCTTCTGCTGGCTACGGGTAGTGAGGTGTCGCTCTGCCTCGCCGCCCGGGACCAGCTCCTCGCAGAAGGCATCCCTGCCCGCGTGGTGAGTTTGCCGTGCTGGGAGGTGTTCGAGGAGCAATCACCGGAGTAC
>Ga0310811_10007111_pt1 | contig 14315 bp, 10 predicted proteins | sample YCmetagenome_FD_207642 | JGI IMG/M metagenome (GOLD analysis project Ga0310811, IMG submission 207642) | Soil microbial communities from experimental microcosm in Duke University, North Carolina, United States - YC | ecosystem: Engineered > Artificial ecosystem > Soil microcosm > Unclassified ...
CCTCATTTAGTTCGACTCAGCGACAACCATTTCGGCGATGACGTCGTGCGTCATCCCCTTACCCCAAAGACGCGAACGCGTCCGCTCGCGCTCGGCCAGCGGCTCGCTTTCCTTCTACGTCATCGCCACCAAGGGATAGGAGCGGTCATGAGAACCAAATCTCCACGAACAAGACATTTGCAAATCATTGGAGTTCGCGGTTCTGAAATATTTTCCTCGCTCAGTAGAAATTGACGCGTTCTTATTTGCTGATGACGCCGAGTTCGCCTTTGCGGAGGCGCTAGGAACGTAGGACGAGAATGCCGCTGGCAGCCTAGAGCGTCATCTAGGAGGAACCCGTTCACTCGCGGTCAGCTCAAAGCATCGCGGACCGAACAACTGCAGGTGCGGGCACGGCACCATGCCAATGGGGCACTTATCCTGTGTTTTGCCGAACCGGCTATTGCCGAGACCTTTGCTGGCGAGCCTAAGTAAATCTTTCTCTGCGCAGACTGAACTGGGGGACCATCATGAGACTTTCATCCGCCGCGCGCGCCGCACTGGTTTTATTGACACTAGGATTCTCAACAGTCGTTTACGCCGACAGCGGGGCCATCCGCTTCAATGTTGTTAAGGCAGGCTTCGTTATTGGCGGCTCGGCGGGCGGTGGCACCTTGGTATTTCATGGCCGGCGCTATCCACTCGCGATTGGTGGCATAAGTTATGGCTTTACCTTTGGCGCCTCAGCGACCGACTTTGTCGGTACAGTCAGCAACATCCGAAGGCCAGGCGATGTTAATGGCGTCTACGCGGCTGCTGGCGGAGGTATCGCCGTTGGCCCCGGAGCGGGCGGGATCGTACTGACAAACCAAAATGGCGCGGTGCTGACCCTGTCGGGTCGACAAGCTGGTCTGATCGTCGCTGCCGACTTGAACGGGCTGGTGATCACCCTGCGATAATCAACGACGTCGGGTTAGTCCGTTGAAAGGATCGACCCCGGATTTCAGCGGCGGCGCCTCCGGGGTCGATGATCACACGCTAAGTTGGCTGCCATGTAGGCATCCCGTGAAGCGACCGCACACGGTTAGAATGATCCTTCAAGAACTCGTGTCGCCGCTGGCGATTTAGGATTCTTGACCTTGATCCACTTTTCGAGGGCCAGATCGGCAACAATGCCGATCCCTCACTCGCGACTTAGTGGCGGCAACGATGGCGAAGCCGATACAGGTTCATCAGTGACTTTTTTTATCATATGCCATCGGAGTGCTGAGCCATTGCTACCTTGCCCGGACATCAAGAGCCACGTGTCGCCCGAGCAGGCGTTCAACAAAATCGAACCTATGTTGAAATCCATTACAGCGGTGCTCGCCGGCGACGTGATCCTGTAACAACCCCTTTCTTCGACGCTCATCACGATCATGTTCGGACGCGCCGTGGGAAGTGGAATAGCCCTCACGGCAGCTACCGCGCTACCGCTTGCAGCGATACTTTGCAGTAAGAACAATAACCAAGCAGCCGCGCCGATGCGGGCAAAGCAATGTTGAACCTTTGACATATTGGCCCTCCTACGCTTTACGGCGACAACTTAAACATCAAGTAAAACTGGAACCTTAGGTTCCCTGAGGAATTGCTCGAGCGGTCTACGCCCTCTCCAACCCGTCATCATCACCCCGGAGCAGCCATAGGCCGACGCTTCATCAGAACCCTCGGGCCGTCGCGACCCGCGACGGCCCTTTTTCCTTTGCGTGCATGCGTGATGCCCAAGACCGGGTTAGACGGCCTTCCCGTCATTGAAGTGCCAGACAACGAAGAAATCACCGTTGCCGTTAAGCCCGGGACATACAGGAAGGCAGCGAGTCCAAACCGGAACAGCGCCCGACAGATCGCCCTGCGCCGACAGCGCGGTATCGATGATGCGCGGGTCTCAAAGCGTGAGATGCTTGTCCGGCGCGGTGAAGAGTGGTTCCGATACGGCAAGGAACAATCGACCAAGCCACGAGTGGGCGGGTTGGAGTCTAAGGTCGCGTGGACTCTCCCCTGAACGGAACCTGTTCCCGCGATCGGGGGCGGCACCCTGGGTGCGGCCCCCGCTTACTTTGTAGTTATTGTCCATTTTCGACTGCGCACTTTTGCTTCCTGCGGCATCAAGCTGGGATTACCGAAGCCAGCGTCATAAGCACACCACAAGCGAGTGTCAGGGCGAAAATCTCTTGGACGCATTCCTGTGTTTTCCAGTTGATCATGGTCCCCTCCATTCTTGGAGTGTCTCACCTTACCGCCTCGCTCGCCTGCTGATCTGTGATCGAAGTCACATGACTCACGTTTGGTATCCCCGTAGGTCATCACGTGACCGCGAGAGAATGTCTGTTCTGTGCTGTTCAGGTAAGACACTCGGTAATGCTGAGGTGCCCGACGTTGAATCGGGATCTAGCACTCAATAGCCATCTTGGAGAATGGGGCGGTCCTTTTGTGTCACTGCCGCCACACTGCAAAGTTTTAGCGAGCAGCTCTTATCAAAGTTAAATGCGGATTGGGACTGATGGCTGATGTTGTTAAAGCCATCGCTGCGGTGAGTTCCCCCAATCGCACTTATCACTGAGACCGCTTCTTTGTGTTGCCATGTCAGGGCCGCTCGTTCGGTGTGGGCGTCGTGACCGGGTCCCCATCAATGCTGGGGCTGCCTCGATTGCGGAATGTCGACCTGACATGCCCATTCGATTGTCAACATTATGTTATGCAAAAGCGTAGGCGCTTGCGGGCCGGTCGCCCACAAAAAGTCCGGCGATTTTTCTTTCTTATATCTGTCGATTTTGGTTGCGAGCACCTTTCGCTTCCCGGGATCGGCCGAGCGAATAATATCGTCAATCGCATCTACAAAATCGAACATGCTTGAATTCTGCTCCCGGCCCATGTGTCGAACTTTCTGGAAGTTGGCGTCGCCCCGCCACTTTCATTAACAGCCGGGAAGATGAATTCTTCCGAACAATCCGGCGTGCGACTTTCAAAAAAGGCCCCGACAAAGTCGGGGCTGAAGAGAAGATGCAAACTACGCAGGGAGGAACCATCCGAGTTTGCTGACCAATCGTTTTTTGGCCCCCGATAAAATGGCGGCAACCGTGTTATCTGCTTCAGCGCCGAAAGCAGACGTGTGCGGTGCGACCACAGATGCCCGCTAAAGGCCAGACGCCGACGTTCTTATTTGATCACCGCACGGTTCAGCGGCGCGCAATTCAGTCGCCTGCGGAAAATTCCTGCCGGGTGTTCGACGAGCGAACCGTCGCCTTTTCGAATGCGCGCTTGAGGCACGTCAGACCGGGGTCGGCCGCGCGTCCGATCTGCCCCATCATCGTCAGCCATTCCTCGTCCGAAGCTTCGGCTGCGTAGTGTTGGACCGCAGCCTTGGCATAGGCCGCAAGATCGAGACCTTCCGCTTCTGCCCGCTGCCGCATCGCCGCAAGCAATCGCAGATCACCGGCACCCAGAATGACTTCGGCCGCCTCGCCGTCACTCTCCAGTTTGCTCAAGATGTCGCCGAGCAGCATGACGATGAAACCTCAGTGGACGCGCAGCGCTTCGGCGCTCGCAAGCTCTATACCCTCAATGCGCGCGGCCGACGCGAGCCTCGCGACATATTGCGCATTGGCACGGCGCTGGACGCTTTCACGCAAATAGTCGGCAATAGGTTCGGCGACCACGTCGTAAGGAAGCACGCGGCCATCGATCTTGCGTTCTAGCCGGATGACGTGGAAGCCATAGCGGGTCGCCACCGGCTCCGCACTGATCTCGCCCGGTGCGAGCCCAAGGAGCGCGCGCTCGAATTCGGGAGTGGTCTGTCCGCTGGTGATCTGGCCGAGATTGCCGCCCTGTTCCGCCGAAGGACATTTCGAATAGGCCTTCGCCAGCGTCGCAAAGGACTCCGGATCATCCCGAAGCGTGCCGAGGACAGCGAGGGCATCCGCGCGCGCCGCCGCATAGCCGTCCCGGTCAGCCGGCAGCGCCGCAAATAGAATATGCGATGCCTCATAAATATCAGGCGACCGGAAGCGCGCCTTGTTTTGCTCGTAGTAGCGCCTGCAGATCGCATCGTCCGGCGTGGGCACGGTCACTTCCCGCTCCACCACCGCGCGCACAAGGGCTTCGTCGTCGGTCTCGCGCCGTCCTGCCTCGTCGCAGGCGGGCTCGGGCGTCAATTCGAGATGCTTCGCCCGCTGCAGCAGCAATTCCCTGATGACCAGCGCCCGCGCGGCCTGCTGCCAGGCGGCGATCGGCTTTTCCGCCGGATGGTGCTGCATCTCGCGTTGAATGGCATCGCGCGCGATCGCGACCCCGTTGACGCTGACCGTCACGGGCTTTCCCGCAGGAAACTGGACGTGCACCGAGCAGGACATGCGCTTACTCCGCCGGGACCGGACGGCCGCGCGAAACCGCTTCGCGTCGTCCATCGCTGCGCACAACCTGATAGCCGCGGCGACCCAGATACCAGATCGGCGCGCTCCAGACGTGCACAAGCCGGGTGAACGGGAAGACGAGGAAAAGCGTCATCCCGAGGAACAGATGCGCCTTGAAGATCGGATGCGCATCGGCGATGAGGTCGGCCACGCCCGGCTGCAGTGTGAGAATTCCCTGCGCCCAGGTCATGAATTTCACCATCTCATGACCATCGAGATGGTTCAGCGACACCCCGATCGTTGCGAGCCCGAGAATGAGCTGCGCATACAGCAGCAAGAGGATCGCGATATCGCCGAACGACGAGGTCTTGCGGATCCGCGAGTCGAACAGCCGGCGGTGGACCAGCAGCGTCATGCCGATAAAGCAGAACACGCCGGCGACGCCGCCGATGATGATCGCCATCCATTGCTTGAATGTGTGGGAAATGCCGAGGAAATCGAACACCCAGATCGGTGTCAGCAGACCGACGAAGTGACCGAAGAAAATGACGAGAATGCCGACGTGAAACAGGTTCGAGCCCCAGGCCAGCTGCCGGCGGCGCAGAAGCTGGCTCGATCCGCTGCGCCAGGTGTATTGCTCGCGGTCAAATCGTACCCAGCTGCCGAGAAGAAATACGATCAGGCACAGATACGGGTACCAGCCGAACACCGCATAATTGATCAGGTCGCGCATAAGGCTGTCCTCACTGGCGCGGGTTGGATCGGGAGGGGCTTGCGACACCGGGCGCCGCACGCATGGCGCCGCGCACGCGGGCGATGAGGCCGTCCTTGCAGCTGTCGCCTGAGCCGGGTCCGAAATTGACCGGCTCATCTTCCCAGGCGGCATCGAGCGCAGCCAGATCGGTCGCCTCCGGATCCGGTGACTGAAGCAACGCCGAGACGTCCTCGTCCTTCGGCTTCGCCGCGGCCAGGGCAATCAGGACGCGAAAGACAGCTTCGTAAGGCGATTTTCGCTTGCGCAACCGTTCCGCCAGCGCGCCAAAGATATGCACGGGCTGACCAAGCGCCTCGCATGCTTCCTTGGCAGGGCGCGTGGCGAGGTATTCGAGAAACAGCGGCAGAAAATCGGGAAGCTCGCTGGCGCTCATCAACAACCCGGCCTGCTCATATTGCGACTTGAGATCGATCATCGCCTGTCCGCGATCGCGGCTTTCGCCATGCACGTGCTCGAAGAGATGCAGCGACAACGACCGCGTCCGATCGAACAGCAACACGTAACGCTCCTGCAGGTCGTAAAGGTCGCCGCTCGCGATCTCATGCAGCAGCGTGTGCAGTTGGTCGCGGATGCGGCCCGGAATCAGCGTATCGGCATCGAGCACTTCGCTGATTTCGCCTGTCGCCAGCTTCAGTTCCTCGGTCGGGTAAGTCAGGAGCGCGGACAGCGCCTTGAAGGTCCTGTTCATCACACGACCTCCATCGGCGTCTTGGCGCGCTTCGGCGTGCCGAACAGATTGGTCTCGCTGACACCGCCCGAACAGCCGTTACCGAATGAGAAGCCGCAGGATCCGCGCAGATCATAGGCGTCCTCGTTGATCTCGCGATGTGCGGTCGGGATGACGAAGCGGTCCTCGTAATTGGCGATCGCCATCACGTGGTACATATCTTCGATCGCCTGCCCGCTGAGACCGACACGCCGGGCAATATTCTCGTCGATGACGCCGTCCACTGTCTTGGCGCGCATGTAGGCGCGCATCGCCAGCATGCGCTCGAGGCCGAGTGCGACCGGCTCTTCCTTGCCGGCGGTGAGAAGATTGGCGAGGTATTTCAGCGGAATCCGCAGGCTGCGGACGTCCGGCATTTCACGATCGTGACCGATCTTGCCGGCCTGCGCGGCCGACTGGATTGGCGAGAGCGGCGGCACGTACCAGACCATCGGCAGCGTGCGGTATTCCGGATGCAGCGGAAACGCGACCTTCCACTCCATCGCCATCTTGTAGACCGGCGAACGGCGGGCGCCTTCGAGCCAGTTCTCGGCAATGCCATCACGCCGCGCCTGTTCAATAACCGCCGGATCGTGCGGATTGAGGAAGATGCCGAGTTGGGCCTCATAGAGGTCCTGCTCGTCCGCCACGCTCGCCGCTTCCTCGATCCGATCGGCGTCATAAAGCACGACGCCGAGATAACGGATGCGACCGACGCAAGTCTCCGAGCAGACGGTCGGCTGGCCAGCCTCAATGCGCGGGTAGCAGAAGATGCATTTCTCGGATTTTCCACTCGACCAGTTGTAGTAGATCTTCTTGTAGGGACAGCCCGAGACACACATGCGCCAGCCGCGGCATTTGTCCTGGTCGATGAGGACGATGCCGTCTTCCTCGCGCTTGTAGATCGCGCCCGACGGACAGGCCGCGACGCAGGCCGGGTTGAGGCAGTGCTCGCACAGCCGCGGCAGATACATCATGAAGGTGTTTTCGAACTGCCCGTAGATGTCCTTCTGAACGCCCTCGAAATTATAGTCCTTCGACCGCTTGGCGAACTCGGTGCCGAGGATCTCTTCCCAGTTCGGCCCCCATTCGATCTTTTCCATGCGTTCGCCGGTGATCAGCGAGCGCGGCCGCGCGGTCGGCGAGGCCTGCAGCTCGGGCGCGGTCTGCAGATGCTCGTAATCGAACGTGAAGGGCTCGTAGTAGTCGTCGATTTCAGGAAGGTCCGGATTGGAGAAGATGTTGGCGAGAACGCGCCACTTCGAGCCAATCCGCGGCTCGATCTTGCCGTTCTTCTTGCGGCGCCAGCCGCCGTTCCAGCGGTCCTGGTTTTCCCAGTCCTTCGGATAACCGATGCCGGGCTTCGTCTCGACATTGTTGAACCAGGCGTATTCCATGCCTTCACGGTTGGTCCACACGTTCTTGCAGGTGACCGAGCACGTATGGCACCCGATGCATTTGTCGAGGTTGAGCACCATCGCGACTTGTGCGCGGATTTTCATTCTGCGGCCTCCATTTTGGGCGCGACGGGCAATGGTTCGGGCTGATCGGCAGTCGGTTTATCGAGCCAGTCGACTTTCGACATCTTGCGGATGATGACGAATTCGTCGCGGTTGGTTCCGATCGTGCCGTAATAGTTGAAGCCGTAGCTTTGCTGGGCGTAGCCGCCAATCATGTGCGTCGGCTTGACGACGATGCGCGTCACCGAATTGTGGATGCCGCCCCGCTGCCCGGTCACTTCCGAGCCCGGCACGTTCACGATCTTCTCCTGCGCGTGATACATCAGGCACATGCCTTCCTTCACGCGTTGAGAGACCACGGCGCGAGCGACCAGTGCGCCGTTCTGGTTGTAGGCCTCGATCCAGTCGTTATCCACGATGTCCGCTTTTTTCGCGTCGGTTTCGCTGATCCACACGATCGGCCCGCCGCGCGACAGGGTCAGCATCAAAAGATTGTCGGTATAGGTCGAGTGAATGCCCCACTTCTGGTGCGGGGTGATGAAGTTGAGAACGATCTGCTTCTCGCCGTTCGGCTTGGAGTCGATCACCGGCTTGACAGCCTTGAGATCGACCGGCGGACGATAGACGCAGAGCGCCTCGCCGAAGGCCCGCATCCACAGGTGATCCTGGTAAAGCTGCTGGCGACCGGACAGCGTTCGCCAGGGGATCAGCTCGTGCACGTTGGTGTAGCCGGCGTTGTAGCAGACCTTCTCGGATTCCAGGCCCGACCAGGTCGGCGCCGAAATGATCTTGCGCGGCTGCGCCACCACGTCGCGGAAGCGGATTTTCTCGTCTTCCTTCGGAATGGCGAGATGCTTGTGATCGAGCCCGGTCGTCTTTGAAAGCGATTCCCAGGCTTTGACGGCGACCTCGCCGTTGGTTTCGGGCGCCAGTGACAGGATGACTTCGGTTGCATCGATATCGGTGTCGATGCGCGCCAACCCCTTCGTCGGCCCCTCTTCCGTCACCGCGCCGTTCAGGCGCTTCAGGAGATCAACTTCATGCTCCGTGTTCCAGGCAATGCCCTTCACGCCGTTGCCGATCTTTTGCATCAGCGGCCCAAGCGCCGTGAAGCGCTTGTAGACATTCGGGTAGTCGCGTTCGATGACCGCAACGGTCGGCATGGTCTTGCCGGGGATCGGCTCGACCTCGCCTTTTTTCCATTCCTTGACGTCGAGCGCTTGCGCGATTTCACCGGGTGAATCGTGCTGGATCGGGCTGAGCACCACATCCTTCTCGACACCGAGCACCTCCGGCGCCACGCGTGAAAAGGCCTTGGCGATCGCCTTATAGATCTCCCAATCGCTCTTGCACTCCCATACCGGGTCCACCGCCGAGGTCAGGGGGTGGATGAAAGGATGCATGTCTGAGGTGTTGAGATCGTTTTTTTCGTACCAGGTGGCGGTCGGCAGCACGATGTCCGAATAGACGCAAGTGGTCGACATGCGAAAATCGAGCGTCACCAGCAGATCGAGCTTCCCTTTTGGCCCGTCATCGTGCCAGGCGACTTCCTTCGGCTTTTTCTTTCCGGTTTCACCGAGGTCTTTGCCTTGCACGCCGTGCGTGGTGCCAAGCAGGTGCTTGAGAAAATATTCGTGCCCCTTGCCGGAAGAGCCGAGCAGGTTCGACCGCCATACGAACATGTTGCGTGGCCAATTGTCCGGGTGATCCGGATCCTCGCAGGCCATCTGCAGCTCGCCCGACTTGAGCGCCTTGGCGACGTAGTCCTTCGGTTCGACGCCTGCCGCTTGCGCCTTTTTCGCAACCTCGAGGGGATTCTGCTTGAGCTGCGGCGCCGACGGCAGCCATCCCATGCGCTCCGCGCGCACGTTGTAGTCGATGAGTGCGCCGTCCCACGGGCCCGCCGGCGCGGTCGGTGACAGAATCTCGTCGACACCGATCGTCTCGTAACGCCACTGGTCCGTATGGGCATAGAAGAAGGACGTTGAATTCTGCTGACGCGGCGGACGTCCCCAATCCAGCGCAAACGCCAGCGGCAACCAGCCGGACTGCGGACGCAACTTCTCCTGGCCGACATAGTGCGACCAGCCCCCGCCGGACTGGCCGACGCAACCGCACATCACCAGCATGTTGATGACGCCGCGGTAGTTCATGTCGCAATGGTACCAATGGTTCATGGCGGCGCCGATGATCACCATCGAGCGGCCCTTGGTCTTTTCGGCATTGAGCGCAAATTCGCGCGCGACCGTCACGATCTGGTCGCGCGGCACGCCGGTGATCCGTTCCGCCCAGGCCGGCGTATAGGGCACGTTCTCGTCATACGACTTGGCAACGTGCTCGCCGCCGAAGCCGCGATCGAGCCCATAATTCGCGACAAACAGGTCAAATACCGATGCGACGAGAATGTCGCCGTCTTTGGTTTTCACGCGTTTGGCGGGGACCTTGCGGACCAGCACACTTGGATGACTGGTGCCGGTGAAATGATCGTGCTCGCGGTTGCCGAAATACGGAAAGCCGACGTCGGCAAGCTCATCCTTGTCATTGGCGAACGTCAGCTGCAGGTTGGTCTCGGCGCCGTCCGACTTCTTTTCCTCGAGATTCCATTTGCCTTTTTCGCCCCAGCGGAAACCGACGGAGCCACGCGGCACGACGATGCTCTCTGACGTCTCGTCATAGGCAACCGTCTTCCACTCCGGGTTATTGGTCTCGCCGAGATTGTCGGCAAAATCTGACGCGCGCAGCAGGCGGTCCGGCACGAATTGGCCGTCCTTTTTCACGAGGCGCACCAGCATCGGCATGTCGGTGTACTGCCGGACATAGTCCTCGAAATATTCAGCCTGCCGGTCGAGATAGAATTCGCGCAGGATCACATGGCCCATGGCCATCGCGAGTGCGGCATCGGTGCCCTGCTTCACCGAAATCCAGAGATCGGCGAATTTCGATGCTTCGGAATAGTCCGGGGAGACGACCACGCTCTTGGCCCCCCGATAGCGCGCCTCTGTGTAGAAGTGTGCATCCGGGGTGCGGGTCTGCGGGACATTCGAGCCCCACAGGATCAGGAAGCTCGAATTGTACCAGTCCGCGCTTTCAGGAACGTCGGTCTGCTCGCCCCAGGTCTGCGGGGACGACGGCGGCAAGTCGCAATACCAATCGTAGAACGACATGCAGACACCGCCGAGCAGCGACAGGTAGCGAGAACCGGCAGCATACGAGACCATGGACATCGCCGGGATCGGCGAGAAGCCGATGACGCGGTCGGGTCCGTGTTTCTTCACGGTATACGCATTGGCTGCCGCGATGATCTCGGTGACTTCATCCCAGGTCGCGCGTACAAAGCCGCCAAGACCGCGCTTTTCCGTGTAGGCCGTGCGCTTCTTCGAATCCTCAACGATCGAGCCCCAAGCGGCGACCGGCGTGCGCAGCGCCCTCGCCTCGCGCCACAGCTTAAGCAGGCGCGAGCGGACCAGCGGGTACTTCACGCGATTGCCGGAGTACAGGTACCAGGAATAGCTCGCCCCGCGCGAACAGCCGCGCGGCTCGTGATTGGGCAATTCCGGTCGCGTTCGCGGATAGTCGGTCTGCTGTGTCTCCCAGGTGACGATGCCTCCCTTGACGTAGATCTTCCACGAGCACGAGCCGGTGCAGTTCGCGCCGTGAGTGGAGCGCACGATTTTGTCGTGCTGCCAGCGCTTCCGGTAACCATCTTCCCAGCGGCGGTCCTCCCGGGTGGTGATTCCGTAACCGTCCGAGAAATCACCAACGGTTCGCTTGAAGAAAGCCAGGCGATCAAGGAAATGACTCATGACCTCTCCTCACTCCGCCGGCACGGCGGCTGCTGTCGCTCGCGCCGCCGGCCGACGCTCGACATCGTAGAGCAGACCGCCGGGACGTGTGTAGAACCACCATGTGATCACAAGGCAGCTTACGTAGAAAACCATGAAACCCCACAGGGCAAATTCCACACCACCCGTCAGCGCGATCGAGGAGCCGTAGGACTTCGGAATAAAGAACGCGCCGAAGGCGGCGATTGCGGACGTAAATCCTGTAATAGCCGCAGACTCTTTCTCCGCCTGCCGTAGCTGTTCGTCTCGATCGAGCTTCGGCATCAGCCGGGCGACCTCCTTCCGCATGATATTGGGGATCATCTGGAAAGTGGATGCGTTACCGACACCTGTGGCAAAAAACAGCAGCAGGAACATCGCAAAGAATCCCCAGAAGGCATTAGGCTCATCCTTGATGCCGAGGAAATAAAGAACGCCCGCCACGCCAGCCATCATCATCAGGAACACAACAAGAGTGACCCGCCCGCCGCCATATCGGTCGGATACCCACCCGGTCGCCGAGCGCGACAGCGCCCCCACCAGTGGGCCGAGGAACACGAACGGAAGTGCGTCGACAGCCGGGAACTGGGTCTTGGCCAGCAGCGGGAACCCAGCGGAATAGCCGATGAAGGAACCGAAGGTTCCGGTGTAGAGCCAGCACATCAGCCAGTTGTGCTTGCGCTGGAATATGACGGCCTGCTCGCTGAATGATGCCTTGGCCGATGCGATATCGTTCATGCCGAACCAGGCGGCAAAGGCGCTGGCGGCGATAAATGGCACCCAGATAAAGCCCGCGTTCTGCAACCACAGCGGCGCCGAGCCTGCCGGCCCCCTCACCATCGTGGGATCGCCGCCGAACCAGTCGAATACACCGACGGTGACGACGATCGGCACCACGAATTGCACGACGCTGACGCCGAGATTGCCAAGCCCGGCATTGAGCGCGAGCGCATTGCCTTTTTCCGAACGCGGGAAGAAGAACGAGATGTTGGACATCGACGAGGCGAAGTTGCCGCCGCCGAACCCGCACAACAACGCAAGGGCAAGGAACAGGAAATATGGCGTGTTCGGGTTCTGCACCGCGTAGCCGATGCCGACCGCCGGAATCATCAGCGACCAGGTCGCAAGCGTGGTCCACAGACGGCCACCGAAGATCGGCACCATGAACGAATAGAAGATGCGCAGCACCGCGCCGGATATCCCCGGCAAGGCCGCAAGCCAGAACAGCTGATCGGTCGTGAACTGGAAACCGACCGACGGCAGTTTGGCGACGACGACCGACCAGACCTGCCAGACCGCGAACGACAGCAGCAAGGCCGGGATCGAAACCCAGAGATTGCGACGCGCAATTGCGCGGCCCGTCGACTCCCAGAATTTCTTGTCCTCAGGCCGCCAGTCGGTGAGCACCGCTCCGGAGAGCGCACCGACATGGGCCGGCCTGTGGATTTCCTGGAACTCGGGCAGTTGAGGCAGTTTTGCGAGCGCCGGACCGGCTACGCCGCGCTCCATCTGGCGGATGGACACGTGCATCCAGACCAGGGCCGCGGTCACCAGCACGAACAGCAGCATGAAGCAGCTGGTCCACAAACCGGTGAGATCGTTGAGCGCACCAAAGGCAATCGGAAGCACGAAGCCGCCAAGCCCGCCGATCATCCCCACGAGGCCGCCAACGGCGCCGACGTTTTTCGGATAGTAGACGGGAATGTGCTTGTAGACGGCGGCCTTGCCCAAAGCCATGAAGAAGCCGAGCACAAACACGATGACCGTGAACGGCACCACCGCCATTTCAAGATGGAATTGCCGTGGACCGTTGATCGTGCGGACAATGTAGTCGGTCGGCGGATACGAAAGCACAAAGGTGCAGGCGATGCCGACCATGAAGGTCCAGTACATCACGCGGCGCGCGCCGTACCGGTCAGAGAGATGACCGCCATAAGCACGGAATACGCTTGCTGGAAACGAGAAAGCCGCAGCAACCATGCCGGCCGTCTTGATGTCGACTCCGTAAACGTTGATCAGGTATTGCGGCAGCCACAGAGACAGCGCGACGAAGGCGCCGAACACGAAGAAATAGTAGAGCGCGAAGCGCCAGACCTGGACGTTCTTGAGCGGTTCCAGTTCGAGCCAAGCGCTGCGCGGCTTTTCGCCGCGCGCGCGCCTTGCGACCAGCACCGGATCGTCATCAGTGAAAAACCAGAACGCGATCGCCATGATCGCGATACCGGCGGCCCAGATCTGGGCGACGGCCTGCCAGCCATAGGCGACAAGCACGAATGGCGCGAGGAACTTCGTTACCGCCGCGCCGACATTCCCGACGCCGAAAATGCCGAGGGCCGTGCCTTGCTTTTCAGTCGGGTACCAGCGCGAGACGTAGGCAATGCCAACCGCGAATGATCCGCCGGCGATACCGACAAAAAACGCGGCAACCAGGAACTGTGGATATGTCGACGCCCAGGTCAGAAAATAGGTTGCAACCGCCGCCGCCAACATCACCAGCGTGTAGACGATCCGCCCGCCATACTGGTCGGTCCACACGCCAAGAGCGATTCGGATCAAGGATCCGCTCAGAATTGGCGTGCCCACCAGCAAGCCAAACTGGGTCTCATTGAGATTGAGTTCGCGCTTTATCTGGATGCCGATGATGGCGAAGATGGTCCACACCGCAAAACATACGGTGAAGGCGATGGTGGACATCCAAAGCGCGCGGCTTTGACCCGCGGCGGCGGCGGCGGTCAGCTTGGTTGGCATGGTGAGTTCCCGGTCAAGGTTTCTTCAACTTGGCGACCCAAGCGCATGCCGGCTTTAACAGCTTTGAGATTGATCAAAAATCGGTGGTATTTGCGATTTTTCATAAACATTTCAATCGCGGATAGGCGGAGCGGCAATTTGGCGCCGTAAACTCATGGCTGCCATGCGTGGGTGCGGCACTATTTCACGGTCTTTTTAACGCACAAATTATGGGGCCTGTGATTCATAACGGTTAAACTTGCGCGTCCTGTGAACAGCTCTGCGATGGAGCGTCAGGCCATGATCGTGATCAAGAACAAGCATGTCGGCGAGGCGCTTCGCCGTGACGTCGTGTTCGTCTGGCACGCCGTGATTGCGGTCGTCTTTATCGGCTTTGCGAGCCTGGCGGTCGCGGCCGCCCTGCTCGATATCATGTCCTTCCGAAATTGATCCCACGCA
>Ga0310811_10007112_pt1 | contig 14313 bp, 11 predicted proteins | sample YCmetagenome_FD_207642 | JGI IMG/M metagenome (GOLD analysis project Ga0310811, IMG submission 207642) | Soil microbial communities from experimental microcosm in Duke University, North Carolina, United States - YC | ecosystem: Engineered > Artificial ecosystem > Soil microcosm > Unclassified ...
GCTGGCACGGTCAAGTTCGTACACACTTACGGTGCGGGCCTGCATTCGGGCGACGCCGATCCCGACGTCCATGACCCGCGCTGGCAGCAGCGCCAGGTAGCGGACTTCGTGGAGTTCGCGGTGCTGGCCGAGGAACTGGGCTTCGACGGGGTGACGGTCACCGAGCACCATGCCCCGCTCATGGTCTGCCCGTCGCCGCATCTGCTGCTCGCCGCCGCCGCGGCCAAGACGAGCCGGATCCGCCTGGGCACCGCGGTGACGGTCCTGCCGCTCTACCACCCGCTGCGGGTCGCCGAAGAAGCCGGGATGCTGGACCTGCTCAGCGGCGGCCGGTTCGAGCTGGGCCTCGGGCGCGGTGTGCCGGGCGAGTACGGGTTCGCGTCCGGCCGGGACCTGAGCGACGACGATCTCAAGCGGGCGTGGCTTGAAGGCATTGAACTGGTGCGGCTGGCGCTGACCGAGCAGGACTTCACGTTCGACGGGGAGTTCTTCCCGGTGCGGCGGCCCACGTCGATCGCGACCCGTCCGCTGCAGGGTCAGCTGCCCGTGTGGGTCGGCGGGTCAAGCCGGGAGACGATGCGGCTCGCCGCCGCGCGCGGCTGGAACGTAATGCGCAACTTCGGGAGCGACGCCGAGCACCGCGACGCGCTCGAGGACTACGTCAAGGTCGCCGCCGAGCACGGCCACGCCCGCACCGGCGCGAACATGATGATCGAGCGCTTCGTGGCGATCGGCGAGACCGAAGAGCAGGCGGAAGCCAACCTGGACCGCCTGGCCGGCGCGTTCGGGCAGTTCCTCACCCTGTACATGGGCGGGGGCAGGCGGGCCGTGCCCGCGACCGACGCCGAGTTCCACGTCGACGAAAACGCCCCCAAGCCGGGGCGGCCCGCCATCGCGGTCGCCGGCACCCCCGACCAGGTCGTCAGCGCCCTCAAGCAGGTCATGAACGCCACCGGCGCGCGCCGCCTGCTCGTCGAGACCTTCTCCCGCGAGGAGGCCCGCCTGTTCGCCCGCGAGGTGATCCCGGCCCTCAAGCCTTGACGAGGCCCGACTGGTAGGCGATCACGACGAGTTGCGCGCGGTCCCGGGCCCCGAGCTTGGCGAGGATGCGGCTCACATGGGTCTTCGCCGTCGGCACGCTCATCACCAGCCGGCCGGCTATCTCGGTGTTAGACAGGCCCGCCGCGATCAGCGCGAGCACCTCGCGCTCGCGGACGGTCAGCTCTTCCAGCGCCTCTGGCGGCGTGTGCAGCGGGCCGGGCTGGCGGACGAAATGCTCGATCAGCCGCCGGGTGACGTTGGGCGCGAGCAGCGCCTCGCCGGCCGCGATGACCCGGATCGCGGACAGCAGTTCCTCCGGCGGCCGGTCTTTGAGCATGAACCCGCTCGCGCCCGCCCGCAGCGCGGCGAACACATACTCGTCGAGGTCGAACGTGGTCAGGATCAGCACGCGCGACTGCGTCGCGTCGGCGCTGATCAACCGGGTCGCGCTGATGCCGTCCATGACCGGCATCCTGATGTCCATGAGCACGACGTCCGGCGCGGTCTTCCTCGTCACCGCGACTGCCTCGGCGCCGTCCGCGGCCTCGCCGAGGACGCCCAGGTCCGGCTCCGAGTCGATCAGCAGCCGGAAGCCGGCCCGGACGATGGCCTGGTCGTCGGCGACCACCACGCCGATGGTCATGCCACCCGCCCCGTCGCGATCGGCGCGACCGGCAGGAATGCCGTGACCTGGAAGCCGCCGCCGGGCAGCGGTCCGGCCTCCAGCGTGCCGCCGAAGATCGCCGCCCGCTCGCGCATGCCGACGATCCCGTGTCCTTCGCCGCCCGCCAGGTTCGCGGCCCCAGGCGCGGCCCCGCCCGGCCAGGGCGCCCGGCCGGTGTCGGTCACCCGGATCCGTACGCCCGCCGAGCCGATCCGCACCTGCACTCCCGCGTCCGCTCCCGGCGCGTGCCTGACGACGTTGGTCAGTGCCTCCTGGATGATCCGGTAAGCGGTCAGTGTGGCGGTCGGCGGAACCGCCGTGACGTCGCCGGTCACGTCAACACGGACCGGCGTCCCCGCCGTACGCACCATCGCCGCAAGGCCGTCCACGTCGCCGAGGCCAGGCGCGGGCGCCAGCGCCGGAGCCGGCCCGGGAACGCCCGTGCCGCCCGCGACGATGCCCGTTCCGGCAGGCTCGTCATCGCCGCGCAGCAGGCACAGGACGCGGCGCAACTCGTCGAGCGCGCCCCGGCTGGCCTCCTCAACCGAGCGCAGCGCCCGCAGCGCTTCGGCGGGGCGGGCCGCGCCGACGCGCCGGCCGACGCCGGCCTGGACGGTCACCACGCTCAGGCTGTGCGCGAGCACGTCGTGCAGCTCCCTGGCGATCCGCAGCCGCTCCTCCTGGAGCGTGTGGCGGCCGCGTTCGGCCTCGGCCCGCTGGTGCTCCGCCGCCTGCCTGGCCAGGCCGGCCCGGTACGTCCGGCGCTCCCGTACCCCGGTGCCCACGAACCACATCGCCGCCGCGGCCAGCATGGTGTGCAGCATGATGTTCTGGGCGTGCGCGGTGGCCGACGCGGTGAGCAGCCCCGCGAGGATCGCGGCCTCGACCGCGGCGATCGTGACCACCGCGGCCAGCCGGGGAAGCCGCGTCGCCGCCAGGTAAACGGCCATGCCCAGCATCAGGTCGCTGGTCAGTTCCGCCCGCCCGATAGCCGTCAGGACGCTGACGCCCGCCGTTACGACCGCGACCACGGGCACCGGCCACAGCCGCCGCACGGCGACCGGGAGCGACGCCGCGACGCTGGCGGCCGCCACGCCCGCTCCCGGCACGACGAAGCGGAAACCGTGCAGCAGGCGCAACTGGAACATCATCACCACCATCGTGACCAGCGCGGTGCAGGCGTCCGCGGCCAGCCACTGCCGCGGCGTGATCCGGTAGGTCAGCGGCGGCCGCGGCGCCTCGGTCAGGTGATCGCTGCCAGGCATGGTCACAGCGTAGTTTCCCGCCTAGCCGGGCGCGTCAGCCCCAGGTCGGAGCGCCCCTACATCCGGAGATGTAGGGACGATCGCGAGCCGTCCGTCCCGCATCACCGCGGTCCGCTGGGCGCGCCGCGCCACCGCGCTGTCGTGGGTCACCACAACCATCGTCAGGTGCCGCTCCCGCCACACGCTTTCGAGCAGCCCGATGATGTCATCCCTGGTGTCCTCGTCGAGGTTGCCGGTCGGCTCGTCCGCGAGCAGCACGGCCGGCTCCTTGACCAGCGCGCGGGCGATCGCCACCCGCTGCTGCTGGCCGCCAGACAGCTCCGCCGGCAGGTGGCGGACCCGGTCGGCGAGCCGGACGGCGGCCAGCGCCGCGGCGGCGCGGCGCCGCCGCTCCGCTCCGCGAACGCCGAGCGGGGCCAGGGCCGTCTCGACGTTCTCCACGGCGCTCAGCGTCGGGATCAGGTTGAAGGACTGGAACACGAACCCGATCGAGCGCGCCCGCACCCGCGTCGCAGCGGCCTCGGACAGCCGTCCCAGGTCACTGCCGTCAAGCTCGACCGTTCCCCTGGTGGGGCGGTCGAGTCCGCCCATGAGCTGCAGCAGCGTCGACTTGCCGTGCCCGGTCGGGCCCCGGACGGCGAGCCACTCGCCGTCTGGCAGGTCAAGGTCGATCCCCTGAAGCGCGAGCACCGCGCCGTGGGCGTATTCCTTCGTGACTCCGGAAAGCCGGTACATCCGCTCACTCCACTTTCGTCAGGGCCGCCGCCGGGCGCAGCCGTGCCGCCCGCCAGCCGCCGAATATCCCGGCGAGCAGGCCGCCGGCCACCGCGAGCAGGACGGCGAGCAAGATCGCGCTGAGCGTGACCGGCGCGGTCAGGGTCACGTAGACCGTGTGCGCGGCGGCGCTGCTGATCTGCTGTGCCAGCTTCCCGGTGACGCCGGACACGGTCGTCGGCGCAGGGCTCGCGCCCACGTTCGCCGACAGCTTCGGTGCGAGCTTGTCGATCAGTGCGGCACCCCCGTACCCAAGGGCGACGCCGGCCGCCCCGCCGACGATGCCGATCGCGAGGGACTCGCCCATTACCTGGCCGACGATCCTGCGGCTCCGCCAGCCGAGCGCCTTGAGCGTGCCGAACTCCCGCACCCGCCGTGCTACGGCCGCCATCGTCAGCAGGATGGCCAGCCCGAACGCCGCGGCGAGGACTGCGACCGACAGCCACTTGCCCAGGTTGTTGGCCAGGCTGGCAGCGCTGCCCACGGACCCGGTGACCTGGCTGGCCAGGTCGCTCGCGTCGGTCACCGTGGCCGACGGCAGCAGCTTGGTGAGCTCTTCCTGGACGGCGGGGATGTTCGACGCGCTGTCGGCGGTGATGTAGACCGTGTTCACCTGGCCGGTCATCTTGGCCGACCCGGTCACAGCGAGCTGCTGGGCCTTGGCCAGCGGAATGTACAGGTTGGGCGGGCTGCTGCCCTGCGGGACGGTGACCACGCCGATGACCTTGAAGTTCGTGCCGCCGATGGCGACGGCCGACCCCGTCGTCAGCTTGTGCGCGGCCGCGTAGCCCGAGTCAGCGAGCGCGACGTCGCCCGTGGCGTCGGCCTGGTCAAAGCCCCGGCCCGCCGTTACGGCGGCGGAGCTGAGCGGGCCGGGGCTGCTGTGCGCCACGTCGACGCCGTCCACGGTGAACGTGCTGGTCGTGAAGCTCGAGCTGAAGGTTCCGCTGCCGGCGCTGAGCGGCGGGACGGTCCCGGTCACCGTGATATCGGTCAGCGAAAGCGCACCTGTGGCGGCAGTGACGTGCTCCTGCCCGGCTGCCGCCGCCAGCTGGGCCGCGGTCAGCGATCCGTACTGCGTGTTCTGCAGCTCGTTGTCATTGATCTTGGTGCCGGCCGCGATCTGGCCGCTGCGCACTTGCTTGATCTGCTGCTTGAAACCAAACGAGATCCCGGACCCAGCTCCCTGCTTCGGCGGCTGGGTGACCGTGAGGTCGGTTCCCACGCCGTACAGCGAATGCAGCACCGTGGCCTGCGCGTTCTGCACCCCCGTGGCCGCCGAGGTTACCGTGATGACCAGCCCGATTCCCAGCGCCAGGCCCAGGGCGATGAATACCGCCTGGCGCATGCGGCGGCGCAGTTCGCGCCGCAGGTATGTCCAAAACACCGCTGCTCCTCCCAGGCACCGGTTCCAAACCGGTGCCTGGGCATCAAGGAGTAGCCGTCGCCGCCGCTGTTGCCGTCGGTCCGGCGACCCGATTTCCGCTCCGACTCCAGCGGTACCCCGGCCCGCTCCGCTACGCCTGCGGACGTACGCGACGGCGGCGGGGGCTAAGGCTTTCCCGGCCCTCAAGCAGGGTCGATGAAGAAGTTGTCGCGGAACAGCCCGGTCGGGTCGTAGCGCCGCTTCAGTTCCCGCAGCCGGGCCAGGTGAGACGGCGGGAACGCCCGCGCGACCACCTCGGGGCCCGTTGCGGACTCGAAGCTCAGGTACAGGCCCTCCATGTGGGGGAGGAGCCGCTCCCACCAAGGGTCAAGCCCCGAGCGGCGGGTGCCGAAGGCCACCGCGGAGAAGTTCGCGTCCCGCCAGCCGTAGGCGGTCGCGTCGGCGGGCACGTCGGACACCGCGCCGCCAACCGCGCGGAGCTGGAAGAAGTAGGAGGCGCCGCTCTCCAGCATCGCGGCGGCGTCCGCCGCGAACGCGGGCGTGATGTGCCGGATCAGCCCGGAGTGCGCGTGCGGTTCACCCTGCCCTTGCTGCGGCCCGTTGTCGAGCATCGCCTGCATGATCTGGTCGTAGCCGGCGAGCCCGACCGACTGGTCCACGAGCGGTGCGATGTCGGCGATGGGCTGCAGCCGCTCGATGATGGTGTCGGGATCGGCGGAGTCGACCACCAGCATCGCCTGGGCGTACTGCTGGCCTCCCCGGGGCGCGCCGAGGATGACCTCGCCGCTGACGCTGCGGTCGGCCTCCTCGATCGCCTTACCCCACCGTGCGAGGAACCCGGCGGTGTCGCTCGCGTCGAAGGCGAGCTGGGCGAACGCCACCTGCCCGACGCGGGCCGCCGCGAAGTCGAACGACACCGCCACGCCGAAGTTCGCGCCCGCGCCGCGCATTGCCCAGAACAGGTCCGGGTTCTCCGACTCGCTCGCGTGCGCCAGGCTGCCGTCCGCGAGGACGACGTCAACGGCCCGGAGGTGGTCGATCGTGAGGCCGTGCTCACGGGCGAACCAGCCGACGCCGCCGGCGGTGGCCAAGCCGCCGACGCCCACGCCGCCGTAGTCGCCGCTGGTGATGGCCAGGCCATGCGGGGCCAGGGCAGCCGCCACGTCGGCCCACCGTGCTCCCGGGCCGACGCGAACCAGGCCCGACGCCGCGTCCACGACCTCGACCGTGTTCAGCGCGCCGACGTCGATGACGAGCCCGCCGTCGTTCAGCGACCGCCCGGACAGGCCGTGGCCCGCGCTGAAGATGCCCAGGGGCACGTTCCGGTGCCGGGCCGCGTACCCAACCGCGTCCCGCACCTCGTCGACGTTTGAAGCGCGCAGCACGAGCCCCGGTGCCCCGCCGCGCAGGTAGCCGGAGGTGTAGCGGGCGTAGCCGGCGTCACCCGGCTCGACCGCCTGCGGCGCGAGCGACGCGGGGAGCCCGTCGTAGTCGATGCCCGTCCGGCGCTTGCCCAGCGCGGCCGAGCTCCGGATCCGGCTGGCGGGCGCGACGCCGCCCGCGGCGCGGGCCGCCGCGAGCCGCTCGCGGACCTCCGGGACGGTCTCCGTCGCGAAGCGCCGCAGCGCGTTGGCGTCGTCGCCCATCACGATGAACGTGCCGACGCCTTCCTCGAGCGCCAGGCTGACCAGGTCGTCGGCGCTCTCGCGCGGGGTGACGTTCAGCAGCCGCGTGATCTCCCGGGGGTCGCGCCCCGCCGCGGTGGCGGCCTCGTCGATGAGCTGGTTGCCGCGCCGCAGGTCCCCGGGCTGCAGGTAGGGGAGTGACGGCAGCCAGCCGTCCGCCTTGCGGCCGACGAGCCGGAGCATCCGGGGCTTGTAGGCGCCGACCCAGATGGGGATCTCGTGCGCGGGCGCGGGGCCGCGCTTCGCCCCGGCGACGCGGTAGTAGTCGCCCTCCACGCGCAGCGCCCGCCGCTCGGCCGCGTCCCAGATGCCGCGTATGACGTCGATCGCCTCACCAAGCGCGTCCACCGCCTGCGCGGGCTCAAGCCGGCGCCCGCCCATCGCCTCGATCGCGTCCCAGAAGCCGCCGGCCCCGATGCCCAGGCTCACCCGGCCGCCTGACAGCAGGTCCAGGCTCGCCGCCGACCGCGCGAGGACAGCGGGCTGGCGGAGCGGCAGGTTGAGCACGTTGCCCGACAGTTGCACGCGCTCGGTGTGCGCGCCCGCCCACGACAGCAGCGTCCACGTGTCCAGGAACGACGGCTGGTACGGGTGATCCTGAAAGGTGACCAGGTCAAGCCCCAGTTCCTCGCTCAGCACGGCGAGCCGCACCGGCGCGGACGCCGGTGAGTTAACCGGGGTGATGAACGATCCGAAGCGAAGCGGGTGTCCGTAGTCAGGCATGACTTAAGGATGTCGAAACGGGTTCATGCGCCGCAAATCGAGGTAAGTGGCTTACTATGGGTAAGTGACTAACGAACGAGATGACTGGCACCTGATCAACGACGAGGAGTGCCGCCGGGCGACCGCCATCGTCGAACGGGTCGGCCGCCGCTGGAACAGCGCCATCCTGCTGGCCCTCGCGCGCGGCGCGACGCGGTTCAGCGAGGTCATCGCCCGCGTCGACGGCCTGTCGGACCGGATGCTGGCCGCGCGGCTGAAGGAACTGGAGCAGATGGGCCTGGTGGACCGCATCGTCGAGCCGACCACCCCGGTCTCCGTCCGCTACCGGCTCACCGAGCGCGGCGGGGAACTCGTCGCCGCCCTGCAGCCTCTAGCCCGCTACGGCCTGCGCTGGGAGTCCGGCCGGAGCCCGGAGAGCACCTCTTCGCCGCGGTGACAAGCCACCTGCCGCCCCGGCGCTACGGTGCGCAGCCTGGGGACGGACACCTGGCATTTGTCGACGGCCAGCGGGCAGCGGGGATGAAAAGCGCACCCCGCGGGACGGGCCGTGGCGTCCAGTGGGCCGCCGGGCAGGACGATCCGGGGCCGCCGTCGTGCCGGGTCCAGCTCGGGCACGGCGGAGAGCAGCGCCAGCGTGTACGGGTGCGCCGGGCTCGCCAGCATGCTGGCGGTAGGTCCCGTCTCGGCGACCCGGCCCAGGTAGAGCACGGCGGTCTGCTCGCACAGTTCGCTCACGACGGCCAGGTTGTGCGTGATGAGCAGGTAAGACAGCTCGCGTTCCGCGCGCAGCCGGCGCACCAGGTCGAGGATCCTGGCCTGCGCGGTGACGTCGAGCGCGCTGGTCGGCTCGTCGAGGACGAGCAGCCGGGGGGAGACCGCGAGCGCGCGGGCGATCGCGACCCGCTGCCGCTGCCCGCCCGACAGCTGATGGGGGTAGCGGGCCGCCAGCTCCGGGTCAAGGGCAGCCTCGGAAAGCAGCCCGGCCACCCGGTCGCCGACCGCGGCCCGGGCCAGTCCGTGCGCGGTTAGCACCTCGCCGATGGCCGCGCCGACGCGCATCCTCGGATCGAGGCTGTTGTCCGCGTCCTGGAACACGAGCTGCGCCGCGCGCCGGTACTCCCGCAGCCGCCGACCGCGCATGGCGAGCACGTCCTGCCCGTCGAACAGGATCGTTCCGCCGGCTGCCGGGGTGATGCGCAGTACCGCCCGGCCAAGCGTCGTCTTTCCCGATCCGCTTTCCCCGACGATCCCCATGCCGAACGGTCCCGCGGCGACCGTCAGGGAAACCTCGTCAACGGCGGTCACCGGCCCGAACTTCACCCGCAGGTCGCGCACCGCGAGCAGCACTCTATTTCCCCCCGGGGGGATGACCCCCCCGATCATGGGGGAGTCCCTCCCCCATTGCCCCCTCGCCGGGGCAAGCCCCGGGACGGCGCCTGCGGCGCCGGGTACGTTTCTGGTGATTGGCGTTGTTGGTCCGCTGTTTTCCGTGGGATGGCTATCACCTCTCCAGTCTTGGTACGGCCGCGATCAGCTCGCGCGTGTAGTCGTGCCGGGGGGCCGCGATGACGTCGCTGGTGGGGCCCTGCTCGACCACTGCCCCGGCCCGCATGACCGCTACCCGGTCGCACAGCTCCGCGATGACCGCGAGGTCGTGGCTGACGAACAAGATGGCCATCCCGGATGCGTCTCGCAGCTCACGGAGGAGCTCGAGAACCTCGGCTTGCACGGTGACGTCCAGGGCGCTGGTCGGCTCGTCGGCGAGCAGCACCTCGGCACGCAGCGCGAGGGCGAGCGCGATCGCCACCCGCTGCAGCTGGCCGCCGGACAGCTGCGCGGGATAGCGGCGCAGCAGCTCCGGGGAGAGCAGGACGCTGCGCATCGCCGCGTCGGCCCGCTGTCGTGCCTCGGCGGCGGACAGCCCGTGCAGCCGCAGCGTCCTCGTCACGACGGCACCGACCCGGAACACCGGGTTGAAGGCCAGGGCCGGGCTCTGGAAGATGGCGGCGATCCGGCGTCCCCTGACCGCCCGCAGTTCGGCGCCGGGCATTCCGATCAGCTCGGTGCCGTCGAGCTTGACCGATCCGCTGACGGTGGCCCCGGCGGTCTCAGCGAGCCCGAGTACCGCCTGGATCGTCATTGACTTGCCTGACCCGCTCTCCCCGGCAAGACCGACGATCTCCCCGGCGTCGACGTCAAGCGCCGCCGCCGACGCGGCCAGCCGGTCGCCGAACCGCACCTCAAGGTCACGGATCTGGAGCTTCACCGGGTCGCCAGCCTCCTCGGACCGCTCTGGCTCTTCGGGTCGAGCACGTCGCGGAGCCCGTCGCCGAGCATGGTGAACGCCAGCGCGGTGATCAGGATGGCCAGGCCGGGGAACGTCCCGATCCACCATTGCGTGCCGAAGTAGTTCTCCCCTTCGGCGACCATCAGCCCCCAGTCCGGGACGGGATCCTGCGCGCCCAGGCCGAGGAACGACAGCGCGGAGCTGGTCAGGATCACGCCGCCGACGTCCAGCGATACCTGCACGATCAGCGGTGTGACCGAGTTGGGCAGGACGTGCCGCAGCAGGATCCGCCAGCGCGGGATGCCGAGGACCTGGCAGGCCTCCACGTACGGCCGGCCTGCCACTGACACCGCCTGGCCGCGGGCCAGCCGCGCGTACCAGGGCCACCAGGTGATCACGATGGCGATGGTCAGGCTGGTCAGGCTGGGCGGCAGCACGGCGGCGAAGGCGAGCGCGAGCAGCAGCGGCGGGAACGCCAGGAAGACATCCGTGACGCGCATGATGATCTCGTCCGTCGCACCGCCGAAGTACCCCGCCGCCACGCCGAGCGGCACGCCGGCCGCGCACGCGATCAGCAAGACGAAGAACGCGACGAGCGGCGACACCCGTGCCCCGTACAGCACCCGGGAGAACACGTCCCGGCCCACCTGGTCGGTGCCGAACAGGTGGTGCAGCGACGGCGCCTGCAGCGCGATCTCCGGGTGCACCGCCGATCCGGCGTCAGCCGGGTACGGGGCCAGCAGCGGCGCGAACACGGCGACGATGACGATCAGCGCCACGATCGCCGCGCTCGCGGTGATCAGCGGCCGCCTGCGTGCCGCCCGGCGCAGCTCTTTGACGCTCACCGTAGCCGGATCCTCGGGTCGAGTGCGGCCTGCACCAGGTCCACGGCCAGGTTGGCGACCACGTACACGATGGCGATGAACAAGGTGACGCCCACGATCGCCGGCGTGTCCAGCGCGGCCACCGAGGCCGCGGTGTAGCTGCCGAGACCAGGCCAGTCGAAGATCGCTTCCACCAGGAACGTGTTGACCAGCGAGTCCGCGAAGACGAGCGCGAGAACGGTGGCCAGCGGATTCCAGGCCAGCTTCATCGCGAAGGTGCCGACCACCGCCCGTTCGGGAAAGCCGAGCGAGCGGACCATCTGAACGTGCGTCTCGCCGAGGGTGTCGAGCACCTGCGCGCGCGTCATGCGCGCGATCACCCCGGCCGGGTAGCTGGCCACCACGAGCGCGGGCAGGATCAGGTGATCGAGAGTGCTGCCCAGCATCGCCCAGTTGCCGCTGATCAGCGAGTCGATCACTGGCATCTGGGTGTGGTCGAGCAGCGGGTGGCTGAACATCAGGTTCTGGTCGAACTCCCCGGCGACCGGCAGCAGCCGCAGCCGCTGCGCGAACAGGAACTGCAGCAGCAGCGCGAGCCAGAACACCGGCATGGAGACCCCGAGCACCGAGCCGACCCGGATCACGCCGTCGAGGATGCCGCCGGGCCACCGCGCGGCGGCAAGCCCGAGCGGTATACCCACGGCGACCGCGATGAGGAGCGCCGCGACGACCAGCTCCAGCGTGGCCGGCGCCGCGGTCCCGATGTCGGAGAGCACGGGCTGGTGGGTGTGGATCGAGGTGCCCCAGTTTCCGGTCAGGATGCCGCCGAAGTACCGTCCGATCCGCTCCGGCAGCGGCGCGTTAAGCCCGAGGTACTGCCGGGCGCGGGCGACCTCCGCGGCGGAGGCGTGCTGGCCCGCCCACGCCGCGGCCGGGTCGCCCGGCACCAGGTCGGCGATTACGAACGTCAAGATCACCACGCCCGCGACCACCACGAGCGCCAGGATGATCCGGCGGATCGAGTACCGGATCATCCGCAGGTCCCGTGCTGCATCGGGTCAGGGCTTCAGGTCATGCACGAAGACCACGTTCGGGTACGCCTGGTTAACCTTGAACCCCGAGATCTGACTGAGCAGCGCGTACTGGTAGTTGACGTTGTACAGGGACACCATCGGCGCCTGCTGCAGGATGGTCACCTGCATGTTCTTGTACAACTGCTCGGCCGCGGTCTTGTTGGTCGCGAGCAGCGGCTCGACCTGGTTGATCGAATGGTCAAGGGACGGGTTGGAGTAGTAGGAGAGGTTGAAGTAAGGCGGGCTCTCCGTTTCCAGCGTGTTGGCGAACCAGGAGTACGGATCGGCGTAGTCGGGCCACCAGTACTCAAGGAAGATGTCCTGACGCTGGGCGGTGCTTGACGACTTGCCCTTGGCCCACTGGGTGGTCCAGGCGAGGGACTGGGTGCTGAGGTTCACGTTCAGCGCCGCCAGGTCCGACTTGATGATGGTCGCGACCACCTGCTCGTTGCTGTCACCTGACGTATAGGTGAGGGTCAGGTTCAGCGGCTTCTGCCCCGGCCCGTAGCCAGCCTGCTTGAGCAGTGCCGCCGCCTTGGCCTGGTTGCGGGAGTAGTTGGGCAGGTCGGCGAAGTGCCCGGGCAGGCCGGGCGGGACGATACCGCTCGACGTCACGCCCGCGCCGTGCAGCGCGGCGATGATGCCCTGGTAGTCGATCGCGTACAAGATCGCCTGGCGGACCTTGACGTTGAGCCGCTGCGTGTTGAGCTGGCCGAGCAGGTTCTGCCAGGACGGCGAGCTGACCAGGCTGATCGCCGAGTCGCCCTTGAACGACGACCACGCCGAGGAGTTGATCTGCTCGACGAAGCTGACCTGGCCGGACCGCAGCAGCTGCGCGGCTGTCGTGTCCTCCGGCACGACCCGGAACACCACCGTGGTGAAGTGCGTGCCCGCCCAGCCGCCCCAGTACTTGGGGAACTTCTGCAGCGTGACCTCGAGCTCCTGGCCCTTGTTCCACTTCTGCACCGTGTACGGGCCGGTGCCGGCGTCGTGCCCGGCGTTCAGCCAGGTGGTGAGCGCGTTGCCACCGCCGGCGGCCTGGGTGTCGTAGATGTAGGCCGAGTAGTCGGCGGATGCCTCAAGCGCCAGCGGGGACGCGGTGCTGAGGTGGAACACCAGCGTGTACGAGTCCGGGGTGTCGATCGTCTTGACCGCGGACCAGATGTAGGAGGCGCCGCCGGCCAGCTTGATGGTGCGCAGGATCGCCGCCTTCGCCGCCTGGGCCGTCATCGGCCGCCCGGTGTGGAAGTACACCCCGTGCCGCAGGTGGAAGGTCCAGGTCTTGGCGCCGTCCGCCGACGTCCAGCTGGTGGCGAGCTCCGGTTCGATGGCCTGGGTGGCCGCGTCGTAGTGGGTGAGCGTCTCGTACATCTCGCTCATCGCGATGATGCCGTCCGAGTACTCCGTCGCCGGGTCCCAGCCGTCCACCATCACCGCGGCAGTCGTGTCATACGTGAAGATGTCGCTCTCCGCCGGACTCGACGGTGTAGCCGAGTGCGTACCTGCGGAGTAAGTCGAGCCGCCGCTGCAGGCGGCGAGCGCTGCGACCAGCACGGCGCCGGCTGCGATCAGCCCGGCCCGGGGGGGTTTCATGGATGCCTCCGTGGATCACCTATGTCGCACTAACAGGCACTAACAGGCACTAACAGGCGTTGCACCCCGCCGGCGAGGGTGCCCGCGGCCTTGACGCGGACCCGGACCGCCGGGGTGGTGAGGTATGCGAGCGGAATCTCCTCGAGCTCCACGATCCGCACCGTGCCGGGGTCAGCGCCCGATGCGACCGCTCGCTCGCGAGCCTCCCCGCGCGCTTCCTCAAGCATGGCATCGCGGCCGCCCGAACCGGGATGAAATATCCGGTCAATCTGCCCGCTAACCGATGCGATGGCCGCGCCGACCGCGTTCGCCGCGTCGAAGTGCTCCGGCCGGATGACCTCGCTGACGCCCGGGATCTTGTCCGGGACGAGAATGCTGCCGCCGCCGACCGCGATCAGCGGGCGGTCCTCCCTGGAGGTCTTCACCCGGTCGATCGCGTCGGCGAGCATCGCGTCGGCCTTCGCCAGCGCAGCGGTGAGCGTCTGCCGGTGCCGGGCGACGCGTTCCGCGTCGCCCAGCCGGCTCCGGCCGGCCGCGACCGCGGCGTCGGTGAGCGTCGGGGTGCTGCCGCCGAAGACCAGCGCCGCTCGCTGCAGGAGGTAGCCGACGCTGCGCGGGCCGACGCGAGCGCCGTCCAGGTCGCCGGCGACTACGGAGCCGCCGCCGAGGGCGATCGTGACCAGGTCGGGCATCCGGAAGTTGGTGCGGATGCCGCCGATCTCGACTCCGTAGGAAGACTCCCGGGGAAACCCGTTGACCAGCACCCCGATGTCCGTGGACGTGCCGCCCACGTCGGCCACCAGCGCATCCGAGCGCCCGGTGAGGAACGCCGCGCCCCGGACGCTGTTCGCGGGCCCGCTCCCGATCGTGAAGACCGGGTATCTCATCGCCTGGTCGAGGCCCATCAGCGTGCCGTCGTTCTGCGCGAAGAGTGTTACCGGCCGCAGGTCGTGCGCGGTGAGCGCGCCCTGCATTGCCTGGGCCACGTCCCGGGCGA
>Ga0310811_10007113_pt1 | contig 14313 bp, 13 predicted proteins | sample YCmetagenome_FD_207642 | JGI IMG/M metagenome (GOLD analysis project Ga0310811, IMG submission 207642) | Soil microbial communities from experimental microcosm in Duke University, North Carolina, United States - YC | ecosystem: Engineered > Artificial ecosystem > Soil microcosm > Unclassified ...
GCGATGTCGGGGTAACGCTGATGGAGCGATCGGGCCGCTCGCTTCGGCTGACGCCGCAAGGACGGGTGTTGTTCGATACGATCGGCCGCGCGCTCGACGAAATCGACCGGGTGCGCGTCTATCTCAATCGCGACGACGGGTTCGTCACGCCGCTCAGGATCGGTGCGGTGACCGGCTTCGGCCGCTACCGGCTCGCGCCGCGTCTGTTCGCAACCATGCCGGGTGAGCGGCCGATCCTGTTTCGCACCGGATCGCACGACGATCTGCTTGCGGCGTTGCTGGCAGGGGAGATCGACTTGGCCGTCACGTATCGCGCGGTGACCGCGGTGCCGGTCGAATCGGTCGAGCTTGCCGGCGAAGAAGCCGTGCTGGTGGGCGCTGTCGGTGATGTCAGCAGTCTCGACGCGATCGAGCGGCTGCGCTTCGTCACTTATGACGAATATGACTATGTCTTCGGTCATTGGTTCGACCGCGTGTTCGGCCGCCAGCCCAAGTCGCTGATCCGTCACGACCATTGCACCGAACTGGAAGAAGCCCTGATCAGCGTCCGCGCCGGACGTGGGGCGACGATCGCTCCGCTTGACGCCTGCCTCGCCGCCGGGCTTGAGCCCGCAAGCGTGGGACGGGCTCCCAATACACTGTATCTTTGCGGCATCGGGGGAGTGCTGGCCTTGCCCGAGGCAGCAACGATCCGCGAATTGCTCGCTTAACGATGCTTCTTGCGCTTGGCGGAAGGCTGCGTGAGGACCGGCGGAGCTGGTGGCCGTAGCGCGATGCCTTGGACCGGCGCGCAACGCCTCATCACCGTGCCGATCATTGCGAGCAGCCGCGATCGCGCATCACCAAGTCCGATCGGATCGGTGCCACGATCCTGGGTCTCCAGATTCACGTAGGGCAGGCCGCGGAACAAAGCGTAGTTAGACAGCGATCCGTCGCTCTGTACGACATGCTCGAACATGATGTTCATGTCGGCATCGGACAGCGGCCGCGCGCAGAAGCCGCTCGATGGGCTGCGGTCGCCGAGATAGGAGACGATGGCGACGCTGTCGGTATCGTCGAACGGCCAGGCGGCGCTGATCGATGGCCGCGGCGAATAGAGGTCGCTGCACAACAGGACAGAAATCTCGCCCTTGCCGGTATAGCCCGCGTCGGGCGGCGTGCAGGTCGATTCCGAAGCGCTGTACCCGGGCTCGTTGGTGTGGAGCGCGACGATCAGCCGCGGCGGAGCGCCCAGGTCCGCCAGGACGGTGGCAGCGTAATTGGGCGTATCGTCGCGGAAATTGCGGTTGGGGTCGATTGCGCGGCCATAAGCAACATCGGGATTCATTCGGCTGTCGGGCCCGTCGACCGAGCGCGCTTCCTCGATCGCGATCACGACGCCGCCATAGGATCGCACCGCGAACACCGCGGCCTGGAATGCGGCATTCTCGTTGTCGTGCGGAACGAACCACAACGGGCCGTCAGGATGGCGCAGATTGACGATGCGATAGAGCCGCCAGAACGCGCGATCCTCGCGGAACTCGATGCGGTTGACCGACAGCCCGTCCCAGATCGCGGGATTTGCCAGCCGGGCGAAATCGTCGGCGCCCATCGTCATCGGATCGACCGGCGTAACGATCTTCTGCAACGGCGCGGACACGACTTGCGCCGACGCCGCGGGCGCGATCAGCGCCACTATCAGCCCGAACAGGATAGCCGATATCTTCATGACGCCACTCTGTTAGGTGGCGCGCGGCATCTGGCAATAGCCCTGTCCGAGATCGGGACAGATCAGCCCGACATACCCGACAAATCAGGCCGGCACGCCGTACAAATCGTGCTCATCGGCGTCCTCGATCAGTACCGGGGTGATATCGCCGACCGCGAGATGTCCGGCATCGCGCAGGAACACCTCACCGTCGATCTCGGGTGCGTCGGCTTGGCTGCGGCCAGTGGCACCGCCATCCTCATCGACCGCGTCGATGATCACCGGCAGAGTGCGACCGACCTTGGCGGCGAGCTTGGCCGCGCTGATAGCCGCGGTCTTTTCCATGATCCGGGCGTAGCGCTCCTCCTTGACCTCTTCGGGCACCGGATTGGGCAGGGCGTTCGCCGCGGCGCCCTCGACCGGCTCGAAGCGGAACGCGCCGACACGATCGAGCTGAGCCTCGTCGAGCCAATCGAGCAGATACTCGAAATCTTCGTCGGTCTCGCCGGGGAAGCCGACCACGAAGGTCGAGCGGATCGCGATGTCGGGGGCGATCGCGCGCCACGACTTGATCCGCTCGAGCACTTTCGCCTCGTTCGCCGGGCGGCGCATCAGCTTGAGCACGTTGCGGCTGGCATGCTGGAACGGAATGTCGAGATAGGGCAGCACCAACCCCTCTGCCATCAGCGGGATGACCTGGTCGACATGCGGGTAGGGATAGACATAGTGCAGCCGCACCCAGGGCGCGATCTTGCCGAGCTCGCGCGCCAGGTCGGTCATGTGGGCGCGGACTTCCTGACCATGCCACATGCGCGGATGGTGCTTGATATCGACACCGTATGCCGACGTATCCTGGCTGATGACCAGCAGCTCTTTCGTGCCCGCCTCGACCAGCTTCTCCGCCTCACGCAGGATCGCATCGGGACGCCGGCTGACCAGGTCGCCGCGCAGTGACGGGATAATGCAGAAGGCGCAGCGATGGTTGCAGCCCTCGGAGATCTTCAGATAGCTGTAATGGCGCGGGGTGAGCTTGAGTCCGTTTTCGGGCACCAGGTTGAGAAAGGCGTTGGGCGGCATCGGCGCCGCCTCGTGCACCGCTCCGACCACTTGTTCGTACTCATGCGCGCCGGTGATCGCGAGTACGTCGGGGAAGCGGGTGCGGATGACCTCGGCTTCCTTGCCCATGCAGCCGGTGACGATGACGCGGCCATTCTCGGCAATCGCCTCCCCGATCGCTTCCAGGCTTTCCTCCTTGGCGGAATCGAGGAAGCCGCAGGTATTGACCAATACGACGTCCGCGCCGGCATAGTCCGGCGACATCTGATAGCCGTCCGACCGCAACTTGGTCAGAATGCGCTCGCTGTCGACCAGGTTCTTGGGACAGCCCAAGGACACCATACCCACGCGGGGCGGTTCGGGAAGTTTGGTTGCCATGATTGCGCGCGCACATAAGCGTTTTGGCGCCGCTTGAACAGGGCGGGGACGCACGCCTATCCTCTGCGCCGCGAAAAGGAACAGGGGAGAGGCGTCGACTTGCCCGATTACTGGCTACGGCCGCATCCCGATTTCAAGAGCATAGCTCTTACCGCGATCAACGTCGCGATCGCGCGGGACGGCGCGCGATTGTCGCTGCGCTATTCGGCCGAAGGCGCGCTCGACCGCGTGCTCTGGCCCGAGCCGATGGCATCGGCTCGGACGAACGAATTGTGGAAACACACCTGTTTCGAGGCCTTCGTCCAACCCGCGGGGGAGGCGGCCTATACCGAGCTCAACCTTTCGCCCTCGGGACGCTGGGCGACCTATCAGTTCGATGGGCACCGCGCGGGCATGCGCAACGCCGCGGCGGTTCCCGATCTGTCATGGCAATCGCCGGTGCTCACCGCCAGGATCGAACTGGGCGAGATCGCCGACGCCGACTGGCGGCTCGGCCTGACGGTCGTGGTCGAGGCGGTCGACGGGTCGAAGAGCTTCTGGGCGCTTGAACACCCCGCCGGACCGCCCGATTTCCACAACGCGGATTGCTTTGTCGCGCGGCTCCCGGCACCTGAGCGCGCATGAAGTTCGGAATTGACCGGCTCCTCGCTGAGCCTGACCTTTGCAAACCGCTCGAGGGCAAGCGTGTCGCCCTGCTCGCGCATCCGGCCTCGGTCACCGCGGATCTGACGCATTCGCTCGACGCTTTGGTCGCGACGGGGCTCAACGTCTCCGCCGTATTCGGGCCGCAGCATGGCGTGCGCGGCGATTTGCAGGACAATATGATGGAGTCGCCTGACTTCACCGATCCGACCTACGGCATGCCGGTGTTCAGCCTTTACGGAGAGGTGCGCCGGCCGACTGGCCAGTCGATGGGCACGTTCGATACGATCCTGATCGACCTTCAGGATGTCGGCTGCCGCATCTACACGTTCGTCACGACCTTACTCTACGTGCTCGAAGCAGCGGCGACGCATGGCAAATCGGTTTGGGTGCTCGATCGCCCCAATCCCGCGGGCCGCCCGATCGAGGGACTGACCCTGCGGCCCGGCTGGGAAAGCTTCGTCGGCGCGGGGCCGATGCCGATGCGGCACGGCATGACCCTGGGCGAGATGGGGCATTGGTTCATCGACCATTACAAGCTCGATGTGGACTATCGCGTGATCGCGATGGAGGGGTGGCAGCCGGACTCCGCGCCGGGCTTCGGCTGGCCTCCAGAGCGCCCCTGGATCAATCCCAGCCCGAATGCCGCCAACCTCAACATGGCGCGCGCTTATGCCGGGACGGTGATGCTCGAAGGCACGAATTTGAGCGAGGGGCGGGGGACCACACGCCCGCTCGAACTGTTCGGTGCGCCCGATATCGACGCCCGCGCTCTCATCGCGGAGATGCGGCGGTTCGCGCCGCAATGGCTCGAGGGCTGCACGCTCCGCGACATCTGGTTCCAGCCGACTTTTCACAAGCATGTCGGGCAATTGTGCGGCGGTGTGTTCATCCATGCGGAGGGCGCGGCCTACGGGCATGACGCGTTCCGTCCGTGGCGGCTGCAGGCCCTGGCGTTCAAGGCGATCCGTACCCTGTACGGCGATTACGACTTGTGGCGCGATTTCCCTTATGAGTACGTGTTCGACAAATTGGCGATCGACGTCATCAATGGCGGGCCGGGCCTGCGCGAATGGGTCGACGATGCGGCTTCGCTTCCGGGCGATCTCGATATGATCACTGTCCCTGACGAGGCGACGTGGATCGAGCGACGTCGCGCCCAATTACTCTATTGAGGCCAGGATGATCGCACGGTCGCTCCTTTTCGCTGTCGTTGCTGCGCTTGGCCTGGCCGCGGCGCGTGCCCAAACGGCGCCCGGTCCGGACGACATCGTCGTGACGGGCAGCAAGGAAGGGGATCGCAAGGCGGCCGAGGCCTATGTCGCGTCGATCGCAGTGCGCAGCGAAACCCAGCTCGCGCGCTTCCACCAGCCAGCCTGTCCGTTGGTCATTGGCATTCCCCGCCCGTATTCGACGATGGTCGAGAAACGGATCGCGGAAGACGCCGCCGCCGCCGGGGCCGAGGTCGCGAAGAAGGTCCGCTGCGACGCAAACCTGATCGTGGTGATCGCGAAGGACGGGGCGGCCTTGGTCAAAGACATTCGTACCCATTATCCTGGATGGCTTGCCGGCCTGTCGCCAGGTGACATCGACGCGTTGTCGATATCAGGTCCCGCGCGCTCATGGAGCGTGACGTCGCTACGCAACGAAGACGGCCAGCGCATGCGCAATTCACCCGAATCCGCGGGCAGCGATGCTTTGGCGGGGAAGCCGGTGCTTCGCGTGATGACCGCCTCGATCCTGCGTCAACCGACGCGGCAGGACATGGAGGCGTCGTTCGTGATGATCGACAAGGCGCCGACTATCGGGCTGACGCTGCGCCAGCTCGCTGATTATGCCGCAATGCGCGGGCTGGCGCGAACGCGTCCGCCGGCGGGGGATGGCGCCGCGCTTTCCACCATCCTGACTGTGCTCGATCCAGCATCGACGGCGCGGGCGCGCGAACTCACCAATGCCGACACCGCCTATCTCCGCGCGCTCTACCGCGGCAACGGAACCGCTGCGGCGGTAATCGAGAAAAACGAGATCGCCCGCCGCATCGCCGAGGGAAAATAGGCCGAAAACGCCCTCAAAACCGCATTCTATCGCGAGTCGCTCCCCTTTGATCCCAAAAGGGGTGCATCGCGTCATCAGCGTGACATGGTCTGTGGATAACCGAATCGCGGGGATCGGGATCGCACCAATGGAATCAGATATTCGTTTTTATGCGCGCCGGGTCGCGCAGGAGCGCATCGCCGCGAAGAATGCGGTGACCGCAGAAGCGCGCGCACGCAGGTTGGAGCTCGCCGAGAAGTTTCAGGAAAAACTCACGCAGCTCGAGGCGTGCTAACGCTCGACTTGTTCTAGACTTCAGTCTTACCTCTTGCGCGTCAGCTCGCGCATCGCATCATCGAGTCCCGCGAGTGTCAGCGGGTACATGCGGTCGTTCATCAGTTCGCGGACGATCTTGATCGATTGCGAATACCCCCATTGCTCTTCCTTGATCGGGTTGAGCCAGACCGCGGCGGGATATGTGGTGTTCAGCCGGTGCAGCCACACCGCGCCCGATTCCTCGTTGAAATGTTCGACCGAGCCGCCGGGGTGTGTGATCTCGTAGGGGCTCATCGATCCGTCGCCGACGATCACGAGCTTATAATCGTGACCGAATTTGTGCAGCACGTCCCAGGTCGGCGTGCGCTCGGTGAAGCGACGGCGATTGTCCTTCCACACGCCTTCATATGGGCAATTGTGGAAGTAGAAGAACTCCATGTTCTTGAACTCGGACGTCGCCGCCGAGAACAATTCCTCGCATAGCTTGACCCACGGATCCATCGATCCGCCGACGTCGAGGAACAGCAGCAATTTGACGGCATTGTGCCGTTCGGGCCGCATATGGATGTCGAGCCAGCCCTGGCGAGCGGTGCCCTCGATCGTCGCGTCGAGATCGAGTTCGTCGGCCGATCCTTCGCGCGCGAAGCGGCGCAGGCGGCGGAGCGCGATCTTGATGTTGCGCGTGCCGAGCTCGCGCGTGCTGTCGAGATTCTTGAACTCGCGCTGGTCCCACACCTTGATCGCGCGCCCGTGCTTCGATTCGCCGCCGATCCGCACGCCTTCCGGATTGTAGCCCGAATTACCGTACGGGCTGGTGCCGCCGGTGCCGATCCATTTGTTGCCGCCCTGATGGCGCTTTTCCTGTTCCTCCAGGCGCTTCTTGAGCGTTTCCATGATCTCGTCCCACGAGCCGAGCGACTTGATCTGCTCCATTTCCTCGGGCGAGAGGTATTTCTCGGCGATCGCCTTCAGCCAGTCGGCGGGGATTTCCGCAGGCTGGGTACCATAGGTCGTGGCGATGCCCTTGAAGACCTTGGCAAAGACCTGATCGAAGCGGTCCAGCAGGCCTTCGTCCTTCACATAGACTGCGCGGCTGAGATAATAGAAATCCTCCGGCGTGCGATCGATCACGTCCCTGTCGAGCGCTTCGAGCAGGATGAGGTGCTCCTTCATGCTTGCCGGAATGCCGGCGGCGCGAAGCTCGTCGAGGAAGTTCAGAAACATGGGTATGGTCTTACGCACCCCGAGTGCGGTACTCAATAGCCCAGCGGCGACGACCAGATTTCAGCGATAGGCGTCGATCAGCGCGCCGACATAATCGGGATCGCGGCCGGTCAATTCCGGCGCCGCTTTCACTTTCTCACCGTCGGTCGCGACAGGATAGATAAACCCATAAACGGGGAAGATGGTCGATCCCAGGCCCTCGGCGTCGCGATACCATACGCGGACTTCGCTCCAGTCGTTGTCGGGGCTCACATCGGTCAGGGTGACGTCCTGTTCGGCATGGCCGCGCTCGCCATTCATTCGCGACCAATTGGCGTGGGTGACCATCGCCACCCGGCTGTCGATCACGCGGCTGATCACCGCGACGTGGCCTAGCGGCAGCCGCGCCGTCTTACGAAAGACAACCACCGCGCCAGCGCGCGGGGTCTGGCCGCGGCGATATCGACCCTCGGCTTGACCCCACCAGGTCCAGGCATCGCCATAGATCTGGATGCCAGACGCCGCTCGTGCGAACGGCACGCACTGCCCGACATAGTCGAGCAATGTTCCGGCGCGCGCTGGGGCGGCTACGCCCGCCAACAGGGCAAGAGCAGCCGCCAGCACGCGGAGATGGGGGGGATATCTCCTCATGCCGGACCGCCATAGGGACGGTTGCCTGACCGGATGGTTGGCGGACGGGGTTAATCCGCCGGTGACCGTATATTTGTTTCGCCTGCGTTATGATGGATCAGCGACACCATCACGAACGAGATGATCATGAGCAGGTACCACGCACCGAGCTTGGCCGGACTGACCATCGTCCAGCCATGCCGTTGACTGGGATAGGACCAGGCATGTGCGAACGTAGCGATATTCTCGGCGAACCAGATGAAGGTGGCGACCAGGAACCAGCCCAGCAGCAACGGCATCCAACGTTCGCGGCGGAACGGCGTAAAATAGACCCGCGTGCGCCAGAACAGCAAAGCGGTCGCCGCGAATAGCAGCCAACGCATGTCGGGCAACCAGTGGTGCGCGAAGAAATTGACGTAGATCGCCGCAGCCAGGGCGATCGTCGTCCAGCGCGGGGGATAAGGTGCGAACCGAAAGCCGAAGATGCGCCAGACGCGCGCGATATAGCTCCCCACCGCGGCGTACATGAACCCGGAATAGAGCGGCACCAGGCCGATATGGAGCACGCCGCCGCCCGGGTAATTCCACGACCCGGCCTGGGTCTTGAACTGCTCCATGATCGTGCCGGTGACGTGGAACGCCAGGATGACCCTGGCCTCTTCCCAATTCTCCAGACGGAAGGCGAGCATGCCGATTTGAATCGCGATCGCCGCCAGCGTCACGAAATCGTTGCGAGCGAGCGGCGCGTCATCGGGATAGAAAAGGTGCGCGCCGAGCAGCAGCGCAAGCATCAGCGCACCGAACAGGCAGGCCCAGCCTTGCTTGAACCCGAACAGCAGGAATTCGTAGACCCACGACTTCCACCCGCTGGTCGGCTGCGCCGCCTCGAGCCGAGCACGAACGCGGGCGAAACGGGTGGCACCGCGCAGTTGGGGAGGCTCGATCACCAGTCGTATCGGCGCGATTTGCCGCCGGCCGTCAAGATGTCCCGGCTGGCTTGGCGGCTACGCGCGAGAAATCAGCGCGGACCGCCGCCTTGCTGGCGCTTGGCCATAAAGGCCAGCCGTTCGAACAGCATTACGTCCTGCTCGTTCTTGAGCAGTGCGCCGTGGAGCGGCGGGATCGCCTTGGTCGGGTCGCGATTCTGCAGCACGTCGAGCGGCATGTCCTCATGTAGCAGCAGCTTTAGCCAGTCGAGCAACTCGCTGGTCGACGGCTTTTTCTTGAGGCCGGGCACGTCGCGGACGTCGTAAAAGATGTCCATCGCCTTCGACACCAGGATCTTCTGGATGCCGGGGAAGTGGACGTCGACGATGGCCTGCATCGTGTCGCGGTCGGGGAATTTGATATAGTGGAAAAAGCACCGGCGCAGGAATGCGTCGGGCAGTTCCTTCTCGTTGTTCGAGGTGATGACGACGATTGGACGCTCAGCTGCGCGCACCGTCTCCTTGGTCTCGTAGACATGGAATTCCATGCGATCGAGTTCCTGGAGCAGGTCGTTGGGGAATTCGATATCAGCCTTGTCGATCTCGTCGATGAGCAGCACGGGGACCTGGGGCGCGGTGAACGCCTCCCACAATTTGCCCTTGCGGATGTAGTTCGAAATGTCGTGGACGCGCTCGTCACCGAGCTGGCCGTCGCGCAGCCGGGCGACCGCGTCATACTCATACAGGCCCTGCTGCGCCTTGGTCGTCGACTTCACGTTCCACTCGATCAACGGCGCGTTGACCGCCTTGGCGATCTCATAGGCGAGCACCGTCTTGCCGGTGCCCGGCTCGCCCTTGACCAGCAATGGACGGCGCAGAGTCACCGCGGCGTTGACCGCGACCTTCAGGTCCTCGGTCGCGACATAGCTCTGGGTGCCTTCGAAACGAATCATTGCTGTCCCCGAAATTTTTCGAAACTCGGGTTTGCTTAAGGCGGGTATGCTCGGAAACGCAAGCTTGGGGACTCACGACCCCGATTGCGGCACCCTCAGCTGCGGTCGCGGGCGCTCTTGCGCGCTTCGGCCAGGTCCCACAGCGCACGATGCTGGGCGAGCAGCTGTTGCGCGCCAAAGCTCATCGCGCGCTCGACCGGCGCCTCGGCCGCCAATGTCACCGCGATCGTCTGCGTCTCCGCATCGATCGGCAGGTTCGACGGCAGCGGGGCGAAGCCGGCGCGATCGGCGGCGGCCCCCATCAGCGCGCGAACCGCGTGCCAGTCGAGGACCAAGGCAATCGAGGCGCCGACCGCGCACCCGACGCGATCGGACTGTGCCAGCATGTCCAGCGCGTGGCGTTGCGCATTGACGGCGGCTTCCGATTCGGCCTGGCCGGGGGTGGAGGGGATCGGTCCCGCCGCGGCGGTCAGACGTGCGAGCAAGGCGCGTTCGTCGGCGAACGCCTCGGACGCGGCTTCCAGCCACGGCTGGGCCGTCTGACTGTGCCCATGGCCGACCGCATGATCGATCACGCCCGGATGGCGCCCGTGCAAGGCGCACAGCAGGTGGATCGCATCAGCGAGGTCGCGCGTCGGAGCACCCGGAGCGCACATGGCGCGGATGAAAGGGTGGCGTGCGCTGCCATCGGCGTCGGCGAGCGTGGCGAGCAGGCTCCATCCGCCACCGCGGCGATCAAATGATAGTGTTTCGACTGACATGGTTCCCCAATGTCCAATGTGACTCCGCGCACTCTGGGACAAAGGGATATACCGAACCACGTAAAGACGCGGTTTATGCGGACTTAAGTATGTCGCAACCGACACATAAATCGGGCGTTTCGGCGCAGCACCCGGTGGCAGCGCGTCCTTGCCGGCCCCGCCGGTCGCTTGTAGCTACTGCGTCAGACGGGGGGAGGAACGCCATGACGAGATGGTGGGGGGCGCTGATCGCGCTGGCCGGTGCGGTAATCCTGGCGATCGTAGCGACGACGCCGCCGGGGCCGGCGGCGGCCGATGCTCCCGCTACGGCTTTCTCGGCGACTCGGGCGATGGCGGACGTCCGCGTGATCGGCCGTGCGCCGCACCCGACCGGCAGCGCCGGGGACGCACAGGTGCGCGACTATCTGATCTCCCGTCTCAAAAGCATGGGGACGGAAGTCGCCACGGCTACCGGCACGATGAGCCCACCGGCCAAGAAACGCCTCGATGGCTGGCGCGGGGCGGTCGAGCCGGCGCCGCCGCTCACCAATATCATCGCGATTCTGCCCGGGCGCGATCGCGCACAACCGGCGGTCCTGCTGATGGCGCATCACGACAGCGTGTGGGGATCGCCCGCCGCGGCCGATGACGGCGCGGGCGTGGCATCGGTGCTCGAGACGATCCGCGCGGTCAGGGCAGGCGGCCAACCACGGCGAGATGTGATGGTCCTGTTCACCGATGGCGAGGAACTGGGGCTGGAGGGCGCGAAATCATTCTTCGCCAAGGACCCTCGCCGCGGACATATCGGCGTGATCGTCAATCTGGAGACGCGCGGCGGTGGCGGGCGGGCGACGATGTTCGAGACCGGCAGCGACAATGGCGCGATGATGGATCTGTTCGGCGGGGCCGTGCGCCGGCCGGTTTCCACCTCCCTCAGCGTGTTCATCTACAAGAAACTGCCCAATTCCACCGACCTGACGGTGGCCAAGCAAAGAGGCTATCCCGGATTCAACTTCGCGTTCATCGGCCGCTCGGGGCTCTACCATTCGCCGTTGGCGACTCCCGACGCGCTCGACGAGGGCGCTTTACAGGACATGGGGCGTCAGACGCTCGATTTGACGCGTGCGCTGGCCGACGCGCCGGCGCTGCCGGGCAGGGCGGCCGATCGCACCTTTTTCGACGCTTATGGCTTGGTCTTCGTCAGCTATCCGGCGGCGCTGGGCTGGGTGTTCCTGGCGATCGGCGCGGTGGGTTACGGCGCTGCGGCGTGGCGGCGGGCGACGGTCGGAGAGGTTGCGAAGGGAGCTGCCATGCTGCTCGCGCTGATCCTTGTCGCGATGGCAGGGCTCTACATCGTCAACGGGATTTCGGGCGCGTGGGGCAAGGTCAATTATTACGATCGGCTCGCGGCGATTCCCCGGCTTCAGGTTCAGGCGTTGCTCGTCTGCCTCGCCGCGGTCCCGTTGCTGGTGCTGGGCGCAATCATGCAGGCAGTGGCGCCAACCGCCTCCTATCCATTCGTTGTGCCGGTGATGCTCGGCGGCGTGGCGCTGGCGATCGATCGCTTTGCGGGGAGGGGCGTTGGCATTGCCGCGACCATCGTCGCCGCGATGCTGGGCGTCGGCTATATGCTGGGGCTCGGCTTTTTCCTGATGCAGGCGGTCGGTCCCGGTATGCCGATGGCGGCCGCGATTCCGTTGGCGATCAGCGCGGTTTTGCTCTTGCCGCTGATGCCCGAACCGCGACGGGCACTGATGGTGGCAGCGGCATTGCTGGCCGTTGCCACGGGTATTGCCCTCTGGGTCCTGCTAGATCCCGTCGCGCCGAGCGTCGCGGTGTACAGCGACACGAAGAAATAGGCAGGCAGAGGCGGAAGACGTTCGCGTGGCGTCGCCGATCGCGGCCTTCCGAACAGGCGTTGACTTGCCTCCGTCGAGGAATAGGCTGCCGATCCGTCGCGGCGAGTTCGAAACCGCGTAGCGTCTGGAGGGTTGCTCGCCCGTGTCTCTGATCCATCGCGCTGGTGCACTTGGCCTCGCGGCATGCTGCCTGTGTTTCCCCACCGCCGCGTCGGCCAAGCTCGGGGGCTCGGTTTCAAGCGTAGCCGTCGATCGCGGGCGAATGGCGGTCAGCATGAACTCGGTCGCGATGGGTCGCTACACGCGCCACGAGCTCATGCGCCCAAACGGTGGTTCGGTACGGGAGTTCACGAACGCCGCGGGAGTGGTTTTCGCGGTAACTTGGTCGGGGCCGGGTAAGCCCGACCTCAAGACGCTGCTCGGATCCTATTTCTCGACGTTTCAGGCAAATAGCATAGCGACCGCGCGACAGATGCACTCGCTGCGCCGGCCCCCGCAAGTCGCGCAGCCCGACCTCCAGATCCAGGCCGGCGGCCATATGGGGTGGTTCCACGGGGTGGCGTTCATCCCCTCGCTGGCGCCCGTCGGATTTTCGCCCGGCGATCTGGCGGAGCAACCATGAAGGTCTGCAAGCATCTCGGCGGGATGATGATCGCATTGGCGCTCGCCGCGTGTGGCGGCGGCGGTACCGGATCCTCGGGCCCGATCGCCGTGGCGCCGGCGCCGACTCCAAACCCCTCGCCGACGCCAACGCCGACTCCTGCGCCAACGCCGACTCCGACGGCCAACACGGCCACGGTCACGCTCGATGCGGGCCCGGCCGCGCTCAATACCGGCGCCGGGGCCTATACCGCGTTCAACGAGCCTTATGTGTCGGTCACAATCTGCGCGCCGGGTTCGACCATCAATTGCCAGACGATCGACCATGTCATCCTTGATACCGGCTCGGTCGGCCTGCGTATTATCAAGCCCGTGCTCAATGCCGGCCTGCTCGCGGCGCTGCCGACCGAGACCGACGCGTCGAGCAATCCGGTCGGCGAATGCTATCAGTACGTGAATTCCTATGCGTTCGGGTCGGTGCGTACGGCAGACTTCTCGATCGCGGGGGAGAAGGTCGCCAACATGCCTTTCCAGGCGATCGGAGACGGCGGTACCTTCGCCAGCATACCGTCCGGCTGCTCCTCAGGCGGCGGCACCGCTATCACGACGGTGCAGGATTTCGGCGCCAACGGGATTATCGGCGTCGGTACGACGACCACCGATTGCGGCAGTTATTGCACGGTCAATGGCGGCTCGTCGGGTGCGATCTATTATGATTGCCCGAGCAGCGGCTGCAGCAGCATCATCGCCCGCGCCGCCAACGTCACCGCGCCGTTCCAGCAATTGCCCAATCCGGTCGCGGCCTTCGCTACCGACAATAACGGAACGATCGTCTCGCTGCCGGCGGTCGCGCAGTCCGGGGCGACATCGCTGACCGGCACCGTCACGTTCGGCATCGGCACGCAAGCCGATAACAGCTTGAGCGCCGCCAATGTACTGCCGTTGACCACCTCGACGAGCAGGCTGGGGCCTGGGACGCTCGCCGCGACCTATAACGGCAAGCAGTTGACGCAGAGCTTCCTCGATAGCGGCAGCAACGATTATTATTTCATCGATACCAGCCTCAGTCCCTGTACCGATGCCAGCTTGATCGCCTTTTATTGCCCGCCGATGGCGACGCCGCTTTCGCCTTTGCTGACGGCGACCAATGGCGTGACGGCCAGTGGGGCGTTCGAGCTGTACAGTCCGCTGAACGTCTCCGGATCATCGACCGTCGCGCCCGGGCTCGGCGTCAACCCTACGCTCGTCAAACCGCCACTGCCGTTCGCCAACAGCTTCGATTTCGGTGTGCCGTTCTTCTTTGGTCGGACGGTGTTCACTGCGATCGAG
>Ga0310811_10007114_pt1 | contig 14312 bp, 12 predicted proteins | sample YCmetagenome_FD_207642 | JGI IMG/M metagenome (GOLD analysis project Ga0310811, IMG submission 207642) | Soil microbial communities from experimental microcosm in Duke University, North Carolina, United States - YC | ecosystem: Engineered > Artificial ecosystem > Soil microcosm > Unclassified ...
TGTTGGCCACGCAGCACGCGGATGGACACTGGAGCCAGAACCAGTGGCTCGGCGGAACGGCCTATTGGGAGGGACTGCAGCTCGATGAGACGGCTTTCCCGGTATTGCTCGCGGTGGCGCTCGATGAGAGCGACGCGCTCGAGGGTACCGAGGTGCGGGGAATGATCGAGCGCGCGCTGTCGTTTCTGATCCGTAACGGGCCAGTCAGTCAGGAAGATCGCTGGGAGGAGAATGCAGGGCTGAACACCTTCACCCTCGCAGTGTGCATCTCGGCGCTCGTGGCCGGCGCCGCCTATCTCCCCGCAGAGGGGCGGGAGCTGGTGCTCGCGATCGCCGACTACTGGAATGCGCGCCTGGAGAGCTGGACTTCGGTGGGCGAGGATGGAGCGCTTGCGCACCAGTACGACGTGCCCGGCTATTACATACGTGTCGCGCCCGAGCAGACCCTTCTCACCCTGCGACCCGAGGGCGTGCTTCCAATTCGCAACCAGCAGGTCGACCCACAGTTACCGGCAGGTGCTCAGGTGGGGGTCGATTTCCTGCAACTCGTGCGCTATGGCCTGCGCCGCGCCGATGATCCGCTGGTGGTCGCCACCGTGAAGCTGGTCGATGCACTGTTGAAGGTGGATACCCCTTCGGGGCCGGTCTGGCATCGCTACAACCACGATGGGTACGGCGAGCACGACGATGGCAGTGCGTACAACGGCAGCGGACGCGGGCGCGGCTGGCCGCTGCTCACGGGCGAGCGCGGACACTACGAGCTGTGCCTCGGGCACGATCCGCTGCCCTTTCTCCGCACCATGACACGCGTGGCCTCCGCCGGTGGCATGGTGCCCGAGCAGGTGTGGGATGCAGCGCCGATTCCCTCGCGCGGTCTCACGTTGGGTCGCCCGACGGGCTCGGCCATGCCGCTGGTGTGGGCGCACGCGGAGTTCCTGAAGCTGGTCGCCTCGCGCAAGCTGCGCCGCCCGTTCGACCGGCCTGATTCGGTCTGGCAGCGCTACGCAGGTAAGCGGCCCGCCCTCACACAGGTGTTCTGGACGGAGCAGGCGCCGGCGAACGCACTGCCGGAGGGCTGTGCGCTCACTTTGCTGCTGCGCGAGGCCGGCACGGTGCGTTGGGGAGTCGATGGCTGGCAGAACGTGCGCGAGCAGAGTACGCGCGCCAACCCACTCGGGCTGCACCTGCTGGCGCTCGATGCGCAGCGGCTTCCCGCCGGACGCTGCATCGATTTCACCTACCGCACCGGTGCCGGCTGGGTCGATAAGGATTTCCACGTGCAGGTCGTGCCGCCCACCCCGCAGTCGGATTGAGAGCGCATGCCGTTCACGCTGGCGCATCCGGCGGCCGTCCTGCCCCTGCGCGGTGTGGCGGGCTTGCGCACCGCGCCGCTCATGATCGGCGCCATGAGTCCAGACTTGCCGGATTTCCTCCCGGGCGGTATCCACCGTTACGTGCGCGTGACGCACGTATTCGCACACTCCTACACCGTCGACCTGCTGATCGGTTACCTCGCCCTCGGCGTCATCTTCCTGCTGCAGCATCCGCTCACCGCGCCGCTGTGGCCGCGGGCGCGCACTTTGTGCCTGCAGGCCCTCGAACCGTTGCGGCGGCCCTACGCCTGGCTTTGGGCGGCACCGGCGATTCTGCTCGGCATATGGACGCACCTGTTGTGGGATTCCTTTACGCACCCGGATGGCTGGATCGTGCGGCGCGTTCCAGAGCTCAGCGCGTCGTTCACCTGGGGCTCTTACAACAGCACGGTGTACCACGCGCTGCAGTACCTGAGCTCGATCGTCGGATTGTGCGTGCTGGTGCTGTGGTACGACCGTCTGCCCGCTCCGGTGCCAGGCGCGCCCGAGGACGCGCCGCGCTCCGCAGCAGGTCCGGTGCTGCTGTTGGTCGTGACGGCCGCCGTGCTGATCGGCGGGGTGCAGGCGCTGCAGCAATTCGCGCACGTGCCGAGTGTCTATCACATGCTCGACGTGTTCTGCACCGATGCCCTCAAGTGGTTTGCGGTGCTGTATCTCACCGCGGGCGTCGTGCTCACTCTCGAGCACGACGCGCCGCAGCTGCCCGGCGCGCGCCGCTGACGGCACGCGGCTCAGCGCGGAGTGCCGAACTCCATCGCCCAGTAAACGCCCAGCTTATCGTGCGGATTCACGGCGAACGCTACGCCCATCTCGCGGTACGCCGGGTCCATCAGGTTCGCACAATGCTCGGGGCTCGCGAGCCAGCCGGCGACCACCTCGTCCGGCGTCATGACGCCGCTCGCGAGATTCTCACCGACCTCTCTCCACCGGTAACCACTGCGCGTGATGCGCTCGGCAGGCGAGCTGCCGTCGCGGCCGGTGTGCTGCATGTAGCCGAAGGTAGCCATGTCGTGCGCGTACGCCAATGCAACACGTGCGAGCAGCGCGCTCGCTGCGAGCGGCGGCGCGGCAGCGTACGCGGTGGCACCGCAGCGGCGCGGATGAGCACGCGCCTCGTTGCTGAGCGCGAGTACACGGAGCGCAACCTGCTGCTGATCCCTGGGCGCAGGCGGTGTGAAGGGGGCGGCGAGCGCGATCCAGACGCGGTCGCCGCTGCGCCAGGTGCCGATCTCGCGGAAGGCGGGGTCGGTCACCTGAGGACAAAACTGCTGCGCGAGCGTGCGCTCGACGTCGCCGTCCGGTGGGACGTTGGAGATGCTCACGGAAAAGGAGCTCACCTCGTGGTAGCCGGCCGCCTGCAGTGCCGCGCGCAGGTCCGCCCCCTGCGAGAGGCGGCGTGCGGCCTGGTCGAGCCGGGAATTGGCGCGCAGCGGCGGCAGCGCGGCATGGCGGCCATCGCAGCCGGTGCTGCGCACCGTGTTCACCGAGTTGACGACATCGGCGCAAGCCCAAGCGGGAGCGAGCAGTGCAAGCAGCGCGAGCAGCGACCCTACGGCTCTATGGCAACTCTTGCGCGGCTCAGTCATTGTTCGCCAATGGCGCGAAACGAGGGCGAGCAATTTACGACAACGGGTTGGCCGTGGCGAACGGGGAACTCGTTCCGGCTGCTCGATGGGGGCGGTGAGTTCTTTCCGGAATTGCTCGCGGCAATCGATGCGGCGCGCGCTTCGGTGCTGCTGGAGATGTACCTGGTGCGCTCGGGGGTCATCGTCAACGCCTTCATCGCCGCGCTCACGGCCGCGGCGCGGCGCGGCGCGCGCGTGTGTGTGATCTTCGATGCCTTCGGGTCGCTCGGACTCGCGCGCGCCGACCGCCGGCGCCTGCTGGAGGCGGGCGTGGAGCTGCGCTTCTTCAATCCGCTCCAGCTGCGCAAGCGCCTCGGCAATCTGCTGCGCGATCATCGCAAGCTTCTGATTACCGATGGCTGCACCGCTTTCGTCGGCGGCACCGGACTCACTGATGACTTCGCGCCCGGCGGCGCGCGCGCGCCGTGGCGTGAGGTCATGGTGCGCATCGAGGGACCGGTGGTCGCCGACTGGCAGCGCGCGTTCGCGCGCACCTGGCGCCGCGGTGGCGCGCCGCTCGAGCTGCCGCCGCCAGCGCCATACGCACCACGCACGAGCGCAGCGGGCCGGCTATCGCTCTCGGAAGCGCGGCAGCGCTCGGTGCTTGCGCATGGCGTGCTGCGGCGTCTCGACACCAGCACCCAGCGTGCCTGGATCATGAGTGCCTATTTCGTGCCGGCGCGCCGTTTCCGCGGAGCGCTCGGACGCGCGGCGCGCCGGGGAGTGGACGTGCGGCTGCTCGTGCCCGGAGCACGCACCGATCATCCGTGGGTGCGTTACGCCTCACGACGCTTCTATGCGCGCATGCTGCGCAGCGGCGTGCGCATCTATGAATACCAGCCGGCGATGCTGCACGGGAAGGTGATTCTGTGCGATGACTGGGTGTCGGTCGGCTCGAGCAATCTCGATCGCTGGAGCCTGCGCTGGAATCTCGAGGCCAACCAGGAAGTCGCCGACATCGGCTTCGCCAATACCGCCGCAGCGCTGTTCGAACGCGACTTCACCGTGTCGCGTCTCATCAGCCGCCGCCACTGGCACGAGCGTGCCTGGCTCGATCGCATCCGCGAGAACATTGCCGGCGCCATCGATCGCTACATGGATCGCTGGCAGCGGCCGCGGCGTCAGCGGGCGCGCGACGAGTAGAGCTCGTTGGTGCGGACGAAGGAGAGCAGAAAAGGGGCCGTCAGGCGCAGCTGCGTCCGGTAAGCCTGCAGTGCGGACAGCTTGCCATCCTCCTCGGCGGGCCCGAGCTCGAACGCCGCCGGCGCGAGCGCGCTGGCGAGCGGCGCGGGCCTCAGCGGCAAGCCCGGGAGCAGATCCGCCGGAGCCGGCCAGCCGGCGCCGCCGTGCACGATCCAGTAGCGCAGCGGCGCGTAGCGAGTGCCCAGCGCCTGCGCGAGGATTCCCGCCGCGCGATGATCCGCATGCTCATCGAGCGGGGTCGGCGCAAGGATGACAGTGGGCTGCGCGCGCTCGAGCACGGCGAGGAAATCGTGCTCGAGACTCGCGCCGGTGTAGGGATGTCCGGGAAAGAGCGCATCGCTGTAGGGAACGGCAGCGGCAGCGGTGGTCGCGGAGGTGTAGGGCGTGCTGCGGTGCTCGCCGAGGAGCTCGAGCAATCCGCCGTCGGGGTAACCAAGGAAGAGCTGCCCCGCGCGGCTCACTCCGAGCCGCTCGGTGGCAATGCGGGCCTCGCCCATGCGCTGCGCCCCGAGCTCGCGTGCCACCGCAGGTCCCGGAAAAAGACTGCGGCTCATCAGCATGAGCACCCCGCGCGCCGCATCGCCGCTCGTGAGCCACACTACGGTGACGCGGCCCCCGGCGCGCACCACGCGCTGGATAGCGCCTGCACAGCAGAGCGTCTCATCGTCAGGGTGCGGCGCGACGATGAGCAGTGAAACCGCGGAATCGATGCGCGGCAGCGCGGCGGAGTCGGCGCTTGCGGCGGGCGCTGCGAGCTCGCCCCGCGCCTGAGCCGCCGGTGCGCCCAACAGCAGCGAAGCCAGCCAACAGGTCGCCGCCGCGCGCATGGCGCGCAGTATTGCACGCCGCGCGGCGGATTTCGTTACAGTGTCTGGCACGCGCGCTGCGCGTCTCGAGAGGAGCTCACGGTGCACACGCCGCTGCTTGCCTACCGCGACCCGCAGTTCATCGAGTCGGAAGATGGCCGGCCGATCCGTATCGTCTCCGAGTATCTTGCGCCGCTGCGCTCATTCCGCGATGCCGGCGTGAGCGCCACGGTGGTGTTCTTCGGCTCGTCACGCGTGCGTCCACATGGAGCGCTGGGGCGCTACTACGAGGAGGCGAGCGAGCTGGCTCGGCTCGTGACCGAGTGGAGTCGCGAGGAGTGCGCGGGACGGCTGATCGTCTGCTCGGGCGGAGGTCCGGGCATCATGGAAGCCGCCAACCGCGGCGCACAGCTCGCCGGCGGGCGCAGCATCGGGCTCAACATCGGGCTGCCGGATGAGCAACGTCCCAATCGCTACATCAGCGCGGGCCTGGGTTTCGAGTTCCACTACTTCTTCATGCGCAAGCTGTGGTTTGCACACCTGGCGCATGCGCTCATCGCCTTCCCCGGTGGCTTCGGCACCTTCGATGAGCTCTTCGAGATCCTCACGCTCGCACAGACGCGCAAGCTCGATCGGCCGATTCCGGTGTTCCTCTACGGCTCGACGTACTGGAACGAGGTGGTCAACTTCCAGGCCCTGGTGCGCCACGGCACCATTGATGCGGAGGATCTGCAGCTCTTCGAGTTCGTCGACGAGCCGCACGCGGCACTCGCACGGCTGCAGAGCCGCATGCCGACGCCCCCGGCCGAGCCGCGCGTAGCGTTCGCGAAATCGCGTTGTCCGCCTGCGCCCTGAGCCCTGAGCTCGAGGCACTTCGCCAGGCGCGGCAACGTGCCGTCGCGTCCTCAGAGAACGCGCACCGAGGGATCGATGCTTGCCGCCCATGCCGACATGCCGCCTTCGAGATTGGCGGGCGAGCGGATGCCGGCGCGCAGCGCCAGCTGACAGGCCATCATGCTGCGTCCGCCGCTGCGGCAGATGAAGACCGGATCTGACTGCGGTTTGATCTCGGCCAGGTGCTGCGGCAGCTGCCCGAGCGGTATGTGCACGGCGCCCGGCAGATGGCCGGCGGCAAACTCCGCATCCTCGCGTACATCGACGAGCAGCGGACGCTCACCACGCTGCAGCAGCTCGTGCAGCTCCGCAGCCGTGAGCCGTCGCACGCCTTCTGGGGTCACAGCCTGAGTTGCCATGTCTCGTGGCTCCGTAATGGTTGGCGCATCGCCGCAAACGGCGCAATCGCGCCGCCGCTTTACCCGAAACTCCGCGAAGCGCATCGCGAGCGCATCATAGGTCAGCAGGCGCCCGGTGAGCGGCTCACCGACGCCGGTGATCAGCTTGATGGCCTCGGTCGCCTGGAGCGTACCCAGCACGCCGGGCAGCACTCCAAGGACCCCGGCCTCGGCACAGTTGGCCACCATGCCATCCCCGCCCTGCGGGAAAACGCAGCGATAGCAGGCGCTTTGACCCGGCACATAGGTCATGAGGTGACCTTCGAAACGATGGATGGCTGCCGACACCAGCGGCCGGCGCAGAATCACGCAGGCATCATTGATGAGGTAACGCGTGGCGAGGCGGTCGGTGCCATCGAGCACCAGGTCGTACTGCGCGAACAGCTCGCGCACGTTCGCTGCGCGCAGCTCGAGCGCATGGGCGATGATGCGCACCTCGGGATTGAGCGCGCTGAGGCGCTCGCGCCCGCTCTCCGCCTTCAGCTCGCCGAGGTGCGCACTGTCGAACAGCACCTGACGCTGCAGGTTCGACAGATCGACGCGGTCGTCATCGAGAAGACCGAGCGTGCCGCAGCCGGCCGCCGCGAGATACAAGGCCGCCGGCGAGCCGAGGCCGCCCGCGCCCACGATCAACACGCGCGCGGCCTTGAGACGCTCCTGTCCCGTGGCGCCGATCTCGCCGAGCGTCAGGTGTCGCCGATAGCGCTCGCGCTCGCTGTCAGACAGGCTCATCCGAGCCTCCGGAAGTGCACTCATCGGGTGCACGTTATCACCATCGGCTGAAAGACGGGCGGCGCGCGGCCGCCGCGCCGGCTCAGGCGGTGACCGGCTGACAGATGAATAAGTGCGCCGGCAGCACGTTCAGCGGCTCGAACCGCCGCGCGACGTAGCCGAAGGTGCGCTTGAGGTCCCGTAGCACGCGCGTCGAGAACTGGTAGACGAGAAAAGCCCCGCCGGGCTCGAGCATGTCGCGGGTCTTGTTGAGAATGCGCTCGCGCAAGGCGGCAGGGATGGTGCTGAAGGGGATCCCGGAGATGATGTAATCGGCCTGCATGTGACCGAAGCGCCGCAGTATCTCATCCACCGACTCCGCGGAGCCGTGGATCACCTGCAGGCGTTTGTCGGTGAAGGCGCCGCGCAGATAGCTCACGAAGTCGGGGTTCATCTCGATGGCGATCAGCACCGCATCGCTGCGCATGCGCCGCAGCAGCTCCGCCGTGATCACTCCGACACCGGGTCCGTATTCCACGATCACGCGCGCACGGGCGAAATTGATCGGCTCGAGCAGCTGCTTGATGAGGAAACGCGAGCTGGGCACGATCGATCCGAGCATGCGCGGATGGCGGAAGAAATTCCGCGCGAACAACAGCACGTTACCGCCCCGCGCCCGGGGTGGGTCTGCAGGTTTATTGTTCATTTTCTGTCCCCAGGTCAGTGCCACCGCCACTCTATAGCAATATTCGCGCCGCGAAGCCAACTCCGAAGCCGGTGGCGCTAGCGGGGCAGGGCTTTGCGGGCGGGGTGCGGCGCGGCTTCAGCCGCCCGAGCGTTTGGCTTCGAAGCCGAGTTGGCACAGCTCCGCCACCAGCCGGTCGCGGTGATCGCCCTGGATTTCAATGCGGCCATTCTTCACCGCGCCGCCGGCACCGCACAGCTTCTTCAAGCGTGCGGCGAGCTCATCGAGCCGCGCGGGGTCCAGCGGCAGTCCACTGATCACCGTGACGCCCTTGCCGCTGCGACCGGCTACTTCGCGCCCCACGCGCACGCGCGCCGCGGCCGGCAGGGCCGACGAGCCAGGAGCCGTGCGCGCCCGTGCTGCCGCCGAGGCGCCGCGCAGCACGACACCTCGGTAGGTGTGTCTGGGCTTCATCGTAGTGTTAACAAGGTCAGGCGACTACAATCCACTCGAGCCTGCATCGGCTGCTGCACCGTAACACACATAAGACGGAACTCACCTCATGACCCCTCGGTCGCGCTTGCATGTTCCCTCGCCGCCGGCCCGGCCGGGGCAGGAACCTGACTTCAGTTACCTGCAGCTTTCGCCGGCTGGGTCGGTCTATCGGCCCGATGTGACCGCCAGCGCGCGGGACATCGAGAACCTCTCTCTCGAGCTCGTGCGCGTGCTCGACGACCAGCACCATGCGGTGGGCCCGTGGAATCCGCATCTCGAGCCGCCGGAGCTGCAGGTGGCGCTGCGCCACATGCTGCTCACGCGGCTGTTCGACGATCGCATGCAGAAGATCCAGCGTCAGGGCCGGATCTCCTTCTATATCAAGTCGACCGGCGAGGAGGCGGTGGCGGTCGCCGCCGGCATGGCGCTGCAGCCCGGAGACATGCTGTTTCCTTCTTATCGGCAGCAGGGGCTGCAGGTGGTGCGCGGGCGCAATCTGGTCGACCTGATGTGCCAGTGCCTGTCCAACACGCACGACATGTGCAAGGGCCGGCAGATGCCCATCATGTACCACTTCGGCAAGGGCAATATCTTCTCGATCTCCGGCAACCTCGCCACGCAGTTTCCGCAGGCGGTGGGTTGGGCGATGGCGGCTGCGATCAAAGGTGAGGATCACATCGCGGCGAGCTGGATCGGTGAGGGCTCGAGCGCCGAGGCCGATTTTCACTATGCGATGACCTTCGCCGCCGTATACCAGGCGCCGGTGATCCTGAATCTCGTGAACAACCAGTGGGCCATCTCGACGTTTCAGGGATTTGCGGGCGGCGAGCAGCGCACCTTCGCGCAGCGCGGTCCGGGCTACGGTATTCCCGGCATCCGCGTGGATGGCAACGACTTCCTGGCGGTGTATGCGGTGACGCAGTGGGCGGCGCAGCGGGCGCGGCAGAGCGCCGGCCCAACCCTCATCGAGCAGGTGACCTACCGCGCCGCCGCGCACTCGACGAGCGATGATCCCTCCCGCTACCGACCGAAGGAGGAATGGCGCGCCTGGCCACTCGGAGATCCGATCACGCGCCTCAAGCAGCACTTGATCGCGCTCGGGGAATGGTCCGAGGAACGCCACGCCGAGCTGCACAAGGAGCTCGAAGCCCACGTCACCGGCTGCTGGAAAGAAGCTGAATCCTACGGAACGCTCACCCACGGGCCGTTCCTCGATCCACTCACCATGTTCGAGGACGTATTCCGCGATATGCCGCAGAGCCTGCAGCGCGAGCGCGAGGAGATGCGCGCGCTGCTCGATGCGCAGCGCAGCGCCGCGGCCAGCACCCCGGAGCAGGATGTTCCCGGCGCGTCGACGCGCGCGCACGAGGGCTGAGCGCATGGCCCGGATGAACATGGTGCAGGCGCTCAATTCCGCGATGGATGTGATGCTCGGCCGCGATCCACGCGTCGTGGTGCTGGGCGAGGACGTCGGATTTTTCGGCGGCGTGTTCCGCGTGACCGATGGTCTGCAGCGCAAGTACGGCGAGCATCGCGTGCTCGACACCCCGATCGCCGAAGGCGGCATCATCGCGGCCGCGATCGGTATGGGTGTCAACGGCCTCAAGCCGGTCGCGGAGATCCAGTTCGCCGATTACATCTACCCGGGCTTCGACCAGGTGGTGAGCGAGCTGGCGCGCGTCCGCTACCGTACGGCGAGCGAATTCCATGTGCCGGTTACGATCCGCACGCCATGCGGCGGCGGCATCCGCGGCGGCCAGACGCATTCGCAGAGCCCGGAGGCCATTTTCGCGCACGTCTGCGGCATCAAAGTGGTCATGCCTTCCAACCCCTACGACGCGAAGGGGCTGCTCATCAGCGCCATCGAGGACGAAGATCCGGTCGTATTCTTCGAGCCCAAGCGCATCTACAACGGTCCGTTCGACGGCGATCCACACAAACCTGCCGTACCCTGGAGTGTGCATCCACGAGGTGAAGTGCCCGAGGGGCACTACGCCGTGCCGATCGGCCGTGCGCAGGTGGTGCGCGAGGGTACAGAGGTGACCGTCATCACCTACGGCACGATGGTGCACGTGGCCGAAGCGGCGGTGCGCACTACGGGTATCGATGCGGAGATCGTCGACGTGCGCACCATGTCGCCGCTCGATGCCGACACGCTCTGCAACTCGGTCTGCAAGACCGGGCGTTGCGTGGTGGTGCACGAGGCCACACGGTTCGGCGGCTATGGCGCAGAGCTCGTGGCGACCGTGCAGGAGCAGTGCTTCTGGAATCTCGAGGCGCCGGTGCAGCGCGTGGCGGGCTGGGATACGCCGTATCCGCATGCCTTCGAGTGGGAATACTTTCCCGGACAGACCCGCATCGCGGCGGCACTCAAACAGGTGATGGAGACTCAATGAGCCGCTACGTCTTCAAGTTGCCGGATCTCGGAGAGGGCACGGTGGAGGCCGAGATCGTCGGCTGGCGCGTGAAGCCCGGCGATACCGTCGCTGAAGACGACGTGGTGGTCGAGGTGATGACCGAAAAGGCCGCCGTCGAGGTTCCAGCGCCGGTGAGCGGCCGAGTCGTCTCGACCACCGGTGCGCCCGGTGACATGGTGCCGGTGGGCGCTGAGCTCATTGTGCTCGAGACCGAGGTGACCGGGGCGGGCATGGCGGCGCCCGTTGAAGTCGCAAATACCGCGGCTGCGCCGGCCCCTGCGGCGGTCGCCGCGCGCAGCGCTGCGGCCACCTCGGGACGCGCCGTTCCAGCAGGCGCCAACGGCGGCGCCGCACCCGCGATGGCAGCGGCGACACCCAACACGCGCGTTGCCACCTCGCCGGCCATTCGCCGCCGCGCGCACGAAGCAGGTATCGATCTGCGCCAGGTCGCCGGCTCGGGGCCGAACGGCCGCATCGTGTCGAAGGATCTCGAAGCGCACGTGGCACGGCGTGCGCAGCCCACCCCGCTGCGCAGCGGGCCGAAGCCAGTTGCCGTCCCACGGCCGGCCGCTGCCATGGCGGCCACCGAAGAGATCAAGGTGATCGGCCTGCGGCGCGTGATCGCGCAGCGCATGAGCGAGGCGAAGCGGACGATCCCGCACTTCGCCTACGTCGAGGAGCTCGACATCACCGAGCTCGAGGCACTGCGCCGTCACCTGAACGCCCGGCTGCCCGATGGTGCGGCAGCGCTGACTTACCTGCCGTTCCTCGCGCTCGGCCTGATCCGCGTGCTGCGCGACTTCCCGCAGTGCAATGCGCACTACGACGCCGAGCGCGGCGTGATCGTGCGCTACTCCGCCGTCCACCTCGGCATCGCCACACAGACCGCGGACGGGCTGAAGGTGCCGGTGGTGCACGATGCGCAGGCTCTCACGCTGTGGGAGCTTGCCGCGGCGATGCGCCGGGCGAGCGAGGCGGCCCGCACCAACAAGGCGAAGCGCGAGGAGCTCAGCGGCTCGACGATCACCATCACGAGCCTCGGCAAGCTCGGCGGCATTGCGAGCACGCCCATCATCAACGCGCCGGAGGTGGCCATCATCGGCGTCAACCGTGCCATCGAGCGGCCGCTGGTGATCGATGGCGCGGTCGCGGTGCGTCTCACCATGAATCTATCCTCCTCATTCGACCATCGCTTCGTCGATGGTTACGACGCGGCGTCGATGATTCAGGCACTGCGCGAGTGCCTCGAGCATCCGGCGACTATCTTCATATCCGACTGAGTCGAATGTCCGCGCTCCGCCGCGGCTAGTAGCTGCGTCGACAGTGGACCACACGGTTAACTGTCTGCATCGCGGATAGCACGATGACGCGCGCTCGCGCGCGTCTCACACGACTCAGATGACATAACGCCGACCGTTCCGGCGATCGATTGCCGACGTGCTACGCTTCGTGCGGGGAAGCGGAGATCAAAGCAAATGGATGCACGGCGCGGCGTAGGGGTCGTTGCGCTCCTGACACTGGTGGCCTCCTGCGGCGGCAGCAGCAGCGGCGGGTCGAATGTCATACCCGTACCACCGGTGCCGCCTTTCACTTCGGTAGAGCAGGTGCAGGTGTCGCAGGCCTCGAGCTTCGCGAGCGGATGCGATGGCATCGCAGCAGAGAGCGGCACGCTCTATCCGAACACGGCGGTCGAGCCGATGATGGTCCTCAATCCTTACAACCCGATGAACCTGATCGCCGCCTGGCAGCAGGACCGCTGGTCGAATGGCGGTTCGCAGGGACTGATGCTCGCCGCGTCCTTCGATGGCGGCAGCAGCTGGACGCTCACGAGTGCGCCCTTCTCGCGCTGCACCGGTGGCAATGCCGGCAATCTCGGCGACTATGCGCGCGCCACCGATCCCTGGCTCACGGTCTCACCGAACGGCTACGCGTACGCGCTGGCGCTGTCGTTCACCGGCACCACGCTCGCGCCCGGCTCATCGAGTGCCATGCTGGTCGCGCGCTCGGCCGATTTCGGCGTGACCTGGCAACTGCCGCACGTGCTCATCGGGGATGGTGCGCAGGTCTTCAATGACAAAGGCTCGATCACTGCGGATCCGGTCAATACCAGCTACGTGTATGCGGTGTGGGACCGCCTGACCTCGCAAACCGCCGGCCCGACCTATTTCGCAGTCACCGCCGATCAGGGCTCGACCTGGCAGCAGGCGCGCAGCATCTACGATCCGGGTGCCTCGAGTCAGACCATCGGCAACCAGATCGTCGTGCTGCCCGGGGATGTGCTGCTGAATGTCTTCACGCAGATCGACACCACCGCCAATAACACGACCTCCTCATCGGTGCGTGTCATTCGATCGCTCGACAACGGTGCCACCTGGTCGGGGCCGGCCATCATCTCGCAGCTGCAGCCGGTCGGCACCACCAATCCCGCGACCAACGCTCCGGTGCGCGATGGATCGGACATCGTCTCGGTGAGCGCGATGAGCCCGGTGGGCAACGCGGCAAGTGTGGTGTATGTCGCCTGGCAGGACTCGATCTTCTCCAAAGGCAAACAGGATGGCATTGCGCTCGTGCGCTCGAGCGATGGCGGACAGACCTGGTCGGCGCCGGTGCAGGTCAATGCGGACACGAGCGTGCAGGCCTTCACGCCCACCGTGAGCGTGCGCCCCGATGGCGTGCTCGCGGTCACTTATTTCGATCTGCGCAACAACAGCACTCCGTCGACCACGGCGCTGTATGCCGACTGCTGGATGGTGGTCTCGAGCGATGGCGGTGCAACCTTCACCGAGCAGCACCTCTCGGGGTCTTTCAACCTCTACCATGCGCCCGACTCCGAGGGACTCTTTCTCGGCGACTACCAGGCGCTGGTCAACACCGGCAGCGGCGGGACGTTCCTGCCCTTCTATGCGCAGCCACAGTTGCCCACCGGGGTCGCCACCAACACCTTCATTTCTTTTCCCCCGGTCGTGGCCGCCGCCGCGGCGCTGCCGTACGCTGCGCCCGCCGCTGCGCGCGGTACCGAGCTGACCGCTGCCGCACGTCAGCGGGTCATGGCGCGGGCGCGCCTGGTCCAGTCGCAACGTCTGCGCGGGAAATAACACCACTCGTTGCGCCCGCGCCGTGCTCGGCGGCCTGTCCGCCGGCGTAACTTTTCTCGCCCGCCTCGACCCGCAGCCGCAGGCGATTTTGCTGCGGCGGCAGTGGACAGGTGGCGAAGTCATTGAGCGCACACGGCGGGTTGTAGGCCTTGTTGAAGTCGAGCCGTGTGCGGCCGGCGCTCGGCAGTGCGACGTACAGGAAGCGCCCGGCGCCGTAGGTCTCGTGCCCGCTCGTGCCGTCGGCGAACATGATGAACAGCTCCTGATCGCCGGGCTCTTCGAGCACCGTGTCGAGACGCCACTCGCGGCCGTCCTTTACGAACACCACCGCGCCGGGTGAGGCGTACTCCACCTCCATGCCGAGAATGTTGATGATGCGGATGTGACGTGCGGGCCGGTACGGCTCGAAACGAGCATCGAACACCCAATCGGTGCTCACCGGAAAGTAATTGAAACCCCGAAAGCCGGTGCGGTGCGGATCGTTCAGGTCCCGCACCCGCACCCCGAGATTGCCGGCCCGCTCGATGAGATAGAAGCGCAGCGTCCCGCTTGCCAGCACCGTGGGATTTCCGGCGCTATCGGCGCTCAGCTCGAGCGAGCTCACCGTCTG
>Ga0310811_10007115_pt1 | contig 14311 bp, 12 predicted proteins | sample YCmetagenome_FD_207642 | JGI IMG/M metagenome (GOLD analysis project Ga0310811, IMG submission 207642) | Soil microbial communities from experimental microcosm in Duke University, North Carolina, United States - YC | ecosystem: Engineered > Artificial ecosystem > Soil microcosm > Unclassified ...
CTGCCCAGAGCCATTTCGACCTCATCTCTTCTCCTTTTTGCGTGCGGACGAGACCGCTTCGACGACGCGAAACGGCTCGAGCCCGGCGCGCTGCGCGACAAGCGCGGCGTCGCGGCCCGACGGTGCGTCGAAGACGAAGAAGCAGATCTCGTCCTCAGGGACGTGGATCGAGCGTTCGAAGCGGACGTGCGTCCGTCCCTCCGTCAGCTCCTGCGCGGCCGAGCGCGCCCGCCGCTCGCGGGCTACGCGTTCGCCCGCGTGGCCGCGAGCGAGATACGTCTCGACGAGGTAGCTCGGCACGTGGTCGACGCTACGGCGCGGGCGATGCCGCGGAAACGTCAGAACGTCGGAACTTTGCCCGCCTCAGTGCAGCCGGCGGGCGAGCTCCGTGCGTGAGCGCACGCCGAGCTTCGCGTAGACGTGCGTCAAATGGCTGGCGACCGTTCGCTCGCCGAGAAAGAGGGCGGCGGCGACCTCGCGGTTCGTCCGGCCCTCGGCGACGAGGGAGGCGACGCGTCTCTCGGCCGCAGTCAATCCTTCGACGCGTGTCCGACCGCCGACGCGACCGAGCTCGCGGCGCGTGGTCGCCGCCCAGCCGGCGGCTCCGATCGTCTCGAACGCTTCGAGCGCGGCTTCGATGGCCTCGCGCGCCGGACGCTTCTGGCGTCGCCGCCGCCTGACGACGCCGAGCGCGAGCAATGCCCGCGCGCGCCCGAACGGGTCGCCGACCGCCTCGTGCTCGGAGACCGCACGCTCGAGCAGCGCGTGGGCAGCCTCGACGTCGCCGCAGGCGGCGGCGACGAGGGCTCGACAGCGGGTGACCTGCGCGGTCACCCAGTCGCGACCGACCCGCGTCGCGTCCTCCTCCCAGCTGTCGAGCAGGTCGACGGCGGCGTCGGTCCGGCCGAGCTCGAGCAGCGATTCGACGTAGTCGGCGCGCCACCAGTACATGGCCGGCTCGCGGATGTCGGCGCCCCGTCGGGCCTGCTCGGCGGCCTCGAAGCGCACGACGGCCTCGCGCTCGTTCCCGCTCCAGGCCTCGACGAGGCCGAGCACCGCCTCCTGGCCGCTCAAGGCCGGCAGCTGACCCTGGGCGAGCTGTAGACCTCGCTCGGCGAGCTCACGAGCGACGTCGAGCTCGCCTCGATGAGCGGCGACGAGGGCGACGGCCCAGATCGACGTCGGTTCCTCTCGCTCGTCGATTGCGTGCTGAAGAGCGATCTCCCGCTGCCGGCCCGCGTAGTCGGCCGCCAGGGAGAATCGACCGGCGCGGAGCTCGACGAGGCTCAGGTGCCAGAGGGCTCCGGCAGTTGCGACCTCGTCGCGTAAGGCGAACTCTCGATAGAGCGACTCGAGCAGGCTGCGGGCCCGCTCGAGCCGAGCCGACCACGAGAGCACGTGAGCGAGACTGAAGTCCACGTCGGGGCGGCGCCGCGGCTCGCCTGCCCGAAGGGCAAGGTCGTAGGCCCGCTCCGCGAGCTCCGGCGCATCGCGCTCTCCGGCGTTGAAGCGAACGAGAGCGAGCGTCGCGAGCGCTCCCGCCAGCAGAGCGTCGTCGCCGAGCTCCTCCGCGAGCTCGACCGAGGCGCGCGCATGCCACTCGGCGTTCTGCAACCCCTCCGTGAGGCGGACAGCACCTCCGAGCCAGTTGTGGATCCGAGCCTGGAGCTCAGGTGGCACCGCCGGCTCGCGAAGCGCTTCCCGGCGCAGGCCGATCGCGAGCTCGAGGTCGGCGGCGGCCTCGCCGTCGACGTCGCTCAGGAGCACAAGCGCCTCCGCGCGCCGAGGCCCCGGCGCCGTCGCTGCCACGAGCCCGCGGGCGAGCGCGCGGGCGCGGCGGGCATCGCCGGCAGCGAGGTGGAGGCGGGCGGCCACGATGGTCCGACGGTGACGCTGCTCGCTATTGCCCGGCGTCAGGCGTAGCGCGTACTCGCCGAGGTCGGCGGCGGCGACAATCGCACCGCGGGCTTCCGCGACGGCCGCGGCGTCTTCGAGCGCGCCCGCAGCCTCGCCGTCCGGTTTGCTCGACGCCAGTGCAAGGTGACGAGCCCGCCCCACCGGGTCGTCGACGATGTCGCCGAGGAGTCGATGAACGCGCCGCCGGTCTTCGGCCGGGCAGGTCTGATAGAGGGTTGATCCGAGCAGCGGATGCGTGAAGCGGATCGTCCCGGCGGTCTGCTCGACGAGGTGCGCGGCGAACGCCGGCTCGAGCGCGTCGTCCGAGACACCTGCCGTACGCAGCAAGGCCGGCGAGGGACGGCCGACCGCCGAGACGAGCAGCAACGCGTCAAGCGTCGCCTCCTCGAGCCCGTCGAGCCGGCCTGCCACGAGCCGCTCCAGGGTCTCGGGTATCGGAAGCGGCCGCGTCGGATCTCCGGCACCCTCTTCGGCATCGAGCGCACGGCCGAGCTCGAGCGCGAAGAACGGATTGCCGCCGGACGCCTCGTGAAGTCGCAGCAGCGTGGGCCGCGGAAACGCCTGCCCGAGACGCGCCTTGAGGAGCGCCTGCATGGCGCCTACGCTGAGCGGCCCGAGACGAAGCCGCTCGACGCGGTCGGCATCGAGCGCCTGCTCAACGGTTGCCACGAGCGGACCGGGACCGACGCGCGTGGTGAACAGGAGCAGGATGTTCGCGTCCTGCAATCGCCGTAATGCAAACGCGAGTGCACGCGACGACGAGTCGTCGAACCACTGGAGATCGTCGACGGCGACGAGGACCGGCTCGGCGTCGGTCAGCAGCTGCAGCGAGTTACGTACCGCCATCCCGAGCGCCGCCGGGTCGACGCCTTCCGGCGCCGCCTCCGTGCGCAGCAGCGCAACCTCGAGCGCGCGGCGCCTCGGCGGCGGAAGCTCGGGCAGCAGCTGGTCGACGACGTCCTCGAGGAGATCCGCAAGCCCCGCGTGGGCGAGCCCGCACTCGGCCTCCGCCGGTCGGGAACAGAGGACGCGCAATCCCTGCGCGCGCGCCTGCTCAACGCCGTCGGACCAGAGCGTTGACTTCCCGATGCCGGCGTCGCCTTCGAGCACGAGGACAGCGCTGCCCCGCCGCGCCTCGCCGACGAAGGCGCGGACGAGGGCGAGCTCCTCCTCCCTGCTGACGATCTCGGGTGCCATGCTCCTCGCGACGATCGTGACAGAGCCTGTCGGGAACGCAAACGAGCTCTGGGCGTGGAGCACGACTTCGGCACCGCACCGGGCCGCGCCGGCCCCGCGTGACGCTCGCCGCATATAGTCCGCGCGTGGCGAAGGCATCGCTGCACGAGCTCCGCCGCGACGCGTTCGAGTACGCCTGGGACAACGCTGTCGAGCCGGCCCTCGAGCTCGACTCGGGCGAGACGATCCTGCTTCACGTCCGCGACGCCTCCGACGAGCAGATCCGGGCGGATTCCGGCGTCGACGACGTCCTGGCGCTGGACTTCGACCACGTCAACCCGGTCAGCGGGCCCGTCTTCGTCAAGGGCGCCCGTCCCGGCGACGTGCTCGAGGTCGAGCTGCTCGAGTTCGAGCCGCAGGGCTGGGGCTGGACGGCGATCATCCCCGGCTTCGGCCTGCTCGCGGACGAGTTCCCGGAGCCGTGGCTGCGGATCTCGGCGGTCGACCCCGGGTCTGGTCGCATCCGCTTCTCCGACCGGGTGACGCTGCCGTACCGGCCGTTCCCGGGCACGCTCGGCGTCGCGCCCGCCGAGCCCGGCCCGCACTCGATCGTGCCGCCGTCGCGCTTCGGCGGCAACATGGACACGAAGCATCTGAACCCCGGCGCGACGCTCTACCTCCCCGTGGGGGTAGAAGGCGCGCTCTTCTCGCTCGGGGACACCCACGCGGCGCAGGGCGACGGCGAGGTGTGCGGAACGGCGATCGAGACGGCGATGGACGTCGTGCTGCGCCTCTCGGTGCGGCGCGACTTCACGGTCGACGCACCGCAGTACACGCTGCCGCCCGGGCTCGTCGCCGAGCACGAGCGCTCGGCCTACCACGTCTGCACCGGGGTCGGACCCGATCTGATGGAGGCCGCACGCGACGCCGTCCGCGCGGCGATCGTGCACCTCGGCGAGCGACGCGGCCTCGAACGGTCCGAGGCGTACGCGGTGGTCAGCGTCGCCTGCGATCTCCGCATCCACGAGGTTGTCGACGCACCGAACTGGGTCGTCGGCTGCTTCGTCCCCGACTCGATCTTCGAAGGAGGAACCGATGGCGACTGAGGCAGTCGCGGCCGAGGAACGGTCGCACGGGACACTGCGCCGCGAGCTGCGCTTCTGGGAGGCGATCGCGATCTCGATCGGGATCATGGCGCCCACCGCGGCGATGGCCCTGAACGGCGTCGCGCCCGCAGGCCTCGTCGGCCGCGCCGTGCCGCTCGCCTTCCTGTTCGCGGCGATCGCGATCGCGCTGATCTCGTACTCGTTCGTCCGCCTGACGCGGTTCTTCAACCATGCCGGTTCGACGTATGCGCTCGCGGGCGCGACGCTCGGGCCGCGCGCCGGCTTCTTCGCGGGCTGGGCGCTGCTCGCGACGTACTCGTGCTTCATCGCAGCGAACATCGCCGAGATCGGCCTCTTCGGAACGTCGTTCCTCGACGGCGCCGGGATCTGGACCAGCCCGTCCTGGATCGTCGTGTCGCTCGTCGCGGCGGCGCTCGTCTGGTTCTTCGCGTACGGCGACGTCAAGCTGGCGACGCGGGCGCTGCTCTCCTTCGAGGGCATCTCGGTGGCGCTAATCGTGATCGTGATCGTCGTGATCTTCTGGAAGGTGATCGGCGGCAGCGCGCCGAACGGGCAGGACTTCACGCTGAAGCCCTTCGCGCCGGCATCCGGAACGACAATCGGCGCCGTCGCCTTCGCCTCGGTCTTCGGGCTGCTCTCGTTCGGCGGCTTCGAGGGCGCGGCTGCGCTCGGCGAGGAGACGAACAACCCGCGCCGCAACATCCCGCTCGCGATCGCGGTCGCGGTCGGGTTCTGCGGCGTCTTCTACACGATCGTGATGCTGGCGCAGTCGCTCGGCTTCGGCATCGACGCCGCCGGGATCAAGGCGTTCTCGACGTCGAGCGCCCCGCTCGGCGACCTTGCGAAGCAGTACGTCGGCAGCGGCATGCAGGACGCCGTCGACTTCGGTGCCACGCTGAGCGCGTTCGCGAGCTGCCTCGGCTGCGCCGCGGGCGCCTCGAGGATACTGTTCGCGCTCGGCCGCGACGGCTTCCTGACGCGGCGCCTCGGGGACGCGTCCGCGCGGACGGGCTCGCCGGCGAACGCACTGGCCGTCGTGATGGCGTTCGGGATCGCGGTCACCGTCGCGCTGCGCATCAACCAGACGACGTCGGTGAACGCGTTCTTCTATCCGGGCACGATCGGCGTGCTCGCGATGCTCGTCGCGTATTTCGTGATCCAGTTCGGCGCCGCGAAGTTCCTGCACCTCGAACGGCGCGAGCCGCGCTGGCGCGTGATCTTCATCGCACTCGCACTCGCCGCGATCGTGTACACGTTCTACAAGCAGGTCTGGCCGAAGCCGGTCTACCCCTACGACCTGTTCCCGCTGATGATCGCCGCGTGGGCGGTGCTCGGCGCCGCGATCACGGTGCTGTTCCCACGGCTGACGCAGCGAATCGGCCGCGGCCTCGCCGAGGCAGAGGGGATCGCGCAGACGGGCTCCTGAGCGTGCAGCCGAGCCGGCAGAGCGGAAACGGGCGCCCCAGGCGCGTGATCGTCGTGGGAGGCGGCTTCGCGGGGATCCAGGCCGTGCGTCACCTGCGGCGGGCGCCGGTCGAGGTGACGCTCGTCGACCGCCAGAACTTCCACCTCTTCCAGCCGCTCGCCTACCAGGTCGCGACCGGCAGCCTCTCGCCGGCGGAGATCGCGACCCCGTTGCGTGCGGTGTTCAAGAGGCAGGCGAACGTCCGGGTGGTGCTCGCCGAGGTAACGGGCTTCGACCTGGCGCGCCGCGAGGTGATCGTCCGGCACCTGGCGAACGGCAGGCACCGAGCGACGCTCGGGTACGACACGCTCGTCGTCGCCGGCGGCTCGCACTACTCGTACTTCGGCAGGGACGACTGGCGCCCGTATGCGCCGGAGCTGAAGTCGCTGGACGGCGCGCTCGAGATCCGCAGCCGCATCCTCCGCGCCTTCGAAGCCGCCGAGCTCGAGACGGATGAGGCATTACGGCGAAGCTGGCTGACGTTCGTCGTCGTCGGCGCGGGCCCGACCGGGGTCGAGATGGCGGGCCAGATCGCGGAGCTGGCCCGCGACACGGTCCGCCGGGACTTCCGCGGCGTCGACACCCGCACTGCTCGCGTCCTGCTGGTCGAGGCGCTCGACCGCGTGCTCACGAGCTTCCCCGAGTCGCTGTCACGGAAGACCGAGCACGCCCTGCGGCAGCTCGGCGTCACGACCCTCGTCGGCCACATGGTCGTCGACATCGCGCGCGACTCGGTGGCGATCCGTGGGCCCGGTGGCGACGTCGAGCGTGTCGACGCGCGCACCGTGATCTGGGCGGCGGGCGTCACCGCGTCCCAGCTGGCCGCGCTGCTCGCGCGCGAGGCGGGTCTCGAGGTCGACCGCGCGGGGCGCGTCACCGTCGACCCGGATCTGACCCTGCCCGGGCATCCCGAGGTCTTCGCGCTCGGCGACATGGTTCGCGTGCAGGCGCGCGACGGCACGCTCGCCGCGCTCCCGGCGGTCGCGCCCGTCGCGATGCAGCAGGGCCGCTATGCCGCCCGTGCAATCGCCGAGCGGGCTCGCGGCGCCACGATCGGGCCGTTTCGCTACGTCGACAAGGGCAACCTGGCGACGATCGGGCGCTCGAAGGCGGTCGCCGACATCAAGGGCATCCACGTCGCCGGCTTTCCCGCCTGGGTGGTCTGGCTCGTCGTCCATCTCTTCTATCTGATCGGCTTCCAGAATCGCCTGCTCGTGCTGCTGCGCTGGACGATCAGCTTCCTCACGCACGGTCGCGGCGCCAGGCTGATCGTCGAGCGCGACCTCGCCCACGCGTCGCCCGCGGCGGCGGACGGGAAGAGCTCCGAAGGGCACGACGTCGGCGCGCCGCCGGCAAGCCCGTAGCCGGACAGCAGCTCAGCCGCGACGGCCGCGCAGCCGCAGCCCGCGCAGCGCATCCATCGCAGCGCCCAGCTGCTCGTCGGTGAGCGGCGGCTCGGTCGGAGGGGTGGCCGCCTCGGCGCGGAGCCCGTCGAGGAGCCAGTGCAGGTGGCGCCGCCAAGCCTTCGGAGCGATCTCCGCAGTCGCGTCGATCAGCGGCCCGAACGACCACAGCAGCAGCGCGAGATCGGAGACCGTGAAGTCGGCGCGGAGCGTTCCGTGCTCCCGGGCGCGCTCGAGCATCTGCCCGAGCAGCGCACGCAGCTCCGCGCGCGCGGCCGCGACCTTTCCCTCACCGGGCGGCGCGTAGCGCATCAGGACGTCCTTGAGCACCCGGTCGCCCGCCTGGAGCTCCAGGGTCCGCTCGAGGAAGCGTCCGAACCCGTACCAGCCGTCGGGCTCGGCCACCGCCTCCTCTGCGACCGCGACGAGCTCGACGACGCGCCGCTCGAAGATCGCCTCGACGAGCGACTCGCGGGTCGCGAAATGCCGGTAGAGCGTGCCGATTCCGAGGCCCGCGCGGCGCGCGATCTCCTCGAGCGACGCCTCCACCCCGCGCTCCGCGAAGACCTCGCGCGCGGCCGCGATCAACAGCTCGTGGTTTCGGCGCGCGTGACTGCGCTGGCCGCGCTGCTCGCCGGCGATCTCCGTCATCGGCAGTGACCGTAGCAGAACCGGAGGCGATCCTCCGGTTTCTTGCTAGAGTCGTGCGATGCCGGAGACGAGGGCCTCGACCGAGACACAGGCGCCGCTGACGGGGCGCGCGCTCACGACCGTCTTCGCGGCGCTGATGCTCGGCATGTTCCTCGCGGCGCTCGACCAGACGATCGTCTCGACCGCGCTCCCGACGATCGTCGGCGACCTCGGTGGGCTCAACCATCTCTCGTGGGTCGTCACCTCGTACCTGCTCGCCTCGACCGTCTCGACGCCGATCTACGGCAAGCTCGGCGACATGTACGGGCGCAAGCCCGTCTTCCTCGGCGCGATCGTGATCTTCCTCGCCGGATCGATGCTCGCAGGCCTCAGCCAGTCGCTGGGCGAGCTGATCGGCTTCCGCGCCCTGCAGGGCGCCGGCGCGGGCGGGCTGATGGTCAGCGCCCAGGCGATCATCGCCGACATCGTGCCGCCGAGGCAGCGCGGCCGCTACATGGGGCTGATCGGCTCCGTCTTCGCGGTCGCGTCCGTCGCCGGGCCGCTGCTCGGCGGCTTCTTCGTCGACCAGCTCTCGTGGCGCTGGGTCTTCTACGTCAACATGCCGGTCGGCGCGCTCGCGATCCTGATCGTCATCTTCAGGCTGCACCTGCACGTGCCGACGACGCGGCACCGGATCGACTATCTCGGCGCCGCCCTTCTCACCGGCGGCGTCGGAGCCCTGATCCTGCTGACGAGCTGGGGCGGCAGCCAGTATCGGTGGGGATCGCCGACGATCGTGGGGCTCGGCGTCGCCGGGGTGGCTCTGCTCGCAGCGTTCATCTGGCAGGAACGCCGGGCGGTCGAGCCGATCGTGCCGCTGACGCTCTTCCGTTCCAGCGTGTTCAACGTCTCGAGCGCGATGGGCGCGACGATCGGGATGGCGATGTTCGGTGCGATCGTCTTCATCCCGCTCTACCTGCAGCTCGTGTACGGCGCGAGCGCCACCGGGTCCGGGCTCCGCATGATCCCGCTGATGGTCGGCCTGCTCACCGCGGCGATCGCCTCCGGGCGCACGATCAGCCGGATCGGCCGCTACCGGATCTTCCCGATCGCGGGCACCGCCGTTCTCGTCGCCGGCATGTTCCTCCTGTCGCGCCTCGATCTCGGCACGCCACCGTGGCTGGCCTCGGTCTACATGCTCGTGGTCGGGATCGGCATCGGGCTCGTGATGCAGGTGCTCGTCCTCGTCGTCCAGAACGACGCGGAGCCGAGGAACATCGGAGTCGCCACCGCCACTGCGACGTTCTTCCGCTCGGTCGGCGGCTCTTTCGGCGTTGCGATCTTCGGCGCCATCTTCGCGGCGCGGCTCTCCCACGAGCTCGCGCACCTGCCGCGCGGCGTCGTCGCCCATCTCGGCGCCGGCGTCCACATGAGCCCGGCGCAGGTCCGCCATCTCTCGCCCACCGTCCACGCGGACTTCCTGCAGGCGTTCGCGAACGCGCTCCACGGCGTCTTCCTCTGGGGCCTCGCGTTCGCCGTCATCCCGTTTGCGCTCTCGTGGCTCCTGAAGGAGGTGCCGCTTCGCACGACGCTGCACCGGTCGGCCGAGCTCAGCGCCGAGCAGGCGCCCGCCGGAGGCTCGATTCCCGAGGAGATCGTCGAGCCCTACGCGCATGCGAACCCGACCGGCTGACCGAATTGCGCATGATGGAGCAGTGCACGCGACCCAACAGGAGAAGGCCGCGGCCTTTCGTGCGCTCCACGAGGGCGAGACGTTCATCATCCCGAACCCGTGGGATGCGGGCTCGGCGAAGGTTCTCGCGGCGCTCGGGTTCAAGGCGCTCGCGAGCACGAGCTCGGGCTTCGCGTTCACGCTGGGACGTCCGGACGGCGGCGCGACGCTCGAGGAGGTGATCGAGCACACGAAGCAGCTCGCTGAGGCGACGAGCCTGCCCGTCTCGATCGACCTCGAGAACGGCTACGGGCCCGATCCCGAGCACGCCGCCGTCGCGATCGCCCGGGCGGCGGCCGCGGGGGCGGTCGGGGGATCGATCGAGGACTACGACCCGCGCGGCGAGATCTACGGCCGCGACCTCGCAGCAGAGCGAGTGGCAGCGGCCTGCGAGGCCGCAAGGCGGCTCGACTTCTCCTTCCTCGTGACGGCGCGCGCCGAGAACCACATCCGCGGCAACCCGGATCTCGACGACACGATCGCCCGCCTGCAGGCCTACGAGCGAGCCGGAGCGGACGTGCTCTACGCGCCCGGCCTCCGGACGACGGACGAGATCCGCGCCGTCTGCGAGTCGACCGGCAAGCCCGTCAACGTGCTCGCCCGCCCCGGCCTGTCGCTGGCCGACATCGCTGCGGCGGGAGCCCGGCGGGTCAGCGTCGGCGGCGCGCTGACGTGGGCGGCCGTCGCCGCGCTGGCCGGCGCGGCCGAACGGATGCGCGACGACGGGGACTTCTCGGCACTCGACGTGCCGGCCCCGAGCAGGGCCTGGCTCACCGGCTGACGCCTCAGCGGGCAGCCCGTAGTGCGGGGAGTCGCGCCGCTTCGATCCGGGAAGAACCGGCCCATGCCGCTCGCGAAGCGCTGGGCCGTCACGACACTCACCTCCGGGTCGCTCGTGCTGGCGGCGCTCGCGCTCTGGCAGCTCCGCACCGCACTGACGCTCGTGCTCGTCGCGTTCACGCTCGCGGCCGGGATGCGTGCCGGCGTCGAGGCGTCGAAGCGGCGCGGGATCCCGGCTGTGGCGGCGATCCTGCTCCACTACGCGGTGCTGCTGGGCCTCCTCGCGCTCCTCGTCGCGCTCGTCGTCCCGCCGGCGCTGGACGAGCTGCGCGCGGCGCTCGGCGGCATACCGCCGTCAGCAGGCGACGTCGAGCGGAAGGCGCGACTCGCGAGCGGCATCCGGCGCGACGTCCTCCTCGCGCTCGAGCACTTTCTGCAGCGCGCACCGACCCGGACGGAGCTGCTGCACCCCGCGCTCGACGCCGGGCGCGCGATCGCGGTGCTCGTGGCTCGGGTCGCCTTCACGCTCGCGGTCGCCGCGTACTGGATCCTCGAGCGCGACCGCGCACTCGCGCTCGTGGCCGCAATCGTCCCCGCCCGCAGGCGACAGGCGGTTCTCGACGGCTGGCTCCTCGTGGAGTCGCGGCTCGGTGCATATGTGCGTCGCGTCTTCGTGATGGTGCTGGTCGTGAGCACCGTCCTCTCGATCGCGTATCTCCTGCTCGGCGTTCCGTACGCGCTGCTGCTCGGCCCGTTCTCCGGAGCGATCGAGGTCGTGCCGATCGTCGGGCCGCTGCTCGCGGGCCTCGCCGCGATCGGCCTCGCCTACACGGTCTCCCTGCAGCTCGCCCTCGAGACGGCCGCCGTCTTCGTGGTCTTTCGGCTGCTGCAGGACTACCTGATCAATCCGCGGGTCTTCGGCGGCGCCGTCGGGCTCGCCCCGCTCGTCGTGCTCGTCTCCGCTTCGGCCGTCGGCGTCGTGCTCGGTCCGGCGGCGGTCGCGCTGGCGACGCCGCTCGCCGCGATCTGCGTCACGATCGTCGAGGTCGTGACCGTACGCCGGCCGCGCCTCGGGTAGGCCGGCTGCGGCGGCCGAATGGGCCGCCCGGCTCTTGCCGAACGGCCGCTCCGCGGCGATCCTTCCATCGTGGACGACGCCGCCGTGCTCGCAGCGCTCGCCGGGGCCGACAGCGCCCGCTCGCTTCCCCGGCTGGGCGGCATGGCGCGGCCGCGCGGCGTTGCGATCGTCACCGAGCGGGTGTGGTGCTTCAGCGGCACGGACGGCTCGACACTCTCGAGCGGACGGATGCCACAACCGCCGGCGCTCGTGGCGCGCCTGCCGTTCGCCCGCGGTCTCGCGAAGCTGGCGGTTTCGCTCGCGCCGCTGCTCGGCCGCCGCGGCACCGCCCGCCGCGGCGAGCGCCTCTTCCTGCTCGCCGCGCTCTTCGTCCCCCTGCCGCTCGCCGCGGTGCCCGCCGCGTATCGAACGGCCGCGCTCCTCGCCTCGATCGCCGTTCTCCTCGCCTGGATGCTGCGCGGCCGCACGCTCCGGCTGCACGGCGCCGAGCATCGCGCGATCGCCGCGGCGGAGACGCGCCTGCTCGTCGCGACCTGGCACGGGCTCGCCCGGCCGAGCCGGTTCTCGCCGCGCTGCGGCACGAACTTCGCGGCTCTCCTCCTGCCCGTCTCGCTCCTCCTCGACCGGTTCTGGCTCCTGCCGACGTCGACCCTGACGCCTCTCGTCGTCAGCCTCGTGGCCCTGACGCTCACGATGGAGATCTGGATCGCCGCGCAGCGGTGGCTCTCGTCGGTCGGCCGCGTCGCGCTCCTGCCGGGGCTCGCGCTCCAGCGGCTCACGACGCGGGAGCCCGACCTGCTCGACACGCGCGTCGCATTGCGCGCCGTGGCGGGTGCGCTCGCCGAAGACGCCCGCCTGCGTGCGGCTACCGCCCGCGTCGCTGCCTGAGCCGCCGCTCGGCGGCCTCGACCAGGCCGGCCGCCAGGTCGGCATCGGCCCGCGCGGCGTCCGCGGCCTTCCGTGCCCGCCTCGATTCGGCGTCGAGCCTGCCCGCCTGCTGCTCCGCCTCGCGGGCCGCCCGTTCGGCCTCGCGGAGCTTCGACCTCGCCTCCTCGAGGGCGGCCTCGGCCTCGCGGCGCCCGTGCTGCGCCTGCGCCTGCCGCGACGACGCGCGGCGGGGCTCTGCGGCCTCGGCGATCCGGCTGACGACGTCGAATCCCTCGGCGCGGATCGGCTCGACGAAGCGCCCTCGCGCGAGCAGCTCGCGACCGTCCTCGGAGATGGCAGCGGCGCGAAGCGACTCGTCGACCTGGTCGAGCACGGCAGGGGACGTCCGTCCGCGCTCCTGCGAGATGAGCCGCGCATTGCCCTGCAGGCGGCGGCGCGCTTCGAGCTCGGCGCGGCGAGCGCTCTCGAAGCCCGAGCTCTCGTCGCCGGCGAGCGCGCCGGCCTGAGCTTCTCGCAATCGGTGGCCGGCGTCGAGCAGCAGGTCGACGTCGCGGCGATGGCGGCGGGAGAGCTGGTTGAGCACCCACGCGGCGACGGTGGGCTTGCGGAGCTTCGCAATCGCCTGCGCGCCGTCGGGATCTCCGGCGTCTCGGACAGCCTTCGCGACCCTCGCTCGAGTCGTGACGAACTCGTCAAGGCTCGAGCCGTAGAGCTCGTCGATCGCTTCGTCGACGCTCAACGGCCTGCGCTACTTCGCCGACGCGACGGCCTTTGCGAGCTCGCGCTTGGACATCTTCGAGCGGCCCGGAATCTCGAGCTCGCGCGCTCGCTCGTCGAGCTCCTTCTTCGAGAGGCCCGCGAGCTCGTCGCCTGAGCCGTCCGCGCGCGTGCGCCGTCGTCCGCCGCGACCGCGCTGCGCCGCTTCGACGCTCCGCCGCAGCGCTTCCATGAGATCCGGCTCTTCGTCTTCCTCGGGCTCGGCGGCACGATGGACCTCGTTCCCCTTCACCTTCGCCTTCACGACCTCGCGGAGAGCCCGAGTGTAGGTGTCCTCGTAGCGCTCCGGCTCCCAGGCGCCGGAGAAGCCTTCGATCAGGTCGAGCGCCATCTCCAGCTCACGCTGTCCGACGGCGGGCAGCCGGCTCGGCACGATGCCGACCGGAGGGTCGACCTCGTCGGCGAAATGCATCTGCTCGAGCGTCAGCGTGCGGTCGCGGACGCGGAGGCAGCCGAGGTACTGGCGGTTCCGCATCACGAACTTTCCGATCCCGGCGAGCTGCGACTCCTCCATGGCGCGAACGAGCAGCGCGTACGCCTTCTCCGCGCCTTCCTGCGGTCCGACGAGATAGGTGTGGGCGAAGAACGTCGGGTCGATCTCGTCGTAGCGGACGAAGTCCTCCAGGTCGATCGTCCGCCGGCCTTCCACCTGCACCGCTTCGAAGTCTTCGTCTGTCAGATGGACGAGCCGGCCCTTCTCGTACTCGAACGCCTTCACGATCTCGCCGGCATCGACGCGCGTCCCTTCGAGCTTGCAGATCTTCTCGTACCCGATCGGCCCGTCGTCCTTCTCGTGCACGAGGTGGAACTGCAGCTTGTGCTCGTGGACGGCGCTGAACACCCGAACGGGGACGTTCACGAGCCCGAACGTGATCGAGCCGGTCCAGAGAGCGCGCGGGGCCATCGGCCGGATTCTTCCGTCGAGCGTCGATCCGGAAACGCGGCTCTACGTCGTCACGAGATGAACCGGCACCTTGGCGCGCCGCCGCACCCGGTACGGCTCCTGCGACCACATCAGGTCGGCGACGAAGCGGTTGCGCGGCGGGTCGGCCGCCATCACGATCGCGTCGCACCCCCGTCGCTCCGCCTCGGTGAGGATGCGCTTCGTCGCCTTGCGCGTCGCGAGCACCTGGCCGGTCGCGTCGACGCCGCGCTTCTTGAGGAGCTTTACCGCTTCGCCGACCACCGCGCGCTGCGTCTCCCACTCGCGCCTCGTGGGCAGCAGGCCCGGATTCGGAAAGCCCATGCTCGTTCCCCACACACGGGCGATGCAGAAGACGTGCACGCCGCCGCCGCTCTCGCGGGCGAGCTCGGCCGCGCGCTCGACCGCGGCCGGCG
>Ga0310811_10007116_pt1 | contig 14311 bp, 16 predicted proteins | sample YCmetagenome_FD_207642 | JGI IMG/M metagenome (GOLD analysis project Ga0310811, IMG submission 207642) | Soil microbial communities from experimental microcosm in Duke University, North Carolina, United States - YC | ecosystem: Engineered > Artificial ecosystem > Soil microcosm > Unclassified ...
ACCTACGATCTCCTGATGAATCATTCGGCTGCCGCAAGCAGCGAAGCGCGCGAGAAGGTGACGCAATATCTCACCACGCTGTTCGAGGCCGGCGAGCGCGACACCCATCGGCTCACCGTGTGCGGGCTGACTTACCTGCGCGAGCTCGACGGCTCTAACGATCCAGTGAAGGCGGGGTATACCGGGCTGTAGGCACTGGCGCTTTGCGGCGCGGCTCCTAATACCGCGCCGCCTCACCGGAGACGATCAGCTTGATCGATCTCGCCAACGCGCCAGGGCCGGTTTGTAGCTTGGGCGCAACGCGCCGTGTCCGCCGTCTTGTCTCGATTGGATTGGTAGGCACGCTCTTTGAGCTTCGGCGGACGAGTCGCTTTGCCCACCCTAAATTCCGCTTGACGTTACTCCGCCGGCTCGTGCGTTCGCGTGTCGAGATGCTCGACCATGAGCTTGCGGTAATGCGCCGCCATTTCGCGATAATGCTGCCGCGAGATCGGGTCAGTGGCGTTGTCGGCGCGCTGTTCGAACATTTCGGCTTTCTGCCGGAACACGGATGCGTCAGCCATGGCTCGCTCCCTTTACGCAGTTAGTTAGGTGTTGGTCGTGCCCACCAAATGGCGGACGGCATGCGTTGATTTCACGATCGAGTGAGACCGCGCCTCAGTAGCCGGCCTCGATGGCCTGCGCGGTGAGCCGGCCCGCGAAGAGCTGGTATTCCAGGTCTTCAATCACTTGCACTGCTCGCTCCTGCGACGATGCGTCGGCCGGTTCCAAGGCGAGTCTGCGGGCTCGCGATAGCTTGCGTTGCAGTTCCTCGTATTCGCGCCGTGTCATCTGCGTGGTCCTTCTTCAAGATTCGGTCGGATGAACATTGGTGCGAAGCTAACGCCAGCGCGTTCAGCGGGTGCGTGATCCCGCTCACGCCGATCGTAAGAGGAGTAGCTTCAATTTGGATGCACCGTTGTGGTGCGTGTGATGTTCGTCATTCCAGGACGCGCCGATAGGCGCGGGCCCGGAATCCACAACCACGATCGGGAGTTTGGATTCCGGATTCGACGCTGGCGCGTCGTCCCGGAATGACGGTCAGGAAGGGGGTAGGCTCCATGGCAATCCTCCCAAATCCCCACCATATGTGGCATAATTTTCAACCGGATACCGCAATCGCTTGGCCGCCGCCGGGCAATGTGCTAATCGGCTCGCTACCGCTTTGACCGCCACCCAGAGACCGGCCGCGCCCCTAAGGGGTTGCGGGCGTTGAGGATATTTCGCCGATGAACCCTCCCTCGACCAGCGCCAAAACTGCCAACGCTCCCGATTCCTTCTTCACCGCCAGCCTCACGCAGGCGGACCCAGAGATCGCGGCCGCGATCAAGGGCGAGCTCGGCCGGCAGCGGCATGAGATCGAGTTGATTGCCTCAGAGAACATCGTCAGCCGCGCCGTGCTGGAGGCGCAGGGCTCGGTGATGACCAACAAATACGCGGAAGGCTATCCCGGCGCGCGGTACTATGGTGGCTGCGAATGGGTCGACGTCGCCGAGACGCTGGCGATCGAGCGCGCGAAGAAGCTGTTCGGTGCGAACTTCGCCAACGTGCAGCCGAACTCGGGCAGCCAGATGAACCAGGCGGTGTTCCTGGCGCTCTTGCAGCCGGGTGACACCTTCATGGGCCTCGATCTCGCCGCTGGCGGTCATCTCACCCACGGCTCGCCGGTCAACATGTCCGGCAAATGGTTCAAGGCCTCGCACTACACCGTGCGCCGCGAGGACCAACTCATCGACATGGATGCGGTGGCGAGGCAGGCCGGAGAGGTGAAGCCGAAGCTGATCATCGCCGGTGGCTCCGCCTATTCGCGTCCCTGGGACTTCAAGCGCTTCCGCGAGATCGCCGACAGCGTCGGTGCGTATCTCCTGGTCGACATGGCGCATTTTGCCGGCCTCGTTGCCGGTGGCGCGCATGCGTCGCCGGTGTCGCATGCACATGTCACGACCACGACCACGCACAAATCGCTGCGCGGTCCGCGCGGCGGCTTGATTCTCTGGAACGACGAGGCGCTGACCAAGAAGCTCAACTCGGCGATCTTCCCGGGCCTGCAGGGCGGTCCCCTGATGCATGTGATCGCGGCGAAGGCAGTGGCATTTGCCGAAGCCTTGCGGCCGGACTTCAAGGTCTACGCCAAGAACATCGTCGAAAACGCCAAGGCGTTGGCGGAAACGCTGCGCGGCCACGGCTTTGACATCGTCTCCGGTGGTACCGACAACCATCTGATGCTGGTCGATCTTCGCCCGAAGGGGCTGAAGGGCAACGTCTCCGAGAAGGCGCTGGTCCGTGCCGCCATCACCTGCAACAAGAACGGCATCCCGTTCGATCCCGAGAAGCCGTTCGTCACCTCTGGCCTGCGGCTCGGCACGCCTGCCGCGACCACGCGCGGTTTCGGCGTTGCGGAGTTCAAGCAGGTCGGCGGCATGATCGCCGAAGTCTTGGGCGCGATCGCGCAGTCGCAGGACGGTCAGGCGCCTCTGGTGGAAGCTGCGATCAAGGAACGGGTCAAGGCGCTCACCGATCGTTTCCCGATCTATCAATAAAGGCGCTCTCCGATGCGTTGCCCAAGCTGCAACAGCCTCGATACCCAGGTGAAGGATTCCCGTCCGACGGAGGACTCCTCCGTTATACGTCGGCGGCGGGTGTGCGTGTCCTGCAATTTCCGCTTCACTACGTTCGAGCGCGTGCAGCTCCGGGAGCTCACCGTCATCAAGCGCAATGGCCGCCGCGTGCCCTTCGACCGCGACAAGCTGATGCGCTCGGTGCAGGTGTCCTTGCGCAAGCGGCCGGTCGATAGCGAGCGCGTGGAGAGGACAGTCTCCGATATCGTGCGTGAGCTCGAGAGCGGCGGGGAGGCGGAGGTCTCCTCCGAGGTGATCGGGGAGAATGTGATGGAGCATCTGCGCAAGCTCGACGACGTCGCCTATGTCCGCTTCGCCTCGGTTTATCGCAATTTCCGCGAGGCAAAGGACTTTGAAAACCTGCTCGGCGAGCTGTCCGGCGAGGAGGACGCCGCCAGGATCGTCACGATACGCAAATGATCTTCCGCATCCTGGAAGATCAGCTCAGGGAAAAGTCCAGCGCCGCGAAAGAAGCCGCAAGGGAAGCCGATCGCCGTTACATGCAGCTTGCGCTGACGCTCGGCCGGCGAGGGCTGGGCCGGACTTGGCCTAATCCGGCTGTCGGCGCGGTCGTAGTCAGGGATGGCGTCATCGTCGGGCGCGGCTCGACCCAGCCTGGCGGTCGTCCCCATGCCGAGCCGGAGGCGCTCCGGCGCGCAGGCGAGGCGGCGAGGGGCGCAACGCTCTACGTCACGCTCGAGCCCTGTTCGCATTTCGGCAAGTCGCCGCCCTGTGCTGATGCGATCATCGCGGCCGGCATTTCCCGCGTGGTCGCCGCGATCGAAGATCCCAATCCGGAAGTGGCGGGCAAGGGGCACGCCAAACTTCGTGCGGCGGGCATCACCGTCGACGTTGGCCTTTTCGCGGAGGAAGCCGCCCGCGACCATGCCGGCCATTTCCGCCGTGTCCGCGATGGACGCCCGCATGTGACGCTGAAGCTCGCGGTATCCGCGGACGACAAGATCGGCGCCGCCGGTGGCAAGCCGGTTGCGATTACCGGAGAGGCGGCGCGGACGCGGGTGCATCTGCTGCGGGCGCAGAGCGATGCCATCCTGGTCGGCATCGGCACGGTGCTGGCCGACGATCCGCTTCTGACCTGCCGCTTGCCCGGCATGGCCGCGCGTTCCCCGGTGCGTGTGGTTTTGGACCGCGCCTTGCGCATCCCCTCGGGCAGTCGTCTTGTGCGTTCAGCGCGCGAGACGCCGCTCTGGGTGGTGGCTTCCGAGCTCGCTGAAGCCCCGGCCGCGGCCAAGCTTGGCGCGGCAGGCGCGCAGGTGCTGCGAATTGCGCCGACCCCGGCGCCAGAGCTTGATCTAAAAGGCCTCGATCTCAAGGCCGTGCTGCATGCACTGTCCGTCAAGGGCATCACCCGGCTGATGGTGGAGGGCGGCAGCCGCGTGGCATCGTCCTTTGTGGCAGCCGATCTCGTCGACGAGGTCTGGCTGCTGCGCGGGTGGGAGGCCATCGGTGCCGGCGGCGTTGCTGCGCTGGACGCATTGCCGCTGTCGGAAATCACGCAGTCGCCGCGGCTGAAACTTCGTGCTAGCGAGGCGCTGGATAAGGATGCGCTTACGATCTACGAGCGTTCGTAAGCTGGTTCCGCGTAAAGTCGTCATGCCCGGGCTTGTCCCGGGCATCCACGTCTTGGCGGCGAGTGATAAGGAAGACGTGGATGGCCGGGACAAGCCCGGCCATGACGATTGGGATAGCGAATGTTCACGGGCATTGTCACCGATATCGGCGAGATCACGAGCCTGAAGCCGACGGCGCAGGGGCAACTGCACCGGCTGCGCATTGCATGCGCCTACGATCGAGCCACCATTGCCGACGGCGCTTCGATCGCCTGCAACGGCGTGTGCTTGACGGTCGTTGCTTCGGGCGTCGAAGGGAGCAAGACTTGGTTCGATGTCGACGCCGCGGCCGAGACGCTGTCGATGACCACCGCGAGGCATTGGGCCGTTGGCACCCGGCTCAATCTCGAGCGAGCGCTGAAGATGGGCGACGAGCTCGGCGGTCACATCGTGGCAGGCCACGCCGATGGCGTCGCAAAAATCGAACGCCGAGACGATCTTCCCGATATGGCGCGGTTCGAACTATCCACCACCCGCGAACTCGCACGTTTCATCGCGCCGAAAGGCTCGATCACGCTGGACGGCGTGTCGCTGACGATCAATACGGTGCAGGACGTCTCGTTTTCGGTGCTGATCATCCCACATACGCTTGATGTAACCACGCTGTCCGGCTGGCGGGCCGGCAGCGAGGTCAATATTGAGGTTGACTTGATGGCGCGCTATGCCGCGCGCCTGACCGAGATGAAGGTGTAAAATGGCAGACGCGCGGCGCGCTCCGTTGAAGGACCAGACCGATATTTCCGGCGCTCGCGCGCTGATCGTGGAAGCGCGCTTCTATGACGACATCCAGGATGCGCTGCTGGAGGGCGCCGTCGCCGAGCTGAAGGCCGCCAAGGTCAGCCACGACGTGATCACCGTGCCCGGCGCGCTGGAGATACCGGCGGCGATCGCGATGGCGATCGAAACGGGCGAGAAGGGTGGCAAGGCCTATGACGCCGCGATTGCGCTCGGCTGCGTCATCAAGGGCGAGACCATCCACTTCGAGATCGTCTCGATGGAATCCGCGCGCGGGCTGATGGATCTGGCGGTGACCAAGAAATTTCCGGTCGGCAACGGCATTCTGACCGTCAACAATGAAGATCAGGCCTGGGCGCGGGCGCGTGCTTCGGAACTGAACAAGGGCGGCGACGCCGCGCGCGCGGCACTCGCCATGCTGCGCATCAAGCGGCGGCTGGCCAAGGGATAGATGATGGCCGAGAGCAAAAGCAAACCGGCAAAAGGGCCCGACAAGAAAGCCAATCGCCGCGGTGCGGCTCGGCTCGCCGCCGTGCAGGCGCTGTACCAGATGGATATCGCCGGCGCCGGCATCAACGACATCTTTGCCGAGTTCGAAAGCCATTGGCTCGGCAACGAGGTCGAAGGCGACAAATATCTGCCGGCGGAAGCCGCGTTCTTCCGCGATGTCGTTTCCGGCGTGGTCCGCGACCAGACCAGGCTCGATCCGTTGATCGATGAGGCATTGTCGCAAGGCTGGCCCTTGAAGCGGATCGATGCGATCCTGCGCGCGGTGCTGCGGGCAGGTGCCTATGAGCTGGAGCATCGCAAGGATGTGCCCGGCCGCGTCGTCGTCTCCGAATATGTCGATGTCGCCCACGCTTTTGTCGAGCGCGAGGAGACCGGCATGGTGAATGCCGTGCTCGACCAGATCGCCCGCCAGTTCCGCGGCGACGAGTTCGGGCGAGGGTAACCACAAATGCCGTCATTGCGATCGCTCGCAATGACGAGTGGGTAGAGCGCATGACGAGCGAAAATAAACGGCCATCCGGTGAGGACTCGCTGATCGCGCGCTATTTCAAGCCGCTCGCGACCGATCCGGGGGCGTTTGCGCTCGATGATGATGCCGCGGTCCTCAAGGCGCGCGGCGAGGATATCGTCGTGACCACCGATGCCATCGTCGAGGGCGTGCATTTCCTGTCGGACGATCCCCCGGACACCATCGCGCGCAAAGCGCTGCGCGTGAATCTGTCGGATATCGCGGCCAAAGGCGCGCTGCCCGCGGGTTTTGTGCTCACGCTGGCGCTGCGAAGTGTTGATGAGGCTTGGCTCGCTGCCTTTGCAGGCGGGCTTGGCGAAGATGCCAGATCGTTCGCCTGTCCGCTGCTCGGTGGCGACACGGTGTCGACGCCAGGACCGCTGATGGTTTCGATCACGGCCTTCGGCCGCGTTTCCGAAGGCAAGATCGTTCATCGCAGCGGCGCCAAACCCGGCGACCGCGTCATGGTGACGGGCACGATCGGCGATGCCGCACTCGGGCTCGATATCCTCAACGGCGGGGCAGTGACCTCCGCCTTGGCCGGCGATCAGGCTGCGAAGGAGATGCTGATCTCCCGTTACCGCGTGCCTCAGCCGCGCAATGCGCTGGCCGAAGTCGTGCGTGAATACGCAAGCGCGGCTATGGATGTCTCGGACGGTCTCGCCGGTGATCTCACGAAGTTGTGTGCGGCCTCGCGCGTCTCCGCCGCGATCGAGACAGCGCTCGTGCCGACCTCGAAGCCTGCTGCCGCTTTGCTTGGGCGCGGCGTGACAAACCTGGAAGCGCTCATCTCCGGCGGTGACGACTATGAGATCCTGTGCACGGTGAGCGAGGATCACGTTGCTGTGTTCGCGCAGGATGCAGCACGTGCCGGTATCGCCGTAACATCGATCGGAAAAGTGATTGCAGAACAAGGTGCTCCGCGTTTCATGGATGCACATGGCAACGCCATTAGGCTGAAACGTCTGTCCTACAGTCATTTCTGACCTGTGGTCGCGCCATAGCTCGCTTCAAGCGGCTCGCTATTTTGCCGGCGAGATTTGCAATGAAGCGAACCGGAAATGCCAACAGCAACGGGCGGATCAACCGTCCCAACAACAATGGACACGGCAACGGCGCCGGTCATTCCCGGAAGGGAATGCGGAAGCTGCACGCTGTGCTGCAAGGTCTACCATGTGGCCGACATCAACAAGGTTGCCGGCAAATGGTGTCAGCACTGCAAGCCCGGCAAGGGTTGTGGAATCCATGATGCGCGTCCCGCGCAATGCGCGGATTTCAATTGCCTCTGGCGCACCGAAGAAGGTCTGACGGCAGACTGGAAGCCGGAGCGCGCCAAGATGGTGCTCAGCGTCTTCCCGCAGAACGGCTTCATTTATGCCCAGGTCGATCCCGGTGCGCCGCAAGCCTGGCGTAAGCAGCCCTATTACGACCAGTTGCATCGCTGGGCGGCATCGAGCCTGCCGAAGGGGCAGCACGTCATCGTCTTCGTCAATGACGATGCCACTCTCATCATGCCCGACCAAGACGTGCCGCTCGGTCCGATGAAGCCTACCGACGGCTTTTCCGTGCGCCAGATCTTTGGTGCCGGCGGCATGAAGTATGAGGTGACGCGCGCAGGGCGCCCAGGGCCTGCGCTACCGGGCCTGACGGGTTGATCCGCCACTCGGTTTATGCGGCGCTAGGAGCCAAATCCCAAAATGTCGCGGTAAAACCGGTGCTTGGATGGTCAAAAAAGCGGTTTTTGTCCTCCCGCGGCGTTGCGCGGCGGAGTTGATTTTGGCATGGTCCGGCCCGATTTGAGGTCGTCCTTTTGGGCAGGGCTGGCCTCCTTTTTGAGCGTCCGCCGCGTTCCGCGGCCCGGGCGTGGGGCATCCAAGAATCTGAGGCAAATTAGATGACAGCATTGTGGTTGATCGTGCTCTGCGGGGCGCTTTCCATTCTCTACGCCATCTGGGCGACGTCGTCGGTCCTGAAGTCCGACGCCGGCAATCCCCGGATGCAGGAAATTGCGGCTGCCGTTCGCGAAGGCGCGCAAGCCTATCTGCGCCGCCAGTACACGACGATCGGCCTCGTCGGCATCGTGATCTTCGCACTGCTCGCCTACTTCCTCGGCATGCTGGTTGCAGTCGGCTTTGCCATCGGCGCGATCCTGTCGGGCGCGGCAGGCTTCATTGGCATGAACGTTTCGGTGCGCGCCAACGTCCGCACCGCCCAGGCCGCGACGACCTCGCTTGCCGGAGGGCTCGAGCTTGCCTTCAAGGCGGGTGCGATCACCGGCCTTCTGGTTGCCGGTCTCGCGCTGCTCGGCGTCACCATCTATTTCGCGGTCCTGACCCATGGCATGGGCCTCGCTGCGGACAGCCGCACCGTCGTCAACGCCATGGTGGCGCTCGGCTTCGGCGCCTCGCTGATCTCGATCTTCGCCCGTCTCGGCGGCGGCATCTTCACCAAGGGGGCCGACGTCGGCGGTGACCTCGTCGGCAAGGTCGAGGCCGGTATCCCCGAGGACGATCCGCGCAACCCCGCCACCATCGCCGACAACGTCGGTGACAACGTCGGCGACTGCGCCGGCATGGCGGCCGACCTGTTCGAGACCTATGCGGTGACCGCGGTCGCCACCATGGTGCTCGCCGCGATCTTCTTCGCCAAGACGCCGATCCTTGCCAACATGATGACGCTGCCGCTCGCGATCGGCGGCATCTGCATCATCACCTCGATCATCGGCACCTTCTTCGTCAAGCTCGGCGCCAACCAGTCGATCATGGGCGCACTCTACAAGGGCCTGATCGCCACCGGCATCCTGTCGCTGGTCGGCATCGCCGGCGTGATCCACTACCTGATCGGCTTCGACAAGCTTCCGGGCGTCGACTACACCGGCATGTCGCTGTTCGAATGCGGCGTGACCGGTCTGGTCGTCACCGCGCTGATCATCTGGATCACCGAATACTACACCGGCACCGACTACCGTCCGGTCAAGTCGATCGCGGCAGCCTCGGTCACCGGTCACGGCACCAACGTGATTCAGGGCCTTGCCGTCTCGATGGAAGCGACCGCGCTGCCTGCGATTGTCATTATCGCCGGCATCCTGGTCACCTACAGCCTTGCCGGCCTGTTCGGCATTGCGATCGCGACCGCCACCATGCTGGCGCTGGCCGGCATGATCGTGGCGCTCGACGCTTTCGGCCCGGTCACCGACAACGCCGGTGGCATCGCCGAAATGGCTGGCCTGCCGAAGGAAGTCCGCAAGTCGACCGACGCGCTGGACGCGGTCGGCAACACCACCAAGGCGGTCACCAAGGGCTATGCGATCGGCTCCGCCGGTCTCGGCGCGCTGGTGCTGTTTGCGGCCTATAACCAGGACCTCAAATTCTTCATCTCGAGCGGCAGCGCCGCCTACTTCAAAGGCGTCAATCCGGACTTCTCTCTGAACAACCCCTATGTGGTGGTCGGCCTCTTGTTCGGTGGTCTGTTGCCCTATCTGTTCGGTGCGATGGGCATGACCGCGGTCGGCCGCGCCGCCGGCGCGATCGTGGAAGAGGTCCGTCGTCAGTTCCGTGAGAAGCCCGGCATCATGCAGGGTTCGGACAAGCCGGATTACGGCAAGGCCGTCGACCTCCTGACCAAGGCGGCGATCAAGGAAATGATCATCCCCTCGCTGCTCCCGGTGCTGTCACCGATCGTCGTCTACTTCCTGATCTATGCGATCGCAGGCGGTGGTGCGGCCGGCAAATCGGCGGCGTTCTCGGCGGTCGGTGCCATGCTGCTCGGCGTGATCGTTACCGGTCTCTTCGTCGCGATCTCGATGACCTCGGGTGGCGGCGCCTGGGATAACGCCAAGAAGTACATCGAGGACGGCCATTACGGCGGCAAGGGCTCTGACGCTCACAAGTCGGCCGTGACCGGCGATACCGTCGGCGATCCCTACAAGGATACGGCCGGCCCTGCGGTGAACCCGATGATCAAGATCACCAACATCGTGGCGCTGCTTCTGCTCGCGATCCTCGCGCACTGAGGTCAGCGCAAGACTGAAATGCAAAACCCCGCGGTGCGAACCGCGGGGTTTTGTTTGGAAAGTCGCCGACCAAATCCCGTCATTGCGAGCGGAGCGAAGCAATCCATCTATCCGCTTGCCGAAGCATGGATTGCTTCGTCGCTACCGCTCCTCGCAATGACGGCCGGGGCGGGGCAGCGCGTTAATTCACCTCTATCTGCAACTCTCGTGCGCCCTAGTGGAAGCTGATCAGCTTGAACAGCGGCGCCAGGTAGGACATCTCCTGGCCCGAGGTCGGCGTGGTTCGGCTGACGAAATCGAAGATGTGGCCGTCCTTGAGCCCGTAATTGGCGAGCCGCCTCACCTGGCGGTTTTTGTCGAAATAGATTGCGATCACGCGCTGGTCGACGACCTTCTGGTTCATGAACATCACCGGGCGCTCGGCACGCTGGGAGATGTAATAGAAGACCTCGCCGTCCAGGGTGGCGACGGTCGACGGCGTGCCCATCACGATCAGCACCTGGTCCTGGCTCGCGCCGATCGGGATCTGCTCCAGCGCGCCCTGCGGCAGGATATACCCCTTCTGGAATTGCTCGCCGGTACAGGCGGCAAGCAGGCCGCAGACGAGGGCGGCCGAAGCGGCCATGCGCAGGCCGCGCCACGCAGACAAGTCGCGCCACTTCGCAAACAGGCCGCGCGACGCGTACCTTTGGGTCTTGCTCGTCTCAATCATGTCGGAATGGGTCCGGTCCCCTTGCATCCGGCGAGGCGTTGACGTACCGGGCGATAGCCTCGTTTGCAATATGTGCGTGACCCCAAAAGGGCTCGCTTGCGGAACCCATAATGCTTTGGCCGTTCAAACACTTCAGGAAACCCCGGCTAGCCCCGCGCGGCACCATCGAGACCATCTATGGCATGATCGTGACGCAGGTGCGAGAACCCCTGTTTTATCGGGACTTGAGCGTGCCGGATACGGTTAACGGCCGTTTTGACCTGCTTCTCCTGCATTTGTGGATGATATTGCGCCATTTGCGCGGCCTGCCGAGCGGGGTGGAACTGTCGCAAGCGCTGTTCGACCATTTTTGCGCCGATATGGACGCCAATTTGCGCGAAATGGCGGTGGGCGACCTGACCGTCCCGAAGAAGATGAAGAAGCTGGGCGAGGCGTTTTACGGCCGCGCGGCGGCCTATGACACGGCGCTGTCAGACAATGCCGAGGCGTTGGCGCAGGCGATCAACCGGAACGTTCTCGACGGTGAGCAGATTGACAATGCACGGCGGCTCGCCGCCTACGTGCGGGCGGCGCTCGACTCGCTGGCGGATGCAAGCGATGCGAGCCGTCTTGCTGCGTGGAAATTTCCAATGCCGCTCTCAGCAGGAGCGTCCGCATGAGTTCTATCGGCGATCGAGATCCTTCACGTGATCCTTCACGTGATCCTTGGCGCGCCTTCGTTCCGGTGATGCAGATTCCCGATGGCGGGCTGCATCGCGAGATCGAAGCGGATGAGGCCACGCGCGCGGCGATGGCGGAGATCGCAGGCCTGCGTGAGATTGCCTACGCGCGCGCCGCCTTCGATCTCAAGCCACGCAGCGGTGGCCAGGTTCATGTCGCAGGCCGCGTCCAGGCGCAGGTCGGGCAGAATTGCGTGGTGACGCTCGAGCCGCTCGAGAACGACATTGATGAAGAGGTCGACCTGATCTTCGCGCCGTCGGAGCAGATTCCTGAAATCGCCGACGACGAGGATGACGACAGCGTGACCGATATGACGGACGCATTTGAGCCGATCGAGAATGGCATCATCGATCTCGGTAGGCTTGCGAGCGACATGCTCTATCTCGCGATCGATCCCTATCCGCGCAAAGAGGGCGCAGTGTTCGAACCGCAAGTCGCAGCCAGCGATCCCGAGGACCATCCCTTCGCCTCGCTGAAATCGCTGCAGGCCGACCTGACCAAGGCCTCATCCAAGCCGAAGCGCAAATAGGGCTGGCAAAGTGCCTATAGACCCACCATTTCATGGGCTTAGGGCAAGATTCTGATTCCCTGCCATAGCAGTTCCAGCACAAATGGCGGGGGTCAAGAGGTTGTGTCGGCACGCCGAAACGCTATTGTCCGAGCAGGGCCGGGCGGCAGAAGCGCCGCTGGCCGTTCTGGCCTCCAAGGAATTGGCGACCAAGACATCAGGTTTCCGGGACATTCATGCCTCAAAAGGTTCGAATCGCGCTTGACGCCATGGGTGGCGATGTCGGCGCGTCCGTTGTCGTGCCTGGGGCTGCGATGTCGCTCGCCCGGCATCCCGACGCCGAATTCCTGCTGTTCGGCAAACGCGAGCTGATCGAAGCCGAGCTTGCCAATCATCCCAGGCTGAAGGCGGTTTCCCGCGTCATCCATACCGATGTCGTGGTCAACAGCGAGGACAAGCCGAGCCAGGCGCTGCGGCGCGGCCGCAAGACCTCCTCGATGTGGCTCGCCATCGAAGCGGTGAAAAAGGGCGAGGCCGATGTCGCGGTCTCCGCTGGCAATACCGGCGCGCTGATGGCGATGGCGCGGTTCATCCTGCATATGCTTGACGGCATTGACCGCCCGGCGATCGCCGCGATCTGGCCGACGGTACGCGGGGAATCGGTGGTGCTCGATCTCGGCGCCACCATCGGCGGCGATGCGCGCCATTTGGTGGCGCTGGCCGCGATGGGGAGCGCGATGGCGAGCGTGCTGCTCAATTTGCCGCGACCGAAGGTCGGCTTCCTCAACATCGGAACCGAGGAGATCAAGGGCCACGAGGAAATCCGCGAGGCCGGCGAGATGCTGCGCGCCATGAACCTGCCCCAGCTCGAATATGTCGGCTTTGTCGAGGGCGATGGCATCGGCAAGGGCGTCGCCGACGTGGTCGTGACCGAAGGCTATAGCGGCAACATTGCGCTGAAGACGGCCGAAGGCACGGCACGCCAGATCATGGACCTCCTGCGTGAGGCGATAGGCAAGAGCTGGCTCTCCAAGATAGGCTATCTCTTTGCCAAAGGTGCTTTCCGCGCGCTGCGCGACAAGCTCGATCCCAACAAGTCCAATGGTGGGGTGTTCCTGGGGCTGCGGGGCGTCGTGGTCAAAAGCCATGGCGGCATCGATGCCGAGGGCTTTGCCTACGCCGTGGATGTTGGCTATGAGATGGTCCGCTACGATCTCCTGACCAAGATCAATCAAATGCTTAATCGCGATGGCAGCGGGTTCGTCCCGCCCACGCCGGAGGCTGTCTCGTGACCTTACGTTCGGTGGTACTCGGCTGTGGTTCCTATCTGCCGCAGCAGATTTTGACCAATGCCGAACTGGCGGCACGGATCGACACTTCCGATGAGTGGATCGTGCAGCGGACCGGTATCCGCGAGCGCCATATCGCCGCTGACGGCGAGTTCACCTCGCATCTGGCCATCAACGCCGCCAAGGCCGCACTTGCCAATGCCGGCATCGACGCGCAGGCGATCGACCTGATCGTGCTCGCCACCTCCACGCCGGACAACACCTTCCCTGCGACAGCCGTTGCGGTTCAGAACGGGCTCGGCATCAATCACGGCGCGGCCTTCGACCTTCAGGCCGTCTGCTCCGGTTTCGTCTTTGCGCTGGCGACCGCCGACAATTTCCTGCGAACCGGCGCGTTCAAGCGGGCCCTCGTGATCGGTGCCGAAACCTTCTCGCGGATCCTCGACTGGAACGATCGCGGCACCTGCGTGCTGTTCGGCGATGGCGCCGGCGCCATCGTGCTGGAGGCGCAGGAGCAGCCGGGCAAGACCTCCGACCGCGGCGTGCTCACCACGCATCTGCGGTCCGATGGTCGGCACAAGTCAAAGCTCTTTGTCGACGGCGGCCCTTCCTCGACCATGACGGTCGGCCATCTGCGCATGGAGGGCAGGGAGGTATTCAAGCACGCCGTCGGGATGATCACCGATGTGATCGTGGACGCGTTCAACGCCAGTGGGCTCACCGCCGAAGACATTACCTGGTTCATCCCGCATCAGGCCAACAAGCGAATCATCGACGCGTCGGCGCACAAGCTCCATATTGCACCGCAGAAGGTGGTGCTGACCGTAGATCGGCACGGCAACACATCGGCGGCCTCGATTCCGCTCGCGATTGATGTCGCGGTGAAGGACGGACGCGTGAAGAAAGGCGATTTGGTCCTGTTGGAAGCGATGGGCGGCGGCTTCACCTGGGGCTCCGCACTGTTGCGCTGGTGACGCACTTCTAAATTTGTCGGCATTCCGTACACCGATTTTAGGGCCTACCTCTTCA
>Ga0310811_10007119_pt1 | contig 14310 bp, 13 predicted proteins | sample YCmetagenome_FD_207642 | JGI IMG/M metagenome (GOLD analysis project Ga0310811, IMG submission 207642) | Soil microbial communities from experimental microcosm in Duke University, North Carolina, United States - YC | ecosystem: Engineered > Artificial ecosystem > Soil microcosm > Unclassified ...
CCGCGCGCCCCACCTGCGGTTTATCCCTGCCCGCGCGCCCCACCTGCGGTTTATCCCTGCCCGCGCGCCCCACCTGCGGTTTATCCCTGCCCGCGCGCCCCACCTGCGGTTTATCCCTGCCCGCGCGCCCCACCGGCCCTCTTCGCCCTTCGGTTGATACCTATTGGGCGCAGACAAGCCGCACCTTTGCAAGGGCAGGTTTTTTTAGACGATTTTTCTGGCGAGCTTGAGGGGCCGAAAAATGTGGGGATTTGCCCCCTGTTTTCGCCCACAAATCCAGCTCAATTTCAAAAAACCTACCCTTGCAAACAAGCGGCGACGCTACAAGGGGTGGGGTGATCGATGGGCATTGGGCACAGACCCGTCGCAATGTCATGTACATAGGTGGATTCTCCTTCTCTACGTGACATTGCCGCTTGTCTGCGACCGACTCGATGACGAAAATCTCCGCTCGGCGAGCAACCCCGTCGCAGACAAGCCCGGTATTTCCCACAAATTCACATAGAGAAACAAATTCTCACATCAACCCTTCAGAAGTTCCACCATCTGCCGAATAGTATAAGTAAGAAGCAGATCGTATCTCCCCTTTAATGGGCAACAGTATAACCGATATCGTCGAGCGTCTCTTCGATCTGCATCTGATTTACGCGTTGAGGATCAAATTCGATATGCACCGTTTTCGCAGGAATATTCACGTTGACAACATTGACCCCTGCCACCTTGCCAAGCGAACCCTCAATCGCATGTTGACAATGTTCGCAGGAGATATCAGGAGCAACAAGATTCAGCATTTCCATCACATTTGCCTTCCTTATTGTGGCACTATTACAAAATTAGTATGGCTCATAGTTACATACTATAAAGAGCGGAGTATGCATAATTTCAGACAAAACCATCTTGCAATCACCCACCATCTAGCGATTGCCTGCAATCCCATAGAGCTGCATCAGCTCCTCAATCACCGCATCCTCGCGATCACCTTTTATGCCCTCCGGCACACAGGTCCGCAGATGCCCCTCCAATATCAACCCTTCCAGCTTCTCTATGGATTTACGCACCGCATACGTCTGGCGCAGAACGTCAACGCAATATTTGTCATCCTCGACCATTTTACGGATACCGGCAACATGTCCCTCCACGTAAGCAAGACGTTTCAATATCTCTTTACGCCGATCATCTTGCATCCCGATTTTTCCTTTCAATACCCATTCCAAACAACAGAGAAACCCGTCTCTTTTCCCCCAGTATACCATACCCCCTGGGTAGGGGTCAACAACCTTTTACGATACATCTTGTCTAAATTCCGCCGTATAACGGCGCTCCAGAGGAGGTGATTGTCTCCGTATCTTCCCATCTTTTCCTGTCTGAATTCGTGCTGGTTACTGTCAAAAGAACGGTCACCGCGAACTCCTGAACGAGCCCAAATGGTCGACCTGTCCTTCCCCGGCGTATGGACTCAATCTTCACGGTCACTGCTCTACACTGCGGATAATCTTCTTTGCAAAGTGGTTTTCAGCAACCTCCATGGGATATGATACGAGATGAAGGCAAATAATCTGACGGCAACGCCGATGCATTCCCAACGATGCAGCTATCATTCGATACTTGCACAGATCACGTACACGTGCAATTGCACATGTACAAATAGTAGCACAAAAGGATAAACAAACATGACAGAATATCAACTGCGTATCTATCGCATTAAACCCGGCACCATGGCGGAGTTTATTGAGGGTTGGCGCAAACATATGGTCCCCCTACGCGAAAAGTACGGCTTTACGGTCCTCTATGCCTTCAATCATGAGGAAAAAAACGAGTTCGTCTGGCTGGTAAGCCACGATGGACCAGAAGGCTATGCGGCGGCTGAGGCCGTCTACTACCAGAGTCCCGAAAGAAATAGTTTGTCCTGGGACCCCAAACCTTATATAGAACACATTGAGCTGAGGATCTTAAAGAGCGTACCCATTCACCTGACGCAACAGCATCAGTAGACCAACCGAACACGTCTGCTGAGAGCATTACGTATCGCCGCCAGTCCCGCTCTTGCGGCTCATCCAGCACCTGAGCAAACTCTCGATCCCCACTCCTCACGTGCCTGGTGTCGATGAACGGACATGGCGGCGCATTCAACGCTAAAATGCAGATACATGCCACCTTCTCACCATGCAGAAGAGACGCAATGATCTTACAAAGCACAAAACACCTTAGGAGAAAAAATAGGGACTTCTCCTAATAGACAAGCACTCTGGCAATAACCTAAGCTATAGCCACACGTCTCATGCATAAATCTACGTGTCCGTACATGCTGGTATATACACGAAAGGCGAGAAGGAACATCATGAAATATACCATCCGTCGTTCTCTACAAGGATTGAGCGCCATCCTCTTTAGCCTGGGGCTTCTGCTCGTGGCTTTTGTCGGTACGGCCTCTGCCCACGCAAAAGTAACTCAGTCAGATCCTGCCATAAATTCTACTATTGCTACAGCGCCATCCACGATCACCGTGACCGCCCTGGAAGAGATTAACCCGGACCCTAAAAAGAGCAATCTCTTCGTCTACGGCCCCAGCGGTGAGCTGATCAGCCAGGGCAACGCAATCGTTCCTTTAAATAATCCAAAGACGATGTCCATTAAGATCAAACCCGATGGAGATGGCGTCTATGTGGTACGCTGGGTTACCGTTTCGGCTGATGATGGCGATGCCGCCGAGGGCGCGTTTGTGTTCACCGTAAAAGCTGGAGGAGCCACAGCCACTGCTCCCGCACAGCCTGCTCCCGCACAGACGACCACTAATCCTGTGAGCACAAACACCAACACGACCAGTAGCAGCAGTCCACTGGTACCAGCAGCTGTCACCGGCATCATTACGCTTCTCGTAGGATTGGGCGTGGGTTTCTCTCTGGGACGCAATCGCACCTCTTCCACCAATGAGCTACCATCTCTGGAGAAGAAGGCCGACGAGGATATCCCATCCGACATAAAACGCTAAATTGTCAACACTGATAGAACATGCATGTAGAAAGGCAGTGCACTCATGCGGATACGACCCTTTTTCTGGCTCTGGCTGGCGTTTGTCTGCGCAAGTGTACTCACGTTTGCCGCCCTACAACATTCACATGCGCCTGCAATCTTGCAGGTGCATGTGCGACAGGCCCAGCCCCATACGCTGACTATGACCACCCTTGAGCTGCATCTCACCGATCCACAGGGGCTCCCTATCGATGAGGCCATCATTCATTCCAGCGCACGTATGACCAATATGGCTATGTCGACCAATGATGCCCATATCGCTACCATCGGTAACGGCGTATACAGACTACAGCTGCATCTCTCTATGGCTGGTCCCTGGGAGGTTATGGTCCTTGCCAACGCTCCCGGGTTTCTTACCCAACAACAGGTTCTTCATCTTGATGTTGTTTGAACATATTACACTGAAAGCATAATCTCTTTTTCTTCTTTTTTGCTTGACCATACTATACATTTTGTCTATAGTAAAAATGGTCCATTCTCTAGAAGTAGAAAGCGTCATTTCAACCCACAGAAAATCATCAGAAGGGAGGCAGTTGCCATGCAAAAGCATGTAGGTTTTCCATTGCGCTGGCTACAACGCTGGCACCTCTCGCTCTTCGAAAAGGTCATCCTCGTCAATAGTATCATGCTTATCGCCGAGGCCGTGGCTGGCGTGTGGGTCACCAGCCACCATCTGGAAACCCAACACTATCTGATCGATACCGGCTTTATTGTCCTGGCAACGCTCCTTACCCTGCTCATCAACATTGTCCTCTTGCGCATGAGCTTTCAACCACTCTTTGGCCTGCTCTTCACTATCCGCAAGGTCAGTGCGGGCAATCCCCAGGCTCGCGCGCCCATAGGCAATAACGACGACGAAATCGGGGAATTAGCCAACGCATTTAATAGTATGCTTGATCGTCTGGAACAGGCGTATCGCGAACAAACACGCCTGATCCTACAGGCCCAGGAAGATGAACGCCGACGCATCGGCCTGGAATTGCATGATGAGGCTGGACAGAACCTGACCGCACTGCTGGTTCACGCCGAAATTCTCCAGCAAACCCTTCAGACAATACCCGCTACCAGCATGCGACCAGCCATCAAAACGCAATTGGAAGGCAGTCTACAACAACTGAGTACACTCACACAGGGAACGCTGGAAAGCATCCGCGTCCTGGCCCAACAGCTACGTCCCAGCGTCCTGGAAGATCTGGGCCTGCTCCCCGCCTTTCGCTGGCTCGTAGAGGATAGCGCGCAACGCCTTCACCTTCAGGTTACCTTGCACATACAGGGCTTTCCACCTGTCACCCATCCCCTACCACCCTCCTACGAAACGGCCCTCTTTCGCATCGCCCAGGAGAGCCTGACCAATATTGCCCGCCATGCCCGGACGCAACAGGCGACCTTACGCTTATGTCAGGAACAAGACTCTATTCGTCTGGAGATCCAGGACGATGGTCAGGGCTACCTTCCCTCAGGACAACGCTCCGGCCTGGGCATTTTTGGCATGCGTGAACGTGCGATCCAGATCGGCGGCTCTTTCTCTATCCAGGCTCACAATGCTGGCGGCACGCTCGTACAAACCCTTCTTCCCCTCCCGACCGAGGAAGTTACCCCAGAACAGAGGCCCCTGGCTCATAAAGAGGAGCACCTCCATGTCTGACCAGATAACTCTACCAACCAGACAGATACGCGTCATCCTGGCAGACGACCACGAGATCCTCCGTCAGGGACTACGCCTCTTGCTACAAGCTCAACCGGATATCGAGGTCGTGGGAGAGGCCCGCACCGGTCTCGACGCCATCAACCAGGTAGCCCGGCTCCTGCCCGATGTGGTCGTTCTCGATATTAGCATGCCTGGCATGGATGGCCTGGAAGCCTGCCAGCGCATCCGTATTCACTACCCAACAATCCAGGTCCTGATCCTGACCATGCATGAGAGTGAAGAATATTTTCTTCAGGCCCTGCGCATGGGCGCGGCAGGCTATCTGGTCAAAAAGATTGCACCGGGCGAGCTCTCAAGCGCCGTGAGAACTATCGCCGCCGGGGGCGCATTCCTCTATCCGGGACTGGCAAAAGCGCTGATCCGCGCCTATCTCACGCCCACGACGCCAAAAATAACGCCCACCACTGAACGGCACCCGGATGGCCCCGAGCAGACCAGCAGGAGCGAAAATAAACTGGCCGTGCTCACGCCACGAGAGCTAGAAGTTTTGACGATGGTTGCGGAAGGACATACCAATCAAGAAATCGCCAATCACCTCGTTTTGAGCATAAAAACTGTGCAGGCTCACCGTGCGAACGTCATGGAAAAATTAGGGCTGCACGATATCACCCATCTGGTTCGCTTTGCCCTCCGCCACGGCCTGATCGCTCCAGAACCCTGACCCCATCATCGCTGTAACGATGCGGCTTGCCTGCACCGGGGCCTGCGCGAACGAACGTCAATCGCGCGAATTCTCCAACATGCACAAGAGATATGAGTAAAAACTGCAAAAACTATAAGTCATGTATCTCTTGTCCGTAGCTATTTTCTTATGCTATTATCGATTCGTCTATTACTACCAGTAAAGGGGTCGCAAGCGCAATGCATTTTATCAAACAGAAGCAACAGGTCACCACATGTCCACAATGCGACAATGTGGTCCGCATCGACGCTGAGGTTTGTAATATCTGTGGTAAGCAGCTCAAAAATTCAACGGGAAAAACCGCAACGCTTGCCCAGCGTACACCTGCACCAGCAGCGGTGCCACCTGCACCTCCCATACCAGCACCGCCCGTAACGGCACCAATTCCAACGCCACCGCCCCCCCAGGCGGCAGAGGAAGAGTACGAAGACGACGACGAGGAGTATGAAGACGAGGAGGAAGAGTACGAAGACGACGACGAGGATCTTCCTCAGTCCCCTTCGCCAGTTCTGCCATCCGCCCCCGGCGAAATACTTCATCAGATACACTACCTGCAAAGCCTATCACCTTCCATGGAGCGCTATTTCCCTGCTGACCTGCCTGAAAAGGCCCAGAAACTGGCCCTCTGGCGCAGACAACTGCAACGAGCCCTGTCCTGTGCGGAGATGCTGGATCGCGAGCCACTTCAACAGCTTGATCCCCAACGTATGTTCAAGCTGCGCAACCACCTCTCCGATGCCACCCGCGCCCTTGACTTTACCCATGAATATACCGTCAAGCTGGTCGGTCACGCCGGAGCTGGCAAAAGCACCCTGCTCGCCGCGCTGATTGGACGCGATATCTTCCCCCGGCTGGCTGGCGGGGCCGTCACAGGCGTACGTACACGTATTCGCCTCTGCGCAGAGCAGGAGCCCGAAGAACTACACGTCCATTTCCTGACCCGCACCGCCTTCGAAGATCTCCTCCACCAGACGCAACAGGCGATCCAGAATACCCAGAATCCACGCACCCGCGAGGCCCTCGCGGCCGAACTTGCCATCCTGCTCAAGGCCAGCGAGACATTCGCCGCACAGTATCTCAAAGACGATGAGGGATATATCGAGATCATTCCCGCCGAGCGCTGGGAAAACGAGAGCAGCCGCTACATCGAAGAACCTGCTCGCGATAGCGAAGAACCACGCCTGATCCGTCTCATAGATTATGTCGAATATACGATCCGCGCCACCCCACAGACACTGCTCCCACCGGGTAGTGCCCTGATCGATCTACCAGGCGGTTCCGCAGGCCAGTTGCGCCACGATGCCCTGCTACGCGAAGAACTAAATGAGGTCGATGCCGTTATTCTGGTGATTGGCAATAATCGCTTCGGCGACGATGATCGTACCCAGCGCATCTTTGAGCTGGTGAAACGCAAAGTCATTGCCAATCGCGCGTCCGATGTTGCCGCCAATATGCTCTTTCTGGCCGTGACACACTGGGACGAATTAAATACCAGTGCCAGCGTCGAGAAAGCCCTGGGTAGTCTTCGCGCCCTACAACGCGATCTCCCGACCGGATACAACAGCTATCACCACCATGGTCCCAACCACGATTTCTTTTTCTACCCTCTACGTGGTCTCGATGCCATGCTCGCAACCCTGGGCACCAGCGGACAACAACTGGCTGAGAACCGTCTGCAAGAGGGGCGCGAGTACGCCGGGCGCATCCTGAGTATTTATCCCGAACTGCTGAAACTGGATGCAACCCTTCCTGCGACCGCCAATGCTCAGGAGTTTCAGAAGGTCTCGGAGAAACAACACGCGGCAATGCTACACTTCAGCGGCCTGCCAGAAATGGCCTCCGATATCCAGACCTTCCTGACGCGTAGCCGCTACGAGGTCCAGCTCCGTCAGGCGGAAACGCAACTGGCAATGGCCTTCCAGTTGCTGGAAGATCTCTGCTGGGAACATCTCAATATGCTCGGCATCCATAGTCGCGATAATCTCGAATTGGATCAGGAACTCCAATCGCGGAAAAACAAGCGCGGAGCCGTGCGCTTTGAGCAATTGCAGAAACGCACAAACGAAATGCATATCGCCTGGGCGGATGCCCTCAGGCAGTTCGACGAGGCCATTAGCAGCGAAGAAAATGCGTTTCATCGCGCCCTGGCAACAGCCCACGAACGCGCCCTCAAACGTATCAAAGTGCATATTATGCAAGGCCACTTCGATCACTATATCAAAGTCAGCAGCCGCGCAGACCTGAATTCGCCCGCAATGGACATTGGACATCGCTGGATCGATATCGATGGCTGGGGCCTGATCAAAGAGCTGCGTATGAGCTTCAGTTCGGCGCTTGAACGTGAGATCAACGAGCCCGCACGCTCGCTCGCCGAGGCTTTTCTTCTTCCCATTGCCTATAAAGAGGAGATAGACGCAACCCTCGACATCACACGCATTGCCCTGGGTGAGTTCGGCGGTGAGATGGATGATATTCAGAAATCTTACAGCAAGCTCAAAAGAAGTATTCGCGAGAAGGCCCGCGATGTCTGTCTCTATGTCAGCGTAGGAGAACTGCTGAACGAAGAGAAATATGCTCCCAGCAAGGACAATCCAGCGGTGAGCGCACTCTATCGCCTCTCCGCGCTGCAAAACCGACCCGAAGACGTCATCCAGCAGGCCCGTCTGCTCATGAGCCCCATCCTGGAGGTCATTTGCGGCGATCTGGCTCGCAGCACGGAGCGGCGCATGGCCCATCTCTTCCGCTACGAACTCGATAAGCTCGAAGCACGGCAGATCTACGAAAATGACCGCATGGAGACCTTACCAACCCGCGTGCCCGGCCAGTTTTCCGACCTCGTGAATCGTCTACATAATTTGTTGACCGAGCGCGTGATTACCTCAGAAGCGCTTCGCCAGCAACTTGACCAGCTCCAGGCGCAACGTGAGGCCACCGTTGATGGCTGGGTAGAACTGCTTCACGATACGGAACTTTTGCGAACCGTCCATCGTTAAATCCTATAGCAGGGAAATAAATAAAGGAGAGCCTGTCGTACCAGACTCTCCTTTATCCCCCCAAGGAACTGACCCGTGTGCTGAGTCAAAAGATATCTCCCCCAAGATATCTTTACAACATGTACCCGTTCGTCGACAACACTCTGCGGGCGAAGCCCTATGAATGCTCCCTTCCTGCTTCAACCAGGAGCGACCAGATCAGGCTGGTCGTTCCTGTCCACAGGCGTCGATTTCCACCGAAACCAGCGGTATGCCTTTTCAGGCAGACGTCACCAGAACATGAGTATCTCCCCCCCAGGACATACACAGTCAGGTAACGTTCGTTTCCCCTGTTCTATAATACTGTACAGAACACAAATCCGAGTTAACGACGCGTTGAGATATCATGGAGATTCATTCAGATGTGGCGATTTTTGGTTGAGGTATAAACACTCCTCTTATTACATAGTGCATCTAGCTGCAATTTCATCTTATTCTCATCTCCAGAAATACAATCAAACACACTACACAAAACCCCAAACGCTCTTCTACCAGATCAACGATGCCACGGTCAGCAGCACCACACACCCGAACACCACATAGTCACCACGCTGAAATCCCGTCTCGTACAGCGCCGTCTGCCGCCCCTCGCTCTGATAGCCACGCGCCTCCAGAGCCGTAGCCAGTTCAGACGCCTGCCGGAGCACCGCATGGACGAGGGGAATAAAGAGCATCGTCAGGCTCTGGAAACGTTCGAGCAACGTACCGCTGCTCAGGTCCGCGCCTCGTGCCGTCTGCGCTTTGTTTAACTGCTCAACCTCCTCCATCAGGGTCGGAATAAAGCGGAGCGCCAGAAGTGTCATCAGCGCAAAGCTATCAACCGGCAATTTGAGACGGCGCAGCGGTGCCAGCAGCAGACTCATTCCTTCGATCAAGGCCATCGGCGACGTAGTCATCGTCAGGAGCAACGAAAATGTATAGAGAAGAAGCAAAAAGCTGGAGAAGGTAATCAGTGACCAGACACCCACATCCGTAATCAGGACCGGGCCCAGGTGCAGCAACTGATTTGCCGGAGGACCATAATAGAGCCAGTAGAACAGGAAACAGGCCAGCGTCAGCAACCAGAGCAGGCCCTTGAGAGAGCGCAATCCCGGCCGGCTCCAACTCATACGCCATGCAGTCCAGGGCAACCTCATCGAGAGCAGTAGCAACAGACCCGCACCACCCACGACCAGGAGAAAAAGCCGCAAAGACCCATAAGGAATACCAAAGGGTCCAATCTTCAGCAATGTGCGAAACTTTCCCTCCTGGTACGTTACGATAGGCCAGACGCCAAGAACCGTCAGCAATACAAGCAACCAGATCCTTTGCCAGAGGGCCCGCACACTGATCCCCGCAAAGAACAGCCCCAGAGCCAGCAACACAAGCGCCATCCCATACGGCTCCAGATGCCACGTAATATGATTTGCAATCGTTAACCAGACAACCAGCCAGAGCATCAGCAGCAACTTTGTCCGTGCCTGCAAGCGATGCAGCAGACTCTGTCCAGGATAATATGTGCCTAAAGGGATCATTCTTAACATAACATATATTCTCGGCTTAGATCTGTCTTGATAAACAACTATATTCGTAGAACCAGCTATAGACCTCATCCAACGTAAACACCTCCGGCGGGACGGGCACCCCCTGCTTGCGCAAAAGCGCCAGCAATTCATGCAGAGGCGGCGCTGCCAGCCCCCATGAGCGCAATTCTTCGCTGCGTGAAAACACTTCTTGCGGTGTTCCCTGCATCACCAGGCTTCCCTGGTGCAAGACGAACAGCCGGTTCGCAAGAGAGGCAACTTCCGCCATATCGTGGGAGACCAGAATCACCGTTCCCCCCTGCTCTTGCCTGATCCGTTGCAGACAGCCATACAATTCGTCCCGCCCCTGCGCATCTAGCCCCACTGTTGGCTCATCGAGGATCAATACCTGCGGCGACATCGCCAGCACGCCAGCCAGCGCGATCCGCCGCTTCTGACCGCCGCTCAGTTCAAAGGGCGAACGGCGTGCATACAGATGGAACGGAAGGCCGACCAGTTCCAGAGCCGTCATCACCTTCGTGCGTACCTCCCTATGCGCATATCCCATACGCTGTGGACCAAATGCCACATCCGCAAAAATCGTGGAGGCAAAAAGCTGGGATTCAGGGAATTGGAAGAGCATGCCCACACGCCGACGCAACTGACGCATATCCACGCCTCGCGCCCCTACCCTCATCCCATCCACCCACACCTCACCCGCATCTGGCTTCAAAAGCCCATTAAAATGCTGCATCAGCGTGGATTTGCCAGAGCCCGTCACACCAATAATTGCCACACAGCTCCCACGCTCAATCTCCAACGAAACATCCCGCAGGGCAACCTTTACCTGAGACGCATTTTTATAGCTATACGAGAGTTTCCGCGTATGAATAATGGTATCGCTCACGAATTCAAAGCCCTCGCAATCGATTCAAGAGTTATTGCTTCAGGATCAAGAGGCATGCCAGCCGCACGCAGACGCTCGGCAAGCTCAAGTGGTTCGGGAATAAGCAGATTTAAAGCGCGCAGGCGAGGCAGATCGGCAAAAATTTTCGTCGGCGTATCATCCAACAGCACACGCCCCTGCTCCATCACAATCACCCGTTGCGCCAGCGCCGCCTCTTCCAGCAGATGCGTCACCTGAATAATCGTCAGTCCATAGACCTCATGCAACTGATGCAACAATTGATTGATCTCCTGACGCGAAAGGGGATCAAGCATTGAAGTAGCCTCGTCCGCAATAATACAGCGCGGACGTAATGCCAGCACGCCCGCAATCGCAACACGCTGCCGCTGCCCCCCGGAAAGCTTATGCGGAGGCAACTTGCGCAGATGCGTAATACCCACCGCCTCCATCATCTCCTCGACCCGCACCCGCACCTGCTTCGCAGGCAGACCGCGCATTATCAGCGACCAGGCAACGTCATCTTCCACAATTGTCGCAATAATCTGACTATCAGGATTCTGAAAAATCATGCCCACCTGTTCGCGGATCTCGCGTAGCGCCCGCACATCCCGCGTATTCTGTCCGCCTACCAGGACATCGCCGCTATCCGGAAGCAATAGCGCATTACAATGGCGAGCCAGCGTCGACTTTCCACTGCCATTGTGCCCAAGCAAGATCACATATTCGCCCTGCCCAATGTGCAGATCGACGCCACGCAAGACTGGCACCGACTCCTGCCCGGCCTGCGAAGCGGGATAGGCATAGGCCACGTGCTGAAAAGAGATCAGCGGCACATCCGACTCATATCTTTGCATGTAATCTCCTGAATACAACAGACCGCCCCAGCTTCCTGACCAGACGACGGCGCGCACGCTGCACCTGACGAGACAAACGCTCACTGGGGAAGGCGCGCACCTCATACCCTAGCAACCTCACGCAGAGATTACAAGCAGTATATACAAGGAACGTTGAAAACAGAGAAGTTCCCCATAGCAGAATATAAATCGTCAGCCACCAGTATGTAAATGCAAAATCACTCACAGACATCACCAAAGGCACCATTTGCAGTTGCCAGAATCCCACGATGTCATGATGCAAGAAATCTCCCACCCATGATGTTACGGGATTGAGAAACGGCAACCATACTATGAAAAACCCATGCACAGCATGCAAAAAGTCTCCCAGCCGCAACGCGATGTGATCGAGAAACTGTGCCCCTCCCCTGAAAAAGCTATGCAAGAATTGCACATAGGACGTGAGTGGCACACCTGTCAGAAGGGCGACAGTACCCACCAGGAGATATAACGTAAGCGCGCCACAGGTCGTCCCCAGCAAGATCACGACTGCTGGATGGACGCGCGAGCGCATCATGACCCCCAGGTAGAGGCCACCCAGAATCTCAACGCCAAACATCGGCAGAAGCAATGGCCCCATCAGCATCCCCCCGAGAAACAGCGCCACGCAGCTACTCATAATGCCCACATAGAGACCGCGCCGCAGCACGAGAATGGCAAAGACTATGAATATAGGAAAACGGAAGATATCCCCCACAAACGGGACATAATTCACGAGCAATTGATAGATGACAGCAATATCTGCCAGCAAAGCCCCTTCCGCAATCTCAATCGGTTTCAGTGTCCTCAACATATATTATCCATGAGAGATACTACCTATGCTTGTATTCCATAGTTTTTCAGGCGTAGAACCTGCACACACACAAACAGACTCATCCAACCACGAGAATAAATTTTTGCCCAACTATAAGTAGCTACATTGTAGCGCAGAACTGCCGCAAGAGCACGCACCCGAGTGCATCAGCAGACAATTGGATATACGATAGCCAATACAGGCCACTGTCACCGCCTGCGAGATTCCACCTGCCTCCTACTCCAGTTGCGAAACTGCGAGACAGGTGCTATAGTACCACTCCGAAAGCCATTTAAACATCTGGAATAGCTAGAAAAAGGTTGGAGCATGTCACCGCAGGGAAACAGAGCAAAGGGTACAACACGAACAACGACCACCACACCACAGTTTTCCGCCAACGCCCAGCAGGCTGAAGCAATCGCCCACACTACCGGACCAGCTGCATTTATCGCCGCAGCTGGCACCGGCAAAACCTCTATTCTGGTGCAACGTCTGGTACGCTTGATCGCTGACGAAAAGATTCTTCCGGAATCCATTCTTTGTGTTACCTTCACACGCGCCGCCGCTGAAGAGATGGAGAAACGCGCCCTGAAAGCCCTCCGCAGTCGAGGATTCCTCGCTAAAGATCTCAAGGCCCTGCGCGTCGTCACCTTCCACGGCCTGGGACATCAGATGCTCCGCGAGAAACTGCAATGGACGCCTCAGGAGCTGAACCAGCGCCTGATCAGCGGCGATCCGCGTCAGTGGCTGGCCGAAGATATCGTCCGTCCCTGGCGCAGCAACCGCACACGCGGCATGAACTGGGAAGTCGAGATCGCCGCTGTGCTCGCCGCCGTCGATCGTGCGAAAGAGGAACAGATAAAATCCGAGCAATCGGTCGATTTCTTTCGCAAACATCTGGTGATCGAGCAGGATCTGGCATTGCGCTATCAAGAATTTTTCGTACGCTATGAAGAAACGAAGAAGAAAGAGAAATTATACGACCTCTCCGACCTGATCTACGTCCCCTTGACGTTGCTGGAAAGCAGTCCCAAATTCCGCAAAACCTGGCAGGCACGTTACCAGTATTTGCAAGTAGACGAAACGCAGGATACCAATCCGTCGCAGTATCAACTTATCCAATATCTGGCCGCACCAAAAAATAACGTCGTCGTCGTCGGCGATCCTGATCAGGCCATCTATCAATTTCGCGGTGCCAGTCCCGAGGCCTCGATCCTCTCCTTTCGCAGCATGTATCCCAAGGGCAAAATCTATCGCATCGAGCACAACTACCGCTCTACGCCCCAGATTCTCTCAGCGGCAAATCGCCTGATTGAGCACAACGAGATTACGCCGGGCTTCGAAAAACAGCTTCGCCCGGTCCTGCCCGATGGCGCTCCCGTCACCGTCACGGCGTACGAGGATCAGGAGCAGGAGGCCGAAGGGATCGCGGAACGCATTCGCCAGATTGTAAAGAACTGGCAGGAGAAGGGCGAGGAGCACTCCTATAAAGATATCTACGTCCTCTCACGCACCAACTTTCATCTCGCGACCCTGGAAATGGCCCTGGCACGCCAGCGCATTCCCTATCGTACTGCCGGTGGCTCCTCTTTCTTCAAGCGCAAAACCACACGCGATATCCTGGCCTATCTCGCCCTCATAGACGGCATGCGTATCTATCAGCGCTATCTCGATCTACGCGGCGGTCCCGAAGCACAGCGCTGGGATGATGTCTTTACGCCGGTCCATTGCGGCGAGCAGAATACGGCCTTTCGCAGCGTGGC
>Ga0310811_10007122_pt1 | contig 14308 bp, 14 predicted proteins | sample YCmetagenome_FD_207642 | JGI IMG/M metagenome (GOLD analysis project Ga0310811, IMG submission 207642) | Soil microbial communities from experimental microcosm in Duke University, North Carolina, United States - YC | ecosystem: Engineered > Artificial ecosystem > Soil microcosm > Unclassified ...
TTGCGACATCCGCGCCGCCCGATCGGCTCGCCCCTGGCGGCGGCACCGCCCTCCTCGCAGAAATCGCCGCGGACCTGGCGGAAGCCGGCTGGCGCCGTTTTGTGCTCAACGGCAACGACACGGCGAGCGCGATCCTGGCGCGACTCGGTGTCACCATGCTCAACATTGGCGCATCCGCCGTCGGCCTCCGCTGGCTACATGCAGATCGTTACAGTTTTTTACCGAAACCCGGCGGGTTTGGCGGTCGTGATCTCTTCCTCGACGGATTTGCGCCACAGATACGCCTTAATGAAACGGCTGAATGAGCGGCATGAACATCCAACCCAAACTCCAGAGCAGCCCTGAAGTCGCCCCCGACACACCGCTGATTTCGGTGGTGGTCCCGGTGCATAACGAGGCCCCGAACATCGCGCCGCTGATCAGCGCGATCACCATGTCGTTGGCCGGCATCGACCATGAGATCATCTATGTCGATGACGGCAGCTCTGATGCGACCCCGAAAACGCTGGCGGAGATCGCGGCCAAGCTCCCGACTTTGGTCCGGGTTCGCCACAAACAAAGCTGCGGCCAGAGCGCCGCGATCATCACCGGCGTGAAATCCGCGCGCGGCACCTATATCGCCACGCTGGACGGAGACGGGCAGAACGATCCGGCCGACATTCCGGCAATGCTGGAAGCCGCCCTCAAGGCCGAAGCGGCCGGGCCAAGGCCGGTTCTCATCGCCGGCCACCGCACCACCCGCAAGGATTCCGAGGCGAAACGTTGGGGCTCCCGCATCGCCAATAACGTACGCGCGAAGCTCCTGAAGGACGGCACGCCCGACACCGGGTGCGGCCTCAAACTGTTCCGCCGCGCGGCGTTCCTTGAACTGCCTCATTTTGATCATATCCACCGCTTCCTGCCGGCTTTGTTCATCCGCGCCGGCGGCCATGTGGTCTCAGTGCCGGTGCGCCATCATGCCCGCGCGCATGGCGCCTCGCATTACGGCACCTGGGACCGGCTGAAAGTCGGCATCGTCGATTTGTTCGGCGTCGCCTGGCTGCAGCGCCGCTGGAAGCAGCCGCAAATCGACCCCACTCCGTGAGCCCCAGGTCCGTGAGTCTCTGAGATGAATCGCAGGAAGCCGACCGCGCTTGCCGCCACCCGTGCGTTAAAGCCCGCCCTGATGGCGGGTGCGATGATTGCCGTGGCCGCCGCCCTGCCGCTGCTGGGTGCCGGTTCAGCGCAAAACGCGCTCACGACCATGCTCGCGGAAGGCGGCATGCGCGGCCCGGCGATGTTTTTGCTGCTCGCCACCTTCCTCACCGCCATCGGCCTGCCGCGGCAGATCCCCGCTTTTGTCGCCGGTTACGCGTTCGGCCCCTGGTACGGCACCGCCATCGCTTTGGTCAGCCAGGTGCTGGCCTGCAGCCTGGATTTCATCTGGGCCCGCGCCATCGGCCAGGATTTCGTCCGCCGCCGTTTCGGCAAGCTGTTTGCGAAAGTAGACACAACGCTCTGCGCGCGACCCTTCATCGCCACGCTCACGCTGCGGCTGCTGCCGGTGGGCAGCAATATTCTGCTAAATCTTGCCGCCGGCCTCTCCTCCGTGCGCGCCTTCCCGTTCCTGCTGGCCTCAACCATCGGCTTTCTCCCGCAGACCTTGATTTTCGCGTTGTTCGGTCAGGGCAGCGCTCCCAGCCACGCGCATATGCTGCTGCTCGGCGGGGCGATGTTCGCAGCCTCCGCTTGTCTTGGCCTCGTCTTGCTTCGCCGCCGGCCCAGCCTCGCCCCGTAGCGTTGGATTTAAGCCGCCATGTTGGTTTCGCTACCAAGGCCTCAGGGCACCAAAAGTTCTTGCGCCGCCTTTTTCAGAAATTCTTGACCTGAATTTGATCTAACGTTGTGACATTCTAACCCTTATCCGCCCACAGTTTGGAAAGTTTCCTACCTTGGCATTCGATCATCCCGGGGGCTCTGCCCCCTTTTCTGTGTCCGCCTCTCCCGGCTTGGCAAGGACCCCGCATCCGGGGATGGGCTTCCGCGAATTCGTCGCTTGCATCGCCTTGATGCAGGCGACCGTGGCGTTGGCCATCGACATGATGGTCCCGGCGCTGGGACAGATCGGTGCGGCCATGGATCTCTCCATCGCGAACCAGCGGCAATGGGTGATCACCGCCTTCATGCTCGGCTTCGCCGGGGCGCAGCTCATCTACGGCATCGCCGCCGACCGTTTCGGCCGCAAGCCCGTGCTGCTGGTGGCGCTCGGCCTGTATGTGCTGTGCAGCCTCCTCACCGCCGCGGCGCCGGATTTCACCTGGCTGCTCGCCGCGCGCTTCCTGCAGGGCATCGGCGCCGCCGGCACCCGCGTCATCTCGATCTCCATCATCCGCGACTGCTATGCCGGACGCCGCATGGCGCAGGTCAGCTCCCTCACCTTCATGGTGTTTCTGGGCGCGCCGATCATCGCCCCTTCGATCGGCCAGGCGGTCCTCACGGTCGCGCATTGGCCGGTGATCTTTCTCGGCCTTGGTGCCTATGCCACGCTGATCTGGCTCTGGATCGCGTTGCGCCTGCCGGAAACGCAGAACCCCCACGACCAGCGCGCCGTCACAATCACAGACATCAGCGCCGCCTTCCGCCTCACCCTCACCAACCGCATGGCGCTCGGCTACACCCTGGCCATGACCGCTCTGCTCGGCAGCTGGAACGGCTTCATCAACTCCGCGCAGCAGGTTTTCGCCCAGGTATTCCTGGTTCCCAAGCTGTTTCCGCTGATTTTCGCCGGCTGCGCGATGTGCATGGCGCTGGCGGCACTCACCAATGCGCGGCTGGTGGAACGGCTAGGGATGCGCCCGCTCTCGCATGCGGCTTTGCTCGGCTTCATCGCCATCTCCCTGGCCCAGGCCGCGCTCGGCCTGACCGGGCACGACACGCTGCTGCGCTTCGCCCTGCTCCAAGGGGCGATGATGTTCTGCTTCGGCCTGCTCGCCGGCAACTGCAACGCCATCGCCATGGAGCCGCTCGGCCATATCGCCGGCACCGCCGCCTCGGTGCTGGGGTCGGTCTCGATGCTCGGCGCCGCTCTGGTCGGCTTCCTGATCGGCCAAAGCTTCGATGGCACGATCAAGCCGCTCACCGCCGGCTTCACCCTTTGCAGCCTGCTCGGCCTCGCCGTGGTTCTGGCGGCGGAACGCGGCGCGCTGTTCCGCCACCGTTCGGCGCCTGAGCATGTTTCTCTGGAGTTTTGAAGAGGAAGAAGAAAGTGGCCGCTTTTTGAAAAAAGCGGCGCAAAAACTTCTTTGAAATCTGGCCGGGGGCGCTGAAACAAGCACGGCCCAAATTAACAAAGTTTTTTTGCTACTTTTTGTTCACAAAAAGTAGCGCTTTCTTCCTCCTATCTATCCAAACTCTCATACTTCTCCAGCAACCATTCCTTCGGTTCGCCGGCCGCGCCCTCATACCATTCATTGACCAGCGGATGCCGGCGTACGGCCGCACAATAAGCCTCGGCCGTGGCCCCCAAAGGCGGGCGATACGTGAGCAGCCGCGCCACCACCGGCGCATACATGGCGTCCGCCGCGTTGAACGTGGCGCCGAACAGATAAGGCCCGCCGGCGCCGAATGTCTGCCGCGTCTCCGTCCACAGCGCCTCGATGCGGGCGATGTCGGCAAGGCTCTCCGGCGTCTGGCCAAGCCCCGCATAGTCCCGGCCGAGATTCATCGGCATGGCGATGCGCAACGCACGGAACCCGGCATGCATTTCGGCGGCGATGGCGCGCGCGTGCGCCCGGGCAATGCGCTCGGCAGGCCAGAGCGCCGGGGCGATCTCCGCGCAATATTCGGCGATTGCCAGGCTTTCCCAGATGCGCGCGCCGTCATGTTCGAGATACGGCACCAGGCCGCTCGGGGAAACCGCTTTCACGCCTTTGGAATGGCCGCCTTCGAGCGGCACGAAGAGCTCCTCCGCCGCCAGACCCGCCAGCCGCACCATCAGCCAGCCGCGCAGCGACCAGGAAGAATAGCGCCGCGTTCCCAGATAAAGTTTCGCGATGTTCACGATACGCTCCCCTTGTTGACGCGGCTCTGGTTACGGCAGCCGGCGTACCACGGGAAGCTCGTCGCCGAAACCGCTGCGGGCAAACCCGTCAGAGCGGCATTCTTCAATGAAAGCCAGAATGTCCCGCAGCACCGGCGCATACCAGCGGAGATAGGGCAGCAGCGCCGTCAGGATGCCGACATGGCCAAGCCTTGGATAAACCCGCGTTTCCACGGGCGCGCCGAGCTGGCGGAGCTTGGCGGCAAAACTCGCGGTGTTGCGCGGCAGCACCACGCGGTCCACGGCGCCTGTCAATAGCAGCATCGGCGGCGCATCGGCACGGGCATGCGTGATCGGCTGGGTCGTGAGCGGATCCTCCGGCCCGGCAAAAATCTTTTGCAGCGTCGGGTCCTGCAGCGGCAGGAAATCATAGGCACCGGCCAAGCCGATCACCCCGCTTAACGCCGGGGCATCGGCCGCCAGCGCCACCATGGCGGCGTTATAAGCACCGGCGGAGTGACCCATCAGAAAGATCGCGCGCGGGTTCCCACCATAACCACTGATGCGCGCCGCGGCCCAATGTGCCGCCGCCTTGCAGTCATTGACGAAATGCGGATAGCCCACTTCAGGCCAGAGGCCATAGTCGGGCACCACGACGACAAAGCCCCGCTGCGCCAGCGCCGCCGCGATGAAGGCGGCATCGCCCCGCGCGCCGGACTGCCACAAGCCGCCAAAAAAGAACAGAATCACCGGGCACTGCCCAAGCGCTCCCTCGGGCGTGTAGATGTCGAGGCGCTGGCGGCTGAGAGGACCATAAGAGATGCCGCGCGACGTCGACATGCCCGCGCTAGGCGCCGTCCAGTTCAGCCAATCGATCGCTCGCGGCAACAAACCCATGGTTCATGATATACTCCGGCCGCCCGGCGGCACAAGCGCGCGGTTTGCCGATCTACAAGGACCTTCCTCACAATTTTGGCAGATCAAAGCTTCGTGCTAGGCCCGGCGCATGACAGACGCACCCGCGCATTGGGCCGGCTTGCCGCTCGACCGGCCGCTGGTCATGGGCATTCTCAACGTCACGCCGGATTCCTTCTCCGATGGCGGCAAGCATGGGACGCCGGACGCCGCCATCGCGGCGGGGTGCGCGATGCTGGCGGCGGGCGTCGATATCATCGATGTCGGCGGCGAGAGCACGCGCCCCAACGCCGCTTTCGTTCCGCCGGCTCTGGAAATTGCCCGCGTGCGGCCGGTAATCGAAGCCCTGGCGCGGGAAGGTGCTGTCATCTCCGCCGACACGCGCCACGCCGCGACCATGGAAGCCGCCCTCACCGCCGGCGCACGCATCATCAACGACGTCTCCGGCCTGAAACATGACCCGCATGCCGCCGCCCTGGTGGCGCAAGCCGGTTGCCCGGTGGTGCTGATGCATATGCGCGGCGCGCCGGAGACCATGGACACCCACACCCATTACGAAAATCTGCTTGAGGACGTCTTGGCGGAACTGACCGCCACGCGCGACGCCGCCCTGAAAGCCGGCATTCGGGCGGAACATATCGCGCTCGATCCCGGCTTCGGCTTCGCCAAGACCGGCGCCCAGAATCTGCGCCTCCTGCGGGCCACACGCCGGTTCGCGGCACTCGGCCACCCCGTGCTGATTGGCCTCTCGCGCAAGCGCTTCATCGGCGAGGCCGGTCAAGAGCCGGAGGCCGCGAAACGCTTCCCCGGCTCGCTCGCGGCCGGACTTTATGCGATTTCGCAAGGCGCGCATCTCCTGCGCGTGCATGATGTGGCTGAGACCGTACAGGCTTTGCGTGTCTGGGAAAGGCTGGTAGCGATAGATGATGACCCACACTCATAAACGCCACCTGTTCGGCACGGATGGTATCCGCGGCACGGCCAATACCGCGCCCATGACTGCGGAAGTCGCCCTGAAACTCGGCCAGGCCGCCGGCCTGCTGTTCACGCGCGGTGACCATCGCCACCGTGTCATCATCGGCAAGGACACGCGGCTCTCCGGCTACATGCTGGAGCCGGCGCTGACGGCGGGCTTTATCGGCGCGGGCATGAACGTCACCCTGGCCGGCCCGCTGCCGACGCCCGCCATCGCCATGCTGACCCGTTCGCTGCGGGCGGATCTTGGCGTCGTCATCTCCGCCTCGCACAATCCGTATGAGGATAACGGCATCAAGCTGTTTGGTCCGGACGGCGCCAAGCTTTCCGACGAGACCGAAGCCGAGATCGAGGCGCTGATGGAGAGCGACCTCTCCGCCCGCCTGGCACGCCCGGACCGGCTGGGGCGCGCCTCACGCCTGGTGGACGCCGCCGGGCGCTATGTCGAAGCGGCGAAGTCCTCGCTTGAGCGCGGCCTGCGGCTGGACGGGTTGCGCATCGTGCTCGATTGCGCCCACGGCGCCGCCTACAAAGTTGCCCCCGCCGCCCTGTGGGAGCTGGGCGCCACCGTGATCCCGCTGGGTGTTGAACCAGACGGGTTCAACATCAACAAGGAAGTCGGCTCCACCGTGCCGCAGCATCTCTGCGCCGCGGTGCTCGAGCATGGGGCGGATATCGGCATCGCCCTCGACGGTGATGCCGACCGCGTGATCCTGGCCGATGAGCGCGGCGAGATCATCGACGGCGACCAGATTCTCGGCCTGATCGCGCGCGACATGCATTTGGGCGGCCGCCTGACCGGCGGCGGCATTGTCGCCACCGTGATGTCCAATCTCGGCCTGGAACGCTTTCTCGGCGGGCTTGGCCTCACCTTGCGTCGCACCCAGGTCGGCGACCGCTACGTCGCTGAAACCATGCGGGCGGAGCAGAAGAATCTCGGCGGCGAGCAGTCGGGGCACGTGATCCTCTCCGATTTCTCCACCACCGGCGATGGGCTCGTCGCCGCGCTGCAGGTGTTGGCGGTGCTGGTGCGCTCGGGCAAACGTGCCTCGGAAGCCTGCCGCGTCTTCGCGCCGCTGCCGCAGCTGCTGCGCAACGTCCGCTATTCCGGCGCCTCGCCGCTGCATCTGGCCCATATCCAGGCCGCCATCGCCGCCGCCTCCGCCCGGCTGGAGCGCACCGGCCGCGTGCTGATCCGCGCCTCCGGCACCGAGCCTCTGATCCGCGTGATGGCCGAGGGTGAGGACCGCTCGCTGATTCAAAGCATCGTCGAAGAACTCTGCGCCACCATCGCGCAAGCCACCACCGCCGCCGCCGCGGAATAATGTTCCGCGTCCTCACCATCGCCGGGTCCGATTCCGGGGGCGGCGCCGGCATCGAGGCGGATGTGAAGACCATTTCCGCGCTCGGCGCCTATGCCTGCACCACGATCACCGCGCTGACCGCCCAGAACACTCTGGGCGTGGCCGGCGTGCACGCCGTGCCGGCGGATTTCGTACGCCTGTCGATCCAAACCGTGCTCGCCGATATCGGCGCCGACGCCATCAAGCTCGGCATGCTGGCGAACGCGGACATCATCCGCGCCGTGGCGGAGACGGTACCGACCGACATCCCCCTGGTGCTCGACCCGGTGATGGTCGCGACCTCCGGCGCGGTGCTGCTGCCCGACGCGGCGATCGAAGCGATGCGCGCGCTGCTTCTCCCGCGCGCCAACATCGTCACCCCCAACCTGCCGGAAGCGCAGAAACTCACCGGCCTGCCGGTCGGCACCGAGCCTGAGCGCATCGCCGCGGCACAAGCGCTGCTGGCGCGCGGGGCGCGGGCGGCCTTGATCAAAGGCGGCCATGGCGAGGGCGACACGCTGACCGACTATCTGGTCACGCCCGCAGGCGTGGAGCACATCACGCTGCCGCGCCTGGCCACGCGAAACACCCACGGCACCGGCTGCACCCTGGCCTCGGCGATCGCCACCGGCCTCGCCCAGGGCATGACGCTGCCCGACGCCGTGCGCCGGGCACGCGCCTATCTGCATGAAGCGATCCGCACCGCCCCCGGCTTGGGCGCCGGCCACGGCCCGGTCAACCATCTGGTCACGCTGCCTGCAAAATAAGGAAGTGGCCGCTTTTTGAAAAAAGCGGCGCAAAAACTTTTTTGAGCTTAAGCCCAGCACGGGCCAAAATGCGCAGGATAGTGCAGTCAGAAGAACAAACATGAAGTGAAATTATTCTGGCCTCGCAACCCTGTCATGCAGGGCGCGGAATCCGTTTGCAACGACCTCCCTGCACGCATTATCTCCCGGCTGAGACTTAGGACAGGGAACGTCCTTCACTCGGGCCTGGCCCGGCAGCTGAAGGAGTTTATCAGATGAAATTAGAACAAAGCACTTTGGAGCGCGCCGGCGAAGCTCAGATGCTCGCCGTCGAAGGTCAACGGCAGATCGCCCGCGCGATCCTCGCTTTCTTCGCCGGTCTGTTCGCGCGCAAGAAGGCCGCGGCCAGCAAGGCCGCGAGCGACGTCACGCGTAAGCTGGTTCTGCACTGAAGGAAGGAAGAGGCCGCTTTTAAAAAAGCGGCGCAAAACTTTTTTGACTTTGGGCCGGAGGCGCTCGAGCGGCACGGGCCCACATTAGCAAAGTTTTTTTGCTACTTTTTGTTCACAAAAAGTAGCGCTTCCTAAAAAAAACCGGCGCCCTCACGGACGCCGGTTTTTCTGTGGTCGGCGGCTGCCCTTTAGTGGTTCAGCGCCTGCACGATCTCTTCGGTCATCTTCTTCGCGTCGCCGAACAGCATCATGGTGTTGTCGCGGAAGAACAGCTCGTTATCCACGCCGGCATAGCCCGAGGACATGGAGCGCTTCACGAACAGCACCGTCTTCGCCTTGTCGACTTCGAGGATCGGCATGCCGAAGATCGGCGAAGCCGGGTTCGTCTTCGCGGCCGGGTTGGTCACGTCGTTCGCGCCGATCACATACACCACGTCCGCGGTGGCGAACTCGTTGTTGATCTGCTCGAGCTCGAACACCTCGTCATACGGCACGTTGGCTTCCGCCAGCAGCACGTTCATGTGCCCGGGCATACGGCCCGCCACCGGATGGATGGCGTATTTGACGTCGACATTGTCCTTTTTCAGTATGTCGGCCATTTCGCGCAGCGCGTGCTGGGCCTGGGACACCGCCATGCCGTAGCCCGGCACCACGATCACCTTGGATGCGTTCTTCATGATGAAGGCCGCATCGTCGGCGGAGCCGATCTTCACCGCCTTGTCGCCGGCCGGGCCAGCCGCCGCGGCTTCGCCGGTGGTGCCGAAGCCGCCCGCGATCACGTTGATGATGCTGCGATTCATGCCCTTGCACATGATGTAGGACAGGATCGCACCGGAGGAGCCGACCAGCGCGCCGGTCACGATCAGCGCCAGGTTGCCGATGGTAAAGCCGATGCCCGAGGCCGCCCAGCCCGAATAGGAGTTCAGCATCGAGACGACCACCGGCATGTCCGCGCCGCCGATCGGGATGATCAGCAGCAGGCCGAGCGCGAGCGCGGCGATCGCGATGAGGGCGAACAAAATGTAGCTGCCGCCGGAGATCACGAACAGGACGATCAGCACCAGGATCAGGATGCCGATACCCATGTTCAGCTTGTGCTGGCCGGGGAAGGTGATCGGCGTGCCGGACATCAGCGCCTGCAGCTTGGCGAAAGCGATCAGCGAGCCGGTGAAGGTGATCGCACCGATCGCCAGGCCGATCGACATTTCGATCAGGCTTTCAATGTGGAGATGATGCGCGGTGCCGATGCCGAAACTCTGCGGCGCGTTCAGCGCCCCGGCGGCGACGCACACAGCGGCAAGACCGACCAGCGAGTGGAAGGCCGCGACCAACTGCGGCAGCGCCGTCATCTTGATGCGCAGCGCCACGACCGTGCCGATGGCGCCACCGATGGCGATGCCGAGGATGATCAGCAGGCCACCGCCGAGGGTCATGCCGCCATGCGCGAAGGTCGCGAGGATGGCGATGACCATGCCGATGATGCCGAGCTGGTTGCCGCGGCGCGACGTTGTCGGGTGGGAAAGGCCCCGCAGCGCGAGGATGAACAGAACCGCCGCAACCATATAGGCGAACGACGTGAAAGACTGATTCATTGACGGCTTGCCTTACTTCTTACGGAACATCGACAGCATGCGGTTGGTCACCACGAAGCCGCCGAAAATGTTGATGCTGACCAGCACCACGGCGATGAAGCCGAGCACGTGCGCCGCCGGGTTGCCGTGCAGCCCGGTCGCCAGCATCGCACCGACAATGATCACCGAGGAGATCGCGTTGGTCACGGCCATCAACGGCGAATGCAGCGCCGGGGTGACGCTCCACACCACGTAATAGCCGACGAAGATCGCCAGCACGAAAATGCTGAAGAGATAGACGAAGGGCGCGGCCGGATGGACGTTTTGCGCCACGACGGCGGCCACGCCGGCGGCGTTCTGCGCCAGGATCGAGGCCTGATGCGCAAGGTCGGCGGCTTGCGCCGCCAAATCGGCTGGGGTCATGTCTGGAACTCCTTCAAGCAGACTTGGGCTGGAAGGCGGGGTGAACCACCTGGCCGCCTTTGGTCAGAAGCACGCCTTTGATGATGTCGTCGCTCTGGTCGAGCTTCGGCGCCTTGGCTTCCTTGTCCCAGAAGGTGGTCAGGAAGGTCAGCAGGTTGCGGGCGTACAGCGCGCTGGACGCAACCGCGATGCGCGACGGCCAGTTGCGATGACCGATGATGGTCACACCGTTAGGGGTGGTGATCACCTCGCCCGGCACCGTGTCGGCGCAGTTGCCGCCGGCATCGGCGGCCAGGTCGACGATGATGCTGCCCGGCTTCATCGAGGCGACCATCTCCGACGTCACGATCACCGGCGCCTTGCGGCCCTGCACCAAGGCAGTGCAGATGACGATGTCGTTCTTGCCCACGGTCGTGGCCATCAGCTCCGCCTGCTTCTGGCGGAACTCGTCAGACATCTGGGTGGCGTAAGCGCCGGTCTGCTTGGCGCTTTCCTCGTCATCGACGCCCACATAAGTGGCGCCGAGCGACTTGATTTCTTCCTTCGCCGCCGGACGCACGTCTGTGCCGGAAACGATGCCGCCGAGGCGGCGCGCCGTGGCGATCGATTGCAGCCCGGCTACGCCGGCGCCGATCACGAACACGCGGGCCGGCGGCACGGTGCCGGCGGCGGTCATCATCATCGGGAAACCGCGGGCAAATGCGTTGGCGGACTCGATCACCGCGCGATAGCCGGCCAGGTTCGCCTGGCTGGACAGCACGTCCATGCTCTGCGCGCGGGTAATGCGCGGCAGCATTTCCATCGCCACGCCGTCAATGCCGGCAGCGGCCAGAGCCGGCACCAGTTCGGGGTCGGCAAAGGTGTTCATCGTGCACACCAGCAGCGTGCCGCGCGCCATCTGCGCGCGGATTTCCGGCTCTGGTGCCTGCACGGCGAACAGAATGGCCGCACCCTGCAGCGCCGCCTGTGCGTCGGCGGCGATCTCCGCCCCCGCCGCCTTGTATTCCTCGTCGGAAATTGCCGCGCTTAGACCGGCGCCAGCCTCAACCGCAACGGTCAGACCTAACCCGATCAACTTTTTCACTGTATCCGGCGTCGCCGCCACGCGAGCTTCGCCCGCCCGGCGTTCTCTCAAAACCGCAAGACGCATCTAAACATCCCTTAGATCTGAAACCAATTTGGGGTCACCATGAAAGACCCCGCCTAAATATTCAAGCGCGAGAAGAAAAGCCCCCTGGCAGACAGGGAGCCCCGCTTCACACGCAGCACAATAGCCCTTGCACTCTATACAAGCGCCCTAAGTCATAGATTTAAACAATCATGACCGCTACATGCCCCTTCTCCGCGGAGAAGCCAAGGTAACGGTACGATAGGCCGGAGCTGGCGATAAATTCCTGAAACGCTTTGTATTCATGCGCCCGCCAGCCTGGATAATTGAAATATTCGTCAAACACAATAACAGTGCCTGGCGCGATGCGGGGACGCAATTGTTCAAAAATCACCGCGGTTGAAACATAAATATCACAGTCGACATGGATCAGCGCGCAACGATCGGTCTCCGCCGCAAGGAAGCGCGGCAGGGTCTGGTCGAACCAGCCGACATGCAGCTTGGCGTTGGCCGGCACATTCGGCAGCTTGCCCTTGAGCGAAAATGCCCCCGCCCCCTCCTTGGTGCCGCCCCAGTCGCCGGGGAGTCCCTCGAAACTGTCGAACCCATGCACATTGCGTTTCGTCAGGCTGGCGAGATGACGCAGTGAGGCGCCCTTCTCGACGCCGAATTCCAGCACCAGCCCGGTCTCCGGCGCGCGGGAGAGGGCAAATTTGAGCAGGTCCAACCGGTCCTGCAACACCATCGCCTCGCCCATATGCGCGACGATGTACTCCACCGCCTCCCGCTTGGCATGCAGGCGCAAATCGATCCACAGATCGTTCGCGTAGAACGAATGCAAAAATTTCCGGTAGGCGCGGGCAAAGACCCCCTCGCCGAACCCACGTTTGAAAATCGCCATGCCGGGCTCTTACCCGGCGCGCCGCCTTCCCGCCAGCCCGATCGGTTGGGTTAAGCTAAGAAAGCAGCCGCTTTTTGAAAAAAGCGGCGCAAAAACTTCTTTTATGCTGGGCCTCGGGCGTTGTCACGGACAACACCCGAGGCCCAAAGTCAAAAAGTTTTTTTGCTACTTTTTGTTCACAAAAAGTAGCCTTCCTTTCTTTTCCTCCTTAATGCGCGTCCGGGACCCCGGCCTTAAGCAACGCCGCCGCCTGGCGCGCGCCCAGCGCTTCGGCATCGAAATCCGCCACGGTCTCGTGAAACAGCCGGCTCCAGTTCAGCTCCGCCTTCAGGCGCAGGAATACGCTGCCAAGCCCGATCGCCGAGCGGTCCATCAGCACGAATTCACGCGGCGGCCGCACCCCGCCCGTGCGCTGCAGCCCGCTATGGACGATCTGCGCCACCTCGCGGCCGAACTGCGTGTCGCCATCCTCCTGGATCGGCCGCACCCGGTCCTGGATCAGCGGCTCATACAGGAAGCGCGCCCAGTGGTTCAGCACCTCGATCTGCTCGGCGGTGATGCCCCGGAAGCCCCAAATGTCGTAAGCATGGCGCGCACGCTCGAGGTCGTTGTCCCGCACGGCGGCATAGAGTTCGAGCACCCCGCCGACGAAATGCGGCTGGAACACGCGGATCGACCCGTAATCCAGCAGGTTCAACCCGCCGCTCGCGCTGACCTGGTAATTGCCGAGATGCGGGTCGCCATGGATCACGCCATAACGATAGAAGGGAATGTACCAGGCCCGGAACAAAGCCGCCGCCAGGGCGTTGCGCTGCTCCTGGCTGGGATTTTGCGCGAGCCAGGTCTTGAACCCCACGCCGTTCAGCCAGCTCATCGTGATCAGCCGGCCGGTCGTATAATCCGCCACCGGCTCCGGCACATTCACGTCCGGCACATGATCGAGCATGATCCGGTAGAGCCGCATCTGCGCCTCCTCGCGCCGGTAATCCAGCTCCTCACGCAGCCGCGCCGAGAGTTCGACATAAATGTCATCCTGAATGATGGCATTGTCCATCCGCTTATACACAGCCATGGCCAGCTTCACCTGGCGCAGATCCGCCTCGATGACGCTTGGCATGTCGGGATATTGCAGCTTGCACGCGACCTCGCGCCCGTCCGGCAAGGTCGCGCGATGCACCTGGCCGAGGCTCGCCGCGGCCACCGCCTCGCGGCTGAAACTCTTGAATTTGGTCTCCCAATCCGGCCCAAGCTCGCTCTGCATGCGGCGCCGCACGAAAGCCCAGCCCATTGGCGGCGCGTTGGATTGCAGCTCGGCCAGTTGCGCGGCGTATTCCTCCGGCAGCGCGTCCGGCACGGTGGAGAGGAACTGCGCCACCTTCATCATCGGCCCCTTCATGGCGCCAAGGACCGCCTTGAGATCCTCCGCATGCCGGGCCTTGTCTGTCTTGATGCCGAACACGCGCTCGCCGGTGATGCGCGCGGCAATCCCGCCGACCGCGCCCGACGTGCGGGCCAGCCGGCGCACCTCGCCGAACAGGCTGCTGCCCTCGCGTTCGCTCATCAGGCAGCCAGCTCGTCGATGAAGCCGGCGATCACATCCAGCCCTTTCTGCCAGAATTGCGGGTCCGAAGCGTCCAGCCCGAACGGCGCCAGCAGCTCCTTATGCCGCAACGTGCCACCGGCCTTCAGCATCGCCAGATATTTCTCCGCGAAGGCCGCCTTGTCGCCTGTCTCCTGGAACACGGCATAAAGCGCATTCACCAGGCAATCGCCGAACGCATAGGCATAGACATAGAAAGGCGAGTGGATGAAATGCGGCACGTAGGCCCAGAACAGCCGGTATTCCTCGGCGAAGG
>Ga0310811_10007123_pt1 | contig 14307 bp, 9 predicted proteins | sample YCmetagenome_FD_207642 | JGI IMG/M metagenome (GOLD analysis project Ga0310811, IMG submission 207642) | Soil microbial communities from experimental microcosm in Duke University, North Carolina, United States - YC | ecosystem: Engineered > Artificial ecosystem > Soil microcosm > Unclassified ...
CCTCCCATTTATCAGTATCAATATCTTTCATGTCTTGCTCAGTAAAATCGTTACCAGCCACCAGTTGCAAACCATTCACTTTTAAATAATCCTGGTCAACAGGATTCCCATGTACAGAAATTGCATCATTCTTTGGCATGTCAAGTCTACGCATGCTATACCCACTAACAATATGAACAGGGCTACTACCACTGCGCGACACTTCTACAACCCTTGCATTTGTTTTTAATTCATGTTTAATGGTATTGATCTCTTCATACTTTTTATCCCATGCTATTGGAATCGAGATTACATGATCACGATCATAACCCAGATCTTTATTATGTATAAAGTGAAGCTGACTCTGAATTACAATAGTAGAGATTATCAGGAATACTGAGATGGCAAACTGAAAGACAATTAATGATTGTTGTAACCACCTTGCTGAAGAAGTATTTTTAAAAACTCCTTTCAATACCTTTAAGGGTTGAAGGCCGGATAATATCAATGCCGGGTAACTGCCAGCAATTAAGCTAACTAACGCCGTAGCGCCTAACGTGAATAACAAGAATGAAGCGCTAAACAAATCACGAAACTGAAGCGTTTTATTTATCAATAGATTAAATGCAGGAAGCAACAACGAAGCAGCAGCAATACTCACCATCACCGATAAACTGCAAAGAACAAATGACTCGCCAATAAACTGCCAGAATAATTGCGATTTTAATGCACCTGATACTTTACGAATGCCAACTTCTTTTGCTCGTTCAATTGACTTTGCTGTACTTAAATTGATATATGTAAAGCAAACTATAATAATAATCAATAATGCTACGGCTGCCAGAATATATAAGTATCGCATGCTCGTGTTAGGAACAAATGCTGAATAAGGGGAATGAAGGTGAACGGTTTCAAATGGTTCAAGGTAGAAATGAATTGATGTACCTGTTCCTTTCATTTCCTTTTCCATAAAGGGATGAAGCTTTTGTTGTAGAGAGAAAATCGAATTCTCGTTCTTCAGCAACAAATAGGTAGTATAGTTTGCATCAAAGTATGTGCTTTCCTGATTTTGCCCCAGCGATGAAAATGAAGCAAGAAAATCAAAACGGATTTGCGAGTTGCTTGGATAATCGCGCACCACACCAGTCACCTCATAGGATACTTTTTCATTCCCGGTAAGAAGCAGTTTTCCTAATGGGCTCTCATCACCAAAATATTTTTTAGCCGTTGATTCGGTAAGCAGTACTTTATAAGGACCATCAAGTGCAGTGGCTGCATTTCCTTCTATCATGTCATAATCAAATGCATCGAAGAAAGATGAATCCGCATACATGAAAGCAGATTCTGTTACGAGATTACCACCCAGGCGTAAAATCGCATCAGCATCCGTCATGCGGATACCCTTCTCTACTTCCGGAAATGTTCTTGAAAATACGGGTGCTACTTTGGTACTCGTGAAAGTTCCTTTATTTGAATCTGTGCCTCCGTCAAAACTATACTCCATCACTACCCGCGCAATCCGTTTCTTCTTAGACTGAAACACATCATAACTCATTTCATGTTGAATAAACAACGCAATGAGCAGGCATGAAGTGATTCCGGTAGTAAGCCCAAACACGTTAATGATTGTCGATGATTTATTCTTCCATAGACTTCTCAATGCAATTCTTAAATTATTTCTAAACATACCCGATGAATTTAATTTTCCTGATCCGCTAAATGATTTGAGTATGCCTGGCCTGAACAACAGCAACACATCAATGATAAATTTTAGATCCGCTTTTAATTTTCCAATTTGTTTTACTCTTTTTCTGTATACCTCAAGTAAATCTCCTTCAATATGATCGACCAACCGCGGACGACAATACCAGCGGAAGAAGCGTAGAAAAATAGAAGGTGGATGTTGTTCTGTTTTTTTCATAGTTAAATCATCCCACTATTTTTAAATCCATTGATACTTTAGGAATAGCTTTCCAAAGTTCTTCGCGTGTGTTCCGTGAATATTCCATAGCCTTCTTGCCAAGAGCTGTGATTTGAAAATATCTTCGGGGACGTCCGGCACGCTCTTCAGTTGTCTCACCATTAAATGACTTGATGTAGCCCTTGTCCTCCAACCGAACAAGTGCGGCATGAAGTGCTCCCATGCTCACATTACGGTTTAACCGAGATTCGATTTCTTCTTTGATGGACACACCATAGGCGTCCTTATGGAGGATAGCAATAGTTAGAATAACAATTTCTTCAAACTCCCCTAGCTGATACTTTTTATTCAAGGTGAATAATATTTTCTAAAAGAAGGAATAATAATTGTGCCAATGTTTATAAGGCTATTCTGAGCACTATTTGGATGACTTTAACTTCGCGTAATGTTCACATTCGAACGAGTATTTTCCGAATGCGATCAGAGTAGTTACAGCATGCTTCAGAGGATTCTTCCGTATTATCAGTATCTTTAGTGCCCCTCCGAACAATCTTACTCATAAATGCTTTCTAAAAACCATGAATAAAGCAGGACCAATAATAGTAATCGAAGATGATGTTGACGATAAGGAAATACTGGTAGAGATCTTCGAAGAGCTGCACTATGAAAATAAAATCATTTATTTTCATGATGGCAACGAAGCACTTGACTATCTAAACAGGACGGATGTTCAGCCTTTTCTTATTCTATCTGATATTAATATGCCAAAGATCAATGGGTTTGAATTAAGGAATAAAATCTTCACAAATGAACAACTTCAAACCAAGTGCATCCCTTATTTATTCTTTACAACAAGTGGTACAAAAAAATCGGTACTCGATGCATATGCGCTATCGGTTCAGGGATTTTTCATAAAGCCCAGCTCTATGGAGCATTTAAAGAGTACTATAAAAAAAATAATAGAATACTGGAAGGAATGCATAGCACCGAATCACTACGATTAGACAGAGTATTGCTATCAGATTTAGGTTGAACAGAAACGGATTTATTCTTTCACACTAAATACTTTATAACTGACTACAACTGAGAATACGTTACTTTTTACTTTATTATCCGAATATGGGGAATAGCTCCAGTAGGAATGGGAATTTGGTAATTTGGACAAGCCGATGTGGTATCTCAGGTTGATGCTAAATTGTTTCCAATCGTAGCCAATTACAGGCACGAGCCCAACATCTATCTTATTGTGTTCACTTAATACATTATATGAATTACCATTTTCATATATACTATGCGCAGCCAACAAATAAGAAAACTGTGGGCCCGCCATAGCATAAAAATTTTTAACAATGTTATACTTAAAAAATATGGGTAAACTCAAATAACTAAGTTTAATGTGGGCAGGTAATTCGGTGCCGGGGTCAGTGAAGTTCGCACCTTCGCCCGAATAAAATAATTCTGCTTGCAATGCTATTTTTTCATTTAATGAATATTGACCATAAACCCCTAAGTTGAAACTTGTTCTTGATTTTTTTTGATTATCGGCTGGCCATAAATTAGAAGGAAGATTCATAGATAAATTCGCCATATTCAATCCACCCCTTACACCAAAAGTGACAAGGTTTTGTGAGAATGTAATTGTTGACATAGTAAACAACAATGCTGTGAAAAATAGATTTTGTTTCATGGTTTTATAAGGCATAGATAATTGTAAAATTATTGGGTGTTAAGACAAAGTGCGCCAGGTCTTTTTATGACCTGACGGCACTTTGCCAAACCCATAAACCAGTTGTTAATATTTAGCGTAAAACACGTTGGTGTGGAAGTACGTGCCATCTATACTGAGACCATTCCAATCACCTGTAGCTGGTGCAGAGTCATTGCCATCGCCATTAGTATCGCCACCGTGCGCATCGTCTCTCAATGATGTAAATACAGCCTTAGCGTCTATGGCAAAATTGGCAGCATTACCTGAAATGGAATTACCACCGCCTGCGGGAATTTTGATAATAACGTTGGCACCTACACTAAAAAGTTGACCAGAACCACCTGCACCTAATCCCTGTGATAAAACATAAGGCACTTCCGTTTCTTTATAGGCTACAGTTTTACCTGCCAACCCATAAGACCATACATAAATGCCGTTGTATTTATTGGTCTCGCTTGTGTTATCAGGATTATGGTAACTGTTGCTTGGGTCTAACGCATAAGAACTAACAATGTAAATGGGTATGGCATTATCATAAAAAATATTGTTGGTAAGAATGCTCACGGAAGGATCTTTCATATCAGAGCCTGCAAAGGCTGCCTTGTAATCATGATTATCGCCAAAGGTATGGGCAAAGGTGCAGTGGTCGAAGGTGAAATCATGGATATTTCCTGTTCCAGTATTTGCAACAATAACGTTGCCGCCACTGCTACCACCTCCGTATAAAAACTTGCAATACCTGAAAAGCGAACCGTGTTGATCTCCGCGCATAGTTAGTCGGCCCCAATCGCCTTTGCTTGGTGTAGTGGCACTTCCATCACTATTATTATCTCCACAAGCACTGTCGTCTTTGTAAGAAGTGAAGATGATGGGATTATCGACTGTAGCATCCGCTGTTACTTTTGCATATACCTCCATACCACAGTCGGCATTCATAAACTTCACAATTGTACCCGGCTGTATGGTAAGTGGGGCATCCACATCAATCCATGATTTTACCACATATACATTGCCAGCCGTCCATGTGGTTACTGTTTTTATATCATCATTCACCTCAATTATAGTACAACCCGTGGGGATTGGGTCAGTACCACCATTGTTGCTTCCGCCAGTTGGTGTTACAGTAACATCATCACCATAAGCCACACCACTGGTGTTAACTGCAAACGCACGGATGTGGTAAGTATAGCCAGTGTAAAAAGGAGAGAGATTTGTAGCGAAAGTGCCTGTGCCGTTTCCGATAGAAAACTTTGCATCATTGTCGGTATCATCTACCGTGGGGTTGGGATCAAGGCTTACCACCACACCGCGGTCGGTAACTGTAGATGAGCCCTGAGCGGTAATATTACCACCGCAGGTATATGTGCTATCATTCACTTTTATAGCCACAGCCGTGGTAACAGTGGGTTTGTCGGTTGCAGGTTTTTGATCTTCGACAGTACAGGCATATAACAAAACGATAGCTACCAAACACGATACATAATGGATCACTTTTTTCATAACATTAGTTTTTAAATGTTTATGATGTAAAAGTGCTTTGCTACAGAAGTTATTTCAATCGTTAAAAAGGATGATATTTTACAACTTCTCTCAGAAAAAATCATTAAAAAAGATGAGTTGAAACATGGCGCTTTCGGCTTTTCTTTACTGAAACAAAAGATGTAATTTTTCGGTAATGAAAAAATACCTGCTGATAGCGTCAATACTATTGTTGTTAAGTCACATGCGTGCTCATGCGCAAACAAAAGAACTGGACAGTATCAAGACGGAGATTGACAAACACCCGCAAGCTGACACCACACGTTTGAGTTTATTGGTGGATTATGTTTTGAGCGCTATCAATGTCAACACTTCGCAGGCGCTTCCATTAATGCAAGAGGTTGTTGCCATTGGCAAGAAGATAAACCACACAAGAGGAGTTCAGGTAGGATACATTTATCTCCAATTATATTATTCAGACCGGGGTGATTTTCCGCTCTCTATACTGTATGCTGATACTGCGCTCCAACACCTGGAAAACGATACAAGCCGGTATGCAAAAGTTAACATGGCCTACCTGTACAACAACCTGGGTGGCGACAACTTTAAAATGGGCGACTACCAAAAGGCAATAGACTATTACACAAAGGCGGGTGATATATTGGAACGGTATAACAAAACGCAGGCCTTGACATCCGTTTATGACGGACTTGCGGCAGTCTACCAGGAGTTATCACAACTCGAAAAAGCATTTGAATACGACAGGAAAGCGATAGCAGTGGCTGAAAAAAGTGGTAACAAGGCATTGATTGCCTTAAGGTATTTGAATTATGGAGAACGGCTCATCAACCAGAAAAAATATGCCGATGCAGAAGCTATCTTGAAAAAGGTTGAACCTTTGGGTCTCGAAACAAAAGATGTTATCGCACGGGCTTTGTTTTACCAAATCAGGGGCGCTTTAAATCAATACAAAAAACAATACCGGCAAGCCATTGTTGATTTTAAAGCATCCTATAAAATAGGTTTGGATAACGATGATAAATACCAACAGATAGCTCTGTTAGACCCGCTTGTAAAATCACTGATAGATGCAGGTGAAATGAGCGAGGCAAAAAAAATGAACGACACGCTGCTGGATAAATCCATTCGTTATCAGATCAATTTCGGCCGTAAGAACGCTTATGAAAACATGGCTAAATGGTATTTGCTCAATAAAGATTTTACCAATGCCTATAAATTTCTGGAAATGAAAATGCTTCTTTCCGATAGTATCTCCTCTGAGGAGACGAAGAAAAAAATAGCGATTACAGAAGTTCGTTATCAAGTTGCCGGTAAAGACCGTGAAATAAAATCGCTGCAAGAAGAAAAAGAAATTCAAGACCTCAGGCTCAAACAAAAAAATACGCTTAGCTACATCTTCATCGGCAGCACCGTTTCATTACTTATAATCTCATTGCTCTTTTATCGTAACTACGTGCATCGCCAAAAGCTGCAGCAACAGCGCATTAATGAACTTGAAACTGAAAAACAATTAACGGCTACCGAGGCCATCCTCAAAGGTGAAGAGCAAGAGCGTACGCGTTTGGCTAAAGATCTGCACGATGGCTTGGGGGGAATGCTGAGTGGTATAAAATATTCCTTGAATCGCGTGAAAGGAAATTTAGTGATGACACCCGATAACGCACAAACTTTTGAACGCAGCCTGGATATGCTGGACAGTTCTATTCAGGAAATGCGCAGGGTAGCGCATAATATGATGCCCGAAATATTAGTACGTTATGGATTGGATGCAGCGTTAAAAGAATTTTCCAGAGAGATTGATCGAAGTGGTGTAATCCATGTAAATTATCAATCCATTGGCGCGAATGACATGACCCTGGAGAATATCACATCTGTTACCATTTACCGTATTGTACAGGAATTAGTGAACAATACAATTAAACATGCCCACGCCAAAAATATATTGGTTCAGTTACACCAGTACCCGCAAGAGAAATTGCTGGCGGTTACAGTGGAAGACGATGGAAATGGTTTTGACGTGAAGATGGTAAACCAATCTGAGGGTATGGGCTGGCGAAGCATTCAAAACCGGGTTGAGTTTTTGAAAGGTAAATACGATATACAATCATCTCGCGACAAAGGGACTTCCGTTATGATCGAAATTAATTTGTAATGAAGGCAGGTATTTTCATAGTAGACGACCATTACCTGGTAATCGAGGGCATCCGTTCTTTATTACAGAATGAAAGAACTATTGACTGGATGGGGCACGCCACCAATGCAGCATCGTGCCTGGATTTTCTAAAACTTCAACAGCCAGATGTTATACTGATGGATGTGAACCTGCCGGACAAGAGTGGCACGGACTTATGCAAAGAAGTAAAGCAGTTATATCCTGCGGTACTGATAGTGGGGCTCAGCACATTTAATCAACAACTCATTATCCGTAATATGATTGATAATGGTGCATCGGGGTATGTATTGAAGAACGCTACAAAAGAAGAATTGCTGGAAGCGATAAACGTTGTATTAAACGGCGATACTTATTTCAGTATCGAAGCGGCTGATGCACTGAAAGGATCAGATGTGCAGCGGCCGTTGATCACCAGACGTGAGAAAGAAGTACTGCAGTTAATAGCAGAAGGTCTTACGAATGCCGAGATAGCCGAAAAACTTTTCATTAGTATACCCACTGTAAATACCCATCGCAAAAGTATTTTAGAGAAATTCGAAGTTAAGAATACCGCTACGCTTATTGGTAAGGCGATTAAGATGGGGCTGATATAAACCGGTATTAAGAATTCAGTTACTAATTTCAAATTAAGAGTTCGTTTACTTACACTGACCTACTCAATGTCTGTATCTGGCCTCCAGGTCACACAAAAGTTGTGTCAATTTATCTGGACTTTCTCTCATCGCATTATGCCCACAATCAAGTGTTTCAATAAGCCACTGAGGGGAATTTTTCAGCGATTCAAATTGCGAAGTGAAGGGGGTGTTCGCCCATCCGGTATGATAGATGAACGCCCGATTGAGAATCCTCTCATGGTTTCCATTTAATTGCAAATTTTGCATGAACGCTGCCAGTGGATGCGGTCTCCTTCGAATGTCTCCGCCGGTCGGTACGGCGACAGTCATGCCATCATGACCTGCACCGGTTGCAAAAATATTCCGGAATATATCGTTTGTAAGAGTCCAGCAAGAGTCTCCATGTTTGGGAACGTAGGCATCAATATAAACAAGCGCTTTTATCCTTTCTGGAATTCGATCAGCACATCCGGTAATAACCATTCCACTATAACTATAGCCACATAGTATTACGTTATGTATATTCTCACGTAATATAAAATCAACAACGAATTGAATATGTGTATCAAGGTTTATGATTCGATCTTGCTCTTGCTGATCTAATTCCAATCCAGGGAGTGTCAATGAAAAACACTTCTTATTAAGGTTTGTTAACCTTTCCGTTATCGGATCAAATGCCCATCCTCCCTGCCAGCCCCCGGGAATAAAAACATATGTATCAGTTACTGATTGTATCATAAATTGTTTTGTTTGTGAACAAATACCAACGTTAGAATAAAATCGTTGATGTTTTAGTAGTAACACAAAACTCGTCTGGATAATTCAGTCTCATGGAGAAATTTAATATAATAAAGAATATCGGCAGCATCCACATCATCAAAGAATGGAGTTGCACTTTTGATTTTTAAAGTTATACACCAGTCACTTACAATTAAAGATTACGCTGAAGGAAAACTTTGTTTTGCTTGAACATTGTCAAAGTTATTTATTTAAAAATGCCTTCGCAGAAACCTTATATATGGTAACTGAAAAGGCATTTTCTTAATACCAATATTATACTTATCCTACGTTAGCTAGCTAGTACGGATATGTAAATTGTTGGACTGACTAGTTACGATGCAGGTTCATCAAGCGACTAATGCGCCACACTTTATCATGCCCCTTCTCCCAACGTATAATATAGTTATGCTTCTTTATGGATTGCACACCATTAATTATCACAGTATCTTCAGATTGTCCGATGTCATAAACTGCATTGCCATGCACGTATCGGTATTTCAAACTAATGTTTGACGCAAGTATGCTACTTGTCTGAAAAAATTGACGATAGTACTGATACAGTCCATCACGGTCCACATCGAGACCTTCTCCATAGAAGTGTAAGTCTGCTGTCCAGAAGTTAGAAACTTTATCTGCATTACCTGAGGTGAGTGCCTTTATGTAGGCATTGGACTGATTCGTAATTTGTTGATTAATCACCCCATTGTCTCCGGCTTGCTTATTATAGCAAACTACAGGCCCTGCAACATTTGAATCAACTAAGGAATTATTATCATAAAGTCCGCTAATATTCTTATCGATAAGCCAAAGTCCGTCACGTCCCTTTATCATGCGCGTGAAATAGTAGCCGTTATTTATATATACCGCACCATTCACTGTAGCATCATTATGGAACCCTCCAATGTTGTAGGCCACATCGCCAAACACGTTTTGCTCCAATAACTGCCAAGTAAAATTCAGTTTAGTTCCATTCGCAAAAGACGCAGTCATCTCCGCACGCAACTCATCTCGATTCTGATCTGTGTTGTCATTAACGTTAAGAAGGTCAGGTGTCCAAAAACTATACATCTCGTCTACATTTCCTTCATTAAAACTTGTTACATAGGCCTTCCACCGGTCGTTGATTTCCTGACTGGTAGATGTGCATTTTTCACTCTGTGACTTGTTCATTTCTTTTGATGAAGCTGTCGTGCCTGTTTCCTTACTTGCAGAGGGTTCTACACTCTGATCACTTTCCTGGTTAGAACAACCTGCACTTACTAACAGCATTGCTATCATAACAATGCCCGATAATGTAGTAATACAATTTGATTTATACTTTTTCATTTTTCATTAATCATTTAGTTTGAAATAATAAATAAGATGTAGCCACAACGTTTCGTCTACAGCTGGATGACAAAATGTTGAGCCGATTTAAAATAACAGCGCGCTCTGATATTCAAAATTATCATGTACTACAGTTGCATTCTTCTAAAAAATGTAACCAATGTCACAACCTGAAAAATACCCACGGTTGTTAAGGAATATGCAGCATAATTCCGGTCAGCATAGGTTATACCCCAGATTTCAATAATTCTACAATCACGTTGATCTAAGTGTAGAACGATAAAAAAAGTGTATATATCAAAGAACATACATGTACAACACTTCTATGCAGAGATATGCATATATTTTACTACTGTATATTAAAATACATGAAAACAGAATAATGAGGTGAATCATAACATTAACGAGGTCAATATTTTAAAACCTATTTAACGTAGGTGTAAATACTGAATTACCTCTTAGTACTTATTGGCGACTCGAACACCCGTCTCTATAATTATTTCCATTTCTATGGAGTATTTTTTTACAGATAATTTTAAAGGTTATTTTTACACTTATTGATTAACCAAATGATATTGTATAAATAACCCTTGTCTGCATGAGTACATCTCTACAAAAACTTAATTATGTTATTTTCTTTTACCTTTTTTTCCTTTCCTATAACGCACGGGCCCAGTCTGAGATCTGGGGTATGACCCAGTGGGGAGGCGACGGTGCTGGTGTAATTTTCAAGACCGACCTGAACGGAGAAAACCAGGAAGTGCTTTATAAATTTCCAGGACTAGCGAGTGGCTTTAAACCCTATAGCTACCAATTGTGTCAGGCAAGCAATGGCAAATTTTATGGTACTACTTATCAAGGCGGTGTGGGAAATGGTGGTGTGATCTATGAATTTGATCAGAGTACAAATACCTACACCAAACTCTATGATTTTGTGTTCGTTGGTCCAGGTGGTTCCAATCCAGAAAGTGGCGTTATGCAGGCTTCCAATGGTAAATTGTATGGCATGACTCCGAACGGCGGAGCCTACAGCAAAGGCACCATCTATGAATTTGATCTTTCCAACCAAGCATTTACCAAGCTTTATGATTTCGATGGCACCAACGGTAACCCATCCCTTGATGGCGGCGAGATGATACAGGCTTCCAACGGGAAGTTCTATGGTGTTACCTCTGCGGGAGGGACAGCCTGGGGTGTAGTCTTTGAATTCAATCCTGTTGGCAACGTGTATAAAAAGCTCTATACTTTTCCGGAGAGTCATTACAGCGCAGGGCTTACCGAATTGTCTAATGGAAAATTATACGGTGTATCTGTTCAAGGTGGTTCAAATTGGGCCGGCTACGTTTTTACGATCGATCTCGCAACGGGTGCTTTTGCCACGGTATATGATTTTGTAAATGGCACCTTGAAAGCTCCATGGTGTAGCCTTGCGCTTGCATCCAATGGTAAATTGTACGGAACAGCTTCTGCAGGTGGGGCCAATAGCAAAGGGGGACTCTTCAGGTTTGATCCTACAGACAATAGCTGTACTGTGCTCTACAATTTTGATGGTACAACGTCTGGATCGGCGAAGGGGCTGATGCAAGGGTCCAACGGAAAGCTATATGGCATGACAACCTCCTTAGGAAACGATAACAACGGGACAATTTTCGAATTCGATCTCACAGACAATACTTACACAGGTTTATTTAATTTTGATGGCACCAACGGGCGCAGTCCGGCTGGTGTGTTGGTACAGGCTGCGAACGGAAAGCTTTACAGTACTTCGGCATACGGTGGCTACAACGACGATAATGCAGGCCTGATTTTCGAATTCAATCTCACGGGAAATAAGTATACACCTGTTTACAAATTCGGTGGTGCGCTGAACGGATCTTACCCCAATGGCGGCCTCGTGCAGGGTTACAACGGACAGGTTTATGGCATGACGTATAGTGGTGGTGTGAATGACCTGGGTGTAATCTTTACCGTAGATCCCATCCAACATACTTTTACCAAGCTTTATGATTTTGAGTTACCCAATGGAAATTCACCAGATGGAAGTCTCATGCGGAGTGCCAATGGCAAATTATACGGTACTGCGAGAGGGGGAGCGAACGGCAAGGGGGTAATCTTCCAATTCGATCCATCGACCAAGGCTTATACGAAACGTTATGAATTTGATGGAAGCCAGGGAGCATATCCGTCTGCTGATGGAAGCGTGATCAGCGCCTCGAATGGTAAGCTTTATGGCATAGCTGAGGGTGGCGGTGCCAGCGACAAAGGTGTGATCTTTGAGTTCGATCCTGCTACCGGCATCTGTACCAAGCGCTACGATTTCACCGGAGAAGCGTATGACGCAACTCTGATCCAGGCTGCGAACGGGAAACTTTATGGGACAACTTATCAGGGTGGTGTGAACGACGTGGGTGTGATCTTTGAGTTTGACCCGGCGAGTTATGCGTATGTCAATCTATATGATTTTGACGGCACCAACGGAAGTCATCCCAATGGGGGGCTGGCACAGGATATCAACGGAAAACTATATGGAGTAACCGACGATGGCGGGGCAACTGATGCTGGTGTATTCTTTGAATTTGATACAGCAACCAAGACCTACACGAAGCTGCGGGACAAAGGTTCCAACGGCGGTTTGATCGAAGCGTCTGCCGGCAAAATATTTGGCATGAGTGGCACCGCGATTTTTGAATACGATGTAACCGGGAACACGTTTACCGACAAGGTAGCCTTCACCGGTACAAATGGAAGTGGATGGCTCAATTTGTATATTTACAATTCGCTGAGCTTGGTGAACCTGGTTTTTACCGGCGTCGAAGAAAGTACTTTTGAACATTCGCTGGCACTCTATCCAAATCCTACCAGTGGTAAATTGATTGTTGATCTTGCGAAGGAATATAACGGTGTATCAGTCAGTGTATATGATGTTACGGGCAAGGTGATTGCGAAAACAATGAGCGCCAGCACAAATCACCTCAACCTCGAGATCGAAGGAAAGCCAGGTTTTTATATTGTTGAAATTCACACGCAGGCAGGAAACTCAGCAAAGTTTAAAGTCGTGAAGCACTAATGTACATAATTAACTTTTGAGGTAGAGCTACTGGAATTAAACATCTCTAAGATGTACTTCAAACCAAAAGGCTGAAATTAATACTTCAGTCTTTTTGGTTGAAATGTAGTCTCGACAGGAATCGAACCTGTATCAAAAGTTTAGGAAACTTCTATTCTATCCATTGAACTACGAGACCAAAATCATTTGGGGCACAAATTTATAAAAATACTAGTATGATTCAATTGAATGATCCTCACCTTCTGATGAAACCGTAAATCCATCTTGTAAATAGTTGGGATAAATGGCTAAATGCCTTTTACGCACTTGCTCAAAAATAGCCTTTCTCAATACATCTATATTCTCACGTTTAGATGCTGAAACAAAAACAAGATTATTAAAGCCATGCTCTTTATAATATCCCCTCATCTCCTCAAGATTTATTTCTTCGTGCTTTTCACGAAAGAGATCAATCTTGTTCATCACCAGAATAGTTGGAATGTTAGCAGCTCCAATCTCCGTAAGTGTCTTGGTAACTACTTCAATTTGATTATCATGAAACGGGTGTGCTAAATCCACAACATGTAAAAGAACATCTGCTTCACGAACCTCATCTAAAGTAGATTTAAAAGATTCAATTAGATGATGAGGAAGTTTACGAATAAACCCAACTGTATCGGAGAGCAGAAAAGGTATGTTTTCATAGACAACTTTCCGCACAGTAGAATCTACCGTTGCAAAAAGTTTGTTCTCTGCAAGCAGTCCTGATCCTGAGAGTAAATTCATCAGAGTTGATTTACCTACGTTGGTGTAGCCAACCAATGCAACCCGCACAACATTGCTTCTGCCCTTTCGCTGAGTGGCTCGTTGTTTTTCAATCTTCTCCAGTTTTTCTTTCAACACAGAGATCGTGTTTCTGATATTTCGTCTATCAGTCTCAATTTCTTTTTCACCCGCACCACCACGAGTGCCTGTTCCTCCTCGCTGGCGTTCAAGGTGAGTCCAAAGGCGTGTAAGTCGTGGTAAGAGATACTGATTTCTGGCTAGTTCAACTTGTGTACGCGCCTGAGCGGTTTGGGCTCTCCATAAAAAGATATCAAGGATGAGTAAGCTTCGGTCATAGATTCTTACACTAAAATCTTCCCGATCTTTCGGATTCAGCTCTCTTTCCAGGTTTCGTAGCTGAGAGGGCGTTAAATCTTCATCGAAAATGACATTTTTAACCTTTTTTATAATGACAAACTCTTTCAACTCAGTAAG
>Ga0310811_10007124_pt1 | contig 14307 bp, 11 predicted proteins | sample YCmetagenome_FD_207642 | JGI IMG/M metagenome (GOLD analysis project Ga0310811, IMG submission 207642) | Soil microbial communities from experimental microcosm in Duke University, North Carolina, United States - YC | ecosystem: Engineered > Artificial ecosystem > Soil microcosm > Unclassified ...
CCGAAGAGAACGTTGCGAGCATCATCGGGATAGTTGTGAACAGCGATGCGTCGCGCGACAGGCTTGCGACGGAGACCAACGTGCCGGTGTATCGCGGGCTCGATAGCGTGTCCTTCGACGGGATTGATGCGGTCGACATCGTGACGCCAACTGCAACTCACTTTGAGATGGTCAACCGAGTTCTGCCGTACGCACATATCCTGGTCGAGAAGCCACTTGCCGCTACCAGCACGGAGGCCGAGACGCTGGCGCGGCTGGCCACCAATACATCGAACCTGCTTGCAGTCGGACATGTGTATCGGTTCCATCCCGTCATACTCGCCCTCCGTGAGTTGACTGCGGCAATTCCCGGCCTGCCGCAGGTGATCTTTGGCACGATGCTCAATCCCGCCGATGAAGCTCAACCGGATGCTGAACCCAGCATGGAGATGCTGCACTGGTTTGATGTCATCGACCTGCTGTTCAACGTCGCACCCTCGATGTGCTCCGCGCGGCGGCAGAAAAACGTCGTGATCGCAAGCCTGCGGTATCCTCACCCTGCAGGCGCGGGGCAGACCAACGCCGTGCTGCGTCTGGGTTGGGAAGGGACAATCCGACATCGCACGCTTGAGCTGATCTATCGCGACCGCAGCCTGCAGGCAGATCTGAGCGATCAGACCATCACGATCGATCTCGGTGACAGCATGCGGCGCATCATCCTGCCGCATGGTCACTCCGCACTTGAAGCTGAGCTTCGTGGCTTTGCCGCGGCGGTAGGGCGACGTACTGATCCAGACGTGGATGCGGCGACGGGCGCGCGCATTGTCAATATTGCGAGCCGGGCAATTCCCCGCCCGCTGTCGCACAAGCCCTCTGTCGCAGTGATCGGCGGTGGCATCTTCGGTGCCACATGTGCCGCCGAGCTTGGGGAGTTTTGTGATGTCACGTTGATCGAGCGCCATGACGAATTGCTGGGCGAGGCCTCAACGCTGAACCAGTGGCGCTATCACCACGGCTTTCACTATCCACGATCGATCGAGATGATCCGCGAGATCCAGGAGTGCCGGCACGAGTTCGAAGCCGTGTATGGCAACGCGATCATCCGAGACGTTGCGTCGTACTACGCTACGGCGCGTTCCGCACAGATCATCACGCGCGAACGCTATCTGCACATCTGCACTAGCATGGGCCTTCCATTCGTTGAGGAACCCCCGCCCGAAGGGGTGCTCGATCTGTCTCAGGTCGATCTTTGTCTGCGCACCAATGAAGGTGTGTTCAATGCCGACGTGTTGCGCGGCATCGTCAAACAACGTCTCAGCGCACGTGCCGGCATCACGGTTGCTCTCGGGCATGAAGTGGTTGAAGGGGACATTCTGCCGGAAGGACGGAAGAAACTCGTCATGCTGCATGACGGTGTCAGGCGGGACACGGCGTTCGACTATGTTGTCAATGCCACATATGCCAACCGGAATCTGCTTGCCAGACTGTTCGGCTTCCCCGCCAAGCCACTGCGCTTTGACCTGCTGGAATTGCTGCTCCTGGAGATCGACCTCCCGAAGATTTCGGTTACTGTCCTCGACGGTCCATTCACCAGCATGGTCAGCATGGGTGAGGACAACATGTTCACGCTGTCGCATATCCAGCACTCGGTGCTGGCGACCGCCACGCCTGTGGACGGCTTGCCACCCACCTGGCAGGAGAAGCCGTCCAATCGCGAGAATCTGTTACGCCACGCCGCACGCTACCTGCCCGTACTGAACAACGCGCGTTACATCGGTTCGCGCTACGGAACACGCACCGTCCATGCCCTGCCGGAAGATGTCGACGGCAGACCGACGGTCGTCGTCGATCATGGCTTCGGCTGCTGGTCCATCCTCGGCGGCAAGGTCAACACAAGCGTATCGAACGCGCAGCAGATTGCCCAACAGATAGCGATTCACCAGCACATTGATCGACCGATGGCGGTCACAGCTCGCGGTGGGCTCGCCGATGACCGAGATGAGTGGCGGGACAGGTCGCCGGTTGGCGCCCGGCGTCGCTAGCCTCTGGCGCGGCCGTCTTCGCGGCTTCTGCCGTCGCATCGGTATCGCCTTGGCAGCAGGCTATATACTCGTGTTCTTTGCAGAGCGGATGTTCTGGTCACGATGGCGCCCGGACGACGACAACGTCGGTGCATTCCTGGCAACCTGGTTCGTGTACAGCATCGCAGCCGAAATCTGCCTGATCGCAATCCGTGACTATCGGGTGAGGGGCATCTGGCCGATGTTCCTCGTTGGCGCACTCCTTGGCTGGCTTATCGAAGGCGTCTTCACCATGACGTTCTTTGGTGCCGACGGCATACCGTTTCCCTTGACCATCGCCTGGACCGGCCTGTCCTGGCATGCGCTCATAGTCGTGGTGGCCGGATGGTATGGATTGCAGACCGCGTTGCTGCATTCGTTTGCACGGACCGCTCTGCTCAGTGCCACGCTCGGGTTGTTCTGGGGCGGCTGGTCGATTTTCTGGGATCGCCAGTCGTCACCCGGTTCGGCGGAAGTGTTCATCGCGCACTCCTTCACTGCAACGATCGCCCTGATCCTGGCGTTTCGCACACTTCACGTTCTGCGCTGCGGTGATCTCCGCCCAACCCGTTCGGAACGGACCGCACTGGCGATTGTTGTTTTTCTCTATTTCGTTGGCGTCACGTTGGCCCGGTTTAACTGGATCGCGTTGGTCACGCTGCCACCGCTGTTCGCGCTGATCTACCTGGCGTTGCGGCGGAACGCGACAGACGAGACCCGGCCCGATTTTCTTGTCGCGATCGATGCGCCGTTTCCCTGGATACGGGCGCTGCCGATCTTCCTGATACCTGCTCTGGCGAGCCTGATCCACGAAGGGTGTCGCATCGGCGACCTTTCTGCGCCGACCAACATCGTGGTGTTCGCGATTACCCTGCCGGCCGGTTTCGGCGGTTTCGTGTTCAGCCTGTGGCGGGTATTTCGGCGCCGAGCGGAGGTGGCATCAAGCGGTATCCGATGACGACAACGACGAACGCCAGGACGATGCGGGTGCCCGCCACCACCAACGCCGCTCCTGTAGCGCCATAGGCCGGGATCAACAGCACACCGCCGCCGACAAGCATCAACAACTGTACGCTGGTCAGCGCCATGGTTATGCGCGGCGCGCTCATGCTGATCAGAACGGCTGAAACCGGTGTCAGCATAAGCGTAATGATCGAGCCGGCAGCCAGCACGGTGAACGACGGCACACCGGCGATAAACCGTGGGCCAAGCGCAAGCTGGACGATTGTATGGGCAGAGACCATCAACAGGACAAGCGCGATAAGTCCTGATGGCAACGTCGCCATCATGAACTTGCGGTTGAACGCCGGCAACGCGCCACGCGCGCGCAAACTGGCGACACGGGGTTGCAACACTGTCGCCAGCATGCCGTTGATGAAGTCTGGAATGATCGCCAGCGTCAGGACGCCGCCATACAGCCCCACCTCCTGCGCACCTCGGAACCGCCCGAGAAGGAACAGGTCGGCCCGTTCCGTCCCGGCCGAAAGACCGAACGCAAACGCCGTCCAGATGAAATAGTGTGCTGCCTCCCGCAGCACGTGGATGGGCACAGGACTCAGAGTGAATACGGTCCGCGGCAATCGCGTTGCGGCCACTGCTGCGGTCAACATCCCCATCGCTGCGTAGGATGCGAGCACAGTGCTCACGGTCAACGTTCCGGTTGCCAGGAGCATCAGTACCATCGCCAGCCGGCCAGCCTGAAATGCTGCCTCGAAAGCCACGAAATGCTCAAATCGTTCCGACGCCTGGAAAAACGATATCGCCGACCGAAGCAACATTTCTCCCGCCGCCGCAGTGCCGATCAGCAGGACGATGGCGGCGTGCTCGCGACCGTGCAGGAAGCGCTCGGCAAACCAATCGCGCAGCAGGATGGCCAGCGTAAACAGCAGCAGCAGCATCGCGATACGCAAAAGGAATGCGGTCCGTACGACGTCTGTCGCCGCAGTGGGATCGGAGCCCAGCAGCACGGGGACGCGTCTGACAACGACAAGATCTCCTGCACTGCCAACGCTGTTCATGATCGCCCGCACGATAGCCATTGCAATAGCGAACTGACCCGCCTGTGTCATGTCCGGTGATTCAGCGGCAAGAGTGCGATAGATGATGATGGATCCGAGCAGCGACAGGCCCAACATCGTGACCCGCGCGCCGGATACCCACATGAATGTCCAGGCGAGTGCGTAACGTGTCTTCAGGAGGCCAATCGCGCCGTTCAGCACGCGCAGATTATGCCCGGCATGAGCCGGCTCCATCGGCGGACTGCAAGACGCGTATCGACGGCATCACGAAGGCAGGCGCCGGATCGCGCGGTTTGGAACCGGACGAGAGGACAGGGAATAGCGGCCGGCACGGTTCATGATGACGCCGAGCACGGGAGTGGTGCCTGTCGTGAGTTGTTCACAAAGCTCGGTGAGCATGTCGAGCCTTGTCCCGTCACCCTCGACGACCACGAGAACACCATCGATGTAGGGCAGGAGAAATCTGCCATCCGGATAGAGATTCAACGGTGGTGAATCCCAGATGACATAGGTGAACTCCTGCCGGAGTCGCGCTGCCAACTGGCCAAGACGCCCGGACCGCTCGAGCATATGAAGGGAGCGGCCGTTGTCGCTGCCGGCGGGGATAATCGAGAGCTGCTCGAAATCGGCACTGCGATGGGTGTTCCGTTCTGACAATTCCGGTTCCCAGTCGCGCAGCCCATCTTTCAGACTTATCGAGAAGACCCGATGCACGCCCGGTGACCGGAGGTTTGCATCGACGACAACCACATTCCCGCCGCTCGCCTCCGCCAGCACCCGGCCGCAGAGGCAGGAGACCGTCGTGGTGCCTTCACCCCCCACCGGCCCGGTCAGCATGATGCTGCGCGCGCCGGGGTAACGCACCTTCAATTCCAGACAGGCGCGCCGGATTTCGTCAGCGATAAATTCCGGCGGTTGCATCCGTCAGTGCAGGGTGCGGTGTTCGGGCAGGGTGGCCAGTACGGGCAGGCCCAGCAATCGCTCAATATCATGTCGGGAACGCACCACGGGGCGAACCGTGTCGCGGAAGAACACAAAGGCGAGCGCTCCACCAAGCCCGATGGCAATGCCACCCGCCAGCATTATCAGAAGAGGTGGAAAGACTGGTATCGGATCAGCCGTTGGCGCGGAAATCACCCGCACATTTGAGATCTTCGCCATGTCCATCGCATCTGAAATGCGGCTGTCCTCGAGCTTCGAGGTGTAGAGCTGATACTCGCGATCGAGCCGACCAATCTCACGCTGCATGTCGTAGAGCTTCGTTTCCGTCGACTGAATCTCACGGACATTCTTCTCGACGTCTGCGAGCTGGGTTTCCTCCGTGGCCGCGCGGACCTGCAGCACCGCGAGCTGTGCGTCACTGGCGGCGATCTCCCGGCGAACCTCGTAGAGCTGCTGATTGACGCCGGTGGTTTCCTGGTCACTGCGGCTGGCCTGCCGTCCGGCAATGCCGGAGTTCACTGTTTCGAGTTGGCGACGCAACTGGATCATCTGTGGACTGGCATCGCCGAACACCACCGCCGAATTGGCCATCTGCGCTTCTATCTGCGCCCGCAACTTTCGCATTTCGTCGTTCACCGGATCATGCACGACGACACGCGACAGGCGGACATCTGGTGGCAGCGAGGCCTCCTGACGCCGCAATTCGCCCATACGGTTCTGCATTTCAACAGTTTCCCGCTGGGTTCTCGCATGTTGGTCGATCAGATCGCGTTGGGTCTTCAGCAGCAGGCTGCTCTGCTCGGTGATGGACCAGACCCGGTGTTCATCCTTGAAGCGCGCCAGCGCAGCCTCGGTATCGTGCAGCTGCTGGAGTGACCTGTTTGCCTCCGCTTCAAAGAACTGCCGGTTTCCTGGTGAACGGTAGGCTGCGATGTGCTTTTCCTGGAACAGGTCAAGATATTTGCGCAGCACTTCCACGCCCATGTCGGGTGAGGTGGTTTGCAATAGTATCGCGATCACGTCGGACTTATGCACATCCTCCATCGACATCGCTGCCCGGAGTGCCACGACGACACGGTCGATCGGATCCATCGGGCGGCGAACGCCAAGCAGGATCAGACCTTTGTTCACGGTTTCCCGGAAAAATCGAATCGTATGCCGGACTGTTTGCTTCGCCTGTTGCCAGAGCGTTACGGCTGGTGGATCCGCGAGGAAGTAGTCTGGGCCAAAAGCGCGGACGACCTCCTCGATGAGCTGTGGGCTGCGCATGATCTCGATTTCGGACCCGAGGTCCTCGGGTCGCTTCGTGGTCATGATCTGCGAAGCTGCGTCCTTTGCCGTTGCCGTCGGCGGCGCCGTCATTTCGCGCCCTAGTTGCACCAGCACCTTGGCAGTGACCAGGTAGCGCGTGTCCATCAGCGGCAAAGCCGCGATCGACGCCATCAGACCAAGCAGAGTACAGGCGAGCAGCAGCTTCCAGTGTTGCAGAACCACCGGCAGCATGCGATCGAGCGCCGGCGGGTTGAACGTGGCGCGGGGCCGCTCCATCAATTCGCCGCCATTCAGCGGCCCGCGCACCCGCACCCCGTAGCTGGCGGAGGCAGACGCGTCCTGATGGAGTGGGGTTGGCGTGAGCGGTCGGTCGTCCATGCCGCTAGTGACCCGGCATCCACGTCATAATTGGAGACGTGTCCACCACTCTACCTGTATATTCATCTCGCACTGCGCCGGATCCACCACATTGTGCTTCAACCGAGGAACTTGGACGTTTTATCTCATCCTGAACTTTTCAAATCAACACGAAAGGCAATCGGTCTATGCGTGAGGCGCTCGGTCCATGCGTGCGCTGATCACTGGCGTCACTGGTTTCGCCGGTCGCGCCATGGCGCTCTTGTTGGCCTCCCGAGGCTGGAACGTAATCGGCTCCCACGGCGGGCATCACCCACTGCCCGCGGGCCTGTGCCGACACGACATCAGCACGATGACGCACAAGCTTTCCGATCCAACGCACACCATGAGCCTGCTGCGCGATGCACGGCCTGACTACATCTTCCACCTGGCGGGGCGGACAGGCGCCGACTTCGCGGCACTGCTGGGAAGTCACGCCGGCGCCACGGCCAACCTTCTCGAAGCTGCGCGGCAGCTTTGCGCGGACGCGGTAATCGTGATTCCAGGATCCAGCGCCCAGTTCGGCGATGTGCCGCAGGATCGCCAGCCGATCACGGAAGAAGCGGAATACCAGCCCAGCACGCTATACGGCATTGCCAAGACCGCTGAAGCATGGACCGCTGCTCACTATCAGCGGTTGTATTCAATGAGAATCATTCGTACGCATACCTTCAATTGCATCGGTCCGGGTCAGCGGCCACAATTCGTACCGGCGACGTTCGCGCGACAGATCGTGGCCATCGAGCGTGGCACTGCGGCACCGATACTGTTGGTCGGCAACCTCGAGTCCAGGCGCGACATGATCGACATTCGCGACGTGGCCAGTGCCTATCTGCTCGTTGCGACACGAGGGCGGCCGGGTCGGAGCTACAACATCTGCTCTGGACAGACCCATTCGATCGGCGCGCTGGTCGAACGGCTGCGCGCTATCGCCCGCGTCGACTTCGAGATTCGTCGCGATCCCGGGCGAGTCCAATCGATCGACATTCCTGTGCAGCGCGGCGACCCGTCCAGGTTGCAACAAGATACCGGGTGGCACCCGACCGTGCCGCTCGATCAGTCATTGGCCGATGTTCTGGAGGAGTGGCGTGCCGCGATCTGATCCGAAATCGCTGTTGTCCGCGGGCAGCACGCTCGCCGGCCGACGTGTCCTGGTGACCGGCGCTGCCGGTTTCATTGGCAGCCATCTTACCGAGGCGCTACTCCGCCTGGGCGCGGATGTGACCGCCTTCATCCGCTACAATTCGCGCGGTGACATCGGCGCGCTACGTCAGATTGCTCCGCGTGAACTTGGCAGACTGACGATAGTCACAGGTGATCTGAAAGACCCGGCCGCCGTCGCACAGGCAGTCGAACGCATCGAAGTTGTGTTTCATCTGGGCGCGCTGATCGGGATTCCATACAGCTATGTCCACCCAATGGACTACGTGCAGACAAATGTGGTGGGCACTGCCAATTTGCTGGAAGCCTGTCGCCGCGCTGAAATCGCCCGGATCGTGCAGTTCTCCACCAGCGAGGTCTACGGCACCGCCCGGTATGCACCGATCGATGAAGATCACCCGCTTCAGGCGCAGTCACCTTATGCAGCGAGCAAGGTTGCGGCGGATCAGCTTGCGCTCAGCTACTTCCGTTCGTTCGGGCTACCGGTTGCCATTGCCCGGCCGTTCAACACCTATGGCCCGCGGCAACCGGCTCGCGCCATCATCCCGACAATCATCAGCCAGGCGTTGAAGGGTTCCACCGTCCGCCTGGGCTCGCTGACACCATCGCGGGATATGAACTATGTCGCCGACACCGTGGAAGGAGTCCTGCGTATCGCGGAGACCGAGGCCGCTCTCGGGGACGTGATTAACCTGGGATCGTCGCGTGAAATCTCGATCGGTGACATCGCACAGATCATTTTCAACACGATAGGCGGCGAGTTCCATATAGAGACCGACCAGGCGCGGATACGCCCGGAGAAAAGCGAGGTGCATCGCCTGTTGGCGGACTGTTCCAAGGCTGAGCGGCTGCTGGGGTGGAAGTCGTCACACAGCGTTGAGGAGGGAATTCGTAAAACGATTGAATGGGCGCGGCAAAATCTGGACCTGCTCCAGACCGACCGCTATCATGTTTGAAAGGGCCTGCGGAGGCGGAAATCAGAGCGGTCATTCTCGCCGGTGGAAAGGGAACACGATTGGCTCCGTATACGACGGTGTTGCCGAAGCCGTTGATGCCGATCGCCGACATGCCGATACTCGAAATTGTGCTGCGTCAGCTACATGCGCATGGGGTCAATGCGGCAACCTTGACTGTTGGCCACCTCGCGCCCCTAATCCGCGCCTATCTTGATCAAAGCAACATCAACCGCCTGCTGAGCCTCAGCTACCATTATGAGTCAGCGCCGCTGGGCACCGCGGGCGCGCTGGCGACTGTTGCGGATCTCCATGAAACCTTCATTGCGATGAACGGCGACATCCTGACTACCCTGGACTACTCGGCTCTGCTCCGTTTCCATCGTGAGAACAACGCCACACTGACGGTTGCCGTGACCAAGAAGCGCGTTCAGATCGAACTTGGGGTGCTCCAGCTCGACAATGCCTCACGTATCATCGGTTACGACGAAAAACCGGTGAAGGAGTATCCGGCGAGCATGGGTGTCTACGTCTATGAACCTCGAGCGCTCCGTTTCATCGAGCCGAATGTCTACCTGGATCTGCCGACACTGGTGCTGCGGCTGATCGAACAAGGTGAGCGGGTTTGCGGCTTCTCGTCCGATGCGTTCTGGCTGGATATCGGCAATCGCGACGACTATGAGCGTGCTGTGATCGAATACTCCCAGCGCAAGTCAGACTTCCTGCCCAACGAAGCCTGATGGCGAGCGGCGCACCACCAAACGAGGTCGATCAGACCCGGATCGAACGCGAGAGGCTGTTCTGGGATGAGCACGCGCGCGAATCGCTGGCCGGTCGACCGCTCGAAGATTACCGCACCGGTCCGGATGACCGCTACGATCGTACTGTCCCGTGGTTGCCCTATATCGGCATGCCGGAGTACATTGAGCAGGTTCTCGCCGAGATCGGCGATGTTACAGGCAAATCTGTTCTGGACCTGGGCACTGGCAGCGGGTTTCTTGCAGCTCTTCTCGCTGCGCGCGGTGCACAGGTCGATGCGGTGGATGTTTCAGATGCATCGTTGGACCTTGCCCAGTTTCGTGCGAAACTAAGTGGCGTTGCAGATCGGGTCCGGCTGCATAATATGCCGGTCGAATCGCTGAGCTTTCCCGCTAACAGCTTTGACAGCGTCGCTGGCCTCTTCCTGCTGCATCATCTTGACCTGGCCAGCAGCCTCGCGGGTATCCATCGCGTACTAAGGCCGGGCGGTGTGGCTGCCTTCGTTGAGACGTCTGCCCGAAACAAGCTCCTGATGGCGGCGCGCTCGACACTCACGGGCCGCTTCGGAATTGAAAAAGCTGGCAGCGAGGACGAGGCGCCGCTTGGTCGGGAGGCGCGGCGCATCATCGCCAGCAGTGGATTCAGCGGCGTGAGATATTGCTTCCCGAACCTGCTGTGCTTTCGGATGGCAGGCTACATGCCCTGGGCGCGCGTCGGCCCATTGCCCAGCGTCTGGCGAGGGCTGGATACTGTTGCAGGGATGATCCCTGGCTTGCGGAGTTATTCTTATTTTGTCGTGGTGGTCCTGCGTAAATGAAGGCGGGCTGCTCGGGCCCTAATTCGCTTCGCGTTAGCTCATTGCGAGCAAGGGCAGCAGGGGTACAAATATCGCCATTCCAGATTTATTTACAGTCAATCCCACAATTTGATACATCTTGTTGCGAACCTCACCCGCTGTCATAAGCCGTCGCGGCGCGATAACCACGACCACAGTGTAGAGCAGCAACCAGACATCGAGCCGCATGCGATAGGCGTCGCTCGCCGCAATGCGACAGTAATCAGCTTCGAGCCCGAGTCTTTCGGCATCCGAAATAGCATCGCGACCGACCAACTGCACAGGGCCGGTGAGGCCCCCTTGGGTGAGAAAGCGGTCTTCGGTAACCGAGTGCCTTGAGCGCAAGATATCCATTACACGCTTTGGCAGCGGGCGGCTGCCGATCAAGCTCATTTGCCCGGACAGCACGTGGAGAAGCTGGGGCAATTCGGTCAGCGCCAGGCGTTCGATGATGCGTCCTACCGGCGTATACACAGAGGAATCACGCGGTATGTTCAGGAACACGGTATGAACGACCGGCACAGTGTCCCGATTCAGGATCTTGTCAGCGTTCCGTTGCATCGTGCGAAATTTCAAGATCGAGCCAAGCTTCCCGCGTCCGACCTGGCGCTGCGATACATAAAAGACCGGGCGCCCTTCTAATAGCAGGATCAATCCTGCGCAGACCGCAAGTACAGGCAGCCAAAATGGCGCCACCGACAGTACCACTGCGTAGTCGAAAATGCGCTTCTTGCGGTGAGAGCTCAAGATCTTTGCGCGGCCTGCGGTACGGGTCTCCGCCGGTTGCGTATCCGTATGAATGGGGACTAAGACTGGTCCCGACACCTGAGCACACGACCCTTCTGTCGTTGTCACCTCGCTCATGGTCAGGTGCTCCTTAGCCAGGGGTCTTGGTTGCGCCTTTGGAGCGCGGAATGTGACGTTAAGGCAGCATACCCGACAGTTCGGCAACGAACACGACGATTAACCAAAGCTTACAAAAGTGTGAACAGCGCCGTGACATCAAAAATGCGAAACCATCTCGCCGCCACATCGTCCGGGCGGTATCGCCATGGCGCCTACGACCTGCTGGTGAATTATCAAGTGATCCCACAACCTTGTTGAGGTTACTTAGAACCTCAGCTCAGACGCAGTACCGGCTGGCCTGCGTTCTTGCCGCCGTTGTTGGCTCGGGTCTTGCGAGAGGCGCCGCCGGACAGGAGATCGAACGCTACTTTTCGTTGGGCGCCCCGGGATATGGCACAACGCCGGGCGTGACCGTTCTGTCGCGCCCCCGACCGGCCTATGAGCCTGCCGGAATTCGGGTGGGTGATTTCATCATATATGGCAATGCTGCCGAGGCAGTTGGCTACGACAGCAATCCGACCGGCGAGTCACAGGCGCGACCGAGCCTGCTGGAACAGACGCAGGCTGACGTCCGGGTTCAGTCAGATTGGGGACGCAACAGCCTCAATCTCGCCGGCGGCGTGAACAACTGGCGCTACCCGGCACAGCCGCAGCAATCGACAACGGACTGGAACGTCAAGCTCGGCGGCACTTATGATATTGGTCGCAACCAGATCGGATTGGACCTTTCTCACGTCACCGCCGCAGAGACGCCACGGGATCTCAACAATCCATTGCTGACAGCCCCGGTGCCCTATTCGGTCAACACCGGCAGGGTTGGCTACACAATGCAATTCGGCCAGTTCGCGCTGATCCCTGGGGCGGAGTTCGATGCCTGGCGATATAGCAACACGGAGCAAGATGGAGTACCCATCGTCCTGAATTACCAGAGCCGGAACACTGTCACGGGGAGCCTTGTCGGGCGATACCAGGCGTCCGACAGGCGCAGCCTCCTGGTCATAGTGCGCGGGATGCACGACCACTTCGTGTCGCCTCTGCCGGACCTTCCGAACCGGGACTATAACGGCGTCGATTTTCTGGTGGGCGCAGAGTACGACACCGGCGGCGTGTGGCGCTATCGGGTGTTGGCTGGGTACCAGACCCGGCTCTACGCCAGCTCTGCCTTTCAAACTTTGAGCGGTCCCACGGCGGAAGCCAATGTGATCTGGCAGCCGACCGGGCTGACCACTGTGACCGCCTCTGCGCTCCACACGATTGCCGAATCGCCACTAACCATCAACACCAGCTATACACTCACCCAGGGACGGGTAACCATCGACCATGAGCTGCGACGCAACGTTCTTCTGCAGGCCCGCGCCGAGATCGACACCGCTGTCTACCCGGAGAATGCCGGTCATGCGACGTTGTGGACCGCCGGCGCCAGTGCGACCTGGCTGATGAACCGCCGATTGCGGCTGATCGCTTCGTACGACTACTCGACACGTCTGTCGGGCGCCAGCAGCTACGTCGAGAACGTGGCGCTGCTTCGTTTGGGCTTTGCATTGTAAGGAGCAACCGCGTGTCATCGAGATGCCTATGCCCTTGAGATCTGTCTCCGGAGCGTGCACCGCCGTCTTCATGACGTTGGCGATATCAGTCGCCGGCTGCAGCCCGGGATCCACCCTCCCGCCGTTGCCGGCTTACGATGGCGCCCGCTACCACCTTGGGGTCGGCGATCAGATCAGACTGCTGACTTTCGGAGTTGAGCAGCTGAGCGGAACATTCCGGATCAACGATTCCGGCGACGTCGAATTGCCGCTGGTCGGATCGTTTCATGCGGCCGGACGGTCGACCGGCGAGCTACGTGACGCACTCTCGGCCGAGCTTGAAGCGCGCAAGCTGTTGCGGTCGCCCAGTGTGTCGGTTGAGGTGCTGGAATATCGGCCGATCTTCGTGTTGGGAGAGGTCAACCGGCCGGGCCAGTATGCCTATCAGCCTGGCATGAAGATGTTGACGGCGGTGGCTGTTGCGGGGGGGTTCACCTATCGTGCGGTGGAGGATCGCGTGCAGGTGCTCCGCTCAACCGAGCCGGTTCCGGTGACCGGTCGAGCCGACCTCGATGCCTATGTTGCGCCGGCCGACGTGATCACCGTTCTGGAGCGTTATTTCTAACTACGCCAGTACGATGCTGTCGGGCAGCAGTGATCCGACGCCAGGGAGGAAGACAGTGTCTCCCCCTGTGCCGTAGCCAAGTTTGATGCCGGTCGATCCGCTTTCAGTCGCCCACGACGCTTGCAATGTGCCTTGAGTGGTGCCCTGCAGGACAAGTCGATCAAGACCTGCCACGAAATCCGTGATGATGTCCTGCCCGCTTCCCAGCGAGAAGACGAAGCTGTCCTGGCCGCCGTTGCCTGTGAGTGTGTCGTTGCCAGGACCGCCGACAATCCAGTCGTCGCCTGGACCGCCCTTGATGATGTCATTGCCGGCAAGGCCATCGATGCTGGCCGTCGGCGTCGCGATGGTCGAGCGATCGATCGTGTCAGCTCCTGTTGTCCCGGTGGTCGCGGTGGCCCCCGCTACAATGTCGCCGGGAGCCACGCCCCACTTGCCGGCCAGAATGACATGATTGGTGCCGAAGTTCACTTGCAGGCCCTGCAACAGGGCTTGGGTCGTAACCTGTGAGGAGTTGAAGCCCTGGATAACCAGTTTGTCCTCACCCCACTGGAAGTCGGTTATCGTATCGGTGCCGGTGCCGTCTGAAACAACGAACGTGTCGGCTCCGGCTCCCCCGGTAAGCTGGTCGTTGCCGCGCCCTCCCTCAATACGGTCGTCGCCGCTGCCGCCGGTCAGGATGTTCGCACCGTTGTCGCCGACCAGGTATTTCATCGACGTGGCCGTCGGAAGCGTCGGCGGCAGGTCCAGGTACTGGTACGCCCGGATGTAGTCGATGCTCATGGTCGCGGAGGAAACGCCATTTGCCTGCCCGGGCCAGACACTCGGTCCACCGACGGCGAGGTTGGCGATCATGTACATCGGACTGTGCATGTCCGCTGGCGTCGGGGTAGACATGATCTCCGCGCCATCGAAGTAGAATCTAATCGTGTCGG
>Ga0310811_10007125_pt1 | contig 14305 bp, 12 predicted proteins | sample YCmetagenome_FD_207642 | JGI IMG/M metagenome (GOLD analysis project Ga0310811, IMG submission 207642) | Soil microbial communities from experimental microcosm in Duke University, North Carolina, United States - YC | ecosystem: Engineered > Artificial ecosystem > Soil microcosm > Unclassified ...
GATGCAAGCCGACGTCATACAATGGCTCGAAAACAGCCTCGGTTCGCCGGTTCCCTCCGGGGAGGCCGCGCTGCTCGACTGGCTGACGGACTATTGCAACGACCTCCTCGTGCACGACTTCCCCCGCCTGGTACAGCTGCTGTATCGCGTGGATGTCCCGGAGGCGCGGCTAAAGGCGACATTGGCCGCGGCCGGAGGCGAGGATGCGGGTCGGATCATGGCGTCCCTGATGCTCGAGCGCGTGGAGCAGATCGTGCGCGTGAGAAAGCAGTACACGCGCCCGGGAAAGGATATTCCGGAAGAAGATAAATGGTAAACCGCGACCCGAGCGTCGCTTTAAAACGTTGTTATGCCGCAAACCGCCTTCATCACCGGCGCCTCCCGGGGCATCGGTAAAGCCATCGCCCTGAAGCTTGCCGCCACCGGCGCCAATATCGTCGTTGCTTCCAAAACCGAAACGCCGCACCCCAAGCTGGAGGGCACCATCTACACCGCTGCCGAAGAGATCGAGCGCGCGGGCGGTCAGGCGCTTCCGGTCGTTTGCGACATACGCGACGAAGCCCAGATCAACGCCGCCGTGGAAGCCGCCGTGACCCGTTTTGGCGGTATCGACATCCTCATCAACAACGCCAGTGCCATCGGTCTCAGCAATACCGAACAGACCGAAGCCAAGCGCTTCGACCTCATGCACCAGATCAACGTCCGGGGTACCTTTTTTGTGAGCAAGGCGTGTATACCGCATTTGCGCCACGCCCCCAATCCCCATATCCTGACCCTTTCCCCCCCGCTTACCGAAGATCGGCGCTGGCTGGGCACCTACCTGGCGTATAGCCTGAGCAAATTTGGCATGAGCATGGTCGCCATCGGTCTGTCCGCCGAGCTCGCGTCCGCCGGCATCGCCTCCAACACCCTCTGGCCCCGCACCACCATCGCCACCGCCGCCGTCCGCAACCTGCTGGGCGGCGATGCCCTCGTCGCGATGAGCCGCATCCCGGAGATCGTCGCCGACGCCGCCGCGATAATTCTATCGCGCCCCGCGCGCGAGTGCACCGGGAACCATTTTATCGATGAAGATGTCCTGCGCGCCGCCGGCATAGCCGACTTCGCCAAATACGCCGTCGATCCCACACATCCCCTGGCCCCGGACTTATTCCTATAGACGAGCCGCGCTACTTTAGGATCTTCAGCTTCACCATCTCGATCCTCGTATCCGACACCTGCAAGATGTCAAACTCATAGTGATCGATGATGATCCGCTCCTTCACCTTGGGGATGGTTTCGTATTTGTTGATGATATAGCCCGAAAGGGTTTCGGACTCGGTTTCGGGGAAGTCGAGATTGTATTTTTCGCGGAGATAGTCGAGCTCGAGACGTCCGGAGAAGATATACTCGTCTTCGGCGATCTGTTTGTCGACGAACTCTTCGGTGTCGTACTCGTCCTGGATTTCGCCAAAGATTTCTTCGAGCAGGTCTTCCATGGTGACGATCCCCGAGGTGCCGCCGAACTCGTCCACGACCCAGGCGATGCTTTTGCGCTCCAGGGTGAACTTGTTGATGAGGTCGGTGACGCTCATGGTTTCGGGAACGGCGGGGATGGGCAGCAGGACCGCGGAGATGTCCCCCGGGTTTTTGAAGAGGTCGAGCTGGTGGATATAGCCGAGGATGTTGTCGATGTTCTGGTCATAGACCACCAGCTTGCTCAGCTGGGTATCGATGAACTTTTGACGGACGTCGTTTATGGGCGTGTTCCTCTCTATCCCTTCGACTTCCCTGCGCGGGACCAGACACTGGCGGACGCGCATGGAGGGCAGCGAAAGGGCGTTTTCGAAGAGCTCCTTGTTGAGCTCCTGGACGCCGCCCGGATCGTCGGAGGATTGCTCGCGCTGCTGGATAAAGCTTTCCAGGTCGGGGCGGCTAAAAAGCTCCTTGTGCTCGGTATCCCTTACGTCAAAAAGGTATTTGAGGGTCCATTCGGAAATGAACACGAAAAAGGCGGCGATGGGGTAAAGAAAACGAAAGGAGAACCGGATGAACCGTGCGAAGAACGGGAGCAGGTAGTCCCTTTTTGCCCGGAAAAGCGCGGTGAACAAAAAAACGACCACAAGGAAAAGGATCGTGGAGGCCAACGACTCGGCCAGCAGACGGACATAGATGCTTTGGGCCGGGCTGGGAAGGGCTTTCCAGAAAGGCGCCAGGAAACGGTCTACCAACAACGTATAAATAACCACGAGTATGCTCAGGGCGACGAGGATGGTAGCGACCAGCCGCGCGGGCTCCTCCAGGAACTGGGACAGAATACGACCGCTGGACAGGCCCTGTTTCTTCTTCAGCTCGATCGAGAGCTTGTTGGCGGAAGAAAAGGCTGTTTCTATGCCCGCAAAAAAACCGGTTAGCAATAAGGAGACGGCGATGCCGATGATGTAGGATACATCCATATGATACTAAAAATACCGTTTTTTTTATATCTGAGGGTAAAACGCGTGCAAAAAGGCCGTTACCTTCACCAGCGCTTCGGCACAGGCTTGTGACAAGGACTGGTTGACGACAATGGTTGTGAAGTGATCCTGAAAGGAAAGCTCGTATTCCGCCTTGCTGAGCCGGGTTTCCAGGGATTCCGGGGTTTCGCTCCCGCGGCTTTCCAGGCGATTGCGGAGTTCCGCGACGCTGGGCGGTTTTACGAAGACCGAAAACGTATGTTGCGGATACTGTTGCTGGACGTGGATGGCGCCCTTAACGTCTATATCGAGGACGGGCACCTTTCCGGCGGTCCAGATGCGCTCGAGCTCCCGGCGAAGGGTACCGTAGTACTTCCCTTCGTACACCATTTCCCATTCGGCAAAGGCGTTCTCCTGGATGTAGTGCTGGAACTCGGACATTGGCATGAAATAATAGTCCTTCCCGTTCACTTCGCCCTTTCGCGCCTGCCGGGTGGCGGCTGAAATGGAAAAGCACAGTTGGGGCACCCGCTCCAACAGGTAACGGACGATGGATGTTTTGCCCGCTCCGGAGGGAGCGGTAAAGATGACGATGGGTTGCTGGGCGCTCATATCCATCCAGCAAATAACGGAAAAAAAAACGGGCCTGGGCGCCGCGGGCGCCCTTTTGCTTGAGCGGTGGCGCTCTTTACTTCAGCCGGTACATGATCTGCATTTTTGCGATACTCGTATGGCTCTCGATCTTGTTCCCCTGGTTGTCTACCTGGCTGGCGGAGTGCTGGAGACCTGCCTGGTACTCGACCTCCGCGCTAAACCGTTTCCAGGTGTAGGCGGCGCCGACGAGGTAGCGGATGTCCGATTTCCGGATGCTCGGTTCTTCGCCCTTGATGGTCTGCATCATCGGCGTCGGCTGGCTGGTTGCCGCCGCGGGAGCATAGGAATAGAGCCGGGACGCGGCGTACTCGGTGGATCGGCTGTCCTGTTGCTGTGATAGCAGCTTTGAGTATTGCACGCCCGCCACCAGGTTCAGGTGGGGGACGACCATCCAGGACGCCGATACGGGAACGTCCACATAGAGCAACCGGCCGATCTTCGTGGTGGAAGCGGTAACCGGCGCTGCATACGAGGCGTTTACCAGCGTATCGATCACGGTCAGGTTTTTTTGCGACAGGGTCCGGGTAAATGCCACGGGCGAAGGACCGGATACGCCGACCTTCAGGCTGAGCCGGGAGGTCACACGGTAGCGGGCGGATACGGTGGGATATAAACCTGGTTCGAAACGGTTCTGATTATTGACGCTTATGCTCCGCATGCTCCCGGGAAAGTTGGCGCCGATGCCGATGTCCAGGCCCCAGCGGCTGCGGCGCGCGGGATGCAGCGGCCCCGTGGTGGGGGCAAGGGTCTTTAGCGAGCTCGACAGGGGTTGCGCGTGCAACAGGGCGTTCTTTAGCGGTTCCCGGGTGACGGAGGGCGCCGCTGCGGACATACCCGAAAGCGAAGCGACAGCGTCATCGGACGACGCGGGAACGGTTGACGGCCGGGTCTCGCCGGTATTCGTTTCGACGCGGTTCGTCGACGGCGTATGGGCGGTGTTAACGCGGGCATCGGAAAGACGGGCATCGGAAAGACTGACGGCGGCTGGTGCACCGCCGGTGGCAGGCGCCGTGGCCGTAGCCGCCTCGTTGGGCCCCGTGGCGTTTCCAAAATCCTTGTTGGTAGTCTCCGGAACGGTAACCGGCGGTGCGGCGGTAACGGCCGGCGAATCGCCGGCTTTATGCGCTACCGCGGTGGGCGAGGGGTTCATACCCGTACGAGCCTCGTGTATAATTGCCCAGGCGGCGCCTGCCAGCACGAGACAGGCCGCCGCGGCGTACCAGCGGTAAAGGACACGCACCGGTTTGGGACGGGTGGTGGCGTCCAGCAGTGAGCTCATCAACTGCCATCCCTGACCGGGATCGGGGATCTCCGTTTCGGCCAGCTTGTGCTTGAGGTGGTCAAACAATTCGTCCCTCATGAGTACATATTTTTTTTCCTGGGGGCGTCCGCTACCGAATCGCCTCCTTCTGAGAAATATTGTCGCAGCTTCTTCCTCGCTTCCGTTAGGTGCCAGCGGGACGTACTCTCGCTGATGCCCAGGGTATCCGCTATCTGCTTGTGCGAATAGGCTTCGAAAAGGTGCATGTTCAACACCGTCTTGGTTGTCTGCGGCAGGCGTCTGATACCCTGCAGGAGCACGTCCGGGTTTAGATCGGACAAGGGGGCCTCCTCTACCGGAAGCTCCCCTATGTTTTCTAGATGAACCACCTGAAAAGCCCTCCTGTTGCGGCTTCTTACATAGTCAATGGCCGTGTGGGTGACGACGGTCTTGATCCAGGCCTCCACCGCGCCCAGGCTGGAATTGTATTTATGGATTTTGGTGAACACCTTCAGGAAGCCGTCGTTGAGGACCGACATGGTTTCCATATCGTCCTGGCAATAGCGTTGGCATATCCTGTATAGCACAGGAAAAAAATGCTTGTAAAGCAGCTCCTGGGAACGTCTGTCGTCCCGAAGGCAACCCTCTACCCATTCTTGGATTTGTCCGGGATTCATTGGCCGAGGCTGCAAGTTATCATATACATCAAAGTTAACGACTCCACTGACCCTTTCGCTGGGTGCAGGGATTTGTTAAATCTGGCGTCCGGTCTTCCGCCGGGCTACCGCCGATCTACCGCCCGTAAAATAATCTTATCTAGTTATTGACTTTATTAGTTTTATTTTTTATATTGAAAATTCAACGTAAGAGTACTTAAAAACTACAGACATGAGAAAGTTTACCTTGCTATTTGCAGGTCTATTCCTGCTTTATGGCCATATTTTGGCCCAATCCCATCAAATTAAAGGAAAAGTAATGGATGAAAACGGGGTCCCGGTACCCAACGCATCCGTTATTATCGTCGGCACCACCAAGGGAACGGTGACGGATGCTGAAGGGAGCTTTTCGCTTCAAGTTTCCAAGTCGGCGAGGGCCCTATCCTTCTCGGCGGTGGGCCTGTTGCCCGTGGAGGTCAAGCTGGGTGAAAGGACGGAGTTCAACATCCGGTTACGTACCGCCAGCCACAGCATGGAAGAAGTTGTAGTGGTGGGCTACGGCAGCCAGAAGAAACAGGACCTGACCGGAAACGTCGCCAGTATTAAAGGCGCGGCCATCGCCGACAAGCCGCTGCCGAGCTTCGACGCCGTCCTGCAAGGCCGGGCGCCGGGCGTGCAGATCGTCCAGCAAAGCGGCGTGGTGAACAGCCCGCCCGTCTTCCGGATCAGGGGGGTCAACTCCATATCCTTGAGCTCCTACCCGCTGATCGTGATCGACGGGGTGCCTTCTTTTACGGGAGACGCCAGCGGCACCACCGCCTCCGCAAACGTCCTGTCGAGCATCAACCCGAACGACATCGAAAGCATCGACGTCGCCAAGGACGCCGCCGCCACGGCTATCTACGGGAGCCGCGCGGCTAACGGCGTGGTTTTTATCACGACCAAGCGCGGCAGGGCCGGCAAAACCCGGGTGACCTATGACGCCTGGGTGGGTTATACCCACACCTATCACCTATGGAAAATGCTGAATGCCGATCAGTATATGACGGTGAAAAACGAGGGCATCGCCAATGACAATGCCCAGCGCGTATCGGCCGGCCGGGCTCCGCTCACGGACCAGTACCTGCCCACCAACGGCCCCGATGGTAAGGAGATCAACACCGACTGGAGCAAGGTGGTCTACCGGTCGGGCATATCCCACAGCCATACGGTCAGCCTGCAGGGAGGCAACGACGCGACCAATTACTACCTGTCGGCGAACTACACATTCCAGGAAGGCATCATCGTCAAGAACGACTTTTCACGGAAGTCTTTCCGGTTCAATATGGACCACCGCGCCAACAAGCTGATCACCCTGGGGCTCACGGCCAACTATTCCAACGAGGTCAACAATGCCGCCGAGAATAATGGTTCGACCTCTGGCAATGCCTATGCAACGGCTGGTCTGGGGCGTATCGCGCTCATCCTTCCGCCGAACATCTCCCAGTACAACAACGACGGTTCCTACAACCTGAACGGGAATGCCATCGGGCCGATGAACAACAAGCTGCCCGACGGTGGCATCAGCTATTACAACCCGCAGCCCATCATCGACCTGGACCATCAAAATACCGAGAACAACCACATCCAGTCGAGTATCTATTTACAATTGACCCCGCTCAAGGGGCTGGCGTTGAAAACCCTTTACGGTATCGACTACCTGAACACCGACAACAATATTTTCCAGAACCCGATCGAGGGCGACGCCTACCAGACGGCCAATGCCAGCAGCACCCTCACCAAGTACCGCCGCTGGATATGGGACAATACGGCTCAATATTCCCACACCTTCGCCAACAAGCACAACCTGGACGTACTGGTGGGAACTGAAGAGCAATACACGAGCACCACTGGATTCGGCCTCGACCGCACGGTGATCAGCGATCCGTTCTTCACCAACATACAGGGCGGTTATACCACCAACAGCACCGCGGGTCTTTCCCTGGGCGAAGACTACCTGGTATCGGAGTTCGGTCGATTGAACTATGATTTCGACAAGAAATATTTGCTGAGCGTGAGCGTCCGGCAGGACGGCTATTCGGCCTTTTCACCGGGTCACCAGTTCGGGGTATTCCCCGCAGGGTCCCTGGGCTGGGACATTTACCGTGAAAAATTCATGTCCTCCACTTCCCGCTGGCTCAGCGCGCTGAAGATTCGCGGCAGCTACGGGCGCGTCGGCAATAACAACGGTATCGGCGACTACGCGGCCTATTCATTTTACGGCGCGGGGGTCTATAATACCAACCCCTCGCTGAACTATACCCAGGCGGGCAACAAGAACATCCAATGGGAGACCAGCACCAAGACCGACGTCGGGTTTAATTTCGGGCTCTTCAAGGACGTGGTCTCCGGCGAGTTCGCTTATTACTACAACAACATCAACAACCTCATCCTGAACGTGCCTCAATCGCCCTCCGCCGGTATCCCGGGCAACTCGGTCACCCAGAACGTGGGCGCGATGTGGAACAAGGGCGTCGAGCTGACCCTGAACGCCACCCCCGTCAACAAGCGGGATCTCGGCTGGAACCTGTCGCTGAACCTGACGCATAACGTCAACAGGGTGACGCAGCTCGCCCCTGGTGTGCCGTACATCATTACGTACACCTCCAGTCTCGAAATCACTAACATCACCAAACCGGGTTTGCCGATCGGTACCTATTATATGCTACACACCGGTGGCGTGGATCCAAATAACGGCCGCCGTATCTTTTACAACGCGGCGGGGAACCAGGTGGAGTATCAACAGGTCGCCGGAGCCGGACAGTACACCTGGTCCTACCTGAAGGACGGCAGCCAGGCGCCTTCCATCGGGGCGCAGGACTACATCCCCCAAACCCAGAAGCCCTCCATGCCCAAATATTATGGAGGCTTTTCGAATACCCTCCGCTACAAGGGTTTTACCCTCGACCTGTTGATGACCTACCAGTTCGGCGCCTGGGTGTATGACGGCACGAGGGCATCGGCCATGGACCAGCGCTTCTGGAACAACTCCACCGACGTCCTGAGGCGTTGGCAGAATCCCGGGGACCATACCGACGTACCCAGGGTCATTTTCGGGGATAACGTTTCCAACGGATCGGCCAACCCCATCGATGTGAACATACAGAACGGGAACTTCGTCAAGCTCAAAACGGCTACACTCAGCTATTCCATACCCAACGCGCTGGCGCAAAAATGGAGCATCAATAGCCTGCGGGTGTACCTCAGCGGGAACAACCTCCTCATGTTCACCAAATATGAAGGGTTCGACCCGGAAGTATCATCCAACGGCAACTCGACCACGGGCATAGGCGTAGACAGGAACACGGTCGCCAACGGGCGCACGATCACTTTTGGCCTGACGGTCGGATTCTAAACATTTAATCAGCGCACATCATGAAAAAGTACGCATACTTTCTGGCCGCAGCGTTCCTCGTGTTGGGGTCCTGCGAACGCCACTCCCTCAATATCGTCTCGACGACGAGCATCACCGACGCGTCGGCCTTCAACACCGCCTCGCGTATCCTGAATCTGGTCAAGGGTCTTTACGGCTCGGCCAGGAGCGGTAACCTGCTCGGCGGCCGGTATTTTATCTATAACGAGATCCGGGGGGAAAACTTCATCAACAACACCAACAACGCCGTGACCGGTCTTACGACCTGGAACTTCACCGTAACCGGCACCGCCCAGGAGGTTACCGGTCTGTGGGGCGCGGCTTACGCCACGATCAACCAGGTCAATACCTTCCTGGATGGCATGCGGGCCAAGGGGGACGCCATCGTCGGGACCACGCTGGCGCCTCAGTACCATGGCGAGGCCTATTTCATCAGGGCCATTTGCTATTACGACATGCTCCAGCTGTACGCCCGCCCCTACTGGGATGGCAACGGCAGCAAGCCGGGTCTGCCCCTGCGCCTGATCGGGATCACGACCCCGGGCTACAACAACCTGGGCCGCAGTACCGTGGATTCGGTCTACCAGCAGATCATAACGGACCTGGATTCCGCGGAGGCTGAACTACCGGCCATCTACACTGGTACGACCGCCACCACCGACAACTGTACCCGGGCCCACAAGAACGCCGCCATCGCCCTGAAGACGAGGGTATACCTCAGCATGGGCAACTACGCCCAGGTCATCACCGAGGCGAACAAGCTGGTGCCCGCGGCGGCGCCGTTTTCGGCCCCGAGCGGCGTGCCCAACACCCTCGTGGCGAACATAAAGACCGTTTTTTCCAGCGCCCCGAACGCCGAGAGCCTGTTCATGATCCCCTTCCTGTCCACCGAAACGCCGGGTACGCAAAACTCGCTCGGGTTGTATTTCTATAATGGAGGCGCGACGCCGGAGTACTATCTGAATGCCAACGGCGTCATCGCGCATACGACCTGGACGGCCACCGACGCGCGGCGGCAGTTCATCAACACGACCGGCAGCGTGCCCATGCTCACCAAGTGGCCCTCGCCATCCCCCTATGCCGACTGGGTCACCGTCATCCGTTATGCCGAAGTACTGCTGAACCTGGCCGAAGCCCGTGTGCGCAGCACGAACACCGTGGACGCCCAGGCCATCGCCCTGCTAAACGCCGTCCGTCAGCGGTCAGACGCCACGACGACCTTTACCGCCGGCCAATTCGCCGCGTCGACCGACCTGGCCAACGCTATCGTCGAGGAACGCAACATCGAGTTGTTAGGCGAAGGCTTCCGCAGCGCCGACCTCATGCGCCTGGGCCTCAGCTTCCCCTCCAAAGGGGCGGCGCCGCAGGTAGACCCCACCGCCAACAACTACATCTGGCCCATATCGGCTACCGAGCTGGTCGATAATCAACTTTGTGCGCCGAATCCCTAAGGATTGCGGGCGCTATCATGTCCAGTTACAGCCGCCTTCCTCTGGGGGCGGCTTTCTTTTTCAATTCCGCCGCCGTCCTGACTTTTCGCCTGCGGCCCCGGTCAGTGGGGTGGGGTGCCTCTTTTACCCCGTTTTGCGAAACGTTTCGCAAAACGGGGTAAAAGAGGCACCCCACCCCACTGACCGGGGCCTGCACGCTTGGGGCGCACGGGACGGAATTGGGCGGCCGCGAAAAGGCGCACGGGGACCGTGATAAGCGGGCTTAGTTCACGCGGCGCACGCTCGCCCCGAGGCGGCGAAGCCGCTCGTCGATGTATTGGTAGCCGCGGTCGATTTGTTCGATGTTCTGGATGACGCTGCGGCCTTCGGCGGAAAGGGCGGCGATGAGCAGGGCTACGCCGGCGCGGATGTCGGGGCTGCTCATGGTGATGCCCCGGAGGCGGCGCTGGCGGGCCAGACCGACCACGGCTGCGCGATGGGGGTCGCACAGGATGATCTGGGCGCCCATGTCCATCAGCTTGTCGGTAAAGAACAGGCGGCTTTCGAACATCTTCTGGTGGATCAGCACGCTCCCGCTGGCTTGGGTGGCGACGACGAGGAGGATGCTGAGCAGGTCGGGGGTAAAACCCGGCCAGGGGTGGTCGTAGATGGTCGGTATCGAACCGTCCAGGTTGCCCTGGATCGTATAGAGCTCTTGTTCCGGGACGATGATGTCGTCTCCTTCCAGGACCAGCGCGATCCCCATCTGACGGAATTTGTCGGGGATCTGGCCGAGGTGGTCGAGACCCGCGCTGCGGATCGTGATGGCGCTTTGGGTCATGGCGGCCAGCCCTATAAAGGAGCCGACCTCGATCATGTCGGGGAGCAGCCGGTGCTCGGTCCCGCCGAGCCGGTCCACGCCCTCGATGGTGAGGAGGTTGGAACCGATGCCGCTGATCCGTGCGCCCATCCGGTTGAGCATCCCGCAGAGCTGCTGGATGTAGGGTTCGCAGGCGGCATTGTAAATGGTAGTGGTACCTTCCGCCATGGAGGCGGCCATGACGATGTTGGCGGTCCCGGTCACGGAAGGCTCGTTCAGGAGCATGTAGGAGCCCTTCATGTCCTTGCCGTCCAGGATAAAGTAGTTGTCGCCCGTGTTGTAGTCGGGTTTTACGCCTAGCTTTTCAAAGCCGATGATGTGGGTGTCCAGCGGACGGCGACCGATCTTGTCGCCACCCGGGCGGGGGATGAAGGCCTTGCCAAACCGGGCAAGCATGGGCCCGGCGATCATGACGGAACCCCGCAGACGACCGCCCTTCTGGCGGAAAGCCTCGCTCTGCAGGTAGTCGACGTCCACATTATCGGCCGTGAATATACAGGTATCCCTGCTGGGACGTTCAATGGTAACGCCCATCTCTGAGAGCAATTCGATCAGCAGGTTGACGTCCAGGATGTCCGGGATATTGGTGACCTTGACGGTCTCGGCGGTCAGGAGTACGGCTGAAATGATCTGGAGGGCTTCGTTCTTGGCGCCCTGGGGCACGATTTCCCCTTTGAGCTTTTTGCCGCCTTCTACTTCAAAAGCGCTCACTTAAATCTTTTTTTGTTGAATCGGTTGCGGTTGCCGTTGCCGTTGCCGTTATTGTTGCCCCCCTGGCGGTTGCCGTTGCCCCCGTCCCGGTTCCCGTTGATGTTTCGGTTCCCGTTGCCGCCCTGACGGCTGCCATTGCCGCCGCGGTTGTTCTGGGAATAGTGCTGTTTGTGGCGGGGCTTGCCCACGTTGGAGATGAACTCTTCGCGTTCGGGGCTTGCGCGGTGTTTGACAAAGGGGCGGTTGTTGAACTCCAGCTGACCCTGGGTCAGGTTGTTCAGTTCAGCCTGGATGGAGTCGTCGTGTACGAGCTCGTGGTGCCAGTTGCTGTACGCCAGCTTCATGTAATAGGCGATCGCGTTGGCGAACCCCTGCCGCTTGTCGGCGTCCTCTTCGCTAAGGGCCTTATTGATAACGATCTCGATGTTTTTACCGAGGTGGTTGAACTTGGGGTAGCGCTTGGGGTAAGGCAGGCGTTCGGGTTTGCTTTTCAGCGTTTCCCTCGTGGGGATGGGATAAGGGCTCTCGACGTCGAGCTTGAAATCGGATATGAGGAACAGGTGATCCCATAATTTGTGACGGAAGTCTTCGACGTTGCGGAGCTGGGGGTTGAGAAAACCCATCAGTTCTATAAGGGCGTAGGCGTTTCGTTGTCTTCTCTCCGGGTCCTCGATCGTCATCAGATAATCCACCATTTGCTGAATATGCCGACCATACTCTCGCATGGTCATACTGGTGCGTAACGTGTTATATAGCATAAAATGTATGTGATTCGAAGTTACAGTAAATTTGTAAGGTTATGCATTTCGCCATTGACGGTACTTTATGGGAAAATCCAGCCGCTGACGGGTATGACCGGATGGTTCTATCTGTGCTTGAAGGCTTGAGAGGCCTGGGCCATACTTATACAATATTAGGGAAAAAAAACGCAACTCCCGCAACTGCGTCCCATTGGGCCGAAACCGCTCCCAACTGGCGCGAGCAGTTCATCCCCGGCGGCTGGCTGAAAAAAACGGTCCCCCGGGTGATGCGGGAGCGGGGTTTGGACCGCTGGGTGAGCTGGACGGGTCAGGCGGTGCCGGAGGAGGTGCCACAGACGCTGCTGCGGGTGGAGCCGCTTAAAGGGGTGAGGCTCACGACGGCCGACGGAAAGGCCGGGGTGATATTACCCCCCTATTACCCGCCGGCGGGCCCCTTTGCCTGGGAAGAGCGGGAAGCTATCCGGGCGACTTATAGCGATCGGAGAGAATACTTCCTATGGCTCGGCGTCATAGACCGGCAGGAACGCTGGAAGGAAGTCATGAAGGCGTTTTCCCAGTTTAAAATCCGGCAGCGGAGCCAGATGCGGCTTCTGATAGCCCCCTGGAGGGTGGAAGACCCTACTTTCCAGGAAAGCCTCGATACGTACAAGTACCGGGCCGATGTCAGAGTAATGGAACAATGGGCGCCGGCAGCGCCGGGCGCCTACGCCTGGCTGTACACCGCGGAGACCGACAACCTGGGTTGGGTGGCCGCAGCGGCCCTGACGATGGGCGTCCCGCTGATCTCGACCGCGGAAAGCGCCGCCCGGGGGTGGGCGGAAAACGCGGTAGAATGGGTCGACCCGGATGCTTTCCCGGCCATCGTGGAGGCCATGCTACGCCTGTACAAGGACGAAGCATATCGGAAGCGCTTGATGGACAACGGCCGCGTCCCTGACGGGGCGGCTGTGTTACGCCAATATGAACAAGTCTTAACAGGTTAGCAGTCGATTAATCATTACCTTTGCCATCTTAGTTAATTTGTTAATATGAGCAAGAACTCCATTTCGGTGGACGTATACCTGGATGAAAACAAGATCCCTGAGAAGATCGAATGGCGGGCGCAAGACAATATTGAAAGAGCCAAAGCCTTCATGATGGCCTTCTGGGATGGCGAAGACAAGACCGCGATGCGGATCGACCTGTGGACCAAGGATATGATGGTCGATGAAATGGCCGATTTTTATTACCAGGTGCTGCTGACGATGGCCGACACCTATGAGCGGGCCACCCATCAAACCGAGCTGGTGGCCGATATGAAGCAGTTTGCGGGCACTTTTTATAAGAAATTCAGGGAAATCCAACAAAAGGGTAACACTTAAGCGAAGCAAAACTATGTCACTGGAACAAACCATCAATACCGATTTGAAAACCGCCATGCTGGCCAAGGACGAACCGACGGTCCGAAGCCTGAGGGCCATCAAGGCGGCGATCATCCTGGCCAAGACGTCCGAAGGGAACAACGGGACGGTGTCTGAAGCCCAGGAGCTGTCCCTGCTCCAGAAACTCGTCAAGCAGCGGAAGGATTCCATCGAAATTTTTCAGCAACAAAACCGGGCCGACCTTGCCGGTAAGGAATTGGAAGAAGTCTCCGTGATCGAGAAGTATCTTCCCGCCCAGCTCAACGCGGACGAACTAAAGACCGCCCTGAAAGGCATCATCGAAAAAACGGGGGCAAAGGGCCCGGCCGACATGGGTAAGGTGATGGGCGCCGCGAACAAGGAACTGGCAGGCAAAGCGGATGGTAAGTCCATAGCCGCCGCCGTAAAGGAATTGCTCCAGGGTTAATGATCATTGACATCCTCTTATTGGTTATCGTCTGCCTGGGCGCGATCAGGGGTTTTTTCCGGGGACTCATCCTGGCCCTGTTCGCCCTGGTCGCTTATGTGCTTGGGCTGGCGGCGGCCATGAAGTTCTCTCATGCGATGGGCGTTTGGCTGGAACCCATGATCCATGCCGGCGCCCGGTGGATGCCGCTGATCGCTTTTCTCGCGGTCTTCCTCGGTGTCGTCCTGCTCGTCCGGTGGCTCGCGCTGATGTTGCAAAAGGCCGTGGAAGGTCTGACG
>Ga0310811_10007126_pt1 | contig 14304 bp, 12 predicted proteins | sample YCmetagenome_FD_207642 | JGI IMG/M metagenome (GOLD analysis project Ga0310811, IMG submission 207642) | Soil microbial communities from experimental microcosm in Duke University, North Carolina, United States - YC | ecosystem: Engineered > Artificial ecosystem > Soil microcosm > Unclassified ...
CTCGTTGCCGACGAGCCTGGTCGTGCGCGCCTCGACGGCGCGCCCGGGTGCGAGCGACGCGCCGAGCCCGCAGCCACCGCAGAGCGGCAATGTCGTGGGCTGAGAGCGGTACGCTCCAGCATCGGACGATATTGGGCGTGCAGACCACAGAACGCGGCGGTCCGGTCCGCGACTGCGCGCCCATCCGCGAGACCAGCTACGTGACCGGGGGGTCCCTGACATGGCCAGCAAGTTCACCGAGCTTGCGATCGACTGCGCTGATCCCGGCGCTCTCGCCCGGTTCTGGTGCTCGGTCCTCGACTACGAGGTGCGGGACGAGGAGGACGGGATCGTCGCTATCGGCTCCCCCGCCGTGCCCGAAGGCAAGAGCCGCCCCGGCCCGGTGCCACCGACGTTGACGTTCGCGCGCGTGCCCGAGGGCAAGAGCGTCAAGAACAGGCTGCACATCGACATCAACCCCACCGACAGAGAGCAGGACGAAGAAGTTCGTCGCCTGCTCGACCTGGGCGCCCGACACGCCGACGTCGGCCAAGGAGATGACGCTGGCTGGGTCGTGCTCGCCGACCCCGAGGGGAACGAATTCTGCGTCCTCGCGAGCCGCTGCCCCTGATCAGAGGCCATACATGCGGAGTGACGTCACTCTCTCCGATTCGACCGGGTCGTTCAAGTATCGAGCAGCCGGCGTCATCCGCGTCGGCGACCGGCGCCTGGTGTGCGCCGTCGAGCACATCGACGGCTGGTTCCTTCCCGGCGGGAAGGTCCAGTTCGGGGAGTCGTCGGCAGTTGCGCTGGCCCGTGAACTACGCGAGGAACTCGAACTGGAGGTGCGTGTCACGGGCGCCCCTCTGGTGGTCACTGAGAGTATACGAGAAGACGACGGCCTTCTTCATCAGGAGGTCTGCTTCTACTACGCAGTGGGCTGGCCGGACGGCGTGCCGACCGAATCCGTGGACGACTTGACCGACCACCGGTTCCGTCGGATTCGCCTCGCCGACCTGTCGACGGTGCGCTTCCTCCCGCCGGAGATCGCCCACCTGCTGGCGGACGGCCGCACCGGACTCCGCCATGTGGCCTTCGACCGCCGTGGGGCCGGGTGACACATGTCGCCCAGGCCGCGCTCGGTACCGCGCGCACAGGCAGGCCAAGCCAATCAGCCTCGGCACGCGCTGCTACGGCCAAAGCTGAGGGCAGATATCAGGGTCGGTGTAATCCGGGGCGCCGTCGCGCGTGCGCACCAGGCGGTCGTTGCCGTGGCCGACGGTGCCGGGGCGGTGGCGGTTGTCGCCGGGCTGCAGGTGGATCGCGAGCGAGCGGCGCGGGGCGGCGCCGTGGTTGGGGCCGGAGCCGTGCACGGTGCGGCAGTGGTGGAAGCTGACCTGGCCACGCCGCATGCGGGTGGGCCGGATGTCCAGGCTGTGGCCCTGGCCGGTGATCTGGGCCCCCAGGCCGGCCAGGTCCTGGGAGAAGAAGTCGAGGCCTGACACGTCCCAGCGGTGGCTGCCGTCGAGGAAGGACACTGATCCGCCTGCCTCGTCGACGTCGTGGAAGCCGACCCATGCGGTGAGCATCCGCTCGCTGGTGCACGACTGCCAGTACTGCCGGTCGGTGTGCCAGCCCACGTTCGCGGGTGTGCCGGCGGCGTCGACCGGCTTGCACAGGAGTTGATCATGCCACAACCGGATGCTGTCGGTGCCCGCGAGCCGGGCGGCGGTGGCGGCGATCAGCGGCTGGGCAACGAGCTGGGCGAGTTCGCGCACGTGCAGGGAGGCGTAGTCGTTCTTGCGTAATCCCTCTGCGGGCGGCGCGCTCCACGCCTCGTCCGGAGTGTCGAGGTCGCCGGCGTAGTAGCGGCTCATACCCCGCTCGGCGGCATCCAGGACGTCTGCAGGCAGGATCACCGGGGAGATCCACCAACCGTGCTCGCAGTAGAAGGCCACGTCATCCGCGCCCGGAAGCAGGTTCTCGTCGAGTGCGGGCAACTCCGTCATCTCTCACCCTCATCCTCATCCCTATCCCTGCCCTCATCCCGTCGCACCGGCGAACGCGTAGTGGCGCTCCGGGTCGAACACAGGCCAAGGCTGGTAGCTGTTCACGCCCGGCTTGCCGCGCAGGTGGAACGCGCTAGGGTACGGCCGCTCGTCCGCGGTGATGCGCGTCGTCGTGGGGATGTAGCGGATGGTCAGCCCGCACCGCCGGTGCGGCGACGTGTTGGCGTTGCTGCCGTGCACGATATTCGGGTGGTGCACCTCGACGTCGCCCGGTGCGAGCACGATGTCGACGGCCGACGCCTCGTCCACCTCGACCGCGATCTCCTCACCGAGGACGTTGTCGACGGTGGTGTTGGCGCGCATGGCTGCGATCTCGCCGCGGTGGCTGCCCGGGATCAGCCGTACGCAGCCGTTCTCCGGCGTCGAGTGATCCACCGCCAGCCAGAGCGTGACCACGCTCATCGGCTCGAGCGGCCAGAACGCGCCGTCCTGGTGCCAGAGCACCGGTTGGCCCGAGTATGGCGGCTTGCTGATGTAGTGCGACGCGAACAGCGCGATGTCCGGCCCGATGAAGGCCTCTGCGATATTCAGCAGCCGGTCGTCGGAGATCAGCCGCAGCCAGAACGGATCGTCGCGCAGCAGCGTGTGACCGAGCTGTTCCGGCCGCAGCTCCGGATGCCGTCGCTGCAGCCAGTCGACATGGCCGGCCGCCTCCCGCACCAGGTCCTGGTCGACGGCCTGGCGGAAGACGGCATAGCCGTCGCGGTCGAACCGGTCGGGCAGTTCCTCGTCGGTCAGACGCTCACTCATCGGCTGCAACTCCCTCGACCGCCTCGACTGACTCAGTTTCCTTACGCGATGCGGGGCCCACAAGGCGCAGCGGGACGGCCGTCGCCCCGGAGTGGACGACCTGACCGTCGACCGAGACCCTGCAGCGGTCGGCATCGACTTCGAGGTCGATCTCCTGACCCCTGTAACGCAACCCGCGCAACTCCAGCCTGCCGGGAAGCCAGGCGGCAGGGGCCAGCTCGAGTGAGCCGTCGACCCGTGGCCGCAGCCCGGCGAGCCCGAGGAGCACCGCCTCGGCGCCGGCGAGACCGGCGATGATGTTGGCGCGCCGGTTGCGCGGCGGGGCGGCCGGGCGCTCGCAGCTGTGCTCCTGCGGGTAGTACGGGAACAACTCCCCCAGCCACAGCACCCGCCGCAGCACGTCCCAGGCCAGGCGCGGCTCCCCCTGCTCCCACAACGTCTGCGCCAGCTGCGGCGCCTCGCCCGTGTACGCGCCGCCTCCGGACCAGTCCAGGTCGCCCAGCTCGTAGTGCAGTGCGTCCTCGGCGGAAACGCTGCTGACTCCGTACGGGCCGAGGAACGCGCCGTCGCGCAGGTGGCCGAGCAGCGCCGCGGTCATCGACGGAGTGCAGGCGCCCGCCCGCAGCGCGTCGAAAGCCTGTATGGAGTAAGCGAATTCGACGTGCCCGTCGGGGTAGCGGCTGCGGAACCAGCCGGCTTGCGCGTCCCACAGTTCGCGGGCGACGGCCTCGCGGATCCGTCCCGCTCGCGCGCGCAGGGCCGCGGCCGGCACCGGCGCGCCGCTATCCTCGGCCATGTGCGCCAACAGTTCGAGGCTTGTGGCACGTTCGGCGTTCGGGCTGGCGACGAGGTGTTCCCATCCGGTCGTGCGCATCTCCAGCAGGTTCTGCTGGGCGCCGTAGTCGCGCAGTTCACCGACGGCCGGGAAACGCTCCGCGAGCTGCTCCTCGGTATCGTGCAGCCGCGCCACCAGATCGGGGGCGATCCCGCCGTGGCACGCCGCGGCGTGCGCGAGCAGCACCAGCGACCAGGCGCTGTAGGCGTATGCGACGCCGGTTCCGCCGCCGTCGGGCGCGATGGCGTAGTGGTCGGTCAGGTCGGCCTTGACCATCGCCTCCACGATGTCGGTGACGTGCCCGCCGAGCATCAGCGCCAGGGTGTGCGGCGCGTAGCCGCCGGTGTCCCAGGCGTACGCGCACAAGGCGCCGCCATCGATGCCTGATGTGGCGGGAAACGGGACGGTGGCGAAGGCCGGGTTGTCCCACAGGCAGACCAGACCACTGGCTAGCGAACGGCGATAGTAGGCCTCGAGCCCCGGCACGTCCGAGGTCAGCCGCGGCACTCCTTCCAGCGCGTCGGCGACGCGACGGCCGATCGCGGCGCGGGAGTGCGCCGCCCACTCACCGGGCTCTCCCTCCGCGCTGCTGTCGTCGAGTAGCACTGCGAGCTCGAACACCGCGTCGTCTTGCGGCCCGACCTGCGCCGTCAGCGGACCGTGCACGAGCCGCGCCCGACCGTCCGCCTCCTGGTCCGGTTCCGGTTGCATCCAGCCCCATTCGGCCAGCGGCACCTCTCCCACCGCGCCGGGCGTCAGCTCAGGCAGCAGGCGCAGTGTCAGGACCCTGTCGGAGCGGTTGTGCACCGTGACGCAGAGCGCGTAGCCGCCGCGACCGTGCAGCGGGGTCAGCTCCGAGCGCACCTGGAACGACAGCAGCCGTCCGTCATGCCGACGGTGGTAGTTGCCGACCCGCTCGATGCCGTCCAGCCTCCAGGTCCCGCCCTGCGGGAGCAGCACGATGCTGTGCATACCGTGTGCACCGCTGTCGGCGATGCACACTCCGTCGGCTTCGATGAGGACGGACAGCCGTGCGGCCGGGGCGGCGTGCGGCGGGGCGTAGCAGCCGGCCACGCCGCAGACCGTCCCAGGCACGAGCGCGACGGTGCTCCACCCGCTCGCGGTCCACAGCGCCTCCGCGCCGCTGTGCCGCAGATCGAAATCGAAGTCGGAGGTCTGATACCCGGTCACAGATCGATCTCCCGCTTCCGCTGCGCGGACAGGTAGGCCGCGCGGATGACCTTGAGCACGTCGGTGCCCTCTTCGTGGGTGTGCACCGGCCGGGACCCGTCGCGCATGCGGGCGACGAAGTCGGCGCAGACGGCCGGGATCGAGTCGGTCGCGGGGAATTCGACCGTCTCGGCCGCCGCGCCCCGCGGTTTGTGATGCAGAGTTCTGCCGTCGCTCCAGAGGCTGCCGCGCTCCCCCACGACCGAGAACTTCTCGGTGAACGGCGCGGCCTCATACGCCCAGCTGGTCACCACCTCGCCCACCGCGCCGTCGGCGAAGCGCACCAGCACCCGGGCGGAGTCCTCGCCCTCCATGAACTTCAGCCGATGGGTACTGAGCATCGCCGTGACCGCGGTCGGCCGGGCAGCGGCCAGATACAGCAGCAGGTACGTCGGGTGGTACCCGGTGTCGATCAGCTCGCCGCCGCCGCTGGTCGCCGCGTGCGCGCGCCAGCCCATCGTCGCGGGATCGAAGTCGTTGAAGAAACTGTCGGTGGTGCGCAGTTCGTAGACCTGCCCGAGCGCGCCGGATCCGACCAGTGCGCGGGCGCGCTGGACTGCGGGCAGGGTGAGTTGGTTGTGCGCGCACATCAGGGTGATGCCGGCCGCCTCGACCGCCTCGGCGATCTGCTCCGCCTCGGCCAGCGTGAGGCACAACGGCTTCTCGCACAGGATGTGCTTGCCGGCCTTGGCGGCGGCGATGATCGCGTCGGCGTGCAGGTGGTGCGGCAGGCAGATGTCGACGGCGTCGACGTCGGCCTCGTCCAGCATCCGTTCGTAGGAGGCGAACGCCCGGGCACCGCCGGCCTGCTCGGCGCGTTCGGCCGACGCCGCGGCGTCCACGTCGGCGACGGCGATGACAGTGGCCTGATCCGGCACGGCGAGATAGCCGCGCAGATGGGATCGGGAGATGTTCCCGCAGCCGATCAGGCCGATGGAGACGGTCATAGGCGGGTTCCTTCGTCGTAACTGTTGCTGGTGGCCGCGGCCATCAGGCGGGTCAGGTCGAGGCCGAGGGCGAGGTTCTCCTCGTCCCTGGTTCCTTCGGCGACGTGCCGGACGAAAAGGTCGAAGGGCGTGCCGGTGCGCGGCGGCACGGCCAGCTCCCGCCACTCGCCGCCGGTGCTCAGCCGCAGCCGCGGCTCGGGCGCGCCGTAGACCAGCGAGCCCGCGGTGCCGTGCGCTTCGATCGAGAACGGGCTGGCCGGCGACGCGAATGACGCCTCTACAACGCCAAGGGTCCCGTCGTCGCAGCGCAGCACCGCGACGGCGTTGTCTTCGACAGCGTGTTCGGTCACGTAGCCGAACGAAGCGGTCACGGTCTCCGGCATCCGCCCGAGGAACAGCCGTGCCAGGTACATCGGATGGCAGCCGAGGTCGATCAAGGCTCCACCAGCCGTCGCGCCCGGGTCGTAGAAGTGCTCGGGGAGCCAGCCCTCGATCGAGCCGCCGTGGGCAAGCCTGACGCGGACCAGGGTGAGGCGCCCCAAGCTGCCGTCGCTCAGCACCTTGCGGATCGCGGCGGTGTAGCCCTCGTACATCCGGGGCAGCGCGAGCATCAGCGCGATGCCCGCCTTCTCCGCAGCCGCGACGATCTCAGCGCACTCGCCGGCCGTCGGGGCGAGCACCTTCTCGGTGAATACGTGCTTGCCGGCCGCCGCCGCGGCCTTGATGACCTCGCGGTGCGCGGTGGTCGGGCAGGTGACGACCACCGCGTCGACGTCGTCGCGGGCGAGCAGGCCGCCGAGATCCGGATGGAAGCCGACGCCGAGCTCCGCGGCCCTGGTCCGCCCGCGCTCGGGGTCCTCGTCCCAGACCGCGGTGATCTCGGTGTCCGGGTGCTCGGTCGCCCGGCGGGCGTAGTCGGCGGCGTGCACGTGCCAGAAGCTCAGGATGGCGAGGCGCAGGCGCATGGAAGGACCTTTCTTCACGAACAGACCTCTTGCAGACACGACCTCCTGCGATCACCGCCTAGCCCTTGATCGCGCCGGCCAGGCCGTTGACGAAGTAGCGCTGCAGCAACAGGAAGATCACCACGATCGGCACGAGCGTGATCACCGAGCCCGCGCACACGAAGGTCCACTGCGTGGAGTTCTCCCCCAGGAACGCGTACATCCCGACGGGCAGGGTGCGCAGGTTCGACTTGGAGAGGGTGAACACGAGCGGGACGAAGAAGGCGTTCCACGCGCTGATGAAGGTGAACAGGCCGACGGTGGCGAGCATCGGCCCGGACAGCGGGAACATCACCCGCCAGAAGGTCTGGTGGAAGCTCGCCCCGTCCACCCTGGCCGCGTCCTCGAGGCCCCGGTCCATCGTGGAGAAGTAACCCATGAACAGGAACGTCGCGAACACCAGTCCGCTCGCGGCCTGCACGATGATCACAGCCCACAGGGTATTGAGAAGGTGGATCTCCCGGATGATGTCGAAGATCGGGATGATCGTGTATCCGTGCGGCAGGAAGAGCGTGACCGAGATCAGTCCGATGCAGAACTTGCGGCCGGGGAACTTCGTCCGGGCCAGGACGTAGCCTGCCATGGAGGTGGCGAGCAGCGTCAGGATCACCGTGCCGCCCGCCACCACGATGGTGTTGAAGAAGTAGCTGCCGAAGGACGCCTCCTGCCAGGCGTTGCTGTAGTTGGCCGCGTGCACGCCGTCCGGCAGAGGGTTGAGACCCTGCGAGAAGAAGCCGTTGTCGCTCTTGAGGGAACTACCCAGCGTCCACAGCAGCGGGAAGAGCCAGATCAGCCCGCCGACGAGCAGCACGAGGTGGAGCAGCGAGCGCCGGGCCGTGCGCCGCACGGGCGCCCGGCGCCGCGGCACCGGCTCGCGGCGTGCGCTGGAGACCAGGATTGCCATGTCGCTTCCCCTTTTCAGGCGCGCTCGGCGCCGCCGCGGCGCTTGGCGATCGAGCGGAAGATGAGCACCTGCAGCACGGCGAAGCCGATCAGCAGGAGCCCGTAGAAGAACGAGGCCGCCGAGGCCAGCCCGACGTCCGGCTGGGTGGCCTGGTTCATGGTGCCGCCGAAGGCCAGATGGTAGATGAAGGTGTTGACGACCTCGGTGCCGAAGTAGGGGCCGCCGCCGGTGAGCACCTGCACCAGGTCGAAGACCTGGAACGAGCCGATGAACGCGAGGATCACGATCATCAGGCCGACCGGCCGCAGCAGCGGCATGGTGATGCTGCGCAGGGTGCGCAGACGCCCGGCGCCGTCGATCTTCGCCGCCTCGTAGACCTCCTCCGGGATGGTCTGCAGCCCGGCGAGGAAGTAGACGAGGTTGTAGCCGAGGGTCTGCCAGATGCCGACGACGATGATGACCCCCATCGCGATCGTCGGGTTGCCCAGCCAGTCGACGGGCTGGCTGATGACGTGCACGTCCATCAGCCAGCTGTTGAAGGTGTCGCCGAAGTTCGACAGCAGCAGCTGCACGACGACGCCCACGACAGCCGGCGATGCGACCACCGGCAGGAAGAACAGCGTGCGGTAGAAAGCGGAGAAACGCAGCTTTCTGTTGTTGAGCACGAGGGCCAGCATCAGCGCGATGAGCAGCTGCACGGGCACCACGATGATCGCGTAGATGAAGGTGTGCTCGACCGACTCCCAGAAGATCGAGTTGTGGATGATCTGCCGGAAGTTGCCGAGGCCGACGAAGTTCTGCGGGGAACCGATGCCGTTCCAGCTGTAGAAGGTGTAGGCGAGCGAGCCGAAGATCGGGTAGACGACGAAGACCAGCAGGAGCGTCATCAACGGCGCGAGATAGAGGTAGCTGCGCCTCCCGGCCCAGACCCGCTGCCAGACGCCGGGTCTCGGCCGCGTCCGTGCGGGAGGCGCCGGGCGCCCGCTGGTGCGCGGGCGCCTGGCGGCGGTGTCGAGCATGTGCACACGAGCCTCCCGGTCAGGCCGACTTGTTCAGGTACGGCTTGGTGGGGTCCCAGTCCGCGAACACCCAGTCGTCCAGACTGACCTTGGCGCCCTGGCCCTGGGCCTGCTTCACCCCGTCGGCCAGGGCCTTGTTGCGCCGGTCCTCCAGCTCCGTCAGGGCACTGCCCATGTCCTTGAGCTGCCCGGTATACAGACCGGTGAGCACGTCCGGCAGGTCCGGGGTCACGGACGGGATGACGACCTTCGCCGCGTCGGCGTTGCGGATCGCCGGGACCGGCCACGTCAGCGCCCAGTCGCGGAAGTCGACGTAGGCCTCGAACGGCTTGAAGCTGACCTTGGCCGCCGAGTTGGCCGAGGGGAAGATGGAAAGGCCCTGACCGGACTCCACCCAGCGCTGTCCGGCGGCGGGGCTGTGCAGCCAGTCGAACCACTGCCACGCCTCGTCGGCGACCTTCGACTGCTTCGAGATCGCCCACACCCGGCCGCCCGGCGCGTAGTAGAAGAACGCCTTCGGGGTCTCGGTCGGCGACGGCAGCGTCGTCAAGGTGTAGTCGGTGAAGTTCGCCTGGCTCCACGTCGGCTGGTTCCACACGCCGCCGACCGTCATGCCGAACTTGCCGCGCTGGAAGAACGCCCGGGCCTGCTCGTCGCCGATCGACATCGAGTCCGGATACACGTAGCCCTTCGTCTTCCACTCCAGGAGCAGGTCGATGAAGTCGGCGTAGTTGCGGTCGGTGCCGAAGGTCCACTTGCCGACCCGGTAGTCGGGGCCGTCGGTGCCGTAGCCGGAGGGCGATCCGGCGCCGCGCACGAACAGGTCAAGCCACCACGGCAGGACGCCGCTCTGCGCGTTGCCGAAGCCGAGGCCGTAGGCCCGCCCGTCGGTCTTGCTCTTGATCGCCGCCGCGGCGGCCGAGATGTCGTCCCAGGTCTTGGGGACCTTGACGGAGCCGTCCGGGTTCGTGATGCCGGCCTGCTTGAACAGGCCGTTGTGGATGTAGAGCTGGAGCCAGGGAGTGGCGCCGCTGAACGGGGCGCTGTAGACGTCGTTCGCGACCTCGTTCACGCCGTTGAAGAAGTTCCCTGACGGGAACCGGCTGCGCCACTGCGACGTGGCGAAGCTGTCGAGCGGGTGCAGCCAGCCCATGGAGACCTGGTTATCGAACTGCGGGCTCGACGGGATCATCAGCATGTCCGGCGCCTCGCCGCCGCGGAAGGCGAGGTTGATCAGGTTCGGGTACTGATCACTGGACTGGACGGTGCGCTTGATCTGGATCTTCGGGTACTTCTGCTGGAACAGCTTGATCTCGTTCAGCAGCCACGGTGCCTGGCTGACGTACCAGTCCCAGTGATTGATCGTCGTGGTGCCGGGCGCTGTCGCGTCCGAACCGCTGCAGCCGGACAAGGCGGAGGTCAGTACGCCGCCGCCGACGGCGGCGGCCGAGGCGGCGAGGAAACCGCGTCTGCTCAGGGGCATGGGTCTTACGCTCCGTTCTGTGGCGGTGCGTGCTCGAGGTGGGGTCGCCGGCGGCGCCGGCGGCGCCCGGCCGGGCGTTCGGCGCGGCCGGGGCTCGTCGAGGTCGGAACGATCTGTTGGACTGGTCCAACACTGATCTCAGAGGGATCACGTTGGACTGGTCCAACGGGCTGTTCACGGAAGCTACGCCGAACTCGGGACGCCGTCAATGGATCCGCCGCGGAAAATATCGGCCCGGACAGACGAGAGCATCAGTGCTCGTGAAGTGCCTGTACGAACACTGTCATACCCTTGTGTCCGGCTTCGAACCCGCCCCCGCCCTTGACGCCGTCCCGGCGGGCGCGTACCTTCCGAGCCACGGCGTTGGACTGGTCCAACGCTCTCTTTCAGCCCAAGCGTTGGACCAGTCCAATGGAAGGGGCCGCCATGGCCGCCAAGCTGACCATCCGTGACATCGCCCGGCTCGCCGGGGTCTCGAAGTCGACGGTCTCCCTGGTGCTCAACGACAGCCCCAAGGTCGACCCGGGGACCCGGAGCCACGTGCTGGAGGTGATGCGGCGGCACAACTACGTGCCGAGCTTCGCCGCCACGGCGCTCTCGCGCGGCAACACCGGCCTGATCGGAATGATCGTGCCGGGGCTGACATGGCGGTTCATGGCGGACATCAACTACGGCGTGGCCAAGGTCGTCGAGGACACCAAGTACGAGATCGTACTGTTCACCAACACCAACGAGACCGGATACGGCGGCATCCTCGACCGCATCCTGACCTCAGGGGTGTGCGCCGGCCTGCTGGTGGTCGCCGCGTACGACCAGCCCCTGCAGCCGCTCGTCGATCTGCACCACGGCGGGCTGCCCACGGTCCTGATCAACACCCTCGGCAAACGCAGTTCCCTGCCGTCCGTGGGCGCCGACAACTACGCCGGCGGCCTCGCCGTCGGCCGGCACCTGATCTCGCTCGGGCACCGGCGGATCGCTTCCGCGCTCGGCCCGACCGACCACCCCTACGTCCAGGAGCGGCTGCGCGGGCTGCGCGACGCGCTCGCCGACTCCGGCATCGAGCCGGATCCGGCGCTGGAACTGGACACCGGCTTCCGGGAGGAGGCGATCCGCGGGCATGTCAGACGGCTGCTGGAGCTGCCCGCGCGGCGCCGCCCGACCGCCGTCTTCGCCTACCACGATCCGGCCGCGTTCATCGTGCTCGACGAGATCGACCGCTGCGGGCTGAAGGTCCCGCGGGACATCTCCGTGGTCGGATTCAACGACATCGACGCGGCCTCGCACGTGCGCCCCACACTGACCACCATCCGCCAGCCCTTCGTCGAGATGGGCTCGCGCGCGGCCGAGCTGATGCTGCGCGCCATCGACCAGCCGGACCGGGCGCAGCCGCCGGAGGACGAGCAGCTCCCGATCGAACTCATCGTCCGGGACAGCACGGGTCGGGTCCCGGAGTCCACCGAACCCTGAGATATCCGAGCACCGCCGAGAAGGAGGAACGGAAGTGGGAAGCAGAGCAATGGCGCCTGCGCTCACCGCGGCCGTACTGCTCGCCGCGAGCGTGGCAGGCACGTCGGCCCAGGCGCAGGCGAGAGCCGCCTCGCCCATCCGTCCGCAGGCAACCGGAACGACGCTGCTGCCCGCCGGCTACCTGAGCCGCGCGGGAAGCACCATCATCGACGCGAGCGGAGCCCGCGTCCGCATCAACGCCGTGGCCCTGCACGGCATGGTCGACGTCGACCAGACCGCCATCGTCGACCAGGACGCTCCGCTGGCCGGTCTGGGCGCCAACATGCAGGCCATCGCCGGCGCCGGCTTCAACACCGTGACGCTCGCGTGGAACGACGCGAGCCTGCATGATGACAACGCTGTCAGCTTCCTGGGCGGACTCGACGCGGTCGTCGCCGCGGCCGGCCGGGAGGGCCTCAAGGTCATCCTCAACCACCACAACGACGAGGGTGCCGAGGGCAACGGCAACTGCCTTGCGCAGCAGGGCAACGGGCTCTGGTTCGACAGCGGGCCCGGCACGAACAACACCGACGGCTGCGGCACGACGGGCACCGTCACCCAGGCCTCCTTCCAGGCCGACTGGGTGGAGCTGGCCGACCGGTACAAGGGCAACCCGACCGTCATCGGGTTCGACCTCGACAACGAGCCGCTCGCCTACCCCGGCGACAGCACATGGGGTGACGGCGGAGTCGACGACATCCACACCATGTACACCAACGTCGGCAACGCCGTCGAGACCGCCGACCCCGGCGTGCTCGTGATCTGCGAAGGCCCGCAGAACTACGGCGGCTCCTTCGACGGCGGAGCGGGCGTGACCGCCCCCGAGGGCGACCTGACCGCGGTCGCCACGCATCCGGTCGTGCTCTCCGGCGCCAACGGCGGCAGCTCGCACGTCATCTACTCCGTGCATGAGTACCCTGACGAGATCTCCGGCGTCACGTCGTCCGACAACGGCGCCATCGCGATCAACCGGTACAACAAGGTATGGGGATACCTGGAGACCCAGAACATCGCACCGGTCTGGATCGGCGAGGCCGGCTCCACCATGAGCAACAACGACGACACGGCCTGGGCGAACACGCTCACCGCCTACGTCGACGGCGAGGAAGGCGCCCTGGGCGGCCCGACATTCACCGGCACCGAGCAGGGCGTGAGCACCACCTGGTACGTCTGGGACACGCAGGGGCTCGGCGCGCTCAACAGCGACGGGACCATCGACCAGCCCAGATACGCCGTCTACTCCCAGTGGCGCGTCACCCAGCTGCAGGACGCCCCGAAATCCCGGCTCCTGCCGGGCGGATACCTGAGCGCCAAGGGCAGTCAGGTCATTGATTCGGCAGGCCGGCCGGTCCGGATCGCGGCGGCCGCCCTGCACGGCTTCGTGGACGTCGGGCAGACCACGATCGTCAACCAGAACGCCCCGCTCGCCGGCCTCGACGCGAACATGCAGGCCATCCAGAAGGACGGCTTCAACGCGGTCACCCTCGCCTGGAACGACGCGAGCCTGCACACCAGCAGTACACCAGCGGTTCTGGCAGGCATGGACGCGGTCGTCGCCTCGGCGGCCAAGTACGATCTCAAGGTCGTTCTGAACCACCACAACGACGAGGGCGCACCCGGCAACGGCAACTGCCTCGCCCAGGCGGGCAACGGCCTCTGGTTCGACAGCGGGCCCGGCACCAACAACACCGACGGCTGCGGCACGACGGGCACCGTCACCCAGGCCTCGTTCCAGGCCGACTGGGTGGAACTCGCGACGCACTTCAAGGGCAACACCACCGTCATCGGCTTCGACCTCGACAACGAACCGCTCGCCTACCCCGGCGAGAGCACGTGGGGCGACGGCGGAATCAACGACATCCACGCCATGTACACCAACGTCGGCAACGCCGTCGAGACCGCCGACCCCGGCGTGCTCGTGATCTGCGAAGGCCCGCAGAACTACGGCGGCTCCTTCGCCTACGGCTCCGGTGTCGCAGCCCCCGAAGGCGACCTGACCATGGCCGCGAGCGATCCGGTCGTGCTCTCGCACGCCAACGGAGGCAAGAAGCAGGTCATTTACTCAGTGCACGAGTACCCCTATGACGTCGCGCACATCACCCCGGACAGCGGCACCGGCGCCGTCCAGCGGTACAACGCGGTGTGGGGCTACCTGGAGACCCGGAACATCGCACCGGTCTGGATCGGCGAGGCCGGTGCGCCGATGACCACGACCGACGACACGGCCTGGGCGACGACGCTCAGTGCCTACGTCAACGGCCAGGACGCTGCGATCGGAGGCCCCGCGTTCCACGGCGCCCAGCAGGGCATCGGCGTCACCTGGTACGTCTGGGACACCCAGGGACTCGGCGCGCTCAACACCGATGGAACCCTCAACATGGGCCGGTACGCCGCCTACTCCCCCTGGCTGACGAACCGGTAGCCGACCCGGGCGCACGAAATCCGAAAAGGAGCTCCCCCACGATGCGAAGCAGCACAATGGCGTCTGCGCTCGCTGCCGCGGCCCTGACCGCGGCCACCGGGGCCGGAATTCCGGCCCACGCCCAGACCACTCACACGGCGACCGCCGCCCCGGCGG
>Ga0310811_10007128_pt1 | contig 14303 bp, 11 predicted proteins | sample YCmetagenome_FD_207642 | JGI IMG/M metagenome (GOLD analysis project Ga0310811, IMG submission 207642) | Soil microbial communities from experimental microcosm in Duke University, North Carolina, United States - YC | ecosystem: Engineered > Artificial ecosystem > Soil microcosm > Unclassified ...
GCGGAAGCAGGATGAAGGCGACCGCGGTGCCGAGCCGCCCGGCCGCCACGGCGCCGGTGGCGACGGGCAGCAGCGCGTACGAGGCCGCGAGCAGCACCCGGGCCGGGGTGGCGGTCGCGACCCAACGGGTGGCGACGTAGGCGGTGATGCCGGCGAGCGGCACGCAGCCGAGCAGTAGGACGTCAACCGCGAGCCATACCTGCCCGCCGAGCACGGTCCCGAGGGCGGCGACGACCGCGAGGTACGGCGGCGCGGACGCGGCAGAGCCCACGCTCACCGCGTGGAACCCGGCCAGGTACTCCTGCCACAGGGCCGGCGCGCCGCCCCAGGCGGGCACGAGCGCACCCCCACCCAGCGGGCTGGTGCCGAGCAGCCGGCGGGTGGCGATCAGCGCGATGAGCAGCAGTGCGACGAACAGCTGCACGCCGGGGTGCGCGATGACCCGGCGGAAGGCGGACACCTGCTCGACGAACTGCGCGTCCTCTTCTGACTCCTCGACAGACGCTTGGTGGCGGCCGCTTGAGGCTTGCGGTGGGCCGTTCCCGATGAGCCCGGCGATCTGTTCCGCGACCTTTTCTAGGGTCCGCGCGGGCGTGATGAACATGCGGACCGCGGAGTAGCCCTCCACGAAGCCTCGAGCGCGGCGGCGGCGTCCCTTGAAGAGCCTGACCGGGTGCGCGAACAGCCCGAGGACCGAGAGCGCGTACGCGGCGGACAGGTCAAGCTGCTTGGTGAGCAGGAAGTAGAAAGCCCGGACGAGCGAGCCGACGATGGCCCCGCCGACGATCCGGAGCATGGCGAGTATCGGCAGGTTGACGGCCAGCACGTACAGCGCGCTGCGCCGGTCGAGTACGCGCACGCTGCCGAACTCGGTGGGCCTGCGCCGCCGTCCGGCAAGTTCCCAGTGGTAGACGATCGCGTCGGTGGCCACCTGCACGCGGAAGCCGGCCCCCTGGACGCGCCAGCAGAAGTCCACGTCGTCGCGGAACATCTTCAGGTTCGGGTCGAACCCGCCGAGCCGGTCCCAGACGTCGCGCCGCACCAGCATGCCCGCCGACCCGACGGCGAGCACGGCCCGCTTGTGGTCGTGCTGGCCCTGGTCGATCTCGCCCGGGTCGATGCCGGTGACCCGGCGTCCGGTCCGGTCGATCGCGACGCCCACCTCGCGGAGAGTCCGCCGGTCTTGGCCGTCGAGCACCTTGGGCCCGACGACCGCGACAGCGCGGTCCCGGCCTGCCGCCCGCAGCAGCTTCTCAAGCGCGTCGGGCGCAGGCTCGCAGTCGTCGTGCAGCAGCCAGAGCCACTCGACCCGCCTGGGGTCCAGGTCGTCCGCGCCGGCCCGCAGCCGCGCCGCATGACGCAGCGCAGTCGCGACCGCCGCGCCGTACCCGGTGGTCCTGTTCATGCCGAACACAGCGTCCTGGCCGATCAGTTCGGCGAGGACGGCGCCACTGCGGTCTCTGCTCGCCGTGTCTACGCCGACCGTCTGCTCGATCGGGTAGGTCTGGGCCTTCAGGGCCTGGACAAGGGCAGGCAGCAAACGCGCGCCGTCATGCGCGACGATGATCGCGGTGACGGCGTGTCTGGTCTGCGGTGCGTTCGTTGTCAAGGGGTCCAGCGCAGGTCGGAGGTATCGGCTGTCCCGCGCAAGACGGCACAGCCACCCCCGCCCGGACCCTGTTGACAATACATCCCGTGCACGCACACGGCAGGACTAAGACCCCAAGTCGGTACTCGCGACCCTTAGACCACTTCGCGCTTGATGCGGCGGCGCTCCCGCTCGGACAGGCCGCCCCAGATCCCAAACCGCTCGTCGTTCTCAAGCGCGTACTCAAGGCACTCAGCCCGAACTTCGCAACTCCGGCAGACCCTCTTGGCCTCCCGGGTGGAGCCGCCCTTCTCCGGGAAGAACGCCTCCGGGTCCGTCTGCGCGCACAGCGCGCGGTCCTGCCAACCCAGGTCGTCCACGTCCTCTGGACGAACCGTAACCTGCGCTAGCGGGACGATGACCTCAGTCATAGCGCATCCTCCCTCTCGGAGCCCCCATAGACACTCGTCGCCCTTCCCGTGACGGCGAGAATCACACCAATGAAATTACACCCGCGTGTCTTGCTTTAAGTCAAGCGAGGAACGTGGTATTGGCCCCTCGGTTGTCCAAGATGCACGGTAAGTTCTCCGAAAAACTTCGGAGTGTAGTCAAGTGGCTACCTTAGCGTGCGGCCGCCGGCGCGGCCCGGGGTTTGGGCCGACTGCGCCCGGACGTTGCCCGCGGGTCATAATTTCTTCATGCGGATCACCGTGCTTGCCGGCGGCATCGGCGCTGCGCGCTTCTTGCGCGGCCTGCTTGCAGCGGCCCCCGACGCCACCATCACCGTCATCGGTAACACCGCCGACGACATCACCTTGTTCGGCTTGCGCGTATGCCCTGACCTCGACTCGGTGATGTACACGCTCGGCGGCGGAAGCAATGAAGAGCAAGGCTGGGGCCGCGCGGGCGAGTCGTTTGCCGTCGCCGATGAGCTCGCGGCCTACGGCGCGGGCCCCGCCTGGTTCACCCTCGGCGACCTTGACTTCGCCACGCACATCCTCCGCACCCAGCTCCTCGCCGCAGGCAAGCCGCTGTCCGAGGTGACCCGCGTCCTGTGCGCACGGTGGCAGCCCGGTGTCGAGCTGTTGCCGATGTCCGATGATAAAATCGAAACCAAAGTAAAAATCCAAACTCATCCAGAACGTGTTGTCGCTTCGCCCGAAGGTGAATTTATTCACTTCCAGGAATGGTGGGTGCGCTTGCACGCGGCCGTTCCGGCGTTGTCGATCACCCCGGTCGGCGCGGACGCCGCCTCCCCCGCCCCCGGCGTCCTCGAGGCGATCGCGGACGCGGACTTCGTGCTGTTCCCGCCGTCCAACCCGGTGGTGTCGATCGGCCCGATCCTGGCCGTGCCCGGCATCAGGGAGGCGGTCGCGGCGCAGACCGTGGTGGGCGTCTCCGGGATCATCGGCGGCGCCCCGGTCCGCGGCATGGCCGATGCGTGCCTGACCGCGATCGGCGTGGAGACTTCTGCCGCTGCCGTCGCCGCGCACTACGGGCCTTCGCTCATCAACGGCTGGCTCGTCGACGAGCAGGACAAGGCTGCGGCGGACGATCCCGCCCTGGCCGGCATCGCGGTCCGCGCGCTGCCCCTCTACATGCGTGACATCCCGTCGTCGGCCGCGATCGCTCAGGCCGCCATTGACCTCGCGAAGGAACTCGCTTCATGACCAAGGCACCGGTTGGTGCGGAGCCCGCCCGGCCTTCGGCTGCTGGCGCTGCGCCGGACCCTGTCGAGCTTTACGGCATCCCTGGCATTCCCGAAATATCCCCCGGGGACGACCTGGCGGGGCTGATCGCCGCCGCCGCTGCCGCCCCCGGTGCGCCGGGCCTGCTGGACGGCGACATCCTCGTCGTCACCTCGAAGATCGTCAGCAAGGCCGAAGGCCGCGTGGCCGCGATGACCCGCGAGGACGCGGTGGACGCGGAGACCGTGCGCGTGGTGGCGCGGCGCGGCACGATGCTGATCTCGCAGACCCGGCACGGGCTCGTGATGGCCGCCGCCGGGGTGGACGAGTCGAACACCGCGCCGGGCACCGTCGTGCTGCTTCCCGAGGATCCCGACGAGTCGGCGCAACGGCTGCGCAAGACGCTGCGCGACCGGCCAGGCGTGAACGTCGGGGTGGTGATCACCGACACGTTCGGCCGCCCCTGGCGGGCCGGGCAAACCGACACGGCGATCGGCGCGGCCGGCGTGCTGCCGATGCGCGACCACCGGGGCGAGGCCGACGCGTGGGGCAACGTGCTTGACGTGACCGTCGCGGCGGTGGCCGATGAGATCGCCGCCGCGGGCGACCTGGTCAAGGGCAAGGCGCTGCAGTTGCCCATCGCCCTGGTGCGCGGGCTGTCCGCGTTGGTCACCGAGGCCGACGGGCCGGGCGCACGGGCGCTGGTCAGGCCGTCGAGCGAGGACATGTTCCGGCTCGGCGCGGCCGACGTGCTGCCCGCCCGGCGCACGGTCCGGGCGTTCACCACTGAGCCGGTCGACCCGGCCGCCGTGGAGCGTTCGATCGCCGCCGCGCTGACCGCCCCGGCCCCGCACCACAGCGAGCCCTGGCGGTTCGTGATCGTATCCTCGCTGACCGCCCGGGTGCGCCTGCTCGACGCGATGCAAGACGCATGGGTCGAAGACCTGCGGCGAGATGGGTTCACCGAAGAGCAGATCGCACGCCGCCTGCAGCGCGGCGAACCCCTGCGCCACGCACCGCTGATCGTCGTCCCGTGCCTGGAACTGTCGGCCGCCCATGCCTATCCCGACGAGCGGCGGCGCCGCGCCGAACGGGAGATGTTCACCGTCTCGATGGGCGCGGCGGTGGAGAACCTCCTGGTCGCCCTCGCGGTGGAGAACCTGGGCTCGGCGTGGATTTCATCGGCGCTGTTCTGCCAGGAGGTCGCGGCGGACGCTCTAGAACTCCCAGAGGGCTGGCACCCGATGGGCGCGGTCGCGGTCGGCCACCCGGCCGCCCCGGCGGCCCCACGGCCCCCGCGCGACCCGGCGGCGTTCACGCTGACCCGTTAGGCGACGGCGCCTTCACCTCGCGGCCGACGGCGCGGGCGGCAGCGCCTCACCGCGCAGGCGGCGGCGCCTCACCTCACAGGCGGCGGCGCGCTTCACCTCGCGGGCAGGGGCGCGCTTCACCTCGTAGGCGGCGGCGCCTCACCTCGCAGGCGGGGGCGTGCTTCGCCTCGCGGGCAAGGGCGATTTATCACCCGTCAGGCGATTAATCCGGCGGCATGGCTGGGGCGGGGCCGGGGCGGGCCGACGACGTGGAACACGCCGCCGTTCTGGATCATTACTTGCCTTATCCCGGGCCGCTCGCGCCGCGTCTTTTGCGCGGTCCGCGGCTGCCCGCCGACAGGGCCCCGGTGGTGGCTCGTTGCCGACGTAGGCGCGGATTCGTTCTGGCCGCGCGGCACCCAAGGCCACAACCAATCTGGCCATGTGGCACTCAAGGCCACAATCAATCTGGTCCTGTGGCACTCAAGGCCACTAGAAGCGGCCTTGAGTGCCACAGGGACATCACGCAACTGGCCTTGAGTGCCACGCGGCCAAAACCAACATGCCCGTGAGTGCCACAAGGCCACTTACGCGACGGAGAGACGGTGGGTCAGGACGACTTGCCAGCGCTGCCGGGCGCGACATAAGCCGCAAACCGGATGTGCCCCTGAGCCGCTGGCGCGCAAAGAGAAACGATTATGGGTCGCGCGTAAGCAAAGAGGATGATCTCGTGGGCCACTGGTGTACAAACTGGGCAGCCCAGGGGTCAGCCTGGCTCCATGCCGAAGCGGGCCATCAAGGCTCGCTCCTCCTCCGGGGCTGGGGGTTCGGGGCGGGACCAGAGGGCTTCTAGTTCTGTGAAGTAAGCGTCCATCGCCGGGGCGTGTATGACGAGCAGGCGAGCGGGTTCGTCGCCGTCGTTGCCGAAAGTGTGGGCCGCGCCGCGCGGCACCAGCAGGAAGTCGTCGTGGCCGCCGCGCTGCTCGACGCCGTCGAAGACGAACGTGATCGTCCCGTCGAGCACCCAGAACGCCTCGGAGCAGTTCACGTGCCGGTGCGGCAGCGGGCGGCGGCCGCGGGGCGGGACCGTCCGCTCCATGAGGGAGAAGTCGCCGCCCGTCTGCGCCGCGATGGCCTTGAACGCCATCACGCTGCCTCTCGCGGTGACGATCTTGCCCTTGCCAGCGGGGACGATGCTTGACTCGCTCACGCCGCCTGTCTACGCCCGCGCGTCGCCCCGCGCAATGTGACCTTCCTTGCCCGCCGCGTCGCGGGTTGCGGCCCACGTAAGCGTGTAGCGGGCGGTCCAGGCGAGCAGCACAGCGAGCGGCAGTTCCGCGAACCAGGCCATCGCCAGCGCTTCGGCGTAGGGCAGTTGCGGAGCGGCCGACATCGTGTCGAACCACGCGTCCATGCACAGGATCGCGGCCGTCGCTGCCGCGACCGGACTCGTCGCCCGGTGCCTGCGGGAGAGCAAGCGCGCGACGGTGAGCAGGCAGACCGCCTCAAGGACGTCCAGTCCCACCCAAGAAGAGTCGAAGCTGCGCTTGCCGGCCTGGCCGTGCAGTTGCTCGATCAACACCCAAACCCACGGCACAAGCAGTACGCCGCACACCGCGAAAAGCCTTGCCAGCAAACGCGACCGCCGATCCACGGTTGCCATGATGCCTTATTCGGTTAAGTCACCGCCGCTAGTTCACGCCGGTTAGCCAGCGGCCCCAGGGCATCATGATCAGCACGCCCGCGACGACCAGGACGGCGCCCACCGCGAAGTAGAGCGCCGACGGTGTCGTGGAGCAGGTGGCGGGCTCGCCTAGTTCGAACGCGATGTTGTTCGCCGCCGTGCACGAACTGGCCGACGGGGCGGTCAGGTAACCGAGCCCGACAATGACAGGACCCGCGATGATCAGCAGAATTCCGAGTACTCGCCGCAATTGCGCATCGTCCAATCTCTCCGCTTATCGCCACACCGGGATGAATGGTTTCAGAAATCACCCGTAGGCACGCGGGCTGCGCACACGCGACCAGTAACTCTAAGCTTTCCGCCAATTGCGAACGCTAAGGTTTCCGTCTCTGTCCTTTGACGGTCCCGGTTCCGGGGTCAACCCCGATGCAGGTGCTCGTAGGAGGCGGGCACGAAGGTGGCGAGGCGGTCGCGGAAGGACGTTGCCGAGTCCGGCCACAGCAGCGTGACCCGGCCGGTCCGCTCGTCGCGGTACCAGCTGGTGCACCCGCCCTGCACCCAGACCGTGTCCCGGGCCATCTCGTCGATGTCGCGTATGTAGGAACGCACCGCCTCCGCGGTGACGTCGAGCGCGTCGGCGCCGCTGGCCGCGAGGTGATCGAGCGCGCTGAGCACATAGCCAATTTGCGTCTCGATCATGTAGATCGCCGAATTGTGGCCAAGCGCCGTATTCGGCCCGTCCAGCACGTACATATTCGGAAAGCCGTGCACGGTGGTCGACGCATGGGCGGCCATGCCGTTGCTCCACTCGTCAGCTAGCAGCCGGGACTCGCGCCCGCGGATATGCCCGGCAATGGACGGGCGGGTGGAGTTGAAGCCGGTTGCGAGCACGAGCACGTCAAGCTCATAGCGGTTCCCGCTCGCCGCGACCGCCACGCGGTTCCCCTGACCGCCCGTGTTCCCGCTGTCGTCCGCGATGCGGGTCAGCGGGGTCGGCTCAAGCGTGACGTGGTCAAGCTGCAGCGCGGCGTAATAGTCGTCGGAGAACAGGATCCGCTTGCAGCCGATCTCGTAGTCGGGGGTCAGTAGGCGGCGCATGCCTGGGTCGGGAACCGCCGCGGTGAGATGGTCCAGGGCCCGCTGGCGGAGCAGGTCGATGTCGGGGTGCCGCTGCTGCCGGGCGCCGATGTTCTTCTCCGCCTCGGCGAACAGCTCGTCGCGCAGCGCCGAGACCGTTCCCGGGTCGGCGGCGAAGCGCTCCATCTCTTCCCGGCTGTACTCCCGGTCGCCGCGCGGCAGGATGTACGGGGCCGAACGCTGGAAGACCGCCACCTCGCTCGCCTCGGCCGCCAGCCGGGGCAGGATCTGGATCGCCGAGGCGCCGGTGCCGACCAAGCCGACGCGCTTGCCCACGAGGGATACCTTCGCGTTCCACCGGGCCGAATGCCACCAGCGTCCGCCGAACCCGTCCAGGTTCTTGATCACGGGAAGCTTCGGCTCGGACAGCCGGCCCGTGGCGATGACCAGGATGGCGGCTTCGAACTCGCCGCGCGTCGTGCGGACGTGCCAGCGCGCGTCGGCGGCGTGCCACGCCGCTTCCTCCAGCGCGCAGTTCAGCAGCAGGTGCTCCTCGAGTCCCTCGTCCCTGACGCACGCCCGCAGGTAGTCGTGGATCTCCCGCCCTTCGGCGAAGACACGGGACCAGGCGGGGTTCGGCCGGAAGGAGAACGAGTACAGGTGGGAGGGGATGTCGCAGGACACGCCCGGGTAGCGGTTGTCCCGCCACGTCCCGCCGACGTCATGGGCCTGCTCGATGATGACGAACGATTCCCGGCCGCTCCTGGTGAGCTGGATGCCCATGCCGATTCCGGCGAAGCCGGCGCCGACGATCAGGATGTCGACTGCTTTCGCACCGCTTGCGTCAGGCACCGGCGCCAACCTTGCCGTACGCGGTGGTGCGCTGCTGGAGCTCTCTGCCCAGTTCCGCTGCGACCCGCGTGACGTCGTCGCGGGTCAGCACGAGCCCGGCCTCCGCCCCCGCGTCCGGGGCCAGGCGGCCGTCGAGCAGCAGCCCCCCGAGGTCGTTGGCGCCGCCGCGCAGTAGGTCAACCGACGCGTCTAGGCCGTACTTCGGCCAGGCCGCCTGGAGGTTGTCGACGCGCCCGTGCAGCATCAGCCGGGCCACGGCGTGCAGCGCCCGCGACTCGCGCCAGTCCGGGCCGGGAATGTCCTCGCCCACTAGCCCGGGAGCCGTGACCGCCGCCGCAGCGGGAACGAACGGCATGGCGATGAACTCGGTGAACCCGCCGGTTTCCGCCTGGATGGCCGCCAGCTGGCGCAGGTGCGCGACTTGGTGCGCGGGGGTCTCGACGTGCCCGAAGACAATGGTGGAGGTGGAGGTCAGCCCGGCGCGGTGCGCGGCCTTGATCACCTCGGCCCACCGTGCGACCGGAAGGTCCGGGCGGCCCATCATGCGGGTCCGCACCTCGTCGTCGAGGATGCGGGCGGCGGTGCCGGGCACCGAGCCGAGGCCCGCCGACCGGGCCGCCGCGAGGAACTCTTCCAGCTTCATCCTGCGCCTGGCCGCCCCGTCGAGCAGCTCCGCGGGGCGGAATGCGTGCAGGTGGATCTCTGGTGCGGCCGCCTTGACGGCGGCAATGAGATCTAGGTAGTCGTCATCGGCGTCGGGTGGCAGCGGCCCCTGCATGCAGATCTCGGTCGCACCCAGCTCCCATGCCTCGGCCACGAGCGCGGCCAGCCGCTCCCGCGACCTGGAGTCGGCGCCGGCCACGGCGGCGGTGTCGAGGTTCCGGTTCACGGCGTAGGTGAGGGCATCGCCCACCGCCTGTCGGCGCAGCGAGTCGGCTAGTTCGCAGAGTTCCTCGAGCGGCGGGCCGTCCGCGCCGAGCAGCGCCGCGTAGCCTTCGTCCGGCAGCGATACCGGGTCCGCGACCGCCGGGCCCAGCCACTCGCGGACCTGATCGGATGACGGAAGCACGCCCTGAGTCATTCGCTCAGCATAAACGGGAAAAAGCGGCAGGCTCGTGCCACGGCTTGCCCTGTGGGATCGTGGCTTCGTTCGCGAGGCCGGTCGCGGGATCGGCGAGGGCGGCGACGTGGTCTTTCACGCTCGGGTCGAGCCACGATGGCTTGTTTAGATACTCGGGGTAGATCGTGAGGCGCTCCCGGAGCGTGAAGCCTGCTTCGCTGGTCAGCCGGGCGAGTTCGTCCAGCTGCGGCCAGGGACGCTCCGGGTTCACATGGTCCGGGGTAAGCGGGGAGACGCCGCCCCAGTCGTCGATGCCCGCGTCGATCATGAGCTGGTGCTCGTGGCCGACGAGGTTCGGCGGAGCCTGGACCCTAGCGTTTGCGCCAAGCACAAGACGGGTGACCGCGATTGTCGCGGCCAGGTCGGCGAGTTCCGCGTCGGGGGTGTTGCGCATCTTCGTGTCGGGCTTGGCGCGGAAGTTCTGCACGATGACTTCCTGGATGCCGCCGTACTCACGCTGCACCTTGCGGAGCGCGAAGATCGCGTCGACCCGCTCTTCCAGGGTCTCGCCGATGCCGATCAGGATGCCGGTCGTGAAGGGCACGTTGCTGCGCCCGGCATCTTCCAGGACCTGCAACCTGACCTTGGGGTCCTTGTCCGGGGAGCCGTAGTGCGGCCCGCCCTTCGTCGCGAAGAGGCGGGTCGACGTCGTCTCAAGCATCATTCCCATCGACGGGGCGACCGGCTTCAGGCGCTGGAAGTCCGCCGAGGTCATGACCCCCGGGTTGAGGTGCGGCAGCAGGCCAGTCTCCTCCAGCACCCGGATGGCCATCGCCCGGACATAGGCGAGCGTTTCGTCATACTCGTGCGCGTCAAGCCACTCACGGGCTTGCTTCCACCGGGCCTCGGGCCGGTCACCAAGGGTGAACAGGGCTTCCTTGCACCCGAGCGCGGCTCCCTGGCGCGCGATGTCCAGGACCTCGTCTGGACTGAGGTAGAGGCTCTCCAGCCTGCCCGGCACCGTCGCGAACGTGCAGTACCCGCAGCGGTCCCGGCACAGCCGGGTCAGCGGGATGAACACCTTCTTGGAGTAGGTGATGATGCCGGGCCGCCCGGCTGCTTCAAGCCCGGCATCCCTGGTGCGTTTCGCGTAGCCGAGGAGTTCCGTGAGGTCGTCGCCGCGCGCCTGGAGCAGGGTCTCCGCTTCCGCCCGGTCCAGCGGTTCGCCGTTCCGGAGCCGGGCCAGGGCCCCGCGCATGGCCACGTCGCTGACACCGCTGCTTTCAACGTCCTCGATGCTCGAAGCGCTCATACTCCGAACCTTACGTCACAGCCGTTCCGGACTTTAACGGCATACCGGACGCACGGTCGTAACCGCCGGCTCAGCGTCGACAGGAGGTCGAGGCACCGGTCGCATCCAGGGTGAAGGTGGATCTCCGATAAGTCTGGAGTTACATCCAGCGTTATGAGAGCGCGTGCCGTCGTAGCTTTGGTGGTGATTCTTAGTCGTCGTGTGAAAGTCCTAGTGCTACAATATGTAATATGAAGATTATGACGTGGGCGCGGGTGCGGAGGACGACTCGCGCTGTGCCGCGCCTGACGTCGGCTCGGAGGTGACCGGGTGAGCAAGCTCCGCGAGACTGCGGCCCCGTTCGTGGCCGCCGGGCCCGCCGGGGCGCGGGTGCGGACCCGGCTGAGGGTCTCCGGGCCGGACGCGGAGGTGCTGCGAGCCGTAGGCCGGCACCTCGGGACACTCGCAGGGCACGACCTCGCCGCCCGATGCGCTGAGGGCAGGCTAGAGGCGAAGGGCCGGGCCGCGTCGCGGGCGGCCCGCAAGCGGGCCCTGACCGGAGAGTCGTCGTCCCGCTGGGCCGGGGCGATCACCAGGACCAGCGAAGACACCTACCAGCTTGCCGCGCGGAACCTGGCCGCCGAGCGCAGAACCCTCAAGGCACGCGCCGAGAAGATACAGGCGCGGCTCGCCGTCCCCGCTGGGGGGAAGGCCGGGCGCCTCGCCGGCTACGTGACCCCCGCCGAGCGGCATGAGAAGACGCTACGGCTCAAGGCACTGAAGGGACGTCTCGCCCGTGTCGAACGGCAGATCGCTGACGGGTCCGTGACGGTGACGCGAGGCGGTCAGCGGCTGCTCCGCGCCCGCCTCAGCCTCGCTGACGCCGGTCTCACCGAACAGCAGTGGCGTAAGCGGTGGGAGGCGTCACGGCTGTTCCTCACCGCCGACGGAGAGAAAGTCAAACCATGGGGCAACGAGACGCTGCGCTGGAACCCCGACGAAGGATGGTTCGAGGTCAAGCTCCCGGCCCCGCTGGCGCACCTCGCGAACCGGCCCCACGGCCGCTACCGGCTGTCGTGCCGTGTCCAGTTCGCCTACCGGGGCGGTGAAGTAGCCGCGCAGGCCGCGACCGGCGCTGTCCGCTACGACATCTCTCGTGACGCCGTGCGGGACCGCTGGTACCTGGACGCCTCGTGGAAGGCCCCGGCACGTCCCGTTCTATCCCTGGATGAGGTTCGGGAGTCAGCCGTTGTCGCGGTGGACGTGAACGCCGGGCACCTCGCCGTCGCCGTGATCAGCCCCGACGGCAACGTGGCAGGGGTTCCCTTCACTGTCCCGCTGGAACTCGCCGGTCTGCCCGCGTCCGCGCGGGACGGCCGGGTCCGCGCCGCCGTCTCCCTGCTTATCGCCACGGCGCAGGACGCTGGTGCCCGGGCTGTCGTGATCGAGGACCTCGACTTCGCCGAGGCCCGCGCCGAGGGCCGCGAGAAGACAGGAAAAAGGCCCTCGCGCGGGAAGCGCGGGCGCAGGTTCCGCCGCCTCGTCGCGGGCATCCCCACCGCCCGGTTCAGAGATCGGCTCACCCAGATGACCGCGAACGTCGGCCTGTCGGTCGTCGTAGTTGACCCCGCTTACTCCTCCCGCTGGGGCGGCCAGCACTGGCTCGCCCCATTGCGGGAGCACCACCCAGAACTCACCGGGCACCACGCTGCGGCGCTGGTCCTCGGGAGACGCGGGCTCGGCCACCGGGCCAGGAACCGCGCGACAGGGAACCGTGCCGCCCCGGAGGACGCGGCACAGCCAGCCCAGGCGCGAACCCGGAAGCCCCCGGCAGCTGCGACCGCACCAAGGAAACCCACCGCCCCACGGGGTACCCGGCCGCCAACAGGCAGTAAGACCGGCATGCCCCACAGGACCACGGCAGGCAACCAGGCAGCCCAGGACCGTTCGGGACCGCCCGCTAAGCGCGCACAGCCGCTCAGTGTCGAGGAACGGTTCCTTGCCGAGCGCGCTGCACCCCACGGGCTGAACGACGTCAGCTAGAAGCTGCGATAGTCGCGGACCGAGTTCCGCGGGCCGCGGCGCGGCGGGCCGCCGGTGCCGTAGCGGGAGACGCCGGAGCCGACGGCCTTGGGGGCACTGCCCGTGCCGTTGCCCCGGGTGAGGCCGATCAACCTTGTCGCCCGGTGGCGGTGGCCCTTGAAGGGCTCCAGCAGGGCCAGCATCTCCTCGTCGGTGGAGCGGTGCTTGCCCGCGAGGGCCCAGCCCACCACGTTCTTCAGGTGGTAGTCGCCGACCGAGACCGCGTCTGGGTCGCCCGCTGCGCGCTGCCTGGCTTCCGCTGAGGTCCAGATGCCGATGCCGGGAATCGTCTGGAGCTTGCGGTCGGCTTCCTCGTGGGTCAGCGTGAGCAGGCGTTCCAAGCTGTCGGCGACGCTAGCCGCCCTGATGATCGTCTCCGCACGGACGCCCTCTACCCCAGCCCGGTGCCAGTCCCAGGACGGGATCCGCCGCCAGGTCTTCGGGTCGGGAAAGACGCGCATGCCGCGCGGAGCTGGCCCTGGGGACGGCGTGCCGTACTTCCACAGCAGGATCCGCCAGGCGCGGTGCGCTTCGAGGACGACGACCTTCTGCTCCAGGATCGCGGGAACCAGCGCCTCCATGAGGCGGCCGGAGCGGCCCAGGCGCAGGTCGGGGTGGCGGCGGGCGGCGTCCTTGATGACGGGGTGCGCGTCGGGCTCGAATCCCGACGTATCGTCGTAAAGCCCCAGGGCGCCGGGGAGCGCGTCCAGCAGCCACTGTGCGCCCGGCCCCCACGCCTGCGCCCGCACGGGCGTCACCGGGTCCTCCGCTGCCTGCGATGGCAGGCGGGCAGGCAGGACGCGGATCGTAGCCGGGCCGTCGGGGGTGAGCGAAGTGCGCCAGATCGCGCCCGCCTCATCGGCCCGGAAGGTCGGGTCGCCCCTGCCCCGGCCCTGCACGGCCAGCGTACGACGCACATCAACGGCGAAGGGCGCGATCCACTCGCGCTCCGCCATCACGTCCGTCATCGCCTGCTCCGCCCGTTGGCTACGGGCTGAGCATAGTCCGATCAGGCGTTCGACTTAGGCTAGTTGCTCCGTGTCGCCGGCGAAGTATCCCGCTACGCGTCGGAAGAGAACCGGACCGAGGTCGGTTCCAGCCGGGTACCAGGCCATAGGCGCAGGCCCTTCGTGAGCTCGTTGCCCGTTCCCACGTGAGCCTGGTCGCCGATAACCACGCCGTCGAGCGTCGCACCGCCGTGAATGACCGCGCCCTTGCCGATGATGCTGTCGCGGATGACCGCGCCGGAGCCGATCGAGGCGCCGTCGAAGATCACGCTGCCGAAGACCTCCGCACCGGACTCGACGACCGCCCCGTAGCCCACGGTGGTGCCGCCGGACAGCCGCGCGTCGGCGGCCACGGTGGCGTCGCCGAGCACGTGGAACTCGCCGGGCTCGCTTTCCATGGCCGGCGAGTGCAGCGTGCCGAGCACGACATCGCAGGAGCCCCGGACGAAGGCCTCGGGAGTGCCGACGTCCAGCCAGTACGCGTCCTCGGCGTAACCCATAACGAGGGCGTCCTCGGCGATCAGTTCGGGGAAGGTTACGTGCTCCACCGAGACGACCTGGCCGGCCGGGATCGTGTCGATCACGGAGCGGCGGAAGACGTAGCAGCCCGCGTTGATCTGGTTGGTGGGCGGGTTCTTCATCTTCTCGAGGAACGCGGTGACCC
>Ga0310811_10007130_pt1 | contig 14298 bp, 18 predicted proteins | sample YCmetagenome_FD_207642 | JGI IMG/M metagenome (GOLD analysis project Ga0310811, IMG submission 207642) | Soil microbial communities from experimental microcosm in Duke University, North Carolina, United States - YC | ecosystem: Engineered > Artificial ecosystem > Soil microcosm > Unclassified ...
CATGGCGCGCTACCTGATCGCCGGCTGGGTGCAAAGCCCCGCCTGGACCGGTTTTCCCTATGGCATCTTCATCGTCAACGTCACCGGCGGATTCATCATGGGCGTCTTTACCGAGGCGATGGCGCTCAGGTTCAATGTCGCGCCGGAAATGCGCGCCTTCCTGACCACGGGAGTCCTGGGCGGTTACACCACCTTTTCCACTTTCTCGCTGGAAGCCGCGATGCTGATCGAGCGCCATGCCTATGGCCAGGCGGTTTTCTATATCGTCGGTTCGGCGCTGCTTTCCGTAATCGCGCTCTTTGCGGGCCTTTGGCTGATGCGTATGGTCTATGCCTGAACTGCGCACCATCGAGCCGGATGACGATGGCATCCGCCTGGACCGCTGGTTCAAGCGGCACTATCCGGCTGTCACGCATGTCCTGCTGCAAAAACTGCTGCGCAAGGGCGAGGTGCGGCTGGACGGCAAGCGCGCCGATGCCGCGACCCGTGTCGTCGCCGGCCAGTCCATGCGCCTGCCGCCGCAAGTGGTGCATGCCAAAGACGAGCGGCCACAGAAAGCCGCAATTGAAGCAGGGCACCCGCTGGCGTCCAAAGACATGGGCAGTCTGGCGGACCGCATCCTCTACATGGACAAACAGGTGATCGTAATCGACAAGCCGCCGGGTCTGGCGACGCAGGGCGGCAGCGGCCTGACGAGGCATGTGGATGGCATGCTGGGCAGCCTGCAATATGAAAAGCCCACCCGCCCCAAGCTGGTGCATCGCCTGGACCGCGACACGTCCGGCGTGCTTCTGGTGGCGCGCACGGCGCAGGCCGCGTCCGGCCTGTCGCAATCCCTGGCGCTGCGCGACACCTCCAAGGTTTACTGGGCCCTGGTGCGGGGTGTGCCCAAACAGAAGCATGGCGTGGTGAAGGCGGCGCTGGCCAAGGAAGGCGGTCACGGGCCGCGCGGCCGCGACGAGCGCATGACCGTCAGTGACGATGACGAGGCAAAGTTCGCCCTGACCGAATATGCCGTGATGGGCACCGCCGGGCAGGAATTCGCCTGGGTCGCGGCGCGGCCCATCACCGGGCGCACCCATCAGATCCGCGTCCATCTGGCCAGCCTGGGCACGCCCATCGTGGGCGATTTCAAGTATGGCGGCACGGATGCGCGCGCCAAAGGCGAGATCGCCGACAAGCTGCATCTCCATGCCCGCTCGATCGATATCGGCCGTCCCGACGGCGGCCGGCTGCAGGCCACCGCCCCGCTGCCGCCGCACATGCTCAAGAGCTGGAAACTGCTGGGCTTCGATCCCGACGACAGGAGCGATCCTTTTCCGACCAAAAAGAAGAAAAGATGAAGCGCTTTTACAAAGAGGTTTCGTCCAGCCCGGTGGAGGGCGGCTTTGGCGTGTTGCTGGACGGCCGCCCCGTGCGCACGCCGGGCAAAAACCTGCTGGCGCTGCCGACCGAGGACCTGGCGGCGGCCATCGCCGCGGAATGGCGCGGGCAGGGCGATGAGGTCGTTGCCACTTCCATGCCGCTGCTGCGCCTGGCCAACAGCGTGATCGATGGCGTGACGGCCAACCGGCAGGGCGTCATCGATGCGGTGATGCGTTTTGCCGAAAACGATCTGCTCTGCTACCGCGCCCATCAGCCCGCCGAACTGGTGGCGCGGCAAAGCCTGGGTTGGGATCCCTGGCTGGACTGGGCGCGGCGGCGCCATGATGCCAACCTGACGGTGGCGACGGGCTTTGATCATGTGGATCAGCCGCCCGATGCCCTGGCGTTCCTGCGCCAGGCGGTGGAGGTGCTTGACCCTTTTGCACTGGGTGCGCTGCACGTCATCGCTTCCATCACCGGCAGTCTGGTGCTCGCGCTGGCGGTCGTTGATGGCGCGGCCAGCGGCGCCCAGGTTTTCGCGCTGTCGCGGATCGATGAGCTTTATCAGGCGGAAAAATGGGGCGAGGACGCCGAGGCCGCCAAGCGCGCGACCGCCCTGGCGCATGAGCTGGATAAAGCGGTGGAGTTGACGACCTTGGCAGGGGCTTGACCGCGGCCACCGCAATTACCACTCTCCGTTGGGGTGCGGGCATGAAAAATCTGACTGTTGCGCAAAAAACCTATTTCGGCGTTCTGCTGGCTGTGGCGGCCACATGGTTGATGCTTGAGATCGGCGTTCCCATTTATGAGTATCAACACGGCGAGAGCGCCCTGACGGCGTTACTGGCGCACATCGCCAAGGTCCTGAAATTTGCGTTTTTCGGAATTGTGGCGCTTGCCTTTGTACTGCAGCGGATCGGCGTATTGCCGACAGCGCAGGCCAATCCAGCACTCGAAAATACCATCGGATACGCCTTTAATCCGGTCAAGCGGTTGCGCAATCTGGCAATCTGGATCGTCGTCGCGCTGCTGCTGGTTTTCCTCTTCAATTTGTTTCAGGGAACCCATCCCAGGGGGAATGTCAGCGCGCCGCCGGCGGCGGCGACTCCGATGCCCGATCTGCTGACCATATTCATCAACTGGTTTCCCATGCTGCTCATTTTCGGCATCTGGCTGGTCTTTCTCTGGCAGATGAAGGCGCGGCAGGGAAATAACGACGACAAGTCCAACAAGTTCTGATGCAGCGAAAAGCGCCGCTGCGGGCGCGCAACACACTCGATATTCGCCTCTGGACGCGGTTGAAGGTGCTTGACGGTTACCGCTTCCGCCGCGCATCGCCATTCCGCACCTTCACCCTGGATTTTGTCGAACACGACGCCGGTCTGGTGGTGCTGCTGGAAGATGGCGAGCCGGGCCGTCACCGCACCGGCTCCATCGTGCGCGACCGGCTGCTCAGCGAACAGGGCTATGTGATCCTGCGCCTGTGGCGGCGGGAAGCCGAACGCGATCTGCACACGGCCCTGCATCGCATCAAGGCGGTGCTGGAAGATCTGAAAAACTGATTCCGAGTACCGGTCTGGGATTTTCATCGCCCGGCCGGATATTCAGACGCGGTCGCCCGGCGATTTTGCACCCGCACAGCAGCGCGAATTTTGTTTCGGCTCGATAAATCGCAATTCGCCAAAACGACGCGCGCAACCGCAACGCTGGGGAAGACCAAGCGTTCCCGTGGGGAATGCAGGCAGTGGCGGGGGTGCGGCCATTAGTTTCTTGGCTTGCGCGCCGAAAAGCGCCAAGACTTTCACTCGCTGAGTGCATCGGGGGGATCATGCTTCCTCTGAAAATATCCGGACTGCAGCGACTGGCACGCATCCTTGCTCTGCCGCTGCCCATCGTCGTGGCAGGATGTTCGGGCGGCGTGCTCGATCCCGCGGGCCCTGTCGGCGCGGACGATGCCACCATCCTCATTGACGCCACGGCGATCATGCTCGCCATCGTCATTCCCACGCTTGTGCTGGCTTACTGGATCGCGTGGCGCTACCGCGCTTCCAACTCCAAGGCGGAATATCTGCCCTACTGGTCCTATTCGGGACGGATCGAGGCGGTGGTCTGGTCCATCCCGATCCTGACCATCATGTTCATCGGCGGCGTCATCTGGATCGGCTCTTTCAGGCTCGATCCGTTCAAGCCCTTGCCTTCCAAGAACCCGCCGCTGGAGGTACAGGTCGTCTCGCTCGATTGGAAATGGCTGTTCATCTATCCCAAGCAGGGCATCGCGACGGTCAACCAGCTCGTGGTGCCGGCCGGAACGCCGGTGCATTTCTCCATCACCTCCGCCAGCGTCTTCAATGCTTTCTTCATCCCGCGTCTGGGCTCGATGATCTACGCCATGCCGGGCATGGTCTCGCAGTTGAATCTGCAAGCCGACCGGCCGGGCAACCTGTGGGGCACGTCCGCGCAATTCTCCGGTGACGGCTTTTCCGACATGCAATTCCAGGTGAAAAGCGTGTCGGCCGCCGATTTCGAAGGATGGGCATTGAAGGCGGGGGCCACCGGCCCGAGGCTCGATCGGGCGGCCTATGAAAGCCTGATGCGTCAGACGCAGCGTGTGGTGCCTTCGACCTATCGGGCGATCGATCCGCAGCTTTTTGATGCCATAGCCAGCCAGAAGATCGCGCCCGGGCCGGGACCGCAACCGGGTAATCCGGAACATGCCGGGCGTGAAATCTCCACCGGCGGGAAGGATTGACCATGTTCGGCAAGCTCAACCTTTCGGCCATTCCCCTCTCGCAACCGATCCCATTGATCACGTCCATGATCGTGATCCTGCTCGTTGTCGGCGTGCTGGTCCTGGTCACCGTGAAAAAATGGTGGCCCTATCTTTGGCACGAGTGGATCACCAGCGTGGATCACAAGCGGATCGGCATCATGTATTGCCTGCTTGGCGTGTTGATGCTGGTCCGCGGCTTCGCCGATGCCATCATGATGCGCACCCAGCAGGCGATGGCGATCGAAGCGCCGGGATATCTGCCGCCGGAGCACTATAATCAGATTTTCACGGCTCACGGCACCATCATGATCCTGTTCGGCGCCATGCCTCTGGTCCTGGGATTCATGAACTTCCTGGTGCCGCTGCAGCTGGGTGTCCGCGATGTAGCTTTTCCCACCTTCAATTCGGTGGGCTTCTGGCTGACCGCGAGCGGGGCGCTGCTGGTCAATGTGTCGCTCTTCATCGGTGAATTCGCCCGCACCGGCTGGCTGCCCTATCCCCCGCTTAGCGAGACGACTTACACGCCCGGCGTCGGGGTGGATTATTATCTCTGGGCCGTGCAGATATCGGGTGTCGGTACCCTGATAACCGGAATCAACATCGTCACCACGGTGCTGAAGATGCGCTGCCGCGGCATGAGCTATCTGCGCATGCCCGTCTTCTGCTGGACGGCCCTGGCCTCCTGCATGCTGATCGTCGCGGTTTTCCCGATTCTGACCGCCACCCTCGCGATGCTGACCCTGGATCGCTATGTCGGCTGGCACTATTTCACCAACACTGCGGGCGGAAACCCGATGATGTTCGTGAATCTGATATGGGCCTGGGGACATCCGGAGGTCTACATCCTGGTGCTGCCTGCCTTCGGCATCTTTTCCGAGATCTTTCCGACCTTCTCCGGCAAGCCGCTGTTCGGCTACCGCTCCATGGTCGCGGCGACCCTCTTCATCTGCGTCGTTTCCATGATGGTATGGTTGCACCACTTCTTCACCATGGGCGCGGGCGCGGCGGTCAACACCTTCTTCGGCATCTCTTCCAGTGTCATTGCGGTGGGGACTGGCGTGAAGATCTACAACTGGATCTTCACGATGTATGGCGGCCGGGTGCGGTTCGAGACGCCCATGCTCTGGTCCATGGGCTTCATCTTCACTTTCATTATCGGGGGGCTGACGGGCGTTTTACTCGCTGTCCCGCCGGCGGATTTCCTGACCCATAATTCCATGTTCCTGGTGGCGCATTTTCACAACGTCATCGTCGGCGGGGTGGTGTTCGCCGTCTTCGCCGGCGTGGAGTTCTGGTTTCCCAAGGCCTTCGGCTTCCGGCTGCACCAGGGCCTGGGCAAGGCGGCCTTCTGGTTCGCCTTCATCGGTTTCTGGGTAACCTTCGCGCCGCTCTATGTGCTCGGCCTGATGGGCATGACGCGGCGGCTGCAGCACATCAATTTTCCCGAATGGCGGCCCTTGCTCTACGTGTCCGTGGTCGGTGTCGGAATTCTCGTTCTGGGCGTGATCTCCCAGGTCATGCAGCTCGTGGTCAGTATCCGTGACCGCGAAAAGCTGCGCGACGTGACGGGCGACCCCTGGGATGGCCGTTCGCTCGAATGGGCAACGCCTTCGCCGCCGCCTTTCTTCAATTTTGCGGTCATGCCGAATGTCGAAGGCGAGGAAGCCTATTGGGGGATCAAGCTGCGCGCAGTGGAAACCCAGCAACTGTCCCCAGAGCCGGAATACGAGCCCATCGAGATGCCCGTGAACAGTGCGGTCGGCATTTACACGGCGTTCTTCGCCGCGGTCTTCGGCTTCGCGATGATCTGGTACATCTGGTGGTTGGCGATCGTGGCGCTGGTGGCGGCTTATGCCGGTTTTGCGATGTTTGCCTGGCGTGACGTCCACGAATTCGAAGTGCCGGTCGAGGAAGTGGCGCGGGTGGATCGCGCCCGCCGGGCTGCACGCGAGATATTCCTCACACAACTCGCTCGGCGGGAAGCGCTGCCATGACGGATATCGGGCTGCCCGCCAGTGTCGAAGCCATCCGCCGTGTCCGCGAAGATCCCCACCGGCTCGGCCATCGTCCTCACGGCCCCGATGAGCCTGTCGAAGGCACGGGGCAGGGGGGCACCGGACCCGCCCACAAGCGGATCCTGGTGGGTTATGGCTTCTGGATCTTTCTGCTCAGCGATATTGTCGTGTTCTCCTGCTTCTTCGCGGCCTTCGCCGTGCAGCGGGACGCGATTGCCGGCGGGCCGACGATTGCGCAGATCGTCGACATCCGGCGGGTGGGTTTCGAAACGGCGGCTCTGCTGCTTTCCAGCTACACCTGCATGCTGTCCTTTGCGGCGACGAATGTCCGCAATCTACTGTGGACGCAGGTTTTCCTGGTGCTCACGGGCCTGTTGGGCCTGGTGTTCGTGCTGCTGGAATTGCAGGAGTTTGTCGAGCTGATTGGCCGGGGCATCACACCCCAGCGCAGCGGCATGCTTACATCCTTCTTTGGTCTTGTCGGGCTTCACGGCCTGCATGTCACGGCCGGCGGGGTGTGGCTCGCCACCATGATGGCGCAGGTCCAGGTCAAGGGCTTCCGCCGCGAGATCGTGCACCGGCTGATCTGTTTCAATCTCTTCTGGCACGCTCTGGACATCGTCTGGATCGGCATCTTCACGATCGTCTATCTGCTGGGGAGCGGCGCATGAGCAATCTCGAATACGATCCCCATCGCTATCCCGGCAAATTGGATCAACACGAAGACCACGCCCCCGGCGATGAGCCGCTGGAGGACAGCGGCCATTGGGTGCGCAACGCCAATCTGGGCCTGGGCTTCTCGATTATTCTGACCGTCGCTGCCTTCCTGCTGGCCGGCTCGCACGTGATCTATGGGCCGTCCATTCCGGTAGCGTTGATCGTGCTCGCCATTGCCCAGATGGGCGTGCACCTGGTGTTCTTCCTTCACATCACCACCGGCCCGGACAACACCAACAATGTGCTGGCGCTGGCCTTCGGTATCCTGGTGGTATTTCTGATCGGCGCCGGATCGATCTGGATCATGGATCATCTGAACCACAATATGATGCCCATGGAACAGATGATGCAGATGCAGCCCTAGCAGCGCGGTTCTTTTGGGCCCTGCGGCGTTGCTCGTCGCTCATGGACCCCGGGTCCACATCGCTCCTCGCTCCTGGCCATGGACCTAAATTCCTCGCGCTGCTGGTCTTTTGCGGTGTACTCACGCCGCAAAATCTCTAGGGCTGCGGGTGCGGCCGTAATACCGACTCACTGTATGGTCCGCCCCGTTCGAAGGAGCAGCGCATGGCAGAAGCATCCGGGCCGCAATGGTGCGCGCGCTATCCTGCAAGTACGTCGCTGGGCGATCTGTTGCCGGATTTCGCCGACAAGGTGCGGGCGTTCCTGTCCCAACTCACCAAGGCCGGCGCCACTGTCACCATCGCCGATACCTACCGCCCGCCGCAACGCGCCTATCTGATGCACTGGTGCTGTATGGTGGGCGGCAGCGGCCAGGACCCGCACGCCGTCGCGCCCATGCCCGGCGTGAACATCGACTGGACCCATGGCGGGCAGGTGGGGGCTGCGCGCGATGCCGCCCGCCAGATGATGTCGGATTACGAAATCCAGTTTCCTGCCGCGCTGGACAGCCGGCACACCCAGCGCCGGGCAGTGGACATGACCATCTCCTGGAATGGCACGCTGAACATCCGCGACTTCAACGGCCAGATGCACAACATCACGTCAGGGCCGCGCGACGGCTCCAATCCCGAGCTGATCAAGGTGGGCGCGACTTTCGGGGTGATGAAGCTGGTCTCGGATCCTCCCCACTGGTCCGACGACGGCCACTAGATATTCTCCAGCACGGGCCTCGCCGCCAGCCGTGCCACTTTCCGCGCGGCATGCTCGATGTGATTCAGGCGCCGCGCCAGCACCTCCATGGCCTCGCTTCCCTGCATGGCGCCCAAACTGGGACGCTGGTCATCGCTGCTCTGCTCATGGGCGCTGCTGCCCGGCTTGAGCAGGTCCAGCACCCGATCTCGCGCCGCCTCGATGGCGGCATCGGCCATCTGGGGCTCCAGCTCCTTGGCGCGTAATTTTATCAGCACCGGCATGGACGACAAATCCGACGCCAGCAGGTAATTGGCCGCCAGCAACTCGTTCAACGCCGCCAGGGCGCGGCGATTGGCGTTGGGTTCGTCGGCCAGCCGTCGTATCGCGCCCGACAATTGCGCCACCGCCTCCAGACCCTGTTTGCGCGCCAGACGGTAACGCTGGCTGGGGGGATCGCGGGTAAGAGCGGCATTGGCAAAGCTGGCATCGGCATCGAGCAGGGCCTTGACGGTGCGCGGCAGATCGTGCCGCTCCCAATTGGGCAGCAGAAAACTGAAGCCCCAGCTCAGCCCGGCGCCTATCAAGGTATCCACGATCCGCTCGAAGAATTGCGGATGGACCAGCGGATCGACGAAATGCAGCAGCAGCAGGGACGAGATCGAGGCGCCGATGGCGGTGACCCGATAGGCCACCAGGCCATAGGCATGACTGGTCCCCACCGCCAGCACGATCAGCATCAGCAGCACCGGGGCGGGCATGGTGTTGATGAACAGGACGGCCAGGGCGCAGCCGATCAAGGTGCCGGTGATACGGTCCCAGCGGCGTTGGCGCGTGACGCTGTAATTGGCGCGCATGATCAGGGCGATGGTGAGCAGCACCCAGTTCGCATGAGCAAAGCGCGGAAAGATCAGGGTCAGGCCGAGGCCTGTGGTCATAGCCAGAGACAGGCGGATGGCATAGCGCAGCGCGGGCGCCCGCCATTGGAACTGCCGGAAGAACAAGCTGGCGCCGCGCGGGGCCTTCTGGCGGAAAAGATCCAGGTCCAGGCTGGCAGCCAACGCGCTGGGCGCCGTGGTGTCGTCCAGCGCGACCGCCAGGGTGGCGATGTGGGAATCGGCCAGCACCAGCTTATGAATGGTGGAGCCCAGCGCCGGCAGCGCCGGATCGTGAGGATCGGCGGTGCGCGCCTCCTCCAGCGCGGCCAGCAATTGGCGCACTTCTTCGGCATGCGGCTGCGGCAGGGCATGGCCGTGACGGGCGCGCAAGGCCAGGGTCAGCCGTTCCACCTCTTCGGCCATTTCGTAGACCAGGTTGTTCAATCGCCACATCAGCTCGCGATGGGGCACGGCGCGCAGGATCTCGATATCCGCGTCCGACGACAGCACGGTTTCGAAGGCGTCGAGCAAGGCGATCAGCGTGTCGATACGCTTGAGCTGGATGCGGTGGCTGCGCCGCGCAAACAGATTGTCGCGCGCCACCTGCAGCCGGTCGGCCAGGGTGGCATGAGTGTCGATAAGGGCGTGAAAAGCAGCCGGGCCGGTGGTGTCCGGATTGTAGATCGCGGCCTTGGCCCTCAGATAATCGGCGAAGGCGTGCATCGCCTCGGCGAGCAGCAGCCGGCGGCCGCGGTCGTCCAGGATCCAGCCTACCAGAAGCGCATAGACGGCATAGGACAGCGCGCCGCAGGCCGTCAGCATCAGGTGATCGCCGGCATCCGACGGCGTGGCGAAGGTCTGGCCCATGGCAAAGACGAAGGCCAGCACGCTGCACATGGCGATCGACAGCGACCAGCGGCCATAAGCCGAGATCAGCCCGCACCACAGACCGGTAAAGACGGTGGCGGCAATGAAGGTCGGCGCGGAAAAACGCGCAAAGGCGGAGAGCGCGGTAAAGACAATGGTGGAAAGGACACCAAACCCGATCAGCCAGGCTTTCAGCCGCAGGGGATCGTTGCGGTCCGGCAGGGAGACGCACAAGGCGCCGGTGGCCGCCGCCACTGCTGCCGGAAAGCCCAGCGCCAGACCGACGCAAAGGCCGGTAAGCCCAACACCCACGGCCACGGACAAGCCGTTTTCAAGATGAGGGCGGAACACGGCCAGAGAGAGGGAACGGGGCGAAAAGGCCATCTTGTCTGAAAGGGCGGGCGGACTATGTTTGAGGGCGTATGAGAGCCGGCAGGAGAGTGATTTGAGCGATGATATTACGTCCCTGCGGGTCCAGGTACATGGCATTGTCCAAGGGGTCGGTTTCCGCGATTTCCTGCTGACTTCGGCCCAACACCAGAAGCTGGATGGCTGGGTCCGCAACCGTTCCGACGGCACGGTGGAGGCGCTGGTTTCCGGTCCCACCAAGGCGGTGGAGCTGTTTGTCAGCCATGCCACCAAGGGGCCTTATGGCGCCAAGGTGACGGCGGTGGATCTGCACAATAGTGAGCCGCCTAAGCAAAAAGGCTTCAACCAGCGACCGACCCTTTAAGGATCGCTTTGCTTGATTCGTGCGTTGGCGAGGTAATATGGGCCAGGTTCAAAAAAGATCGCACGACCGCGAATATCATGTGGTGATGCACGGCTTCCGTTGGTGGGTGGAAGACGATCAGGGCACCAGCCTGCACGCCTCGGTGGACGAGCAGGATGCGACTCAATGGGCCATCCAGGCCGCCCAGCATGACCATGGCCGCGGCCTGGATGTGATCGTCTGCGTCGAGCAGCCCGACGGTTCTTACAAGATGGCCTGGCACGGCCGCTGAGCACGGGTGGCGAGCCACTGCGCCGGCGGCATCAGGCCAGGCGCGGCCGCATCAGCTCGCGATAAACGGAAATGCCGAACACCAGCAGGCTCAACACCGTCAGCACCTCGCCGGTGACCAGGCCGGGAATAAATTTGGCGTCGTGATTGGCGAGATAAAGCGCCAGCGACGGGATCATCGCCGCGACGCCGCCGGCGGCCAGGGCGAAATTGGTCCAGGCCAGCTTGGGCGAAAGCGTCGCTGCGGTGAGGGCATAGAAGGTGCCATAGATCGCCATGGTCACCCAGCCCAACAGGTTGAGATGCGCATGCGCGGGCATCATCGAAAAGTCTTCGGACGCGCCCATATGCATGCCCCAGGACATGCCCAGCAGCAGATAGATCACTCCAATAGCGAAGAAAGCGGCAGATACGCGCGGCATGGTATTTCCCCCCTTTTTTTGACAGCCCTATCCGAAAATCTTGCCGAAGCTGCGCTTCACCCCAGTGCCGCATGGGGCGATGCCGGCGGATTGGCTCAGAACACGTCAGTGAGCATCTGAATCCCCTGGATGGACCACCATCTTTTCCTCGTTTGCGGTGCTACCAGATTGTGCGCCAAGAGCCTGCAGGGCGTCAGCATAGCCGGTGGCCGATACGGGATAATAATGCGCTTTGCCGTCGAGATCTGCCCAGGCGATTTCAATCCGGCTGGCGCTCGCGATCGTCCTGGTCATGCGCTCGTCCAGGTCCGAAGCTGCCACACAAGCGTTGCGGCAGGTCTGGTATGGCACCGCCAGCAGCAATGTGCCGTCAGTGAGCAGGCCTATCTCCGCTTCCAACGCGGTATTCAGGGGGGCTTCGATCCTTACCCTCAGCGTGTCGCCACTGCGCCGAAGGAACAATCGGGCCATGAGCGTCGCTTTCTCGCGACCGGCCTTCAGGCTTTCAGGGTCGTAAATATCCTGCTTCGCAAAACATCCGTCAGCATCGCACGCCACACTCCAGTCGCCATGGGTCGTGATTTTGCGCTCACCGGCCAGAGTCTCGGCGAAGAGTGGGCGCGCGAACAGGCAAAGCACGATCGCGCCCGCTGCAACAAAACGCACCATGAATTCCCCGCCCGAAGCCCTAGCCGAAAATCTTGCCGAAGCTCCGCTTCAACGCAACATCGACGTCCGTCATGCTGGCCATAATCCCGAGGTTGGCCAGACTGGTCACGCCATGTTGGGTCACGCCACAGGGCACGATGCCGGTGAAATGCGAGAGGTCCGGGTCCACGTTCAGGGCCACGCCATGGAAGCTGACCCAGCGCTTGATGCGCACGCCTAAGGCCGCGATCTTGTCTTCCCGCACGCCTCCCTGGGAAGTGGGGCGCTGCACCCAGATGCCCACCCGGCCTTCGCGGCGCTCGCCCTTGACCCCCAGCTCGGCCAGGGCCTGGATCAGCCATTCCTCCAGATCGTGCACATAGGCGCGCACATCGGGCTTGCGCCGCTTCAGGTCCAGCATGGCATAGGCCACGCGCTGGCCGGGCCCGTGATAGGTGAACTGGCCGCCGCGGCCGGTGCGATAGACCGGAAAGCGTGCCTCCAGCAGGTCTTCATCCCGCGCGCTGGTGCCGGCGGTATAGATGGGCGGATGCTCCAGCAGCCAGATCTGTTCCGCCGCGCTGCCCTCGGCGATGGCGGCGGCCCGCGCTTCCATCGCGGCCAGCGCCTCGGGATAGGCGACGGGCCGATCGCTGATTTTCCACTCGGGTGGGATGTTGACGGGAGCGTTCAAATTAAGGTTTCCGAAACCATAATCCGGCAGGCTCGCCGGGTTCTTCAGAATGTAGGGCGTGGGTCTATGGCTTCCAATGTCGATAATGTGAAGGTCGAAATCTCGGTCGTGCTGGGCCGCTCAGTGATCCCGATGCACCAGTTGCTGCGCATGGGCCGTGGCGCCGTGATCGAGCTGGACAGCCACCAGGACGACCCCGTGACCATCCTGGCCAATGACAAGCCGGTGGCGAAGGGCGAAATCCAGATTCAGGGCGACAGGATCGCGGTTTCCGTAGTGGATCTACTGAAAAGCTACGATTAATTACACAAATACAGTGTAGTTATTTTTATTCCCCACTCAATTCTTGCATTTTAGGGCGGGCGGACATACCTCTCTCCAGCTAGAGAGGGTGGATGCTTCCCCTTGTTCTCAATCCTGTGGGTCTCAAGGCCGGCCTTGCCGGCCTCGGGGCACCGCGTGAGCGCCGCGCAGCCCTGCTGGCCGAGGCAGGGGTGGAAGTGCGCCTGTTACCTGAGACGGTTGCCGATGACGACCTGGAACCTCTGCAGCTCCTGTTTGTGGCTGGCCTGCCGGAAAGCGAGGCCCGGGAGCTCGCCAGCAGGGCCCGGCGTCTGAAAGTGCTGGTCAATGTCGAGGATGTACTGCCGCTCTGCGATTTTCATGTGCCGGCCATCGTCCGCCGGGGCGAATTGCTGCTGACCGCCTCGACCGGCGGGCAAGTGCCGGGCCTGGCCCGGCGGCTGCGGGAGAGCCTGGCGGCGCAATTCGGTCCGGAATGGACCGGGCGGCTGAAAGACCTGGGCACGGCCCGCGCCAAGTGGCGAGCGCAGGGCCTTTCGCCCGGCGAAGTTTCTGAGCAGGTGCGCGAGATGATCGCGCGGATGGGATGGCTATGAGCAATGTCACCGTCATAGACCCGCGGCGCGGTTTGCGCCCCAAGCCGGCGCCCGACGCCGAAGTGCTGGCGCATCTGAAGGCGCTGCAGGAAAAGGCGGCCGGCCGTGATGCCCAGGGCGTCGTGGAAATGGCCCTGAGCGGCGAGTTCGCCGGAAAGACAGCCGTGGTGTCGTCTTTCGGCGCGGAATCCGCTGTGCTGCTGAAGCTGGTGGCAGAGGTCGATCCCAACACGCCGATCCTGTTCCTGAATACCGGCAAGCTGTTCGGCGAGACTTTGCGCTATCGCGACCGGCTGCAGGATATGCTGGGCCTGGGCGATGTGCGCTCGCTTTCCCCCTCGCTGGCGGATCGCAACCGACATGACCCGGAAGGCACCTTGTGGTCCAAAGATGCCGATGCCTGCTGCGATTTCCGCAAGACCGTGCCGCTGGCGCGGGCGTTGGAGCCGTTCAAGGCCCAGATCACCGGCCGCAAGCGCTTCCAGACCCGCGAACGCTCCTCCATGGAGCCGGTGGAATTCTTCGACGGTCGCTACCGCTTCAATCCGCTGTGGAATTGGGACCTGCACCAGCTCGAGGCCTTCGCCGAGCGCCACAAATTGCCCAAGCATCCCCTGGTGGAAGACGGCTACCCCTCCATCGGCTGCATTCCCTGCACCCGCCGCGTCCAGGCGGGCGAAGACTATCGCGCCGGGCGCTGGTCGGGGCTGGACAAGGACGAATGTGGTATCCACCTGACCGACGGCGGCGGCATCTGACGGCCAAAATAGCTCGTCAGATGGGGAATTATTGCGGCTTGCCCAAAGCGGGCAGGGTTGCTAAACCCCCCGTCCTACCGGGATTTTTCCCTTTGGCGTGCGGTCATGGCGGAACGGTAGACGCGCTAGCTTGAGGTGCTAGTGGGGCAACCCGTGGAAGTTCGAGTCTT
>Ga0310811_10007131_pt1 | contig 14298 bp, 2 predicted proteins | sample YCmetagenome_FD_207642 | JGI IMG/M metagenome (GOLD analysis project Ga0310811, IMG submission 207642) | Soil microbial communities from experimental microcosm in Duke University, North Carolina, United States - YC | ecosystem: Engineered > Artificial ecosystem > Soil microcosm > Unclassified ...
GGCGCTCGCCGCGCGCCTCGAGGATGCCGCCCTGCCGCTGGCGGTACTTCGCGACCTCCTTCATGCGGCGCGCGGCCTTCGCGTCCTCGGCGAGCTTGTCGTAGAGCGGCGCCGCGCGATCGAGCATGCCCGCCGCGAAGTACAGATCCGCGAGCGGCCCGATGATGCGGACGTCGGTCGGCGCGTCGGCGACCGCGCGCTCGAGCAGCGGGATCGCGGCGTCGGGACGGCCGAGCTTCTTGTGCACGTCGGCGAGCTCGAGCGCGATCGTCAGCCGATCGGCGGGCGCGGCGGTCGCGGCGCGGCGCGCGAGCAGGTCGGAGAGCGTGACGAGATCGCCCTTGTCGCGCGCGACCTTCTCGAGCGCGGCGATGGTCGGCGCGTGCGCGGCGTCGTGGGTGAGCGCCTGCCGCCAGTGCGCGACCGCGGTCTCGAGATCGCCCGAGTTCTTGTTCGCGACCTCGCCCAAGCGGAAGAACAGATCCGCCGCGTCGCGGCCGCGAGGCCCGAGCGCGAGCGCCTTGCCGAGCACCTCGGTGCACTTGTCCCAGTCGCCGCTCTTCTCGTAGATCTTCGCCAGCCGCGTGAGCGCGGCGACCGAGCCGGGCTCGCGGCGCAGGATCTTCTCGAGGATCTCGCCGGCGGCGTCGGGGTTCTCGAGCGGGCCTTCCCAGACGTCGGCCGCGCGCGCGAGCGCTTGGATCTCGTCGTCGGAGCGGCCGAGCGTGCCGAGCAGCTCCGCGAGGCGCTCGAGCAGCTCGACGAGATCGTGCCAGCGCTGCGCCTGCGTGTAGATGCGCTCGAGCTCGCCGTACGCGGGCAGGTGCGCGTTGTCGATGTCGAGCGCGTGGATCCACGACGCCGCGGCGTCGTCGAGCGACTTGCGCTCGTGCTCGGCGATGTACGCCATGCGCGCGAGGATCGCGACCTTCTCCGCCGAGGTCTTCGCGAGCTCCTGCCGGCGCGTGAGCACGTCCTGCACCGCGAGCCAGTCGCCGGCGGCGGCGTGCGCGTTCTCGAGCTCGCCGAGCGCGGTCGGATCGTTCGGATCGAGATCCGCGACCTCGCGCCACGCCGCGATCGCCGCTTGCTGATCGCCGAGCTGCGCGTACAGCTGCGCGACCCTGGTCTTGAACCGCTTCTCTTCCTGACCATCGGCGTAGCGCGCCGCCTGCACGAGGGTCTCGACCAGCGCGCGCAGATCGCCGCGCCGCTCGTGCAGGGCCGCGAGGTGATCGAGCGCCTCGCGATCGGCGTCGTCGAGATCGAGCACCTTGCGCCAGGCTTCGATCGCGCCGTCGTAGCGCGCGAGCCGCTCGCGCAGCTGCGCGGTCTCGACGAACGCCTTCCGCTTCTCGGCGGGATCGAACGCGAGCTCGCCGCGGCGCCACTGCACCTCGGACAGGCCCGCGAGATCGCCCGCGACGCGATGGATGCGCGCGAGCGCGTCGAGCGCGACGGTCGATTCGGCGTCGAGCTCGAGGACGTCGCGATAGGTCTGCGCGGCGCCGCCGGTGTCGGCGAGCCGATCGAGCTGGATCTGGCCCAGGTGCAAGAGCAAGGGCAGCCGCGCGTGCGGATCGTCGACGTTCTGCGCGATGCCGGTGAGCCGCGCCGCCGCCTCGCCCCAGCGTCCGAGCGATGCGGCCAGGCGATCGAGCTCGGCGATCGCCTCCGTCGACGACGGCTCCTCGGCGAGCCAGCCGCCGACCGCGTCGAGCGCGCGCACGTTGTCGCCGAGCCGCGTCTCCGCGAGATCCGCGATGCGCTGGTAGATCTCGGAGCGCTCCTGGTGATCGATCGTCACCGCGAGCTTCGCGGCGAGCAGATCGGCCAGACGTCCCCACTCGTTCTCGCTCTCGTACAAGGGCTCGAGCGTGTCGATGATGTCGGCGCGCTGCTTCTCCGCGGTCGTGAGCAAGCGCTCGAGCGCGGCGCGTCCCGCCGGATGGCGCGGCACGCGCAGGAGGACTTCGCGGTACGCAGCGACCGCGCCGGCCGCGTCGCCGAGCGAGGTCTCGCGCAGATCGCCCAAGCGGAACATGAACTCCGCGGCGCGCACGTCGTCGGGCGCGGCCTCGGCCTCGCGCGCGAGCACCTCGCCGAGCTCGGCGTGCTTGCCGCCGCGCGCGAGCACGCGATCGAGCGCGGCGAGCGGCACGCGCTCGTCGGGCGCGAGGGTCGCCGCGCGCCGCAAGGTCGTCGCCGCGCGATCGAGATCGCCGAGCGCGTCCTCGTAGATCGACGCGAGGCGCGCGCAGTACGCGTACTCGACCTCGGCGTCGCCCTTGACCGGCGACTTGTCGACCAGCGTCTGCAAGAGCGCGCCGAGCTCGTCCCACGCGCCGCGCGCGCCGGCGAGCCGCTCGAGCGGACCGTACAGCTCGAGATCGTCGGGCGACTCGGTCAGCGCGCGCGCCCACGTCGCGCTCGCCGACGCCGGATCGGCGCGCAGGATCTCGTGGACCTCGGCGAGCTGCTGCCACTGCGCGCGGCGCACGATCGGATCGGGCGCGCTCGTCTTCAAGCGGCGCTCGTACAACCGCACGAGCGCGTCGACGTTGGTCTCCGCGCGATAGACGCGCTCGAGCACCGCCGACGCGGGATCGAGGTGCTCGTCCTTCTGCGTGAGCGCCTCGAGCGCGCCGCGCGCGCCCGCGTGCGTCGGCAGGATCTGCAGCACCGCGCCGTAGCGCGGGATCGCCGCCTCCGGCTCGACCAGCTCGCGCTCGACGAGCTGCGCCGCGCGGAACGCGAGATCGGCGCGCTCCTGCGCCGCGGTCGCGAGCAGCGCGCGCCGATCGACGACGTCGAGCAGCTCGGGCCACATCTTCTCGCGCGCGTACAGGCGATCCAGCTCGGCGAGCGCGAACGCGTCGCCGGCGTCGTCGGTGAGCACCGCCGCGAGCATCGCGATCGCCTCGTACGGATCGCGGAGATCCTTGTCGTAGACCTCGGCCGCGGCCAGGCGCAAACGTCTGCGTTCGGGTGGATCGATGGTCAGCTCGAGCTTGCGGACCAGCGTCTGCGCGAGCTCGCTCGGCTCGGCGACGATGCGATAGAGCCGCTCGAGCGCGTCGAGCGCGGCGAGATCCGCCTCGTCGACGCCGAGCACGTTCTTGTACGCCGCGATCGCCTCGCGCGGCCGCTCGAGGATCTCCTCGTACAAGGAAGCCACGCGATGCAGGAGCACCAAGCGCACGCCGGCGTCGTCGGCGAGCTCGGCGCGCCGCTCGACGACCTCGACCAGCTCGGCCGCGCGCCCCTCGATCGCGAGCAGGCGATCCAAGCCGCTGAGCGCGATCGGCTCGTCCGGACGGTGCTCGAGGACCTTGCGCCACGCGGTGATCGCCGCGGTGTGATCCGCGCGCTGCGCCTCGTGGATCTCGGCGACGCGCGCCATCACGGTCGCCGACACGTCGGGATCGAACGCGCCCGCGACGCCGCCCTCGAGCGTCGCGACCAGCTCGTCCCACGCGCCGAGGCGCGCGCCGAGCCCGACCAGCTCGTCGAACACGCCGCCGTCACTCACATCGATCTTCCACGCGCGCGCCAGCGCGTCGAACGCGAGATCCGGATCGCCGCCGCGCGTCTCGTGGATGCGCGCGATCTCGCCGAGCGTCTCGACCTTGGTGTGCGGATCGTCGATGAACGCGAGCTTGGCGTCGAGGATCACGACGAGCTTCTGCCACCAGTCGTGCTTGCGATAGACCGGCTCGAGCAGCTCCGCGATGCGCTCGCGGTGCTCGTCGACGACGACCAGGCGCTCGAGCGGCAAGAGCGCGCGCTCCCAGCCCGCGTTGGTCGAGAGCACCAGCTCGTACTGCTCGATCGCGCCGGTGGTGTCGGACAGCTGGTGCTCGAGCACCTCGGCGAGCCCGATGCGCAGCTCGATCTCGCGGTTCGCGTCGGCGCGCTCGATGCGCGCGTTGTAGAGATCGGCGAGGTCGTACCACTGGCCCTTCGCGCGGTAGAGGCGATCGAGCTGCGAGGTCGCCTCTTCGTACGCCGCTTGGCTGCCGAGGGTCGCGCCCGCCGACGCGATCGTCGTCATCTCGCGATACGCGTCGATCGCGCGCGCGGAGTTGTCGCGGCGGTTCTCCTCGACGTCGGCGATCTTGCGATGGAGCTCGAGGCGGCGCGCATCGTCACTCGCCGCGCCGAGCGCCTCTTCGTAGACCTCGACCAGCATGCCCCACTTCTCGGCGCGCACGAGCAGCGCCTCGAGGCGGCGGAAGATCTCGCGATCGTCGGGGACCGTCGCGGGCGAGCTCTGCGGCACCGCGAGCGCGCGGCGATACGCGGCCTGGCCGCGCTCGACGTCGCCGGTCCGGCGGTCGTAGATCGCGGCGGCGGCGAGCGCGATGTCGCGGATCTCGGGCGCGTCACCCGGGTTGTCGTCGAGGTGCTCTTGATAGACGCGCGCGAGCTCGCCCCAGTTGTCGAGCACGCTCGCGAGCCGGTGCAGCTGATCGCGGATGCCCGGATCGGCGGGCGCCTCGCGGAACAGCTTCGCGTACCAGCGCATCGCGCCTTCGAAGTCCTCGAGCTGCTCTTCATACAGGCGCGCGACCTGCCAGGTCAGGCGCAGGCGCTCGTTGGCGTCGGCGGCGGCCTCGAGCTCGATCTCCCAGATGCGCGCGAGGCGCGGCCAATCGTGGCGCGCGACGTAGATCGGCTCGAGCACCTCGGCGGCGGCGGCGCGCACCGCGGGATCGTCGAGGAACTTCTCGAGCGCGCCGAGCGCCTGCTTGTTGTTCGGATCGCCCGACAGCGCGGCCGCGTAGCTGTCGACCGCGGCGTGCGGATCGCGCAGCTCGCGATCGTGGATGTCGCCGAGCCGCACGCGCAGCGCGACCGCGTCTTCGATCGTGTACGCGAAGCCGAGCCGGCGCTCGTGCAGATCGACGAGATCGTGCCAGCGCTTGCCGCCGGCGTAGAGGTTCTCGAGCGCGGCGACCGCGTCCTTGCGATCCGGCTCGAGCTCGAGCACCTGCTCCCAGCCGAGGACCGCCTCCTCCGGGCGCCGCAAGGGCCCCGCGCACAGCTGCGCGGCCTCGGCGAGGCACGCGACCTGATCGTCGAGCTCGCCGGCTTGGCCCGCGAGCTCCGCCTTGCGGGACAGGATCTCCCACAGCTTCGCGTGCTCGCCGGCCTCGCGATAGATGCTCTCGAGCGCGTTGAGCGCGCGGCGATCGTCGGGCTGTCCGTCGAGGACGCGCGCGTAGTGATCGCGCGCGAGGTTGACGTCGCCGCGCACGGCGCGCGCGAGATCCGCGACGTCGAGATACAAGCGGCGCTGCACTTCGCCGTCCAACACGTCGGGCGCGATGCGCTTGTAGACGTCGATCAGATCGCCTTCGCGGCCGAGATCCGCGGCGAGGCGCTCCACCTCGCCGAGCGCCGCGCCGAGCTCGGGCTCGGCGACCGCGGCTTCCAAGGCTTTCACGCGCGCGTCGAACGCGCCGGCGGTGTCGCCGAGGCGATGCTCGCGGATCGCGCCGACCTCGCCCCACGCGATCATGCGCTCGCGGACGTCGTCGGCGGCGCCGGCGACGTGCGCGAGCAGCTGCGCGAGCTTGCCGTCCTGGCCGGTCGACTCGTACAGCGGGCGCAGGATCTCGACCGCGCGGCCGCGCAGATCGGGATCGTCGAGCTCTTGCTCGACGGCGGACGCGGCCAGCGCGTGCGCGGGCGCGATCGCGAGCACGCGCGCCCAGCGCTCGAGCGCGTCGGCGTCGCGACCGAGCGGCCCCGCGAGCAGCTCGGCGATCTCCGCCTGCAGGACGACGTTGTCCTTGACCGGCGCGATCGCGAGGCGTCGCTCCAAGATGTCGAGCAGCTCCAGGTGACGACCCTGGGCGCGATAGAGGCGCGCGAGCTCGCCGAGGGTCTCCGGATCATCGGGGACGTGATCGAGGATCTCGAGGTGCGCGGCGATCGCGTCCGCTTGCGACGCGAGCAGCGTCTCCTGGAGCTCGGCGACGCGGCGCAGGTACTGCTTCGCGACGTCCGGACCGCTGAGCGAGACGCGGCGGCGCAGGATCTCGACGAGCTCCGGCCACGCGCTGCGACCCTGGTACATGCGCTCGAGCGCGTCGAGCGCGGCCGGATGATCCGGATCGTCGCCGAGGATGTCGCGCCACGTCGCGATCGCGGCCTTCGGATCGGCGAGCTGATCTTCCTCGAGCTTCGCGACCCGCACGTAGATCGCGTTGCGATCGTCCGGCGAATCCGACGCCTCCGCCTGCTTGCGCAGGATCGCGACCAGATCCTTCCAGCGGCCCTCTTCTTCGTACAGGCGCGCGAGCGCGTGCGAGGCGTGGAGCGAGGTCGCGGGCCCGTGCGGATCGGCGCCGAGCAGGCGCTCGTACGCGCCGGTCGCGCGCGCGGCGTCGCCCAGCTGCACGTCGTACATCTCGCCGAGCTCGCTGTAGAGCGCGGCGCGCGTCGCGGTGTCGGAGGACGGGACCTTCTCGACCGCCTTCTCCCAGGCCGCGGTGACCTCGGGCCACCGATCGAGCGCTCCGCCGAGCCGGCGGAGCGCGGCGCGCGCGTGCTCGTCGGTCGGATCGAGGATCAGCGCCTCGGTCCAGGTCTCGAACGCGGCGCGCGCGTTGTCGAGCCGCTCCTCTTCGATCGCGGCGATGCGCGCGAGCAGCTGCGACGCCTCGGTCGGTCCGCCCGCGAGCTCGCGCTGCGCGCGCAGGACCAGCACGAGATCCTTCCAGAGCTTGTCGCCTTCGTAGAGCGGCTCGAGCAAGCGCGCGATGCGCAGGCGCAGCGGCTTCTCGGGCAGGAGCTCCTCGAGGAGCTCGCGGCCGTCGGCGTGCGACTTGTGCCGCGCGACGACCTGCTCGAGCAGATCGACCGAGCCCGGCTTGTCGTTCAGGCGATGCGCGCGCAGCTCGGCGCGCCGGTAGTAGAGCGCCGCCTGCTCCTTGTCGGGGGCGACGTCGTGCTCGCGCGCGAGCAGCGCCTCGAGCTCCTTCCACTGCTCCGCCTCCGCGTACAAGCGCTCGAGCGCCTTGTACGAGTGCAGATCGGTCGGATCGAGATCGAGGATGCGCACGTGCGCGGCGGTCGCGCGCTTCGGGTCGTTGAGGACATCCTCTTCCAATTGCGCGAGCTCGACGAGCGCGGCCTTGCGCACGCGATCGTCCATCGTGACCTCGACGCGGCGCTCGAGCAGCGCGCGCAGATCGGTCCAGCGCGCGGCGCCGCGATAGATCTGTCCCAGCGAGGCGAACGCGTCGGGCGCGTCGTGCTCGGCGCCGAGCACGGCGATCCACGCCTTCTCCGCGCCGGCCGTGTCGCCGAGGAGCTCGGAGCTCACCTGCGCGAGCTCGGCGCCGATCGCGCGCACCTGGCCCTGGTTGCCCTCTTTCTGCGCGGCGGCGAGGCCGAACGCGAGACGCTGCGCGAGCTCGGCGTGCTTGCCGAGTCCGCCGGCCAGGCGATGGAGGGTCATGCGGTTGTGATCGTCGGTGGGCGCGGCCTGGTGCACGCGACCCGCGGCCTCCCACGCGCGCGCGGGATCGGCGAGCTCGCCGGCGTAGAGCGCGACCAGACGGCGATCGATCGCGAGCTCCGGTTGGGTCGTGGTGCCGCCCGCGCGCAGGACCTCGAGCGCGCGCGCGATCTTGTGCGGATCGCGGGCCTTCTCGAAGTGCGGCAGGAGCTGCTCGGCGAGCTTCGCGCGATCGCCGAGCGCGATCGCCTTGGCAGGAGCCTCGCTGCCGTCGAGGAAGCGGGTCGCCGCCTCGAGCGGCGCGGTCCGGACGAAGCCGCGGTCGAGGATGTCCAGCGCCTTGCGATAGCGCGCGAGCGCCGCGCCCGGACGATCGAGGCTCTTCTCCTCGAGGGCGCCGAGGCGCATGAGGAGCGCGTAGCGCTGCTCGGGGTCGTCGGCGATCGCGAGCTCGGCGTCGAGGACCTGATCGAGCCCGTCCCAGTCGCCGCGCGCCTCTTCGACGCGCGCGAGCGCGTGCAGCGCGCGCAGCGATCCGGAATCGATCGCGAGCACCGCGCGATAGGTGTCGGCGGCGGCGTCGAGATCGGCGAGCCGCTCCTCTTCGATCGCGGCGGCCTTGAACAGGAGCGCGACCCGCTCGGCGCCGTTCGCGCGGTCGGCGCGGCGGCGATAGCTCGCGAGCAGCTCGGGCCAGTCGGACAGGTGCGAGGCGAGCTCCTCGAGGTGCGCCTCGGCCTGGGTGTCGTCGGGCGCGAGCGCCAGGACCGCGCGCTCGTAGTCGCGCGCGCGCTCGGGATCGTGGAGCTTGGTCGCGGCGATCTTCGCCTGCTCGCGCAGGAGCGCGAGCTTGCCCTTCGTCTCGCTCACCCGCGGGACGTGGCGATCGAACAGCGAGAGGATCTCGCGCCACTGCTCCGGCTCCTGCGCCAGGCGCAACAGATCGGCGACCAGCTTGTCGTCGCCGGGATCGAGATCGGCGGCGTGGCCGGTCCAGGTGAACGCGAGCGCGCGCGAGCCGAGCTTCTGCTCGCAGATCGTCCGGATCTCGGACAGGATCTTGCGGCGCTGCTTGTCGTCCTTGGCGTGGTGCAGCTGGATCTCGAGGATCGGGACCAGGCGCGACCACTTCTCGGCGCGCGCGTAGATCGGCGCGAGCGCCGCGGCGGCGCCGGCGTGATGCGGATCGACGCCGAGCACGCGCTCCCACACGCGCGACGCGCGATCGAACGCGTCGGCCTTCTGGCCCTTCTTCGGGCCGCCCTCCGACGGCGCGGCCTCGGCGCGCTTCTGGGCGACGCCGGCGGCGCGCTCGAGCACCGCGAGCCGCGCGGCCTTGTCGTCCATGCGATCGGCGATGCCGACCAGCGCGTCGACGAGCTCGTCCCATTGGCCGAGCTTGCCGTAGAGGCCCTCGAGGCCGTCGTAGTCGTGCGCCTGCGCGTAGAGCTCGCGCATCGTGCGCAGCGCCTTGCCGTGCGACGGATCCAGCTCGAGGATCTCGCCCAGCACCTGCGCGGCGAGCGACGGCGCGCCCGCGCGATCGGCGAGCAGCGCGCCGAGTCGCTCGAGGATCGGCACCGCCTCGGCCGCGGTCTTCACGCGCTCGCGCTGGCGGCGCAGGATCTCGGCGAGCGCGAGCCAGCGCTTCTCGCGCTCGTACAAGCCCGCGAGCGCCGCGAGCGCCTCCGTCAGATCGGAGCTCGGATCCGATTCGGCGAGGAGCTGGTTGTAGATCTCGATCGCGAGCCGCGAGTCGCCGAGGCGCTCGGCCGCGAGCCGCGCCATCTCGCTCTGCTTCGCGCGGCGATCGGCGCCGTGCGCGGCGTCGGCCTCCTTCTGCACGAGCCCGATCAGCTGGCGCCACTGGCGCCGCCGCGTGTAGATGTCCTTCAGGCGCGCGAGCGCGTCGGCGTCGGTCGGCGACAGCTCCAAGAGGCGCTCGAGCGGCCGGATCGCCTGCGCGAAGTTGCCGAACCGCTCGCTCCAGAGATCCGCGACCTCGCGCAGGATCGCGACGCGCTCGGCGACCGGCGCGCCGCCGAGCTCCGCCTTCTTCGACAGGACCCCGATCAGATCGTTCCAGCGGCCGAGCTGCTTGTACTTCGCGGCGAGCTCGTCGAGCGCGCGCGGATGATCCGGATCGAGCTTGAGGATGGTGTTGAACGTGTTGATCACCATCACGTCGAGCTTCAGGCGATCGCGATAGATGTCGACGACCTCGAGCAGGCGATCGATGCGCCCGCGCGTGTCGCTCTCGGGCAGCCGATCGATCTCCTCCTTCATGAGATCGAGCAGCGCGTTCCACTTCTCGGTCTTGCGATACAAGCGCTCGAGCGAGGTCCGCGCCTCCGCCGACGACGGATCGGCGCGCAGCATCTGCTTCCACGCCTCGATCGCCTTCTCGGGCGATCCGCCCGAGCTCTCCGCGAGCTCCGCGATCTCGATCGCGAGCGCGCGCGCGCGCGCGTCGGCGGCGGCGCTGGTCATGCCCGCGGGCACCGCCTTCTCGGCCTGGCGCAGGAGCGCGAGCAGCTTCTGCGACTCGCCGCGCGGCGGGTAGTACGCGCGATAGAAGTCGAGCGCCGCCGGATGCGCGGGCTCGACCTTGCGGATGCGACGGAAGTAGTCCTCGGCGGCGTCGAGATCGCCGAGCCGGCGCCACAGGATCATGCCGACCTGCAGGAGCATGCCGAGCTCGTCCTTCTCGGAGCCGCGGCGCGCCTTGAGCGCGGCCGAGTAGAGCGCGACCAGGCCGGTCCAGTTCTCGGCCTGCTCGTAGGCGTCGGCGAGCGACTTGATCGCCTGCGGCTGCGCGGGATCGATCGCGATCACCTTCTTGACCTGATCGACCGCGCGATCGGCGGCGCCGAGGTGCGCGCGGTAGACGTCGGCGAGGCCGAGCAGCGCGGCGACTCGCTCCTCGCGCGACGACGCGCTCTCGATGCGCTGCTCGAGCAGCGCGGCGAGCTCGGGCCAGCGCGCGGCGGCGCGCAGCAGGCGCTCGAGGTGCATCGCGGCGCGGCGGTTGCGCGGATCGACCTCGAGCGCGCGACGGAGGTATTGCTCGACCTCGGGCGCGCCGGGGCGATGGCGCGCGTAGAGCTCCGCCGCCGACAGATAGAGATGCGTGGTGAGCTGGCGATCGGTCGAGACCTTCGCCTCCTCGATGTTCTTGCCCGCGAACTTCTCCCAGTTCTCGCGCGCGTCGCCGATCTGCTGCAGGTTCTCGGTCGCGGTCTCGTCGCCGGGACGAAGAGTGAGCACCTGGCGGAAGCACTCGACCGCCGCGTTCTCGTCGAGGAGATCCTCTTCGAGCAAGAGGCCCTTCTCGAGCAGCAGATCCGCGCGGCGCGACGGCTCTTGCACCGCGCCGATCTCGACGTCGAGCAGGCGCGCGACCACGTCGACGCGGCCGCGTTCGCGCAGGTTCTTGCGCGTGTCGGCGAGCGCGGCGAGCGAGGCAGGATCCCCGGCGGCGCGCGGCGCTTGCGCGGCGAGGCCCGCGAGGGCCGCCGTGTCATCGGGATCGCTGTCGAGGATGGCGAGGTACTGGAGGAAATCGGCCATGACCAAAGGGCGATCGGTCCGCGCGAAGGCGCAGCTCCCGAGCCGGTCGATGCTATCGCGACGGCGCGCGCGCACACAACGCGCCGAGCGTGCAGATCCGAAAGCTTACGGTGAGTTCCGGAGTGGTCTCACTGCAGCGTGATGCCCTCTTGCAGGCAGACCTGCAGGATCATCGGACGCGACGACTCCGGCAGCCGGCGATAGTACGACGCCGCGCGATCTTTGTTGCGGCCGCGACACGCGGCCAAGGCGCAGAGGCGAAGCGCGTCCGAGTGCGTGTGGTCGATCTCGAGCACCTTCTGGCACGACGCCATCGCCTTGGCGTACATGCCCATCGAGATCGCGTCGCGCGCGTCCTGCATGAGCGCGTTCACGTCGCCCGCGGGCGCGGCCTCCGTGTCGATCGGCTCGGGCCGCTTCATCTTGCACGACTGCGCGAGCGCCGCGATCTTCTCGCCGTCGGCGCCGTAGTCGTCGCGGAGGATCTTCGCGAGCTGATCGGCCGACGGGCAGTCGTGCGCGGCGATGAGGTGCTTCATCTTCGCTTGCGCGTTGGCGAGCGCGCGCTGCTTCGGGTCGTCTTGCGGCGGCGGCGGCGGCGGCGCTGGTGTCGGCGGCGCTGGATTCAGCCGGTCGCGGATCACGCCGATCACCTTCTTCGCGATCAGATCCTCGACGACCGCGCTCTCGCAGTCGGTGCGCGCGGCGTCGATGTCGGCCGCGCTCTGGCCGGTGGAGACGCTCGCGCCGCCGTGGATCGTCGCGACCAGCGACTTGTCCGGGACCGTGTGGAGCACGAGATCGAGCGAGCACTTCACGGCGCCGTCGGTCGCGTGATCGTCGGAGTTGCTGGTGTCGAGGTAGAAGACGCGGCCGGTGGCCACGCTCGACTTGTCGGCGTCGATGATCACGCGCAGATCCGGCGCCGACTTCGCGAAGGTCGCGGCGGCGCTCTTCTGGATCGCGGTGCCGCCCATCGCGCCGAGCACGATCGTCGGCGCGTCCGCCGCGTAGGTGGGCACCGGCACGGGCGCAGGCGCCGCATCGATCGTCGGCGTGATCGCCGCGACCGGCGCTGCATCGGGCGGCGCGACGACCGCCGGCGTCTCGGCGTGCTTCGCGCCACCGCCGCCCGCAATCACGGCGATCGCGATCCCACCGGCGACGATCGCGCCGCCGCCGATCGCGCCAAAGACTTTGATCGACAGCCCGCGCGTCGACTTCACCGGCGGCGCGGGGATCGTCGCCGGGGCGCCCGCGCTCGCGCTGAGCGTGGTCGGCGCGGTCGGCGTCATCGTCGGCGCGTGCGCCATCGAGTCGTGCGCGACCGGCGGCGGCGCGACCGAAGCGACCGACGGCGACGATCCGCTGAGCTTCTGCAGCTCGACGATCACCGCGTCGGCGCTCTGCGGCCGATCGGCCGGCTTCTTCGCGAGCAGCCACGCGATCAGCTGCTCGACCTCGGCCGGCACCGACGGCGCCAGCGAGCGCGCCGACGGCGGCGGCAACAAGATGTGCGAGCTGATGATGTCGCCCGCGCCCTCGCCGACGAACGGCACGCGCCCGGCCACCATCTCGAACAACATGCAGCCGAGCGAGTACAGATCGCTGCGGTGATCGACCGCGCCGGCGCCGCGGCACTGCTCGGGCGACATGTAGTAAGGCGTGCCCATGATCGCGCCCGTCGACGTGCGCGCCATCCCCGGCGAGCTCGCGTCGCCGGCGAGCTTCGCGATCCCGAAGTCGAGCAGCTTGATGCGCTCGCCGCCCGCGACTTCCGGATCGGGCACGAGGAACACGTTGTCCGGCTTGAGATCGCGATGGACGATGCCCGCCTTGTGCGCGGCGCCGAGCGCGCCGGCGACCTGGCGCGCGATCCCGAGCGCGGCGCCGACCGGCATCACGCCGCGCTTCTGGCGCGCGCTGAGCGACTCGCCGTCGCAGAGCTCCATGACGATGAACGCGCTGCCGTCGGGCGCGAAGCCGAAGTCGTAGATCTCGACGATGCCCGGGTGGCGGATCGCGGTCGCCGCGCGCGCTTCGTTGAAGAAGCGCTGCACGATCTCCTGGTTGCGCGAGTAGTCGGGCAACAGGACCTTGATCGCCGCGGGCCGCCCGAGCAGCGCGTGGTGCCCGACGTACACCGCGCCCATGCCGCCGCGACCCAGCTCGCGCTGGATCGAGTAGCTGCCCACCGACTGACCGATCACGCGCCGCTACTATAGATCAGCGCGCCTGCGACTCGAGCTCGTCTCGCGCCGCGGCGATGATCGCCTCGAGATCCTCGGGCGTCTCGTCGGCGGTCTCGACGTCCCAGACGTCGTCGTCGTCGTCGTCGTATTCGCTCGACGTCCGCGCCACCGGCTCCGGCGCCTTCCCCTCGGAGGCGTGGAACGTGGCGAGGTCGAGCATCGCGACGAGCGACATGGCGCTTAGGTGTACGTCGGGTGACGCGGCGAGCACGCGGTCAACGCCTGGCAAAGAGCGTCCGGCCCTGACCCGGAACGCACTGTTCCAACTCTGCACACCGGGATCTTGGGCAGCTTGTTACCGAGCCGACGTCGCTGTAGACCTGGCTCCGTGCCGTCCCCGAAGCGTCCGACCGCGTGGAGCTACCTCGGACGCTACAAGGGTCCGATCGCGGCCGGCGTGGTGATGCTGCTCGCCACCAATCTCTTGATGATCGGTGTGGCGAAGTACACCGGTTACTCGCTCGACGCGCTCAAGGCCGGTGACGCCGACGCGATCCCCGCCGACGCCGCGTGGCTGGCCTTCTTCGCGCTCGCGACCGCGGTGACCCGCATCTTCTCGCGCATCTGGATCTTCAACGCCGCACGCGGCGCCGAGTACGAGCTGCGCAGCGAGCTGTTCGGCCACCTGCTCACGCTCGACGCCGGCTTCTATCGCAAGAACCCGACCGGCGACGTCATGAGCCGGCTCACCAACGACGTGCAGACGGTCCGCGCGATGTGGGGCGCCGGCGTCCTGCAGGTCTTGAACACGTTCTTCGTGTTCGTGCCGGTCCTGTCGATGATGCTGCTCATCGATCCGGTGCTCACGCTGTGGGCGATCCTGCCCTACCCCACGATCGTCATGATCGGGCGCGTGTTCGGGCGGCGGATCTTCACGACCTCGCGCGCGGTACAGGCGCAGCTCGGCACGCTGTCGTCGGACCTGCAGGAGGATCTCGGCGGCATCCAGGCGATCAAGAGCTACGGGCTCGAGCCGGAGCGGCGCGCGAAGTTCGTGGCGTCGTC